>Ga0153923_100088_pt1 | contig 44823 bp, 39 predicted proteins | sample TSNJ007MetaG_FD_104682 | JGI IMG/M metagenome (GOLD analysis project Ga0153923, IMG submission 104682) | Attine ant fungus gardens microbial communities from New Jersey, USA - TSNJ007 MetaG | ecosystem: Host-associated > Fungi > Mycelium > Unclassified | place: USA: New Jersey, Brendon T. Byrne...
ATCAGCCGCAAGAAACAGGTATACACCAGCATGCCTTCAAGACACTATCATGATGCATATGAGATTCTGTATTTAATATCCGGGGATTTTTATTATTTTATAGGGGACAGAACCTACCAGGTTGCGGGCGGTACGTTGCTATTTATGGATATTCACGAAATGCACAAACTGGTTAATTCCGGCTGCAATATGTATGAACGGGTTACACTGCTGTTTAAAAAAGAATTCCTGCAGCATTTTTGTACCGGTGGTCAAAGTGAGGAACTGCTCGAATTGTTCAAAAGTGATTACCGCGCTTTGAAGATGACCGGTATAGATCAGTATTTCATCGAACAGCTTTTTCAGAAGATGATTCAGGAGGGGAAGAAACAAGCCCGCGGATATGAACAGTACCAACAACTATTATTGGTGGAGTTGCTCCTCTATCTTAATCGTAAACTATTCGACAGCCGTGTTGCTCCAATGGTGGAATCCAATCGTACACACAAGAAAGTCCTGGACATCGTTAATTATGTAAATCAACATTATATGGAACCGCTTAAGCTCTGTGAGATTTCACAGAAATTCGACATAAGCTCTTCCTACTTATGCCGAACTTTTAAAGAAGCCACCGGGTTCAGCTTCATTGAATATATCAATAACATCCGCATTAAAGAAGCGCGTGATTTGCTGGTTGGCTCTTCTTTTAATGTTACTGAAATTGCGGGAATGGTTGGGTTTGATAACACCTCCCATTTTGGACGAACCTTCAAATTATTGATGGGCATCTCGCCGCTCTGCTTCCGCAAACAATTTAAGTCTTAACAGCAAAAACACTGGAATACATCAAGACATTTCGTCAAGACGAACAAATTGCAGGTTTCTTGCCTGCAGTTGGTTTAGCACTTCCTCTAAAGCTTGCAGCATAAAATAAGGAGCATGCCGGTCCGCGCCCACAGTCTCACCACTGTCGTGAAGTAGGACAACGGAGCCATCGGTGATTCCACCTAACAGAGTGGCCTGCATCCGGGTTTGACAGACCCGGGTGTTCCAGTCGCCTGCCTTCAGCGACCATAGAACAATTCGATACTGTTTGTATCGAAAGAAATCAAATAGATTGATTAATCCCCAGGGTGGACGGTAATGATTGGGTCGGGTTCCGACAATAGACTCTATAATATCAGCAGAGCGGTCCAGATGTTCTCGCCTAATAGTACGGGGCAGCATCAGCCAGTTAGAGGTATGACAATAATTATGGATGCCAATCTGATGGCCTTCCCGATCCATTCTTCTGATCAGGTCTGGATACTGCTCCGCTCTCGATCCTAGCACGAAAAAAGTAGCCTTCACTTGATGCAACTTCAATAAATCCAGCAATATCGGCGTATATTTCGGATGTGGCCCATCGTCAAAAGTGAATGCCACCTGTTTTTTTACCGTTCCTTTGCGAAAGACACCAAAGCCGCTCACTCGCGTAATCAAACTCGGAATAAACATGTAAAGAGTGGCGGTACATAGTATCCCTCCTATTAAATATGTAAGAATAATTACACCTCCATATAACAAGCTTAAGACTTATCCAGAATAGTTCTGTCCGGGTGAGAACCGACTCTTCAGTGAGGCCCGTGAATGAATCAGTAGCATCGGGACCAGTTGTTCGGTTCGCCGACTGATTCTGTGTCTCCCTTCCGGATGCATAGCAGACAGCAGCAATCGAAGATAAATGGTGGTGATGCGTTCAAAAACACCGGACTTTATATTTTGTTGTTCAAAACCAAGACCGTGTGTTAATCCCCGATGGAGCAGTGTAATCCCCAATAAAGCCTTGACCTGCCTGAACTCGGACTGCGATTCGAAGGCTTCATTGATTTGCTGCATTGATTTACGCAGCATGCGAGCCGTTTGGAGTGCAGCACGATCCGATCCTTCGGACTGGATCAACTTCAGGATGCTTCCATTATCGAGGTGGAGCTCTCCCACCCACTCCCCCTGGTTGATGACCGTGGTGTCCTGGCATACAATTGGCTGTCCCCGGTGTTTTTTTAGCATCACGGTACATATACCAAAACTCGACTTATGCGATCCGCGAAAATGTGAAAGCAACGCAAAAGCTTTTTCCCACATCATCCAGACGGATTGCACTGTGGTTTTACGTATTTTGAAACCCAACTCATCCACCATCCTTAATACGGTTATAGTCTCTCATTTCATACATTGTACATAACGGAACTTTCTTTTTTCTTATCCGATTCTTACAAAAATCTTAAGACTGTTCGACTGCAACAAGGAACATAATGAATCACATTTAATCTTTTTTAACATCTACTTCTATTTGACGTTATTCACCGGGAATTCTCTGCGCGTATATCAAATTTTTAAACAACTATTTTCATTAGGACATAAGCTTCTCCAGACCACATTGCGGGTCCCATGTGACTTCAAAGTAAAAAGGTAACTTCAAATGAAGTTACCTTGAATAAACAATCGTTATGATGTCATTTCATCGTTTTTTGTTTATTGATCACAAATTTACTAGCTGTTTAACTCCCCTGCTTCCTCATGATGAATAAGACATGCTACTATCAACCCAATGCACAGAATACATTCCAATAGAAGAAATGTAATTAAATAACTTGCATGATTCATCAATTGAAGCGAGATAATCGGACCAAAGCTTGTGCCTGTAAACAATATAAAAGTATATACAGATACAGCTATCCCGCGCATCTTGCCGCCCACTTGCCCAACAAGCGAAACAAGTGAAGGAACGGCTAGTGCGATCCCCCCACAAAAAGGATGCTCATCACAATAAGCAGCGGCAGATTAGAAATCATCCCCATAGACGCCAAACCAATGATCGCTAGCAGCAATCCACCGCGAAGCGTTATACCTACGCCGACATGCTTGGATATTCTTCCAGCCAATGGAGAAACAAGCATAAGGCAGAGTTACCTAACATCATGTATTATTGCTTTCCATTAACGTACCTATTCTTGCCACACCACTCTTGAGCGCCGCTCGAATAACCGCTTCCCGGATACGTTCCACTACCCGTGGATCAAACGCATTCGGCATAATATAAGTTTCATGAAGATCACTGGCGTCAATTACTGAAGATATCGCCTCTGCAGCAGCCAGTTTCATATCTTCATTGATTTCAGTGGCGCCACAGTCAAGGGCTCCACGAAAAATACCGGGAAAACAGAGAACATTATTGATTTGGTTAGGAAAATCGGAGCGCCCTGTCGCCATAACCTTGACGTAAGGCGCGGCAATTTCAGGATCAATCTCCGGAGTAGGATTGGCCATGGCAAATACAATCGGATCAGCAGCCATTCTTTTTACATCACCTAGCTTTAAGGCACCAGGGGCGGATAGTCCGATAAATACATCGGCACCCTGAATAACTTCAGATAAGGAACCTATCTCCAGATGTGGATTTGTAATTAGTGCAAACTCGCTCCAATGCGATTTATCGTAATGGACAGCACGGTTAATTGCGCCCTGGCGGTCCACACCGATCAAATTTACAGCACCGGCATGCAGGAGCATCTTGGATACGGCGATACCGGCAGCTCCAATACCGTTCACCACTATCTTTACATTCTTAATGTCCTTGTTGCATACTCTTAACGCATTCAAAATTCCAGCCAGTACCACAATCGCCGTTCCATGCTGATCGTCGTGGAAGACTGGAATATCGAGCTCCTGCTTCAGTCTCGCTTCAATTTCAAAGCAACGAGGCGAAGAAATATCTTCGAGATTAATGCCTCCGAAGGTAGGGGCAATTGCTTTGACAATCGCGATAATTTCTTCGGTATCTTTTGTATCCAGACAGATTGGGAAAGCGTCCACATCTGCAAACTGTTTGAACAACGCTGCTTTGCCTTCCATGACCGGCATGGCTGCTTTGGGACCGATATCGCCAAGTCCGAGTACAGCTGTTCCATCACTAACGACAGCCACCGAATTTTTCTTAATCGTATATTCGTATGCTTTATCTTGGTCTGCGGCGATAGCCTGACACACTTTAGCTACTCCGGGTGTATATACCTTGGATAAATCCTCCATGCTTCGAATAGGGTTCTTCAAGCCGGTCTCCAGCTTGCCGCCAACATGCATCTTCATTACTTCATCCATTATTTTCATTACTGTTCCTCCTGTTAATTGCAATATATTTTTCTCTATAAGCTTTCTGGATGTATGCTTGACATCCTAATCAGCTCCAAAACCGCAATAGAATAGTTGCCACAATAACAGTGCTGACGCCACCGATCCGGGTGGAGATCTGGGCAAATGGCATGAGCTGCATACGATTGGAGGCAGAGAGAATGGCTACATCTCCGGTTCCACCCAAGCCGCTATGGCAAACGGTTACAATTGCCGCATCGACAGGGTACATATTGATTTTTCTTCCCACAAAATAGCCGGAAACCACCATGCTGAAGACGATGGCGAGGCAGGTCAGCACATAAGGTAGAGAGATAATGGCAGCTACATCCTTCAGAGGAACGTATAGCATGCCCAAACCTACCATGAGCGGCCATGTCAGGTTACCAGCAACAAACTTATACAACTGGTAAGCCCCATTTTCGAATCTTTCGGGAAGCGCCTTGACACATTTGATCAGTACGGCCATCAGAATCATGACAATCGGTCCGGGTATCCCTACATAATCTGCAAGCAATGCCCCAACAATGAAGAAACTGCATGCGATCAGAAGTCCCGCACCCATCATCATGAAATCTTTGGGTTTGCTATCCGGATTGTCATGCTGTAGATCGTCACCGGATTTGACTAGTGTACCGTTACCGCTTAGATGGGGCTTTTTCTCGCCCAGACGTTTCAGGAAGCCCGCCACAATGATGGCGAATACGTTGCCGATAATTGCCGACGGGATCATCTGCGATACGTAATAACCCGCTTCGTGTCCACCCAGAATGCTTGAGTATGCAATCGAGAGAGGAAGAATCCCTTCACCGATTCCACCGCCAAGGATCGGTACGATAATAAAGAAGAAAGTATGATACATGCTATAACCTGTGAGCGTTCCTACCAGTAGTCCGCCGAGAACCGCTGCAATCGTCCCGACGATGAGCGGGATGAAGATCCGCGTAATACCCGCTACCAGTGTTTTGCGGTGCATACCGAGCATACTGCCACTCACCAGGATGGAGATGTACAAGTACAGAAAGTTGGCCTCTTTCATCAATGTAGTGACAGCGTCTGTCACAGTAGAGTTGAACAAATTCAAGTAAATTAACAGGGATGGGATCATAAGGGCCATGATTGCGGGGCCGCCTATATTTTTCAACAAGGGAAGCTTCATACCGATATCACTCAGCAGAATACCCAGAACCATAATGACAGCGAACCCTCCAATCATGTCATTCGGTAGCTTCCCGGCCACACTTGCAAGAAGAATGACCACTGCCAGAGCTAGATACACAGGGAGCGGAAAGACACCGACCTTAAAATGCTTACATTTTTGAATGAAGGCAGCCTTTTCTGGCAGGGGACCTTCCTTTCCTTTGGAAACAGGTGATGGAATCGTATTTTGCATTTTTCATTTCCTCCTAAACTCTTTTCTAGCCTTATAGTAGCGGAAATGAAAGCGCTTTTGTTTTTACGTAATTATTGATTGAATTATAAAAATTATTAAAGTAAGCGCTATCAAAAATAGGCAATCAAAAACCGCCGATTCCTTATAAAACACGGAACCGGCGGCCCACTCCAAAAGGCTATATGAATTTAGAAATCACAGAACTACCGCGGGAAGACATGCGATATCGCTGTACAGGCCTTCCTATGGTGCCATAGGTCAATTCACTGTTCAGCGCTCCCATATCCGCGAGGACGGCAAGATATTTCCCGACCGAAACCCGCGAGATTCCGGAACTAACTGCAATCTCTTCAGTGCTAAAGGAATTTGCATTATGGGTCTCCACCGCTTTCCAGACCGTCCGAAGTGTATGCCGGGTAAAGCCCTTGGATAAATCCTGAACGGTCGAGGGCTCTTTCCTATACCCGGTTAGCTTATCTAGTTCAGACTGATCCAGGGAATCCTGATTGCGGAACAGAAAATGCTGCTCCTTGTAGGCGGAAAGGGCTGCGAGAAAGCGTTCAAACTCAAACGGTTTAATAAGATAATCGACTGCACCGTTCTGAAGCGCGTCTCGGATACTATCCTTATCGCTCGCAGCCGAAATGATAATCACATCTATTCGTTTACTGCCTCGACGGAGAGCGGACAGCAGCTCCAATCCATTGCTCTCCTTCATGTAAATATCCAGCAGAATCAGCTCGAAAGACTCATCTGCCAATTTGATCAGAGCTTCACCCACTGATTTTGCCCAGCCTTTACACTGAAAACCTTCCACTTGCTCCAGATAGAATTTATTCATCTCGGCTACCATCGGATCATCTTCTACAATCAATACACTAATCATTGACCATCACTCTTTGCTCGATAGGGTAAACTAACCGTAAATCGGGTCCCTTCTCCCTTTCCTGTTTCACAAACAATCTTACCTCCCATAGCTTTAAGACTCCGCTCAACCAGATACAAGCCGATGCCTCGGTCATGTCCTTTTGTAGAATACCCCTGTTGAAAAATATACGGCAATTTCTCATCTGGGATACCGCTTCCATTATCGCTAACCGTAACTATCAGCGTCTTATCCTGATATTGAAAGCTGAAATGAATATATTTGCTGCCTCTACCTTCCGGTGCTTCCATAGCATTATCCAAAAGATTACCGACTATCGTAATGAGTTGGCAGGAGCGTTCCGGATCGCTAGGCTCCGGCAGAACCCCATCCTCCAGAAGCACCAGCCGAACTCCGGCTTCTCTGGCCCGGCTCAGCTTACCCAATAGAAATCCGGCCATCACAGGGTCCTTCACTTGTCTCACCACCGTTCCCATCTCTGCCTGTGTTGTTGTGACAGTACTTGTTATATACGCCTCCAACCGATCATACCTTTTCATATGTGTTAATCCTAATATTACATGCAGCTTGTTCATAAACTCATGCGCCTGGGCACGCAATGCCTCGGCATATAAGGAGATGCCAGATAACCTTTCCATAAGTATGCTGATTTCCGTCTTATCACGGAATGTGGCAATTGCACCTTCTACAGCTCCCTTTACGTGAATGGGAACCACGTTTGCCAGTAACGTAACACCGCTATGCTCCACCTCCAAGTCCTGGCTGGCTTCACCGGTTTTGAGCACTGTATTCATCCGCAGTGATGGCCAAAAGCTCTCCACCGACTGGTTCAAGGGATCATCCTGCATGCCAATAGCTGCAAGCAAACGCCTGGCTTCTGTATTAATCAAAGTAATACGTGACTCTTTATCAACGGCAATGACTCCCTCCCTAACTGACTGTAGCATGGAGTTGCGCTCTTCCAAAAGCTTAGCAATAGCGGCCGGTTCCATACCAAACATCATTTTTTTGATAACACGTGCCAGCAGAAATGCTCCCGCAGCCCCTATTAGACTGCCTATAAGCAATCCCCAATAAAGGATTCCCACGTTCTCTCTTATGGCAAGTCTGATGTTTCCCAGTGATATTCCTACTGCCACCGCTCCTAATTGTTTCCCGCTTGCAGAGAAGACAGGTGAAAACGCTCTTACAGATGGGCCCAAAGAACCCTCGGCTTCCGAAATGCTTTCCTGCCCCTGCAAGACTGCGGCTTCGTCGCCACCGATAAAATGCTTACCAATTTTGTCCTTGTCCGGATGGGAATATCGGATCGCATTCATATCCATGACCACAACAAATTCCACATTGTTCAACAATCGGATTTCCTCAGTGTAGCTTTGCAATTCAGACGAGCTGCGTGATTTGTTTAACGCTTCAATAATTAGAGGGTTACGCGATAACGTACGGGAAATGATCACAGCCTTTTGTTCCAACGAGGATTTTGTTTGTGAGGAAACCTTTATACTAAATAGCACATAGACCACTAGCAGCATTATGATAAGAACTGCACCAATCATCAAAGTAATTGTTGTTTGCAGCCGAAGTGTATGTTTGCCAATTTTCATCAGCTGTCCCTCCGGAAATTTTTCTTCATTCTAACGTATACGTGCAAGGCTGGCTATGACCTTATACGCTACACCGTTATAATAAAACAACAAACGCATGGCTAAGATGAGCCCAAGCGTTTGTTTGCCTAGCCGAAAAGAGGCAGGGGGATAACTTATTGTGCTTTTACGAATTCAGCGGATTTTATACCCGTTTGGCGGCCGAAAATAATGATTTCCGCAACAGAGTTACCGCCGATCCGGTTTTGACCATGCAAGCCTCCGGTAACTTCGCCTGCTGCAAAAAGGCCTGGAATCGGTTGTCCGTCTTTATTTAAAACTTCTGTGTTGGTGTTGATTTTCACGCCTCCCATCGTGTAGTGAATTCCCGGGCCGATTTTAATTGCATAATATGGCGCGCCGGACAAGTCATTGTCCATTCCGGTTGTTCTGCCGAAGTCGGCATCCTGTTTATTCGTCACCGCGCTGTTCCAGGTCTCTAGTGCAGTTTTCAACTGATCTGCCGGTACGTCCATTTTTGTTGCCAAAGCCTCGATCGAATCTCCTTGGATAACGAAGCCCATTTTTTCATATTGTTCAATCGCTTTAGCGCGAGATTTTACGCCGGAATCAAATACAAGAAACGCAGATTTCTCAGGAAGCTTATTGATTGCAGCGGTGACATTATCTCTTGTATCCAGTTCGTTTGTGAAACGTTTGCCTACACTTGAAACCAGGATCGCTCCTTCCCCACGAACAGCCTCCCCAATGAGATAGGATTTTTCCTGCTGCACAGTCGGGTGAACTTGGATTTGATCCATATCGACTGTGGTACCGCCGAGCTTCTCAATCATCTTGATACCGTCACCGGTGCTGCCCGGCTGGTTGGTGGTAACGTACCCCTCCAAATCAGATCTGACTCCTGAAATCATGTCTAGATTGGCGCCGAAACCACCGGTTGTCACCACGACAGCAGATGCTGTAATCGTTTTCTCCTCCGTTTGGCCAAAGATGACTTTGACGCCATTGACCTTACCGTCTTTTTCGGTAATTTCCTTGACATTGGCGTTAACAAAAAGGGGAATGCCTTGTTCTTGTACGTTTTCCACCAAACCTTTGACAAGGTATTGTCCTACTGCAGAGCCATCTTCAGGACGGTGTGTACGTTTTTCGTTCATCCCGCCTGTAATCGTGATATTATTCAATCTAATCCCGATAGAATCCAGCCAATCAATCGCACTTGCGGAATTGTCTACGAAGAAACGAAGCATCTCTTTATCGTTCGTATCGTGGCCACCTTTTAAGGTCTCTTCATAAAACAGATCATTGCTGTCTTCAATACCTTGCTCTTTTTGGAATTTCGTTTCAGAAGCATTCATTCCCGAAGATGATTTTGTTGTATTCCCGCCGGCAACCGGCATTTTTTCAAAAATAACCGGGTTCATACCTTTTGCTCTCGCCTCAAGAGCAGCAGACATTCCGGCACCGCCTGCACCGATAATGATGATGTCATATTTATCTTTTAGTTGATCGTACGGTGTATAGCTAGCTTTGGATGCTCCCGAAACGGCTTCAGTTTCCTTTGTCTCGTTGATCTTGCTGGTGTTCTTGTTCCCGTTTCCATTGCTGCTGTTGCTATTGCCACATCCTGTGATAACAAGCATGACTGAGAGAACGAGAATAAGAGCAGTGGTTACTTTTTTATTCATGTTATAGCTTTGCCCCCTTGTGAATATTTTTACAATCAGCTTAACGGCAAAGGCCCTGCTCTTGAAAGTTTATGTAACTAAAAAAAACGTTTTGTAACTAAATTAATCACTGCAATGTGTACGAAAGACCACCGGTTAGGGGCATGGCTCAAAAAAAGAAGAGCCTTTAGGCTCTCCTTCGTTTACAAGATCGCTTTCATCCGATTGTTTCTTGGATTATGCTCTACTTCCGCAAGACCCAATTCTTCGAGCAACGGTGGGATATACATTCCGAATCGCCCCCGAAGTCCCTTCTTTAATCCATACCAACCGCCGACAGGGTTTTCAGGTGAACGCCCCCATGCTTCAACGGTACCTTCTTTTGCTGGTTTTTGCTCATCAGCACTTCCTAACTCCATCCAATCACCATTTTGTATAAGCATGGCGTGCAGATCTTCAATACAGCGGTAGTCATAATGCAAAACCGTTTTCCCTACAGTGCAAACTATAATTTCTTTACCGTCTTTTTCGACCTTATACATTTCATACTCGGATGTTTGCGGTGGTGTCTTTAACTTCCAAGGATTTTCCTTGGTTCCTGTAGCTGTCGTCATATTTTCAACTCCCAAAGTAGCTCACAAAATTAGTAAGTTCTACTCATTTTATTATATTTGCATCACCTTACTATACTTCATTACCTTTATTCGTCCTACTCAGTATAAGAAAGCTTGCACTATCATTCCAAACTACTCAACTCCACCACATCTCCACTAGTGGCCTTCACAGCATAATTACAATCTAACTTCCCGCACAGCACATACTTCTTCTGCCCAGGATCATACACATAGACGGGTGTTAATTCGAACCATCCCTTGAGCTTGTCATAAGCTTCGTCATGGCTTACAGAAATCCCCTCTTCGCTCTTGAACTCATCAAACATATCGAGCATTGGCTTGTTATCCATATAATTTATAACCTTATAATTCTGCACATCGATGAACAGGAGGATCTTACGCTGGAATATACGATTACTTGGCGCCTTCATCCTCAGTGTTGCCTGAATATGTCCTCTTTCCCGTTGAAAAGTCTTCAACATCCATTCTCCGGATTCATCCGGAAAGAGCTGGCTTAAACCAGCTTCGACTGCGGCTATACATTCGGCTTGTTCTGCGTCTGTGATAGGAAATGAGTCCGGATGCGGCTCACTAGCTATTGCCTGCTCAATGGTAACAACCTCAAGTAGACGTATCTCCGTCCTTTCGAACGGCTCCAGCTCCGTATTCTGTTGCTCCCAATGGATTACTTGATCAATATTCAGTCGTGCTCTTGTACCTGATATAAACTCAAACGGGATGGTGGTTGTTCCGTCATTTGTAATGTAGATTTCTTCTATCCCATAGATCGGCAGGAGTTGCTTCGTCTCGTACACCGGATATTCTATAAGCTGTAGTTGTTTCCTCGCCTGTGGCTCTATCGTTTGAAGTGTGAGAGTATAGTTCTCTTTATGCACAAGGGAGCTGGAAGGAAACTGGCCATATACACTGTAAAAAACAAGCCTGCCTTCCGCATCGAAGCGAAGCTCGATCCGTCCACCAGGAGTGACTGGTATGCTACCTATTTTTTCAATAAAATGATATTCTCCAATCTGTTCCTTCTCTAAGTGAAATTGTTTACCGTATACAATCCTTGCCTCATCTTCAATCCACCGGATGACTCCGTTAAAATCTATATTTTGGAATGGTGTCCCATTCGCATAAGATATCCCGCCAACAAAAATCACACTTTTATAGTTGCGGGATTGTAGGTCAATCGTGATGACGGCAGTTCCTTCCGGATTGTAATCGCCCTTCCATTCCTTCATATGTGCAGGAAACCATTCCATACTAAGAAAATAGTTGGTCTCTCCCAGTATCGTAACGTCGCGATAAATTTCATGAGAGTGTAAGTAGTAGTTGTCCAATCCATATTTTTGCTGTGTAGCATCAAGCAGTTCTTTGATTCGAATATCCATCATAGTGCACCCCATAAAATTGATGCCTACATCATACCATTACTTAGCGTTGATTACGAAGCGCAGCAGCGAATATTGGAGTCGATTGTTACTTATTAAATAGTAAAATCTTCTGAATATACTACATGCTCATGCAATGGGCTTTGGTGATGTTCAGAAAATGATCAGTAGCTTGGGTTTTAATAATGCAGAGTGTAATAATATTTTGCACAACCTTCACCAGAATTCTATACGTGAATAATAACTAAAAATTTTTAATGGAGGTAAATCATCATGAATGACATCATCGATGGAAATGCGGCATTAATACAATTTTTCCCACTTCCAGCGCATCTTTATAGTAAGGATATTGCTTGTATTGCAACTGTTGCTTATGCAGAAGAGCAGGGACCAAATTTAACGGGCCTCATAAATGCTCTATACTGCAAGGGATATATAAACCTTGATCATCTACTAAATTCCACGTGGAAAAAACTATACCAAGTTCCGAGGTTGGGACACAAAAGACTGATGCTTCTACTTCGTTTACTAGAACGAATTTCTGCAGATCCCAAGACCATAGAAAACCATACCATTGTCCCTCGTGTTACAATGCAGAGTAAAAAGGATATGAAAGAATTAACTTTAAAGAGGATTATAAAGAAGTATAACGAAACATCTGTGGTGGTATTAACTGAAGCTACCGAAAAAGAAGCTCGTATAAAGAAAATTAAAGATAGACTCCGTGAAATGGGGTTGATTATATAACAATATCCCGCCAATAATCACTGATGGGAATCTTTTTTATGATCGATTTGGCTTGTGTGCCTGGATTACCTACCAACGAAATGCAATATACTTGCATGAAAAAACTCAAGCGGCATTACGCTTGAGTTTTTAAGATGTATTACAAATTGTTAATAATTTTTTTAAGCTCTTTTGCCGGTACTCCTGCAACGACAGTATTCGCTGGAACATCTTTAGTGACAACTGCTCCTGCCGCAACAACAGAGTTATCTCCAATCGTCACCCCGGGCAGTATGGTAGCGTTTGACCCAATCCATACATTGTCTCCAATGATAACTGGAGAGGGATAGGTTACATTTCTCGTTTCTAAAGGTAACCCATGATTAAGAGTAGCAATCGTGACATTCATACCAATCATTGTACCGTCCCCTATATTAATTCCACCTCTATCTTGGAAGGAACAGCCTATGTTGAAAAACACATTCTTCCCTACAGTGATATTTTTCCCAAAATCTGTATAAAACGGCGGAAAACACATAAACGACGAATCAACTTTATTGCCTGTAAGTTCACTAAAAATCTCCACTATTTCTTCTTTTGAATGATAGGATGTATTCAATTCCATTGTGATCTTTTGAGCTTGATAACTGCATAGAGTTAATAATCCATGCAATTCTTTATCCTCACCCGAAATTGAATTTCCCTTCTTACAAAAATTAATAAATTCTTTCATCTCCATTTTTAAAATCACCAGCCCAATTTAATTATACTTCTGATAATGAGGTTCATATGTTTAGAGTTCAACCTTTTCATTCACATCATAAGTTGATATGATTCAAATGACTAATACTTATACCAAATACACTCTTATGCTTTTTAAGCATAGATATAATAAGGAGACTGTTATGGAAATTCGTGTATTACGCTATTTCATTGCTGTAGCGAATGAAGAGAATATATCGGCTGCTTCAAAACAGCTGCATTTGTCCCAACCTACATTATCAAGACAATTAAAAGACCTTGAAATGGAATTAGGAGCAACTTTATTTGAAAGAGGTAATCGGAAAATTACTTTAACAGATGAAGGGAAGTACTTATTTAAAAAAGCGAAGGAAATCGTTGAGCTAGTAGATAAAACCGAAGCCAGTTTTAAAGAACCGAAAGAACTGATTAGCGGAGAAATTCACATTGGTGGTGGTGAAACAGAAGCTATGAATTTCATTGCCAAAGCATCAAAAGAATTACTTGAAAATTATCCAAGTATTCGATTTGATTTATACAGTGGTAATGCTGACGATATTACTAGTAGGTTAGACAGTGGATTATTAGACTTTGGCATTGTCATAGAACCCACAGATAAACAAAAATATGATTATATAAAATTACCTGCTACTGATGTTTGGGGTGTTTTAATGCGCAAAGATAGTCCTCTAGCGTACAAGCAGTTCATCCAGCCAATAGATTTAATAAATAAACCACTGTTAATTTCACGTCAAACTGCTGTCAGTAACGAATTCACAGGATGGTTTGGAGCGAATATCGAGGATCTCAATATTGTCGCAACTTATAATCTACTTTACAATGCTGCACGAATGGTAGAAGAAAATATTGGATATGCATTGTGCTTGGATAAACTGATTAATACATCAGGAGATAGCAAGCTTTGCTTTAAACCTTTAAACCCCAAATTAGAGGCTAATTTAAATATTATCTGGAAAAAACATCAAGTGTTTTCTAATGCAGCAAATAAATTTTTAGCTCAGCTACGAAACAATATAAAAATATACAATTCATAACTGTAGACAATAACCCTGGAAAAGCGATCCCCCCCAGTCGTAACATGTGTTTGTATGTTAGCTTGTCTTCAAAACGCAAGAAAAGCTCAAGCTTTTTTCTCAGCTTGAGCTTAGTCTTGCGATATTAAATATTGTACCCTAACCAATGATACACAGCACTCCATATGTCTCACGTGTTAAGCACCCATATTAACCTACGACAACGCCAACATCGCGTTCATATCTTCCTCGGCAGTAGTAATCAGCTTTAACCCAAAAAGCTCTACCAACACATCCAACACCCCATCCGAGATAAACTCAGGCGGTTTCGGTCCGATACGAATATCCTGAATGCCAAGACTGAACAAACCCAGCAGAATCGCTACCGCTTTTTGCTCAAACCAAGACAGCACGATGCTGACTGGCAGCTCGTTCACCGTACAATCAAATGCCTCAGCCAGAGCTAAAGCAATCTTCACCGTAGAACCAGAATTATTACATTGCCCAAGGTCAATATAACGCGGAATGCCTGTGTCTCCAACAGTTCCATAATCTACGTCATTAAAGCGGAATTTTCCGCAAGAAGTGGTTAAAATGACGGTATCGTTCGGTAAGGATGTCGCCAACTCGCGGTAGTAATTCCCACCTTTACCTGGCGCGTCACAGCCCGCAATGACGAAAAACCGGCGGATATGCCCATCTTTGACAGCCTGAATGATCTCTGGTGCCAGCCCGATTACTGTTTCATGATGATATCCTGTCGTAAGTACCAGATCTGACTCTACATCAGCCGCAGGTAATGACAACGCACGATTAATCAGGGGGGAGAAATCGTCATTCGTGATTTTCGCTACACCTTCTAGTCCTGCTACTTCATATGAGAAAAAGCGGTCTGCATATGTACCCTTAATCGGCATCACACAGTTTGTAGTTGCAAGAATCGCACCAGGAAACTGCTCGAAAAGTCTGCGTTGATCGTACCAAGCTTTGCCGATGTTGCCTTTCAGATGTTTATACTTCTTGAGCGCTGGATAGCCATGGGCAGGTAGCATTTCCGAGTGGGTATAGATGTTGATGCCCTTTCCTTCCGTCTGCTGCAGCAATTCCTCGAGTGCATACAAGTTATGCCCTGTCACCACAATACATTGACCTTCTATTTTATTCTGGCTGACTGTGATTGGTTGTGGAATCCCAAAGCGATCCGTATGCGCACGATCCAGCAGATCCATGACGCGAACCGCCGCATCTCCAACCTTCATCGCCATCTCCAAATGCTCCTGCGTATTAAAGTTGGAATTGGTCAAGGTCATATACAAAGCTTCGTGGGTAATTCGATCCACCTCGGGATCGCTATATCCTAGCTGCCGAGCATGTGTTGCATAAGCTGCAATTCCTTTTAAGGCAAAAATCATCGTGTCCTGTAAACTCGCAATGGTTTCATTTTTGCCGCATACTCCAACAACGGTGCAACCGCCAGTCGGTGTCTGTTCACACTGGTAACAAAACATATCGTTATCCTCCATATTTAGATAATCTTTCGTTACTCTCAACGTAACAGAACACTAAACCTTGAGTTGTGATTACACACACATTTTTTTAGATCAAGCAGATTTAAATGGCCGTCTATTGATAACAACCATCATTATAATAACGCCTATACAAATGAAAATATTAATCCCAAAAACCATTTTGAACGCCTGTAGCTGATTCTCCTGCCCTATCTCTCCACTCACCATACCAAGTCCAAGTGCTGAACCAAACACCATCCCCGCATTTCGTGTTAAGGCAATTATTCCTCCAATTGAACCTACGTGTTCCTTAGGCGTCTGCTGCATAATATAGCTATTATTCGGAGAAGCAATGAGCCCCATCCCAAGTCCAATAAGACATAGAATCGCAGCGATTCCATAGACCGGGATATTCTCTAAAAATACTAACAACAGGACGAACCCGCCTCCCATAGCACTCAGCCCCATAAGCATCAGCCGACGAGAACCATAACGATCGGAATAATAGCCTGCAAGAGGACCTGCAAAGGCCAATGCAATGGGATAAGCCGCCATAATGTACCCGGTCGTGGAGGACGAAAACTGAACCGCTGCTCCCATCAAATAAAATGGAATAAGGACAAGTAAGGTATTAGAAAGAATAAAGGAGGCACAGCTTACGATCAAGCCACCCGCTACAGCAAGAATTTTCAGCGCCCGAAGAGGTAGAAAAGGTGTCTTTTGCCTCCGTTCCCATAATAGAAACGTGACCAACAGCAGGATAACCCCCATCAAACTCGCCATCGTCTGCTTAGACACCCAGCCCCACTTGCTCCCATTTGTTATCACGAGAAGAAGCAAGGTGATCCATACCATGAACAAGCTAGCCCCCACGATGCTGACTGTTCCCGGCTTACGATCTTGCACACGGCTCGGAATGTACCGGTAAGCCATAACTGTAGCCACAATTGCCACAGGAACATGGATCAAAAATAGCCACTGCCAGCTGAGCCACTCCGCAATCAACCCTCCCGCAATAGGGCCTGTCATCCCGCCCAGTGCGACAGCCGTACTCAGAATTCCGAGTGCATGTCCTCTTTTCTCTTTCGGCATATGGATGGTGATGAGCGCAATATTCGTTGCTTGGAACATCGCAGCGCCTATTCCCTGCACAACTCTAAGCGTAAGCAATATTGGCAGATTAGGTGAAAAAGCGACCAAGATCGAACCAACTGTAAAAATCACATATCCGAGATTATGAATGCGGCGAAACCCATAACGATCACCCAGTTTTCCCATCACAGGGAGAAGCGCAGTAATCACTAGTAGGTACCCTGTTGTGATCCACAAACCCTTTGCAAGCTCCGTCTGAAAATGATTTATAAAAAAAGGAAGCGATACATTCATAATTCCGGCTGTAAAATGGGAAATAAAAGCTCCCATACAAATAGCCGCCATCATACCCAACCGCCGCCTGCGGGTGCCCGCTAGCTCTGTATTTTTTGCAACATTCATGCTGATCCCGTCCCCACTCATATTTGTCTAAGAATTACTAACAATTATAAGTAGATCCATTGCCAGGACCAATCCCATAAAGATGGGATATGAGAATCAAGCTCCATTAGTGAAAAAGCAATCTGATCAATCTAAATTTGCATTCAGATTAAAGCACACACCTACCTAGAATAAATTCCTAAATCAGGGAGAAGATAAAAATCACTTAACATCTAATTTATTAAGGAGAACTGCATGCGGAAATTTTTCAGCCCCAAGATACCTCCGGCAAATCCTAAGCTGCATCCACAAACAGAAACCAAAAATGAGCTTTCAAACAAGGATCCTTTGTCCCATGCCATCTCTGAATCTCTCGAGGACAATTTGCAGATGATTAGCGATTGTTTTGCCAATTGTTCAGATCTAAAGATTATCCCTTGGAATTATGGCCCTGATCTTAGCTATCAAGCCTTGGCAATCTACTTCAATACACTTACCAAGTCTGACCCTACAAATCATTTTAAAGATACTTTGCAAAATCTTGTTCCGCATGAGCTAGGTCCCACCTCAGATGTAAATGTTAAAGATGTCATCTCTTTCTTTGAACAAAATGGGGTTACTTCCCCACTCCTTGAATTGATGGACAATATCAATCAGGCCGTTAAGGGAATTCTTGACGGAAAGGTTGTAATTCTCTTTGATGGCTGGCAGAAAGCAGTCGCATATTATGCCCTTGATGTTGAGCAGCGTCAAACCTCTGAGCCTATTACTGAGCCAACCGTACAGGGCCCACACATCAGCTTTATAGAAAGCTTGGAGCGTAATATTGGTGTTATTCGTAGCTTATTAAAGACTACTAATCTTAAGTTTGAATTCTTCACTTCCGGTAAGCAGGTTCAAAGAACGTTGTCCTTTGGTTACCTGGATGGAGTAGTGAAACCAGAAACATTACAACAGTTCAAGCAACGCATAGCTGATATCGAAAAGGAAGAGATTATTGACGTATCCTATCTCGAAGAGTGGATCGGGGATTCTCTCTACTCTCCCTTTCCACAAGTCCGCTACACAGAACGACCAGATACAGCTATAACCGCTCTACTTGACGGGAAAATTATTGCTATGGTAAACGGAAGTCCTTCCATATTGATATGTCCTGGAAATTTCATGGAATTTTTTACGAATAGCGAGGATTATTACTACCGAACCATTTTTTCATCTTTAATACGGTTGATTAGAGTGGCTGCCTTCATTATCGCGCTGTTATTGCCTAGCACCTATATTGCGTTATCTAACTTCCATTCCGAACTAATTCCCACTGTTTTGCTACTTGCCATTCTTAACACGCGCGAAGGCATTCCCTTTCCTGCCTTGATCGAGGCATTGATCATGGAATTTTTCTTTGAGCTATTAAGAGAGGCAGGCATACGCTTACCTAGACCGATCGGGTCAGCCGTCAGCATTGTTGGTGCATTGGTCATAGGACAAGCAGCTATACAATCGCAAATTGCCTCTCCGGTTATGGTTATTGTCGTCGCCTTAACGGGGATTGCCTCTTTTGCGCTCCCTCAATACAATATGGCCATTGCACTGCGAATCTTGCGGTTTCCATTAATGATTCTTGCGGCAACGTTCGGAGGGCTTGGGATCATGGTTGGTTTTATACTGATTTATCTTCATCTAACTACCTTGCGTTCATTAGGTGAGCCGTATTTAGACTCGTTGGCTCCACTTGACCTTAAAAAAGTACGTTTTTCAATTTTCGTTCTGCCGAGAAAGCTACTGCTTCATTCACCTCGTAGTCGTCATTTATATAAAAAGACTTCAGGAAGGAAGTAGATATAGTGAAACGACTTACTATCATGCTAATCTGCCTTCTTGTTCTCAGCCTAACTAGCGGATGCTGGGATAATAAAGAACTTGACGAATATGGGTATGTACAAGCAGTAGCCATTGACCAAGGTGAAGATGACCGTTTTATGATAACGACTCATTTCTATAATCCTTCCACCAAAATTGAAATGGGGCAGTCAGGGAATCCAGCGTCCAAGGGGATTAATATTTCAACGAGTGGAGAGACCTTTTTTGAAGCCATACGAGAGATCCCTGCAAAATTCGGCCGAAAAGCCAAATGGGATCATATGCGTGTCATTTTAATCGGTGAACAATTAGCTAGAAACTTGAACATAAGGGAAGTGCTTGATTTTTTCTCTAGGGATCAAGAGCCACGTGGTACCGTTCTTCCCCTCATTGCTGAACAAGCGGCGGCGCCTTTTTTAGATGTAAGTCCGTTTATTGAACAAACCATTGGTCAACAGTATAAGAGAATGGAAACGAGTGGTGCTCTTTATGCCGCAAAAACTTCCAAAATCCCTCTCTATGAGCTGGCTATTCAAATGTGCAGTCCCTCCAACACTTCTGTTCTACCTTACCTGCATAAGACCAGTGTAGATAATAAAGCAATAATATCAGGACTAGCGCTAATACAAGACGGGAAAATGGTAGAACTTCTGAAGGAGAAAGATACTGAGGCGTTCATGATGCTGATGGACAGATATATCTATGGAGCCTTAGAATTCCCTTGCACCAATGAGACCGAAAATGCGCTGCGAAAAAAGGAATCTCTTGAAGTGCTCACCTTCAACAGTAAACTTACTCCAACTGTGAACAATGGTTCTGTTTCCGTCGGTGTAAAAATTGCAATTGAAGGTACAATCGGAGAATTACGCTGTTCACATTTAAAAACATCTAAAGACATGAAACAATTTGAACAGCGAATTGTAGCTCAGATAGAACAGCAGGTGAAACATACTACCGATTTTTTTAAAACAAAAAAAGTAGATGCACTTGGAATTGGTAATCAGATCTATCAAAGAAATCCGCAACAGTGGAAACAATTAGAGCCGGTATGGAAGGAAAAGATTGCTCAGACTGAATTCGATATCAATGTTGAAGTCAAAGTGTTAAGCACTGGTATGAACTCAGGTACAATATTCGGGACAAAGGAGTAGTAGCTATGCTGGGACAAATTATCTGTGTACTGCTATTAGCTTCCGCTATGCTAGCCCATGACCTCCCAAAGTTTAGACAGGCCTCCGTTCGTGATCGAGTGGTCTATGGAGTCCTTCTGCTGCCGGTTCTTTATCTCGGGTTTATCTTCATAGCAGCAAAGCCATGGCCTAATTTGGACTCGCTCTTCAATCTACTTACGGGTCCAGCTGAACACATCGTCCATTGGATCAACCCGGCTATTTCATAAGTGTATAGAAAGAGGAGGAACGTATGAATAAGCAAGAACGTGTTAGCTCTATCCAAATGTCCATGCTGTTTCTCTTCTTTATGACAGGCTCTTCAATCGTCATCGTCCCTGCTTCACTAACTAACTTTGCTGGCAATGGAGCCTGGATTTCTCTCATCATTGCCTCGGCCACAGGAATGCTTCTGCTATCCGGTATTCTATATTTAAATAGACGAGCTCCAGAGCTATCACTTGTGGAACAAAGCCGCGCTGTGCTTGGAAATGGGCTGACTCTCGTTCTATTACTTCCTTTCACATGTGTTTTGTTTTGGAATGTCGCAGGAATTGTCATTGAGATCGGTACCTTTTTCAAAAGTACGATGTTAAAAGAAACGCCTACTTATGCGGTAAATACGATGTTTTTTATAACGATTGCCATGACAGCGCTCGCTGGCATCGAAGTAATTGCCCGTATGGCCGCAGTCTTAATGTCTCTAATGTTCGGATTTATTATCTTGGTCTGGATTCTTGTAGCAGGTTTGTATCATCCCGAATACCTGCTGCCCATCATGCCTGATGGAGTTAGACCTATCCTGAGTGCTGCATATGTAGTCTATGGTTTTCCCTATTCCGAGCTAATCGTTTTTTCAATAATTTTACCGTTTGTGCATAAAGAAGATAAATCAAAGCTAGGAAAACAAATGTATCTGGCACTCCTTATAAATGCTCTGACGTTAATTGCTTCTGTCATTAGCAGTATTATGGTACTGGGACCCCTGTCCGGAAGCTTAAAATATTCATTGTACCAGTTGGCGAGGTTAATTTATTTTCAGGAAACTATAGAACGGGTCGAGTCCGTGATCGGTTTTTCATTAATTATTGGCTTTTATTTCAAGGCTTCAATCCTGCTGCTTATTCTTATTAAAGTCATGAAGGAGCTTCTCAGATTGGAAAATGAAAGACTGATTGTCTTCCCGCTTGCTTTTATTTGCCTTCTGCTGTCAGTAACGACTTACACACAAGAATCTGAGCTCACAGAAATCGTAAACACTACTTGGCCGTTGATCACTAATTTGGCATACATCCTGCCTTTTCTTCTGATTCTGTTGGTCACTTTTATTCGATTCCACATGAAAAAGCATAAGAATCAACAGTTCTGATCCAATTTTAGATTACAGTTATATATTATCTGCCTAAGCTTGCCTTCTTCGCAATTCGGAAAGTAGCTAAAAAGCTTAAAATTACGAAAAAAAGCTGGATCGATAAGGCCAAGAGAATTCCTGTCATTACGCCCCATCCAAAGGATTCACTAACGGTAATTAGGGCACCGCCTAATCCGATGCTAAGTGCAGGACTAAACGCATCAATAAATTGAATATTCGCTGAAATTGAACCTGCATCGCCATCTTCGGCATGCTGTAGTGCAATGGCTCCCGTGGTTGGATGTGCCAGCCCTATTCCAAAACCGGTAAGTATTTGTGAGAACACTGCGAGCACGATTCCATTACCTGAAATGCCTATCACGGTTATGACCAGTGCAACTCCGACAATCATAAATGCAACGCCAATCATCACCCGTTGTCTACGGCCCCTCCCATGGTCTTGTTCATCAAGCTTGGATTGCAGCCACGCTGCTATTGACCAACTTATAGCCCCAGCAGCAACGATTAAGCCCGCAACATCTGCCGATAACCCTTTAACATTTGTTAGAGCTAGAACAACGTAGGTTTCAACAGCATAGTAGCATGCAACAAACAGCCCTCTAGTAACAATGGTTGCCGACAAACCTTTTTTAACTACTAAAGCACCCTCTGGCAGCAGTTTCCGTAAAGGTTGAATCATAATAAAGCCCCCTGCAATTGAAATCACAATCCCCTTCCAAGAAGGTAAAAATCCTAATCCTGCTAATAGCAGCCCTGTTCCTAATGTTAATAAAATTGCGTATATTTCTTTATACGTCCCTCTTTTCGTCGATGAAGCATTATTATTTTCAGCTTGTAACTTACGAAATAATGGGAGCGTTAAGCATACAGATAGAACAATGAACGGCAGAACAAGCCAGAACACAAACTTCCACGAAAGATTTTCGGCTAAAAACCCTGCGATATAAGGACCAATTAATGCTGGAAGAATATAAGCACTAGAGAAAGCTGCAAGTATTTTTGTTCTTAGACTGTCAGGGTAACTTAAAGTAATGCTGGAGTATACACAAGTTAAAAGTGCACCTGCTCCGAAACCTTGAAAAGCTCTTCCGCCGATCAACATGTAAATATTGAAGGAAGTTGCTGCAATGATGATACCCGTAACAAAGATTAGAATAGAAACTACAAATGATTTATATACACCATTCTTATCAATCTGCTGTCCAATGACCATTGTGCCAATGATTTGGGATAAAAGAAATGCACTAAAAATCCAACCATAATAATGGATCGCATTCAAACTTTGCGCCACCTTTGGTGCAATCGTCGTAACCCCCAATCCTTCAAATGCTACTGTTGTGACTGCCAGAATAATACCGATAGTCAACGCTCTGTACTGGGCATCAAAAATCCCGATTTTATTATTGCTTATTCTCATCTTTGAATCCTCCTTATAATTGTCGAAGCATTAGTTGCCATAGCAAGTATTGGATAATAAACAAACGATTCAAAACAAATGGTCTTGACGATAATAGTCATAGCAACTAATTGGGTTGAGACGATCTATTCTTTTACAAACAAAATCTACTATAAATCCTTTACATTATTATGAATGACAGAAAGTAGCCTTCTAAAGGTTTCAACCTCTTCCTCAGTTAACCCTTCAATGGTCTTTCTATACGCTTCAAGAGAGGGAGCAAGAATCTCATCTTTTATTTCACGCCCTTTAGAGGTTAGATAAACACGTAAAGATCTTCTATCCGTCTCATGGGTTACACGATGAACAAAGCCTTTCTTTTCAAGCTTGAAGAGCATACGCGCAATGTTCGTCTGATCTTTATATAGTCTTTCAGCAATATCCTTTTGAGTAATCCCTTCACTCTCCCAAAGAATAACGAGGATCTCCCATTGGTCCACCGTAATATCAAAGGGATTTACCACTTTTTGATAATAGTTATTCAGCTTCAAATCTGCCCGGTGTACAATTACGCCTATGTATTTTTCTAATTCCAATGGTATAGCCTCCAGATAATTGATATGATCATAGTTGCTATGACGAGTATAATTGTAAAGGCTAATAAATGCAACTCTAGAATATAAGCTCCTTATTTCGCAGATTTCAGCTTCTTCTTCTCTTGAAACCAGCCCATCACTAGAAGTATTAGTGGAATGATAAACAGCATCGGAATCTGGACATAGAACCGGACGACACGTAATCCTGTATAGATAAATTCTACATAGTTTCCTGCCATCGCAATGGAACAAATAAACATGACCATAGTCACGGGGATCATTAATTTACGATAGGAGGGAATACCGAACAATGTTGCCGCACCGATTAGTGTCGCATATAAATAAATGCCGATCCGGAAAAAAACACCGACAATAGCTGTGACGAGAAACAATACATCCAATCGTTCTAGTAAAGCTCTTCCCTCAATCAACTCCGAGGTTGTCAGCAATGGGTATTGTGTTCTTGTAAATAGATCCGCACCGAGGACAGACACATTTAGCATCGTAACAAACGCGATAAAAGATCCGCTGATCAATAATCCTGTAATCACTGTTTTCTTCACTTGTTGCGGTTTATTCACATAGGGAAACAACATCAAGAACACTATAATCTCTCCAAAAGGAAATACAACGGTACTTGGAATCGATTGCTTCAGCACGGTTAACCATCCCTCTTCGAGTACAGGTCTTAAATTTTGAAGATTTACATTCCCAGACGTAAGGATCGAGCTTAGACCGGTGACAGTAACAAGAAGTAACACAGAAAAAAAGAGCTCTGCTGTCCTCGACAACACCTCAATACCTTTTCCAATGACATACATAACCGAAAGTAGCATCAAAGCAATAATAACGAGAAAGGGAGTCTGTGTAAAAACAAAGGATACAGCCATTGAGGCGAATTCACGGACTACAAAACTCCCATTAAACAAGAAATAGACAACATATAACAAGGCGACGATACGACCCACAACGGGCCCTAATATTTTTTTCGCATATTCCGTGAGCGGAAGATCCGGATAAAATAAAGACAATCGATGATAGATTAGAAATAAACAAATTCCCCCGAGCATTCCGAGGATTGCGGTGATCCATGCATCTTGCTTGGCTTCCGCACCAAATCCGGAGATAATCGCGCTCACGATTTCAAACATCAATACAAGGATAAGCAATTGACGGGGACTGATCTTTGCTTTTTCCAATGTCACTCCTTCTCTCTATGAACAATTCATTTATCAGCTATTATCGATACTTTCCATTATGGTTCTATTACGCAACCCAGTATTACGCAAATAAGCCTCCACTTTCACTTTTACCTCAATCGTGGGAAAGGTCACATCGTTCCAATCCCGCTTTAACGTTCTCCATTGCTTAGGGTGATCACGATGCACCACTTCTCCAAATCCAAAAATGTCCGACTTTTGCTGTTGCATTAATTTAATCGTGGCTACCGCTTCATCATGAACGGCTTGCATGTACAGGCGCTCAATTTGCAAAAACAATCTCGGGTTAGTTACATCAATTGGGACATCAACCTCACCAATATTTGCATCCGCACCAATCTTCACCTCAATAATTGGTTTACCGGATTTATCAAAGCTTGAATGAAATGATGATTTGGTTCGTATATTCTCGATCCCGATTGTATGTGGCTGACCATTCCAATCCATGGTTAACAATGTCGAATTAACTCTGCCTAACACCCATAAGAATCCACGGCTTTCATTTCCGTCTAACCACCTCATTAATTTTCCATCTTTAAAAGTAGCAATCCCATTAGCCATTAATTTATCTTCTTTATTTGTAGAATCGAGTTGAATGCCAGTAATCGTAGGTTCTTTACCAGATGAGACGATGGCTTGAATGACTTGGTATATTTTCTCATCAATATTTTCACCAAAGGCTTTCTCGGTTTCAGCTACCATTTTCTTAATTTTAATGGCCGGTGAATTATCGAGACTCGTTCGTTGTTTAATGATTTCTTCTCCCGTCGTTCCCCTCGCGATAACCATTGTAGCGGAAGGACGAAACTCACTATCCCGCTCAATGCCGTCAAAAAGCTTCTTTATCCCTTGTGTTGTAGCTAAATCTTCACCTACCAAGAGAACTATCGCATGACCATAATGCAATTGCCTAGAAAGTTTTTGTGAGAGAACGCGAGTAGCATCAAATACATTATTTCCTTCTGCTGAATATGTGGTTGGAGGTAAAGGCATTGGGCTACCTCCTCCTTGTGAACTTGAGACATTTATTGGATTCACGATCTGAACCGTAACCCTAATGTTCTTTTTTTCTCCTTTATCAATCGCCATCGCAACCACAAAACCGATATCCGTTAACTCTCGACTATCCCAGCAACCCGTAAGAAGAGCAATCATAACTATCGACAAACAAAGCCGTGCCATTCTACGTCCCATCTTGATCACCCACTTGCTCTGTTGTAGGCTTCTTCATCAATTTGGGAACCAAATGTCTCATCCAAATCGGTAAAGGTGCATGAATCTGACTATTCTTTACATGCATCATTGGACTATAAGGAGCCATGTAAGGTACACCAAATGAACGTAAACTACACATATGTGCAATGATCATAATCAAGGTAAGAATCATTCCAAAGAAACCGAACGTTGCTGCACTGATCATGAGGAGAAAACGTAACAATCTCGCGGATACAGCAATCGAGAAAACAGGTGTCGCTAGACTAGAGATAGCTGTAAGTGAAACAACAATAACCATTGCTGTTGACACTAAACCTGCTTGTACAGCTGCCTGCCCAATGACAAGTGCTCCAACGATGGATACTGCTGATCCAATTGCTTTTGGCATACGAACACCCGCTTCACGCAGAATTTCAAAAATAACCTCCATTAATAGCGCCTCAACAAACGCGGTAAATGGCGTTGCTTCTAGCTGTGAAACAAGCGAAATCACTAACTGCGTTGGTATCATTTCTTGGTGAAAGGTTGTTGCTGCAATATAGAAAGAAGGTCCAATCATCGAAATGATAAACATTACGATGCGTAACAGCCGCAATGCAACACTGATATCATACCGATGATAAGAATCCTCTGTAATTTGAAAGAATTGATTAAAAACGGCTGGGATGATTAGCATAAAAGGGGTTCCATCCACCATAATTGCAATTTTTCCTTCTAAAAGATTAGCAGCAACGGTATCTGGGCGTTCTGTAGGTAGGACCGTTGGAAACGGAGTAAAACTCTGATCTTCTATCATTTTCTCAATATATCCTGATTCCAGAATGCTATCCAATTTGATCTTGCGGAGACGTCGCTTCGCCTCTTCAACAATGCTATCATCCGCGATCCCATTTATGTACATGATCCCTATCCTGGTATGTGTAACTTGACCTAATGTCATCGATTCCAGCCATAAATTAGGATTTCTTATGCGACGCCGAACCATCGAAATATTTGTCGTTAGGCTTTCAACAAACCCTTCACGAGATCCTCGAATAGAAGTATCTGTACCAGGCTCATCTATGGCGCGGACTTCACCGCCCGATGTAGCAATCGCTAGGGCTTCTTTCGATCCATCAATTAATAAAATGGTCTGCCCCCACAACAAAGCATCATAGAGTTCATCCCATTGAACAAGTGTCTTCAGACCACCGATTGGAACAATTTTATCTGTGATTACTTGAACCAGATCATTTAATGTCCTTTGTTCATTACTCAGCATGACGTTCAGCAAGACTTCCATGACAAATTGATTAATGGTTGTATTGTTAACAATGCCATCCACATAAATAATTGCGGCTTGAAGCTCCTCCTCCGAGCCCCCTATCGTAAATTCACGAATAATTATATCTCCACTATTCCCTGTCTTTTGTCGAATCTGCTCTAAATTGACTCTTAATTCTGTTGAATCAATCGGAATTGAAGGGACGGTCCATTGTGGATTGCTTCCAGCACTTTTGCCACTTGCATTGCCATCCTTTGCCATGCCCTTCACCTTTCTCTCCATTATTTGCTGCTCTTTGCGTGATTATTCTACCCATTAACAGCAAATATTATTGGAAGATTAACAATGAAAGCAGGGAAGTGGTATGAAAATATTCGTCGTAACTATACTCTTATTAATCTTAGTAATAGCACTGACCTTTCTGCTTGACTTCATTTCACTCTTTAGCATACAAGAAACATTTCGTAATCTAATGGCTTCTTTTCGCGTCATGAGTACCTCAGAACTCATTATCTTTAATTTCTTGATTGTAGGCACAATAACTTATTTAATGTGGCCACTGGTACAAAAATGGCTACCACAGCAATCTCCATCATCGCAAGGTCAACCATCCGAGCATGTCGACAAGACCCAGACGAAATAGTAATCATCTACTTCGATTTCGATCTTCCAGCCATCTGTGAAATTAACTACCCTCCTTTATAAAAATAAACCCCATGTCTAATGACATGGGGTTTAAAAATTAGCTTTTAGTATGTGACGTTTAGATTGCTGATCACACTAACCAATAAATTCTTGAACCCACTCGCTGTTATAGTAACCTATTCCAATTTCAGTAAAGGAACTATTCAGGATGTTGGCACGGTGACCAGGGCTATTCATCCATTGATTCATTACTTCTTCCGGGCTCGACTGGCCTTTGGCGATATTTTCCCCTGCTGTATTATAGGAGATCCCAAATGCCTTCATCATGTCGAACGGAGATCCGTAGGTTGGTGACTGATGGTCAAAATAATTGTTGTCGGACATATCCTGCGCTTTAGCCAAAGCCATTTTCGACAGCTCACTATTCAAACTAAGGGGTTTCAAGCCTGCGTTTGTTCTTTCTTTGTTTACCAGTTCCAATACTTTCTGCACAGATGCCGATGCATTGGTGGAGGTTTGCGGATTAGCAGAATATTGTGGATTGGCCGATTGTTGCGGATTAGCAGAATACTGTGGCTTAGCGGATGTTTGCGGATAAGTGGTTTGATCCCCTGTTGTACCACCTGTAGGTGGAGTAGTGCGGATAAACCCATCCAGCCATTTCGTTACATCGCCGGGTACTTGTTTAGCCTTAATCGTTGATTTACCAGCATTCTCTGTGGAAATAGAAGACGCTTGAGTTAAGGTTGTTGTTGTAGCTGTTTTGCCAGCATGATGTCCAACCTTCGTTTGTTGAGTAGTCATTTGGTTGTTGGCCGATTGATTACCCGAACAAGCTGTAACGAGCAATAGCGCTACTATTACGATAAATGGTTTAATAACGACCCCTCCTGATTTGGCAAAGTTGTGACTTAATCGAATAAAGTTTTTGTAAAGCACGATTGAATTATTCATCGCTAATTCAAAAAATAAAAAGCAAAAGAATCCACAGCAACATTCGTTGCTGTGGATTCTTTGTAAACTTATTATGTATCGAGATCCGTATTCTTGCTCACGTAGAGCTCACTAGGCTGAACTTGAAATCGTCCGGTTTGCAGCAGCTCTGGTAAACGCCCCATCCGTTCCGCTAAACAAGAAAGACTTTGCTCATGAAAATTAGAAAGCCCCGTATGAATCCGATCTTGAAAAGGTTTAAGCCACCTTGATTCTAAGCCATCAGGACCGAAATAAACCCCAAGCAGAGAGCCAGCCGTTGCTCCAAAGCTATCCGTATCGTTGCCTTGCATCACCTGCTTGCATATTCCATCACCAACATTGTCTGCAAATCGCAGGGTATTAATTAAGGTGCCTATTTCCTGATAAACATCACAATGACAATAATTCGCATACTTATGGTTAATGCTCTGATACGCTTCCAGCCAGTCATCTGCATTCGCTACCATCTCAAGGCAATCTTTAGTAATCTCGTAGAATCGGCTTCTTTTAGGTACGAATTGCAGAGCCGTATTGATTATTTCAATGGGATCGCGCTGCACGTGAGCAACAGCAATCGCAGCAGCAATGAACATCGTGGCGTAAATGCCGGTCCGACGATGAGTAAAGCTTGCATCCCGCCAAGCTAGCTCGGCAGCCAGAGCAGGTTGACCAGGACAGGCATATCCGTAAGCATCTGCACGAATCGCCGCACCGCATAGTTCCGTACCCTGCACCATAAAATCAGGCCAAGCCTCTATTTCAGAATGATTGAATAGCTCCTTATCATGTTCCAAATAGCTAATCCCTGATCGCATCAAAATAGCCCTTTCCGGCCCCCAAGTTGTACTTATCGGAAGGTGATTTAACCATAAATCCCTTAAATTTCTTTTCGTAAAACCATCACCGAATTGTTCTAGCACCATCATTCCCATTAATGTGTAATTGATATCATCATCAGGTGCTACATAACGAATTCGCCCTCGTGTCGTCTCAAACCAAGACCAATGTCGACGATCCAGCGCATGGAGAATTTCTTCAGAAATGTAATCATTCAGTGGCCATTCCCCTACAGAAGTTAAGGCTTGACGTAATTCCGACAAGTTGGGATTTACCTCTATCGGTTTGCCCAGCATTGAGCCACAGACTGAAGCGAGGAAACCTGCTTCTACACGCTTGGAGCTATCCTTCAGATTCAAAATCCCGACCTGACCTAGAGGTCGAGCCGGATCACATTCCCGCCATATCTCATCTAAATCGTTCGGCTCATAGTAAGGCCAGTTGTCCCTCATTGGAATGACAGCCAAGCTATGAGCGAATTCTAGATAGGCATCATAGCTTGCTGGGAGCTTTTCCAACTTAGCTAAATAACCGGAGGTTTGATGCCCCTGCTCGAATTTATTACGCAGAACGCCTTCCAATTGAAGTTTAAGAAATGTGAGTGATGGTAGCATATTGCATCTCCTTTGTCCTCGTATCTATCCACAATACATCAATATCATAAGCTTTAGAAGGAAAAGATAACTAGATAAAAAAGTATTGGTCGAATATTGATTTTCCCTTAATAATCCTTCATCCCAACACTATCGAAACTGCACAATACACTAACAACAGTCCCATCAGTACATTAAATTGACTTCTATATTTAGATATCATTTTTTTGAAAAGAGAACCACACAAACACCAACAAAAAGTGCCCATATAACCGATGAAAGCAAGAATTAAAGAATAACTCAATAATCTAAAAGAGGAAGAAGGAGAGGTAAGGATAAATGTTGATGTAACTGTGATCCCATATAATATCCCTTTCGGATTGATAAATTGTAAAAGCATTCCCGCAATAAAGCTATTGTGTTTATCTCCAGCTGCATCACTTTCTGGTTGTTTACTTGTAATCATTTTAAATGCTAAATACAGCATGTAGACTCCGCCTATTACAGCCATAATAGATTTAATTTGTGGAAGAAGATTATTCAAAAGTAGATTAAAGTAGGAACATAACAATATGATTATTAAAAATCCTGTACCCACTCCTAAACAAAATTTCATTGTTTTTTTCAGCCCAACTTGGTTTGCAAAACTCATTGCCATAATGTTATTGGGTCCCGGAGTAAAACTTGCAACAAATGCATATAAAAACAAAGAAACAAACACTAAATTATATCTCCCCTTCCAGCTTGTATGCTATAATGTATCCATCAGACGTTATAACGTACATTCGTGCGTTTTATTGTATATCACGATCGTTATAAAGTAAATGGAGACAGGAGTAATTACAGTGGAAGAAATAAATCTAATTATTGCAGAAAATATAAAAAAGATAAGAAAAAGTAAAGAGTTAAGCCTGGAAAAGGTTGCCGAATTAACAGGAGTCAGCAAAACAATGATTGGTCAAATCGAAAGAGGGGAATCGACACCAACCATTACAACCCTTTGGAAAATCGCCAATGGCTTAAAAATTTCATTTTCTGCGCTGATAGATTACCCAAAGCCTGACACAAGAGTAATCTTAAGAAGTGACATTCAGCCACTGCTTGAAGATAACGGAAAATATCGAGTGTATCTATCTTTTCCATTTGAAGAAAGTAAACGGTTTGAAGGTTATACCGTGGAGATAGACAAGGGTGGATACCTTGATGCCAATTCTCATATGGAAGGTACCGAAGAATTAATCACCGTGTTTGAGGGAGAATTGTCTTTCCGTGTCAATAACAATGAATACCTCTTGAAATCAGGTGATTCTATCACATTCCTCGCAGACAAACCCCATGTGTATCATAATCCAGGACAAACAATAACCCGGTTAAGCATGATTTTATACTACCCCTCTTAGCAAAAAAATCCCAAGGCACTTGAGCCTTGGGACTACGTTCTCTATGATAGGGTTGCTAGATGAGTTAATATCCTTTTACAAAAAACAAGCCATCCTTTAGAAGAACTAAAGGATGGCTTGTTCGTAATGCTTAGAGAGCCGCAATCCGCTGCTGGATGCGTGGAAATAAGGCGAAGGCATTCTCGTAAAATACTTTTTCGTGGTGCTGCTCAGGGACAAGTCGGCGGACAAATTCCGCATACAGGTCAATAGGAGCAAGTGGCCAATCCGTGCCGAACAGCATTTTCTCATAGTGATCGGAATACACCAGCGCCCGGCGAAAATGATCCATGAACAGAGGTTCATTCATGAACCGTTCAAAATGAGGCCGATCACCGACTACAAGACCGGACAAATCGGCATAGACGTTTGGATTTTTGGCCACCACTTCGGCGGCATCCATCACCCACGGATCGCCAAGATGGCAAATCATAAAATTCACATCACGTCGTTGGAACGCTAATTCGTCCACCGTAAGAGGATGTGCATACTTAAGCAATCCATTCATCGAGTACGTATCACCGGTATGAATGACGACAGGCGTGCCGTACTTGGCTGCCAACTCATAGATCGGTGAATAGATTTTGTCATAAACGTAATGATGATAGTACCCGGCGTAGAGCTTAATACCAGCCACCTCGGGCGCTTGCAGCCGTGCCTCAATTCGGTCGAGCTCCTCCTGAGCATCCTTGCCTCCGAGCATATTCGGATTGATCCCCACGCATTCCATTAAGAAAGGAGGCACAGTGTCTTCCAAGTCAAGGCCCATCGGATTAGGGGAAGTAGAGTCAGGGAAAGCTCCCTTCGTCTGCTCCGATACCCCCATTCCAATGCCCAGAATAACGTCGTTCTTATCAAACTCCGCTTTGAGCCCGGCAGCAGTGTAATCGACTTTGGAGAGATCCAGTGCTGTTTGATGAAAGCTGTCGATGTCCGACAGGTGAATGTGAATATCAATGATCGGCATTTAAGATCTCCTTTTCGTCAGTAGGTCTAGCAAAGGTCAGCTTCAAAAGACTGCGGACATCCTCTGAATTCAGAGCGAGTTCTCCCATGATCAGGAAGGACGGCTGTGTCCAAACGGTTTCTCCATTGAGAAGCGGAAGATGATGATGCACCCCGTGATTAAATACCTTATTGTTCACATACGCCGAGGCACTCTGATTCGGGTGACTGCTCACCATATGCAGCATATCCTTACGCGAAGATGCCCCAATTCGCAATAGTCCCTTGGCCTCAAGATAGGTTTCAACCGTTCCTAATAAGAACTTGCCCTCCTTGGAGAATTCCATCCATCCTTCGGCATAGACTGGCGAAGGTTTGATATAATTCTCCTCCGACAACGAATAATTCGGCAGGGTCATTCCGCTGTCATTGGTCACCGAATGCAACACACAGAGCACAGGGACGCCGGGGAGCATAAGGTAATGCTGATTAACAACAATCCCTCGGTTCTTTTCCTGCTTCTCGATCGAAGTAGTGATACGTAATCCTTTCCATACATTGCCCTGAACATCCATTTGCTCGGTCCAAGCTGCGCTTCTTGGCTCCTCCAAACGACTAAATCCACCTATGCCTGAAATACCTACACCGAGTCCACCATGCCAAGGATTCCACCAGGAACGTGGTGCTGCTTCCGGGTAGGAGCTATCCAGCCATTCTTCTCCATGGTGCTTCAGGGAATGCACAACACTGCCGAAATCAGGAGCAGCTGCAATAGAAAGTACTCCGTTACTCACAGTGTAAATAGGACCCGCTGGTCCCTCTTCTATGCCACAGACAACGGCTGCTGTTTCCGTTTGAGGGAACCAGAGGCCTGCTCGCTCTTGAATACGATCCTCTCCACGATAGATGACTCGAACCTTCTGTCCTGATTGGCTGTGTTCTGAAGAAGATTCCGCTTCCTCAGGCGAGAGCTCAAAGCCCGCGGAGTGCAGATTCTGCTCTCTTTGCAGATCCATCTGAGCGACTTTCTGCTCCTCTCCTCTATCCGTTTGTACATATAACTCGAGGCTTCCATTAAGCGGAGTCATCTTTCGTTCGATGAACTCCGCATGAAGCGCCCCCGCCGCAAACGGATTTCCACCGCCGAGCGTTAATTCAAGATGATCATCCAACACCGGTGTGATCGGATCCAGCTGCTTCCGTGCAAAGGTGCGGAAATCCGACCACTTCAGGAAGGTGTTTAAAGCGAACACCAGCGTCTTTGTTCGTACGACATCTCCAGCAGAGATTTGACCAAGATTATGCTCCAGTCCAAGTGGATACTCCGGACGAAGCAGCTTCAGCGAAGGGTCCCAGCAAACGCCGCATGTGACATTTTCTTCCTTGCTAAACAACCAATTTTCCGTAATTTGAGCGCTGTCCCAATAACTCGGATCTCCCGAATAAGCATCGCCCATATCTACGTAATGCCCCTGATAAGGCAGGATGAGCCGTTTGCCAAAAAATCCGAAATTCGTTAGCAGATACATATCCTCTTCCAACGTTTGGTTACTAGTATTGCGTACCTCGCTATAAAACTCAGCGATTCCGTTTGCAAAGAGCTTAGCCACTCTTTTTATCTCCAGACCCGGGAATTCATCCGATTCATAAAGGGTCTCTAGAACTTGGCCCTCTCCTTCGGAATAGATCTTTACTTCTTTAGCCTGTTTCTTCGAGAATTCTTCGGCGAATGGTTTACCTAACTTCGGATGGGTTAACCAGAAATTATGGCTCGAGCCGGGATATTCAATCCACATCCCATTGTCGTTATTATTAAGATGTACGGAGTAGGCGCCGTTTACAGCCAACCACTGATCTCCGTTTTCCCCACCGAAGCGGCCATGTGTTCCTTTCATTAGCACAGATAATTTGCTGATGAAGGACACTGCCTTCTCTCCAGTCGGAACGGCCGTCACCTCAATATCCCGTGAATAAAGGCCATATGAATTTAGGGTAAAGGGGACTCGGATGGAAGCCTTACTTTTAGCTGGAACCGAGAAGCTTACTGTCCGATCCGCCCACGTCAAAAATTCTTCCTCAGGCAAATCAAAAGAAAATTCCGCTTCTGTTGCAAAATTATTCTCAACATTCAAATATAGCTCAGCGGGAAGACCCGGATACAGCTCACGCTTTGGCAACTCCATCATCATTTTCAGTGGGAATTTAGGAGCAACACCTATACGAAACTCAGCACGCTTGCCACCGATGATCCATTTGCTCATAACCACAGGGTGAGTCTTCTTGTCGTTTTGCTCTTCACGAATCGGATCAAGCTCGAACTCACCTTCTACGATAAGTGTTTCTCCTGGCGCGAGTGTTGGTGCAGCAGACAAGGCAAAACGAATATTTTTGTCATTTTGGCCTTTGATCTCAATAGCCAGATCAGACGCCGAACGATTCTTGATGTGATAGCGAATCTTGTAGGTGGAACCGAATACAAGATCGTGATCGTCAATCTCCGTGGAGATTTCATAGTCAGGTGTATCAAGAGCCGTCAGGCCGCGACCGGTCTTCTCGAATTCTGCACGTAAGGAGAGTTCTCCCTTTTGCCAAGTGTAATCGAAGAAATCAAAACCACGCTCCCGGCGACCATCCGGCTGAATGGGCAGTTCACGGGTACTATCTGCATACCAATCCAGCTGTTCAAAATAAGGAGCGAGTGCTTCCGTTTGCAGAACTGTCGGAATAAAGTTCATCAAATGAACGTAATCCTCATTTTTTTCCCAAAAGAATCCACATTTCTTATACATCGGTACGGCCTTCGTATTGCCTGCCCAAGTAAACAGATCAAGACGTGGCCAGCCCGCTTCAATTGTTGTGCGAACAGCGTTCAAAATCAGGTTACGTCCTACCTTGTATCCGTGATAATCAGGTCGTACATTCAACAGCGGAACATACAAAGCTCCTTCGTCTTGACGGTAATGGGCAAAACTGCAGAAGCCGACCACTTCCTCACCATCAACGGCGAGAAACACATTCAGATTGGACGAGATTTCCATCTCGCGGCGCACTGTATCCTCTGTTCTCTGATTGGTGCCTCCACCCCAACTTTCGTTGCTACGGTTCCACATTTCTGCAACCGCCTTAGCGTAAGAAGGATCATATTCTATAATGCGGATTTGTTCCGCTGTAGTCTTAACAGTCATGTTCTCAGCTCCTTCTTCCTCAAATAGAGTATGTATACAACTTTATTCAAATAACTCCTACGAGTTCTTATTATACTATTAATTGGAAGGCTGTTACGAGGTAAAAAACTCTTTCTCCTTATTTTCTACATAAAGCCACTGCCAGCAGAAAGCTGTAGAATAAAAAAGCTGTCGAGACTCCCTCGACAGCTTAGAATCTACTCTATGAGCAGCATTTCTATTTAACAACTCTCCACACGATCCGCTGATCTGTTTTTCAAATTCGCGATACCTACAATACCAATCAACAGCACGCAGAAAGAATAAGGAAGTGCCATATTCGCGGTGTATAAAGCTGTGCCTATAACTGGACCTATGAATGATCCTCCACCTTGAAGGGCCGCAATAAAGGAAGCAACGCTTCTTTGCTCATGGTCTTGAACCGCCATTGAAGCACCCGCACTGTAGCCAAGCAATGTAAAGCCGATGCCAATTCCCAAGAATGTAAAATCCACATAAGCAAATCTGATAAACAATAACAAGCCTAGCAGACCCAAAGCCACAAATAATAGCCCTACGAGTAGCACTTTTTTAGGATGCCATTTGAGATATTTGCTGATCACAATTTGCGAGAGTACCACCATTACTCCCGAGATAGCCAGACCCGTTCCAATTAGCTGTGTGGCTTGCTGGGTACTGTATCCAAGGCTGTCTTGCACAAAAAATCCGATAGTAACCTGCACGATATTCAGAGCAAACGATAGCAATAGTCCAATCCATAAATAGAGGCTTATCCGTTTGTCGTTGGGTGAAAGTGAAATCGCCTGCCGTTCGATCTCGATATTCCTTTCTTTAGGAATAAACACTAGAAATAAAATAGCCAAGGTGAATAATAATATGGCTGCGGCGTACATTGGTGAGGTGAGTCCCAGCGAAGCCATTCCTCCGCTCATTGCAGGTCCTACTACGAAGCCAAGTCCATTGGCTGCACCGAATAATGCCATTCCCTGAGTACGGGTCTCTTTTGTACTCCAGCCCATAACATAAGCTTGTGCTAATGCTGGAATACCTCCAAAGAAAAAACCGGCGATTGCGCGAAGTATAAAGAAACTCCAAAACAGGCTAGTTTTGCTCGCAGCATGTACTGCATAATCAGCCAGCAGTGCAAAAATGACTAGTGTTGCCATATAGACGAACATGATCGAAGCAAGCAGCCATTTTCGGCTCATGAACGTTTGTTTTTCCCAGAAATATCCTCCGAGCAGCCAGCAAAGTCCCGCTACCGATACCAAACACCCTGATTGAAAATCACTAAGTCCCAAATTCCGAGCAAGCGGGCCAATAATCGGATTAAATGCGGCTATCGATATCATCCCTGTAAGTACGATTAGAAACATAATACTCAGTCTGTATTTCATGAAATTCCCTTCTCCTCTCAAGTAAACCTAAACAATATACGATTCATAATCGCTGTGTTCATGGTACTATGCCTGGAAGTCAGGCCTCTACCCGTTGGCGGATTACTTTACTGGTTATCGGGATTATTAGTGGTACACAAAAAAACTGCTCCTAAGAGCAGTTTAAGTGATAGTCTTTCAATCTACCGTCCCAATATTCTCCAAGTGCAATGAACTTTCGGAGCTAACGCCCGCTTCCGTACTCAGAGTAGTAAGTGCTTGTTTAAGATCCTCTTTATTCACATAAACGTATGGACTCTTCCAAAGAGATTCCACATGTAAGGAATTGATATGATCTGGTTTAAGTTTAGGGAAGTTCAACAACCATTGCTGGAGATCTGCTTGTGGAATATCAGTCTTCACATTTTCACCGATGATGTCCAATACATTCCCCCATTGGAACACGCCTTGGAAATTCCCTAGCTTATCCAGAATCTGCTTAATTACTTGCTGCTGTCGATCATTGCGCTGAAAATCGGAGGATTCAGCCGTTCCTTGATTCGATTTGCGGTAACGCACAAAATCAAGCACATGTTTGCCATCCAGCTTCTGCAAGCCCTTCTTTAAGTCGATGTTCGTTCCATCTGCCGAATCGATATATTTCATATCCATATCGACATCAATGGTTAGCCCGCCAAGCAAGTCCACCGTCTCCTTCAGCACATCAAAATTCACCACAACCATGTGATCAATTGGCAGACCTAGTAAATTGCTGAAAAACTCTTTTGTATTAGGGATAGCTTCAGTTTTATCTTTTATGTAATGGTAAGCATAATAATAATTAGCTTTGCGAGAGGGCAACGATTTAGGTTTTAGCAACAAATCCCTCGGTATAGATAAGAAACTCGTCGACTTTGTGTCAGGATTGAAGCTGACAAGCATTAGAACATCCGTATTCATTACCCCACCACCACCGTCCCGACTATCTACTCCGGCAAGCAGAAAAATCATAGGTTCAACCGATACCGTTTCCTTTTTTTCCTCTGGGGCAGCGGTTGGCTGGACGTTGACTGGAGCAGCCATGCGCTCTATCGCGTTATCCGTCTTTTTGTATAAATACCCTGCATATACTCCAATTCCGATAATCGTTGCGCCTAAGACAAGTCCAATGCTCGTCAGAATTTTACGAGTTGTTGTCCACTTGCGTTTGTTAGTCATAATTCCCTCCACTCAGTTCCAGTAGCTTTTTCAATCCGTGCTTTCATCCTTATGGACTTTCACACTTAGCACTATGCCAATCGCAATCATATTAGTAAGTAACGAGCTACCTCCATAACTAATAAACGGCAAGGATATCCCCGTGAGGGGCAGCAATCCAAGATGCATTCCAAGGTTAACAGAAACTTGAAAGATAATCATGGCGATAAACCCGGTGACAACATATGCCCCTGCACGATCCCTGCTTTCGAGTGCGATAAAGATCATTCGATAGACGAGCAATAAATATAGCATCAGCAAAATGGATGAACCTATAAAACCGTATTTTGCACCGATGACTACATAGATCGAATCGGAATACGCGTATGGAATATATCCTTTTCGCAAAAAAATACCTTCACTACCCGATAATCCACCGGAGCCAATGGCTATCATTGCGTTTTTGACATGCCAAGATTTATCGGGATCACTCTGCGGGTCCAAAAAAGCCTGAATTCGTGACAATTGATGGGGCTCGACAATCTTAGATAACAAATCGAAGTTGGCATAATAGAGCCATAGTATCGTGCCAATCGAAATAATCACCGCACCGAGGATCAAGATCATATATAGAGCACGGATGTTACCTATCCAAAGCATACTAAGCAATATGCCCGCAAAAACGAGTGCTGTACCCAAATCGGGTTGATCCATGATCAAAATAAAAGGAATTAAAAAAACGAAACAAACCGGCACTAAATCTTGAAAAAAGCGAAGCTGCTGTCCTTCTCGTTTACCCAATAGATGAGCAATGAGCAGCACCGTACATATTTTAGCCAGCTCGGAGGGCTGGAGCTGAAAGCTTCCAATACTTAACCAACGCACGGCACCATTGAGGTTCTCCCCAACCAGCTTAACTAGCACAAGTAGACCAATACCCACGCTATAAAAAAGATATGCTAACCAACCTAATAGAATCTTATAATCTACCAATGCGATGAATAACATGGGTATGCAAAATAAAGCAAATAAATACAACGAACTGATGTAAAGACCATCTAACCGTGTATCCGTAGTCGCGCCATAAATAGCAACAGTACCAATACCAACTAGGCATGTTACGAGAAACAGTACGGATCTGTCCAGCTTTGCAATTTTGGTGGTGAGAAACATGATACAACCTCTATTTAATTTCTGTATTTTTCTTGTTGTAAAATGAGCATCATAAATAATCCGCCTGAGCACTAATACATCTTGTTTCAAGATGAAGCTGAAGTGCAGCGGATTATAAAGTGGTACGATTATCTCAGATCAAATTTGTCCTGATACGCCTTCTTCGATAACAGCTTTAATTTATCTTCACTCAGCGTATAAATATCCAGCCCGTTCCCTGCCTCGCCCAATGACCAGCCCAGCGCGAGCTCGTTATGGCCATCATCATCGACATCATAGAATTCGGCATAATCCAAGCCATACCCAAACCCCTCAACCTCCGAAATCTTTTGCCACGCTTCATTTTCCTGCCTAAGCAGCATTGCTTTTATAGAAGAACCTTTGTTTTTGCTGTACTCATATACAACTACCGCTTCATCGATTCCGTCTCCATCCATATCCCCAAAGGAGATAGCATTATCCTCTTGTCCATCCAACGGAGTTATCAATTGAGCTTTGTCGGGAAGCCATTTGATAAATTCCTGGCTCGTTTTGTCTCGCTGCAGGCTTGCTTCTGATGATGGAGGCTTAATCAGCTCTCCTGGTGTCGCCGGCACTCCGCATCCTCCGAGCAAAAGTATCGTTGTTAACATAGCACCTATCTTTATGAATTTGCTCGGCATTTGGATCATCGACTCCTCGCTTGTCCGCATATATAGTATTTTATCTGTGAAAGAGATGAAAGTGGTTATGAAATAGTTAAATTTGAGCTCTATTTATATCGGCAAGTCAAATTGGACAATCGTCCCCTTACCTAAAGTACTGCTTATACGCAGCTCGCCATGATGCAACGTAATGATCTGTTCCGAGATGGACAGTCCTAAACCGCTGCCTGACGCCTGTTGATCCCCTTTGTAGAATTTTCGCCGCACATTCTCTAAATCCGCTTCTGCGATGCCTGACCCAGTATCCTCAACCGTAATTACAACTTTCCCTGGAACCGTATGGGCAGTAATAAGAATTCGACCAGAGGAGCTAGTAAATTTGAGCGAATTATCAATGAGATTAATCATGACTTGCTTCACACGATTCTCGTCAGCTTGAATGACAGGCAGATTCTCTTCTATTTTCACTTCGAGCAAGATGCCTTGTCTGGTTGCTCTAGGGGTGAGTTGTCTGCCAATATGCTGCAACAGCTCTGTTAGATCCACAGTTGTGAGGTGAATTGCGATTCTTCCGTTATCCAATTTGGAGAAATCCAATAATTCATCCACCATATGAGTTAACCTGTCACTTTCAGATTCAATGATATCTAGCCCATCATGAAACAGAGCCTGGTTACTCTCCCCACCCGCCTTCAAGGTGATTACCCAGCCTTTGATCGAGGTCAATGGCGTACGCAGTTCATGGGATACGGATGCGATAAAATCATTCTTAAGCTGTTCACTTTTCGAGATTCGACTGGCCATCATATTCAATGTATCTGCCAAGGAACCAAGCTCGTCTTGATAGCGCTTTTGTACTCTTATGCTAAAATCTCCTTCAGACATTTGGTCTGCTGCCTGTTTCAGATCTTTAATGGATCTGGTTATGGTCCAAGATAGTAATAATCCAAGCAAGGTGACGATACCAATCACGAGCAAACCTACCCCGATCAGCAAAACCGCAATTTGATTTACTGTATGTATCGTTTCCGTTAAGGAGGTAATAAACCTCACTTCCCCGACGATGTTACCTTTGGCTTGTAAAGGATACGACACCGTAAAAATAGCTTCCTCCGTTACAGGGTCCTCACCCTTCCAACTGTCAGGCTGCCCTTGTATGGCTGCTTGCACATGCATGTTATCTGTCATCGTAAAATCGCCTTGGATTCCATTAGAATCCTGCAACAGCCGACCTTCAGCATTAATAATCTGTACCTGTGCATCGGAATGGCTGGCAAAGCCCTTTAACAGCCTATCCGATTGTGCCTCTAAATCCTCGTCGCTAAAATATTGCTGATAAAAAGAAGCCGACAGTTCTGCTTGATTCATCAGGGTTTGCTCTATATTATGAAAATAATAATAACGTACAGATAAATTAAGAATAATCTCAAGAATGAGCACAGTAAGACAGATCACTACAAAATAGCTTCCTACTAATCTTTTCTGAATACCCATTCTTCAACCATCCTTTCTAAAGCGGTATCCGAGCCCCCATACAGTCTCAATCCAATGCGGGTTAGAGGCGTCCTCTTCAATCTTCTCTCTTAGCTTACGCACGTGAACATCTACTGTCTTTGGATCACCAATAAAATCCTCACCCCAGACCAGGTTCATTAATTCATTCCTAGATAGTGCTGTATCCGGATGCTCTAAAAAGGTTTTCATCAACTGGAATTCCTTCGGGGTTAATTCAATAATGTCATCGTGCTTAAACATCTTGTTCGAGTTCAAATCCAGGCGAATCGGTCCAGCTTGAAGGATAGTTTTTTGCGGTTTTAAAGCTGTTTCTGTACGACGCAATATCGCTTTGATCCGTGCCACCAATTCTAATGGATTAAAAGGTTTCACAATGTAATCGTCGGCACCCATTTCAAGGCCATTGATTTTATCCAGATCTTGTCCTCTTGCTGTTAAAAAAATGATAATGACCCCAGGGTCCTGCTCTCTTAGCTTCCGGCAGATCTCAAACCCATTCAAATCCGGCAACATGATGTCCAGAACAATAACGTCTGGCCGGTTCGCCTCAAAGCTCTGCAATGCTGCTTCTCCACAAGCAGCCTCACTAACCACAAAGCCATTATTCGTTAAATTGATAGCTATAAACCGTCTAATATTATCGTCATCTTCCACAATAAGTACTTGATTGCGTTCTACAGTGTTCATGCTCTTCCCCCCTATAACCCAGTATTCAAACATGCAAAAAAAACAAAAAAACTCTCCCAGTAAAGAGAGAGTCTTGTCTCAGATCCCTGTAATTAAATCACAAGTGGATATTACTCTATATCTCTATGCTTGTCAAAAATCTAATCCAAATACACAGCCTTACCCGTTTGTGCAGATTCATAAATCGCTTCTAATATTTGCGAAACAACATATGCCTGTTCAGGTGTTACAACCGGGTCTTTATCCTGTTCAATAGCTTCGATCCACTTTCTTAATTCGATGTCAGGTGCACTTTCTGCTTTACCTTCATAGTAAGCCACGCCGCCTGCCCCAAGCTCAATTTTATTAGTGTACAGCTTGCTGAATTTCTCTCCGTTAATTCTAAGTCCATCCTTCATATCTGCACCTGCTTCAGTCCCGCTCAAGCTGCATTTCGCTTCATGCACATCCAGAGAATTGAGTGCCCAGCTCGCTTCCAGCATAATTGTAGCGCCATTCTCCATTACGACCATCCCAAAGGCTGAGTCCTCTACGGTGAACTTTTTAGGGTCCCAAGGTCCCCAAGCGTTGGCGGCCTCTTCTTTTTGAGACAGTTCGTGATATTTAGTGCCCAGCACGACTTTTGGTTTATAGTTATCCATCATCCACAGCGTTAGATCCAGCGCATGGGTTCCGATATCGATCAGAGGTCCTCCACCTTGCTTCTCTTCATCGAGGAATACTCCCCATGTCGGTACCGCTCTCCGTCTGATGGCATGTGCTTTTGCAAAATAGATATGACCAAGCTCCCCGGACTCACATGCTTTTTTCAAATATAAGCTGTCTTCTCTGTAGCGGTTGTCATATCCAATGGTTAGTTTCTTGCCTGTACGTTTCGCTGCTTCCACCATTCGTTTGGCATCTGCTGCCGTTTTGGCCATTGGTTTTTCGCACATAACATGTTTTCCTGCTTCAAGGGCTGCAATTGAAATTTCTGCATGAGCATCATTCGGCGTAAGCACATGAATAATATCAATCGAATGATCTTTTAATAGTTCTGTGTAATCCGTATATACAGCAGCTTCGCTAGTACCGTATTTCTCCGCTGCTTCTTCAGCACGTTCTTTAATAATGTCACAAAAAGCTACGATCTCCACTTTACTTTGCTTGCTCAAACTTGGAAGATGCTTGCCATTCGCAATTCCACCACATCCAATAATTCCTACGCGAAACACTTTACTCATATCTTTCACCCTCACTTCTAATTAGTTTGTTTTGTATTTCGATAAGTTGCTGGAGTCATGCCTAACCGCTTGCGGAAGACAATATGCAAATATGTAGCATTCGTAAACCCTTCCGTTTGAGCGATTTGTTCGATCGGACAATTGCTTTCTTCAAGCTTACGGCAGACCGCTTTCAACCTTATATCCTCAAGCGCCCTACTGAAAGATTGATCGGCGTTAACTTGTTTAAACACTCGCTGCAGCTGCCTTGAACTAATATTCAGCTTTTCAGCAACATTCTCCAAGGTAACAGCTCCTGAATAATTAGCTTCCATATATTGAATGGCGTATTGGTACCGATAAGTTGACATATCTCTAACAGGTGCTTCTGTTCGAATTCCACCTGCATCATACGCTCTTACTGCCTTTAATAAAATGCTGATTACGAGATGTTTAATGGAAGTGTAATATCCCGTTAGTTTACCTTCACAAGCTTCATAGGCTTCAAGAAAACATTTCATAGCGCTGTGATAATCTTGCGCTGGAACTAGTGGTAGCTGCTTTAGCTTCTGAACACAGGTCTCAGCCTCCGCAACCTCCCAAGGATCAACCTCCTCTCTGATCTTCTCTTTGATGTCCACATGTAGACACAGTTCTTCCATAGAATCATCTGGATCCGCCTCTTGGCGGTGCATGACACCCGGTCCGGTTAAATAAAACATTCCCTCAGACAAGGGGTATTTTAAATCGCCAAGAGTCACTTCTCCCTTTCCTCTAGGAATAAAATGAAATTCGAATTCAGAATGATTATGGAAATCTATGACTCTTCCCGGCGGAAAAGAGATCAAATGAAATCTAAGAACTGTTATCTCGTAATGTCCCCACTGAATAGAAATATCCAATCTCTCGAGCATATCATGCTTCTCAAACATCATCTCATAGGGAAAGTTACTCAATGTTAAATCCTCCTAACAGGTGAAGCCAATTACACGTCTAGATCCGCTAAGCGAACCATACGAGCTTCTTTAGCAGAACGATTCGCCGCTTCCATTAATCTCGTAAGCTCCACAGCAATTTGAACATTCTCGGTGGCGTAAGTATCCTTTTGGATATGATTAACCCACTGATG
>Ga0153923_100089_pt1 | contig 44705 bp, 45 predicted proteins | sample TSNJ007MetaG_FD_104682 | JGI IMG/M metagenome (GOLD analysis project Ga0153923, IMG submission 104682) | Attine ant fungus gardens microbial communities from New Jersey, USA - TSNJ007 MetaG | ecosystem: Host-associated > Fungi > Mycelium > Unclassified | place: USA: New Jersey, Brendon T. Byrne...
GCGGGAGCAAGCTCCCTCGCCACAAAAAAAGCGGGTGAGTGTCAGGTGGAGAGGGCATTCCAGCGGGCGAGCACTGCAGGCAAATCGGTCAGGCTGCGAATTTCGGCATCCGGCAGTCGCTCGGCTTCCCAGTCCTTGCCCGCCGGGTTGAACCAGATCGCGCGCATGCCCGCCTGCTGCGCCCCGGCAATGTCATCGCCTGGATGATCACCAATGTGCACGGCCGCTTCAGCACTCACACCGCCGCGCTGCAACGCCTCGTGAAACAAGCGCGCATCCGGTTTGGCGATACCGATGTCTTCGGCGCACAAGGCAAACTTGAAGTAATCCGCCAGGCCCAGCCGGCGCACGTCGGCGTTGCCGTTGGTGACCACGCCGAGGGCGTAATGGTTGGCGAGGATTTCCAGGGTCGGTTCGACCTCCGGGAACACTTCAATCTGATGCCGTGCATGCAGGAACACTTCAAAGCTCTTGTCGGCCAGCTCGGAAGCTTCGCCTTGGGCGTACCCTGCTTCTTCCAGCGCGTGGAACAGCACGCGCCGACGCAATGCACTGATGCGATGCTTGAGGCCCGGTTCGCTGGCCAGAACCCGCTCCCGGATCGCCCACAAGTGTTCCACCGGCACCGCGCCCAGGTTCGGTGCGTGTTCGCTCAGCCATTGGCGCAATATGGCTTCGGCGCTGACGATCACCGGGGCGGTGTCCCACAGGGTGTCGTCGAGGTCGAAGGTGATCAACTGGATGTTCATGAATCGTCGCCTTTGCTGCGTTTGGCCCGTGGGTGGGCGCTGTCGTAGACCGCCGCCAGGTGCTGGAAGTCCAGGTGGGTGTAGATCTGCGTGGTCTTGATGTCCGAGTGGCCGAGCAATTCCTGCACCGCGCGCAGGTCCTGCGAGGACTCCAGCAAGTGGCTGGCGAAAGAGTGCCGCAGCATGTGCGGGTGCAGGTTCTGCCCCAGCTCGCGCTCGCCGGCCAGTTTCACCCGCACCTGAATCGCCCGTGGGCCGAGGCGCCGACCTTGCTGGCTGACGAACACGGCATCGTCGGCCGGGTTGGTCATGGCCCGCAGCGGCAGCCATTGTTCCAGCGCTTCGCGCGCCTTTTTGCCGACCGGCAGCAGGCGGGTCTTGCTGCCCTTGCCGAGCACCTGAACCATACCGTCGGCCAGATCCAGCTGATCCAGATTGAGCCCGGTCAGCTCGGACAGGCGCAGGCCTGAGGAATAGAACAGTTCGAGAATCGCTTGATCGCGCCGCGCCAGAAAATCGTCCTCGACCGCACCTTCCAGCAGTTGCAACGCACGGTCGGTGTCGAGGGTTTTCGGCAGACGCCGTTCACCTTTCGGCGGCGCCAGACCGGTCGCCGGGTCGTGGTCGCACAGGCCTTCGCGATTCAGATAGTGATAGAGACCGCGCACTGCCGAGAGCAATCGGGCAAGGCTGCGTGACGACTGCCCCTGCGCGTGCAGGCGGGCAATCAGGCTGCGCAGACGCTGAATATCCAGCGCCGCCCAACTGCCGATGTTCTGCTTGATGCACCAGCCGAGGACTTTATCGAGGTCGCGGCGGTAGGCCGACAGGGTGTGCGGCGACACCTGTCGCTCACTGCGCAGGTGTTCGCAGTAAGCGTCCAGTTGTCGTTCCATGCTCAGCGTACCGAGCGCAGGGAACTGTTGACCCGTGGCAGCACGCGGCCCATGACTTCGGCGATGTAGCTGAGGAACAGCGTGCCGACCGAACTCTTGTAGTGCTGCGGATCACGGCTGGCGATTGCCAGAATGCCGTGGACGCCTTGATGGCTGACCGCAACCACCGCGGTGGAGCCGATCTGCTTGCGCTGCTCTTCGCCGAACAGGAAGTCCAGCTCATGTTCACGCAGGGTGCCGCTGACGCTCTTGCCTTCGGTGAGCAGACCGCCGATCGCGGTTTGCGCGTCGGCATGAGTCACCCAGCGGCCCACCGGCGCCGGGTTGTCGCCCAGCAGGATCAGGCTGACAAAGGGCACCTGAAAGTCCTGGCGCAGGCTGTCTTCGACGCTGATCACCACGTCTTCCAGGCTGGCGGCGTCCATCAGCGACAGGATCAGGCGCCGGGTCTTGTCGAACAGGCGGTCGTTGTCGCGGGCGACGTCCATCAATTGCGAGAGACGATGACGCATCTCGATGTTGCGGTCGCGCAGGATGCTCATCTGCCGTTCGACCAGCGATACGGTGTCACCGCGCTGATGAGGAATGCGCATGGCGGGCAGCAGTTCTTCGTGTTCGACGAAGAAGTCCGGATGAGCCTCCAGGTATGCGGCAACCGCTGCCGCCTCCAGGCTCTCGGACGCGGATTCGTCGGACTGTCGGGCGGGTACCTGAGGCTTGTCGGTCATGGTTTCTGCTCACTCAAAGACGCACTTGTCCTTCGTATACACGCACTGCCGGACCGGTCATCAGCACCGGTTGGCCAGGGCCTGCCCATTCAATGGACAGACGCCCGCCGGGCAGGTCGATCAACAGCGGCGAATCCATCCACCCCTGGCTGATGGCCGCGACAGCCGCGGCGCAAGCGCCGGTGCCGCAGGCCTGGGTTTCCCCGGCGCCGCGTTCCCAGACGCGCAACTGCGCGCGGTTGCGGTCGATGACCTGGATGAAACCGACATTGACCCGTGCCGGGAAGCGCGGGTGGTGTTCGATTTTCGGCCCCAGTTCATGCACCGGTGCGTTGTTGATGTCCTGCACGCGCAATACGGCGTGCGGGTTGCCCATGGACACGGCGGCCAGTTCGACCGTGGTGCCGTCGACTTCCAGCTGATAGCTGCTGGCCTGCGCCGGCGCGTCGAACGGAATGTCCGCCGGCACCAGACGCGGCGCGCCCATGTTGACACCGATCTGGCCGTCGTTACGCACGTCCAGCTCGATGATGCCGCCCTTGGTCTCGACGCGAATCTGCCGCTTGGCGGTCAGGCGCTTGTCCAGCACGAAGCGTGCGAAGCAGCGTGCACCGTTGCCGCACTGTTCCACTTCCGAGCCATCGGAGTTGAAGATCCGGTAACGGAAATCCACGTCCGGATTGCTCGGCGCTTCCACGATCAGCAATTGGTCGAAACCGATACCGGTGTGCCGGTCGCCCCATTGCTTGGCGTGCTTAGGCTGAATATGCGCGTGCTGGCTGACCAGGTCGAGAACCATGAAGTCATTGCCCAGGCCGTGCATTTTGGTAAAACGCAGCAGCATGGGTTACTCCGGCAGCAGGCTTTCGCCGGCAAACAGCTCGGCCACGGTCTCGCGGCGGCGCACTTCAAAAACCTGATCACCGTCTACCAGCACTTCAGCGGCGCGGCCACGGGTGTTGTAGTTGGAACTCATCACGAAGCCGTAGGCACCAGCCGAATGCACGGCCAGCAGGTCGCCTTCTTCCAGCGCCAGCTCACGATCCTTGGCGAGGAAATCGCCGGTTTCGCAGATCGGGCCGACGATGTCGTATTTGCGCGCAGCGGAGTCACGCGGTTTGACCGCGGTGACGTCCATCCAGGCCTGATACAGCGCCGGGCGGATCAGGTCGTTCATCGCCGCGTCGACGATGGCGAAATCCTTGTGTTCGGTGTGCTTGAGGTACTCGACCTGGGTCAGCAGCACGCCAGCGTTGGCGACGATGAAGCGGCCCGGTTCGAACACCAGCGCCAGGTCACGGCCGTTCAGACGCTCGCGTACGGCCTTGATGTAGTCGCCGGCCAGTGGCGGCTCTTCATCGCGATACCGCACGCCCAGGCCACCACCGAGGTCGATGTGGCGCAGGTGGATGCCGCAATCGCCGAGGCGGTCGACCAGATCCAGCAGACGGTCGAGAGCATCGAGGAACGGCGGCAAAGTGGTCAGTTGCGAGCCGATGTGGCAGTCGACACCGATCACTTCCAGGTTCGGCAGATGCGCGGCACGCACGTACACGTCTTCGGCGTCGGCAATGGCGATGCCGAACTTGTTCTCTTTGAGACCGGTGGAAATGTACGGGTGGGTGCCGGCGTCGACGTCCGGGTTGACGCGCAGCGAGACCGGGGCGCGAACACCCAGCTCGGCAGCCACGACTTGCAGGCGCTCGAGTTCGTCAGTGGATTCGACGTTGAAGCAGTGCACGCCAACTTCCAGCGCGCGACGCATGTCGTCACGGGTCTTGCCGACGCCGGAGAACACGATCTTGTCGGCGCTGCCGCCAGCGGCCAGTACACGTTCCAGTTCGCCACGGGAAACGATATCGAAACCGGCGCCGAGACGGGCCAGGACATTCAGCACGCCGAGGTTGGAGTTGGCCTTGACGGCGTAGCAGACCAGGTGCGGCATGCCGGCCAGGGCATCGGCGTAGGCCAGATACTGGGCTTCGATGTGCGCGCGCGAATAAACATAGGTGGGCGTGCCGAAGCGGTCGGCGATGGCGGACAGCGCCACACCTTCCGCGAACAGCTCCCCGCCACGGTAGTTAAAAGCGTCCATGGCGATCCCTTATTGGTAAACGTCGTGCTTGTGTGCTTTGGACGGCTGCTTCTGCGAAGACTGGGCTTGCTCGGCCGGGTCCTGATCGTCATCCGGCAGGTACAGCGGGCCTTTTTGACCACAGGCCGAAACGAGGCAGGCAACCGCGACGAGCGCAGCAAGGGAAGAGATCAGGCGCTTCATGGCGAAATCCTTGAAAATGCGTTAATTGCGCCGGAGTATACCGGCCACCCGGCAGCTTGCCTATGCGAGGGGGTTCCCGTCCGGCGGGGCTCTCTGGATACTGGTTGGATACAGGTAATTCCTGTGGGAGCGAGCTTGCTCGCGAAGAGGCCGGCACATTCGATATGTTTGCTGCCAGACACTCCGCCTTCGTCGGATCGCCGCCCGGAGCAAGCTCGCTCCCACAGGGTTCGGTGTTGATGGGCCGGCAGGTGGCTTGGTCGTTAATCTTTGCAATCGGCCGGCAGCGTCCGTATCTTGCGGCGCTTGAGCCTGATCAGACATTTTTTGAGGTTGCCACAATGAGTTTGTCCGAAGCGCGTTTCCACGATCTGGTCGATGCCACCCAGCAGGCGTTGGAAGAGTTGCTGGAGGATCATGCCGACGATATCGAGATCACGGCCGGCATGATGACCATCAAGTTCGATAACGGCAGCCAGCTGATCATCAGTCGTCAGGAGCCGCTGCGTCAGCTGTGGCTGGCGGCGCGTTCCGGTGGATTCCATTTCGACTACGACGAAGAGTCGGGCAAATGGAGTTGCGAGAAGTCCGAAGAGTTGCTCGGTGAAGTACTGGCTCGTTGTGTCCAGGACCAGGCCGGCCTCGAGCTGGATTTCGAAGAGATCTGATCGTGACCGAGGCAGCCCCGCGTCCCCCGAAACCGCTCTACAGCAACGTCAGCCCGGCCGTGCCGTCGCCGTGCACCGGCGTGTGCCGGCTGGATGAGCAGAAGGTTTGCCTCGGCTGTGCGCGGCATGTCGAAGACATTCGTGAATGGCGTTCGGCCGATGATGAGCGGCGGCGGGTGATCGTTGCCCAGGCCGCCAGGCGCAGAGCGACCTCCCTGTAGGAGCTGCCGAAGGCTGCGATCTTTTGATCTTGCTCCTTTAAAAGCAAAGATCGCAGCCTGCGGCAGCTCCTACAGGGTTAGCGGGTTGCCGGGTGGGTGACTTGTATATTTTTTGAGCTGTGATAGTGTCCGAACACGCCTCAACCCATCGAGGCCTGGTGAAAACCCCGTCTTTTTTGGCGGGGTTTTGCTTTTTTTGTGTGCAGAAGAAAGGAGTCTGCCCGGATCATGACCGCACCTTCCATCACCCTTACCCGTCTGGACGTGCAACGTCTGGAGCGCTTGATCGACAACCTGAATGAGAAAGACCAGGCTGCGCCGGGCGTGATCGCGCTGCAAACCGAACTGGACCGCGCCGATACACTGGTCGGCCACGATGAAGTGCCCGCCGATGTCGTGACCATGAATTCTCGCGTGCACTGCCGCGAAGAAGGCAGTGGCAAGGATTACCACCTGACGCTGGTCTATCCCAAGGACGCCAACGCCGACGAGGGCAAGATCTCGATCCTCGCACCGGTCGGCAGCGCGCTGCTGGGCCTGAAGGTCGGTCAGCACATCGACTGGCCGGCGCCCGGCGGCAAGACCCTGAAACTGACCTTGCTGGAAGTCGAATCGCAGCCGGCCAACGGCGGTGAATTCCGCGAGTGACCCCGCCTCAGACCTGTTCGAGCGCCTCGTTCAGGGCGCGCTCCAGGTCGGCCTTGTAGCGCAGATACAAATTGCTTGAACTCTGACCATCACCGAGCAGGCCCGAGAGGTCCAGGTCGGTGATGTAGCAGCGATAGCGCTCTGTCTCGCGGCGCTGCTCGACGATTTCCCGGGCGACCACGTGGAACAGCTGATCGCCATGTTCCAGCTCGCTGAATTCTCGTTGATTGCAATACAAGGTGACTTGCACCTCGCCCGGTGCGGCTTTGCCGACGATCGCCTGCACGTCGTAGAACGGTTTGTTGACCGGTGTCTGCGGCGCCGGCCGTGCTTCGACCCGGCGCGCCCGCCCGGGGCCGGAAGGCAATAGCTGGTAATACAAGGTGTCGAGGCCGACCGCCGGGCTGCCATCCATCGGCAACAGCGCTTCGCGTCGGTACTGGATCGATTGCAGGAAGCGCTGCAGCGGCACCAGCAGGCTCTGTTCGTCGTGGTACGGCAGATGTTGTTGCCACAGCGCGTTGAACTCATCCAGCACGTACAGCTCGGCCTGTTGTTCGCTGATCCGGTAGAACACCTGAATCGATTCCGGCTGGCCCATCGGCAGGATCAGCGCGAGATCGTGATCCTCCAGTGCCATCGGATCCAGGTGCAGCGGACTGTAGCGCGGCTGTTCTTCGCCCAGATAATCGAGCAATGCCGGCAGCGTGGCGAGAGCGACATGGTTGACCTGTCCCGGCACCAGTTCCAGCACGTGATAGTGCTGTTGCACCTGAATCAGGTAGCGGTGATTGAGCTCGCTGAGCAGCAGGTTCTGCGCCGTGTCGACGATTTCTTCGACGCGCCGGGCAATGAACTGTGCGCGGTTGTGGCAGAAGCAGCGCACTTTCAATGACGGCTGCTGCGGGCCGCGCGGCAGGTTGTTGAGGTAGTCGCGCAGGCAATCGAGCAACGCGTGGGGGCCGTCGAAACGGTTGACCAGCAATTCGTTCCAGCTGTTGAGCGTGACCTGGTCGAGGGTCAGCACAAGGTTTTCGCGCACCCCGGCGTAGCTCAGCGAGTCGGTGCGCTCGGTGGTCATCAGGATATTCAGGTCGCGGTGATGCTTGAGCGGATCGACGCCAACGTTGACCAGTATCAGCACTTCGCTCGGCACGGCGGCGCGCAGCAGCGGTTCTTCGGCGACGGTCGGCAAGGGCAGGGCGATGCACTGTTGCAGGCTGCCGAGCAGGTTGAATAGCTCGAACTCGCTCATGTCGCTGGTGCCGGGGTGCAGCGCCAGTCGGGTGCTGCTGTCGATCACGCCGTTGCGGTGGCACCAGGTCAGCAGTTCGAGCAGCTCGCGGCTGCGCTTGATCGGCGCAAAGTGCTCCCACTCCAGCGCGTTGAGGCTGCCGTTGTACAAACCCCACTGGGTTTGCCCGGGCTCTTTTTTGTTCGGCGATTGCACCAGCGTCAGGGTGTCTTCGGCCAGATCCGGGGCGATGCCAGGATTGATGAATTCGACCTTGTCGGCCTTGCGCTCGAACGCGGCGTACAGGCGACGACCGAGCACGTTCAGGTCGCGCTTGTTGATCAGGCTGACGGTCTGTTCGCTGCGGGCGAACTGGGTCAGGAAGCGATAGCTGTAATTCAGCTCATTGACCAGCGCGCGGCGTTCGGCACTGACCTGACGGACTTTCCACTGGCTGCGGCTGTCGAGCAAGGCCAGCTGGCGCTGATCCCAATGCCATTCGTGCGCCAGGCGTTCCAGCAGCGAGCGCTGCCAGCTCTGGGTGCGGCTGTTGCCGGTGAGCTTGCGGTTGACCTTGAGGTACAGCGCGCGCCGCACCAGCTCCAGACGTTCCGGCTCGTTGCGGGCGCTGAGGTATTCCTCGATGCGCCGGTACACCACCATGTACGGATCGAGTTCATCCAGATCCAGCTGATTGGCGAACACAGCTTGCTTGTAGCGCAGGCTCAGGCACTGCACGTTCGGGTGTTCGCTGGCGTAGACCTCGGTCAGCAACAGCTTGAGCACCGACTTGTAGGGCGACTCGATGCCCTTGAACAACTGCCACAGGCCGGCGCCGATGAACTCGCCCGGCGGAATCGTCGCCAGATGCCCGAGATCAAGCGTCTCGTCGGCGCGAATGAAGCGCTTGGACAGCAGAGTGTGGGTGTACAGGTCGTAAGCGCGTTCTTCGTAGACCGGCACCAGCCACCAGATCGGCGTGCGCCCGGCGAGCCAGATCGCGGTGCGATAAAACTCGTCCAGCAGCAGATAGTGTTGTGTGCTGCCGCAGTTTTCGGAGCTGAGCTGGGTGTCGCGTTCGCCTTTGACGAAGCGCACCGGGTCGATCAGAAAGAAGTGCGCCTCGGCGCCTTGGGTCGCGGCCCAGGCCTCAAGGAGCTGGCATTTCTTGCTCAGTTCCGCCAGTTCGCTGTCCGTCAGGTCTGGCGCATGGCAGACCCACACGTCCATGTCGCTCTGATCGGCCTGAGCCAGGGTGCCAAGGCTGCCCATCAGGAACAAACCGTGAATCGGCCGTGGCGGGTTGCTGCCGTGGCGTGGCTTGTAGGAGAACGAGCGGGTCAGGCGCTGCGCTTCGGCCAGCGCATTGGCGTCCGGTTCGTAATTGGACAGCCCGGCTGGCGTGCTGCCCGAGACATAACCCGGCAGCAGCGGGTGATTGACGTGGAAGAACAGTGGCAGCAGGGTCAATACGCCTTGCTGGCGGGTCGACAAGCCTTCAAGTGCCCGGCCGAGCCGGCCTTCATTGAGTTTGAGAAAACGCGCACGCAACTGGCTGAGTACCTTGCGGTCGATGCCTTCATCCAGGTCGGGGCGGATTTCGTGGGTGCGCGTCATGTCAGCTCAAACCGGCTCGCAGGCCGGACGAAGAGGGTCTCGGAATGGGAGGCAGTTTAGCCTTTGCGCAGCGGGACTTTTAAGCTGAATTTGTTTTTTGACGTCAGATTTTTAGCGGGGGTGCCAGGTGGGCCCGCGGAAATCCCGTGGCAGGAGTTCCCGTGGGCAAAGACGGGAAAAATCAGGCGGTTGCCTGCTCTCTCAGAATGGTCAGCACGGTTTGCACATTTTGCGCGGCATCGCGACCCAGGCTGGTCAGATACCCACCATCAGGCTGGTCGGTGAGTTCTTTCTCGAAGAGGCGTTTGGCGGCGGCGATATGTTTCGGGGCAGCGGTCTGATGAATTTTCAAACCTTCCTGGGAACTGTCCAGGTTGAAGAGTGCGAGGACTTCCAGTTCGGCAACCAACTCAGGGGTAAGCGACATAAGGACTCCAGACTTTCTAGGAATTGGACGACAGCGCCCCTAAGGTGAACCCGCTTTTGCGGCATGTCCAGTGCCGGAAACAGGCTTTTGCCTTGGAATGCTGTCTGTGGCGAGGGAGCTTGCTCCCGTTGGGGCGCGTAGCGGCCCCAAAATCTTGACGACTGCTACGCAGCCGAGCGGGAGCAAGCTCCCTCGCCACAGAGTCTAGTCTGGAAAATTTGCGTTACTGCTTTTCCGGTGGCAACTCAGGCAACGCACGCAGCGCGGTTTCATACCACTGGGTATCGAACGCCCGGTCTTCATCGAGCATCGCGTCAATCTCGTAGGCGAGCACGTGCGCCATCAGATTGAGGATCTCTTCACGCTCGACACCCACCAGGGTCAGCTTGTTGAAGGTCGCCTTGGCCGCTGGCGGGTTGTCGCTTTCGATCTGGTTCTCGATGGCTTCGATCAACGTCGCCTCGGTGAACTCTTCTTCGTCGTTGTCGATGTCTGTCGGCTCGCTCATGGCAGGCTCCTCAAGGAAAGGCGCCAGTTTACCCGCATTCAGCGGCGTGATGCTGCTGGCAGGATCGTGGCGGGCGATCTATAAACAGTGACTGCCCACCCCGCACGGCCTGGAGGCTATGTGATGTTCAAGCTCTACGGATTCGCTGTCAGCAACTACTACAACATGGTCAAGCTGGCGCTGCTGGAAAAAGGCCTGGCGTTCGAAGAAGTCACCTTCTACCCGACGCCGACCCCGCAATCATTGGCGATCAGCCCGCGCGGCAAAGTACCGGTGCTGGGCGTCGAAGCGGGTTTCATCAACGAAACCGCGATCATCCTCGAATACCTCGAACAGACCCAGAAGGGCACGCCGCTGCTGCCGAGCGATCCATTCGAGCGGGCGCAGGTGCTGGCGATCGCCAAGGAAATCGAGCTGTACATCGAACTGCCAGGCCGCGCCTGCTATGGCGAAGCGTTCTTCGGCTCGCCGGTGCCGGAGGCGATCAAGGAGAAAACCAAGGCCGAGTTGCTGCTGGGGTTTGCGGCGCTGGGCCGCCACGGCAAATTCGCCCCATATGTGGCGGGCGACAGCCTGAGCATTGCGGATTTGTATTTCCTGTACAGCGTGCCGCTGGCTTGTGCGGTCGGGCAGAAGCTGTTCGGGATTGATTTGCTAGCGGAGATGCCGAAAGCCAAAGCGCTGTTGGAGCGGCTTGAGCAAAATCCGCATGTGCAGAAAATAGCGGCGGACAAAGAGGCGGCGATGCCGGCGTTTTTGGCGATGATCGCTGCCAAGAAGTGAGTATTGTGGCGTTTGTAAATAGGTAATCGCTGGCAAGCCAGCTCCCACAGGTCTTTGGGTCGAACGCAAAATTGTGTTCCAACAAAGAACCCTGTGGGAGCTGGCTTGCCAGCGATGCTTTTAGCGGCTGGCGATCAGGGCCTGACCGCGAACCACGGCGGCCTTGACCTGCGCCGGCGCAGTCCCGCCGATGTGGTCACGGGCGTTCACCGATCCTTCCAGGGTCAGCACGGCAAACACGTCCTGCTCGATCTGGTCGCTGAACTGACGCAGTTCTTCCAGGCTCATCTCGGCCAGATCCTTGCCAGTGTCCACGCCGTACTTCACCGCGTGACCGACGATTTCGTGGCAGTCACGGAACGGCAGGCCACGGCGTACCAGGTAGTCCGCCAGGTCGGTCGCGGTGGAGAAACCGCGCAGGGCCGCTTCACGCATGATCGCGTGCTTTGGCTTGATCGCCGGGATCATGTCGGCAAAGGCGCGCAGCGAATCGCGCAGGGTGTCGGCGGCGTCGAACAGCGGTTCCTTGTCTTCCTGGTTGTCCTTGTTGTAGGCCAGAGGCTGGCCTTTCATCAGGGTCAGCAGGCCCATCAGGGCGCCGAATACGCGGCCGGTCTTGCCGCGTACCAGCTCCGGCACATCCGGGTTTTTCTTTTGCGGCATGATCGAGCTGCCGGTGCAGAAGCGGTCCGGCAGATCGATGAACTGGAACTGCGCGCTGGTCCACAGCACCAGCTCTTCGGAGAAGCGCGACAGGTGCATCATCGCGATGCTCGCGGCCGAGCAGAATTCGATGGCGAAGTCGCGATCGGAAACATTGTCCAGCGAGTTGCCGCCGACGGCGTCGAAGCCCAGCAGTTGTGCGGTGTATTCGCGGTCGATCGGGTAGGTGGTGCCGGCCAGCGCGGCGCTGCCCAGTGGCATGCGGTTGGTGCGCTTGCGGCAGTCGACCAGACGCTCGTAGTCGCGGCTGAGCATTTCGAACCACGCCAGCATGTGGTGGCCGAAGGTCACTGGCTGAGCAGTTTGCAGGTGAGTGAAGCCGGGCATGATGCTCGCGGCTTCGCGCTCGGCCTGCTCCAGCAGGCCTTTTTGCAGGCGGGTGATCTCGGCCAGGATCAGGTCGATTTCGTCACGCAGCCACAGACGGATGTCGGTGGCGACCTGGTCGTTGCGGCTGCGCCCGGTGTGCAGTTTCTTGCCGGTGATGCCGATGCGATCGGTCAGGCGCGCTTCGATGTTCATGTGCACGTCTTCGAGGTCGACGCGCCAGTCGAACTGGCCGGCCTCGATTTCGCCCTGAATGGTTTTCAGGCCGTCGATGATGCTGTCGCGCTCGGCATCGGTCAGCACGCCGACCTTGGCCAGCATGGTGGCGTGGGCGATCGAGCCCATGATGTCGTGGCGATACAGGCGCTGGTCGAAAGTGACGGAGGCGGTGAAGCGGGCGACGAAGGCGTCGACGGGTTCACTGAAGCGGCCGCCCCAGGACTGCTTGGTCTTGTCAGTGCTCATGAATTCGCTCGTATCGGCTTGAAGAAAGAAGGCGTGAAACGCTGGCGCGGATAATAACAGGGTTGCCAATCCTGTCGCTGACACCGGTCGATACGTTTTTTTCTCATCTGCTCATTCATAGTCGGCGCCGTCTGCGGGGGATTTGCGCAAGGATATTTTTCGATTGAGCAATATCGGCCCGGCAAGCGTCTACAGTTGGACATAAGGGTCGGCGCGACTGCGGATCGCGCAAAGGTCTGGACGCCGACTATAAGAAGAGGGGGTGGGTGGTTTTGTCCTTTGGCATACCCCGTGAAAAACGCAGGAAACAGCGGGCTTTGAGCAGTACGACCCGGACACTGGCAAATATTGCTGGCCGACGTACGGCACTTTTTGGCGCTCGGGCTAGTCTTAGCGTGGATCGCGGTGACGGACGTCACTTCACCTGTCTACGCTATCCTTGTGCGAGACTCACGCAGGAATCCAGCGCAATATGAATGTCCTGATCGTTGATGACGAACCACTGGCTCGCGAGCGCCTAAGCCGAATGGTAAGCGAGCTCGAGGGTTATACAGTCCTGGAGCCCAGCGCCACGAATGGCGAAGAGGCGCTGGCGCTGATCGACAGCCACAAGCCGGATATCGTGCTGCTCGATATCCGCATGCCGGGCCTCGATGGCCTGCAGGTCGCTGCCCGTCTGTGCGAGCGCGAAACGCCACCGGCCGTGGTGTTTTGCACCGGCCCCGATGAATTTGCCGTGGAAGCCCTGCAGGCCAGCGCCGTGGGCTATGTGGTGAAACCCGTGCGAACCGAACATCTGCATGACGCCCTGAAACGGGCTGAACGTCCCAACCGGGCGCAACTCTCGGCCCTGACCCGTCCCGCCGCCGAAAGCGGTAACGGCCCGCGCAGTCACATCAGCGCCCGTACCCGCAAAGGCATCGAGCTGATCCCGCTGGATCAGGTGGTCTATTTCATAGCCGATCACAAATACGTGACCCTGCGCCATGAAAGCGGCGAAGTGCTGCTGGACGAACCGCTGAAAGCCCTCGAAGATGAATTCGGCGAGCGTTTTGTGCGCATCCACCGCAACGCGCTGGTCGCCCGCGACCGCATCGAGCGTCTGCAACGCACACCGCTGGGGCATTTCCAGCTGTTCCTCAAAGGCCTCAATGGTGATGCGCTGATCGTCAGCCGTCGGCATGTGGCCGGTGTGCGCAAGATGATGCAGGGCCTCTGACCCGGTCTTCGCGCACGGTTTCACGTTCTTCTGCCGGGCATTGCAGGCCAGGGAGGCCACGCCGTTTCTGATTCAAGTCAAAGTGGATTTGGCTGAGCTGTTATTATCCGCCGTATCTATTCAGTACGGATTGATCCATGTCCTCTCGCGAAATCCGCATCGCCACCCGTAAAAGTGCGCTGGCCCTCTGGCAGGCCGAATACGTCAAAGCCCGTCTGGAAGCGGCCCATCCGGGTCTGCTGGTGACGCTGGTGCCCATGGTCAGTCGCGGCGACAAGCTGCTCGACTCGCCGCTGTCGAAAATCGGCGGCAAGGGCCTGTTCGTCAAGGAACTGGAAACCGCGCTGTTGGAAAACGAAGCCGACATCGCCGTGCACTCGATGAAAGACGTGCCGATGGACTTCCCCGAAGGCCTTGGTCTGTTCTGCATTTGCGAACGCGAAGACCCGCGTGATGCCTTCGTTTCCAATACCTATCAAAGCCTGGATGCGCTGCCTGCCGGCGCCATCGTTGGCACTTCCAGCCTGCGGCGTCAGGCGCAACTGCTGACCCGTCGTCCTGATCTGGAAATCCGCTTCCTGCGCGGCAACGTCAATACTCGCCTGGCCAAACTCGATGCCGGCGAGTACGACGCGATCATCCTCGCGGCAGCCGGCCTGATCCGTCTCGGTTTTGAAGAGCGCATCACCTCGGCCATCAGTGTTGACGACAGCCTGCCGGCCGGTGGCCAGGGCGCTGTCGGCATCGAATGCCGCAGTGCCGACACGCAGATTCACGCCTTGCTCGCACCGTTGCATCACGCCGACACCGCTTCGCGCGTGACCGCTGAACGTGCCCTCAACAAACACCTGAATGGCGGCTGCCAGGTGCCGATCGCCTGCTACGCCGTGCTCGAAGGTGAGCAACTGTGGCTGCGTGGTCTGGTCGGCGAGCCGAGCGGTGGCAAGCTGCTCAGCGCCGAAGCGCGTGCGCCGCGTGCCAATGCCGAAGCGTTGGGCGTGCAGGTCGCTGAAGCCTTGCTCGGTCAGGGTGCCGACGACATTCTCAAAGCGGTGTATGGCGAGGCAGGTCACGAGTGACTGGCTGGCGCCTGCTGCTGACGCGCCCTGCGGATGACTGCGCGGCGCTGGCCGCGGTGTTGGCCGGGCAGGGGATTTCCAGCAGTTGCCTGCCGCTTCTGGACATAGCGCCGCTGCCGGTCTCTGACAAGATACGTCAGGCGCTGGCCCAGCTGCCGGGTTGCAGCGCGGTCATTGTGGTCAGCAAACCGGCGGCGCGGATTGCGCTTGATCTGCTGGACGCTCACGGGCTTCAGTCGTTGTCGATGCCGTGGTTCAGCGTCGGTGCAGCGACCGCGCAGATTCTTCGCGATCACGGTCTCGACGTACACTTTCCCGCCGACGGCGATGACAGTGAAGCCCTGCTGCAGTTGTCGCGTCTGCGCGAGGCGGTCACCGGGCCCGGCGCGCAGGTGCTGATCCTGCGTGGCGAGGGTGGTCGCGAGCTGCTCGCCGAGCGTCTGCGTGCACTAGGTGCTAGTGTCGAGTATCTGGAGTTGTATCGGCGTGACCTGCCGGCTTACCCACCGCAAGAGCTGCCGCGACGGATTGCTGCGGAACGCTTGAACGGGCTGGTGGTCAGCAGTGGACAGGGTTTCGAGCACCTGCGCCAGATGGCCGGCGATGCCTGGCCTGCGATGGCGCAGCTGCCGTTGTTTGTTCCAAGCCCGAGGGTCGCCGAGCTGGCACATGCCGCCGGGGCCCGAACAGTTGTGGATTGCCGCGGCGCGAGTGCCGCGGCTTTGCTGACGGCGTTACGGGAGCATCCCGTGCCCGTTCTCTAATGCAAAGGATGGATACGTGAGCGAAACAGCCTTGCCTAAAGATGATGTCCAGCCTGTGATTGATGCCCAGGTTGAAACTCCACCGCCGGCCAAAGAGCCGCGCCGAGGCAACGGACTGGCCATTGTCGCCCTGTTGCTCGGCGCTGCCGGCGTAGCGATCGGTGGCTGGGGTGTCTGGCAGGTGCGTCACCTGCAGAGCAACACCGCACAACAGTCAGGCCAGGTACAGGCGCTGAACGATCAGGCGCAGAGCCTCAAGCTCAACGAACAGCGCCTGACCGAGCGCCTCGCGCAACTGCCTGGTGCCGATGAACTCGCCGAGCGTCAGCGTCTGGTGACGCAACTGCAGGGGGATCAGCAGCGCCTCAACCAGCGTCTGGAAACCGTTCTTGGCGCCAGTCGCAAGGACTGGCGTCTGGCCGAGGCCGAGCATCTGCTGCGTCTGGCGAGTCTGCGTCTTTCGGCCTTGCAGGACATCAGCAGCGCCCAGGCGCTGGTGCAGGGCGCCGACGAGATTCTGCGTGAACAAAACGACCCGGGTTCGTTCGCCGCCCGCGAGCAAGTGGCGAAAACCCTTGTCGCCCTGCGCAGCACCGAGCAGCCGGATCGCACCGGTCTGTTCCTGCGCATCGGTGCCTTGCGTGATCAGGTCATCGAACTGACCGAGCTGGCGCCGGAGTACAAGGATCGCGGCGAATCACTGCTGGGCCTGACCGCTGACGGCGATGGCGCCAGTCGTTGGGCGCAGTGGTGGGATCAGGTGTCGCGCTACATCCGCATCGATTTCAATGCAGACAAGAATGTGAAGCCACTGCTGGCCGGGCAAAGTCTGAGCCAGGTGCGTCTGGCCCTCAGCCTCGCGCTGGAGCAGGCGCAATGGGCTGCGCTCAATGGCCAGGCGCCGGTCTACACCCAGGCAATGACCGAGGCGCGGGACGTGCTCAAGGGCAATTTCAATCCGGATAATCCGCAGAGCAAAATCATGCTCGAACAGGTTGCCGAGCTGAGCCAGCAACCGGTCACGGTCAAGACCCCGGACCTGACTGGCACGCTGAGCGCGGTGCAGGCTTATCTGGAGCGCCGCAACGTCAACGCTGAAGAATCGGTCAAACCGTTCGCCAAACCTGCCGCCAACACCGCGCAGGAGACCACGCCATGAAGCGCCTGTATGTGATCGTGTTTCTGGTGATCGCGGCGACAGCGGCGCTGGGCCTGGCGATTGCTGAGCACTCCGGTTACGTGCTGGTTGCCTACAAGAGCTTTCGCTATGAATCGAGCCTGTGGGCGGCGCTGGCGCTGATCGCAGTGTTGTGGCTGCTGATCTGGGGCATCAAGGCCTTGGTCGAGCTGGTCATGGCCTCCAGTGGCGTGGTCAATCCGTGGTCGCGCCGTAACCGTAGCCGGCGGGTGCAGGTGGCCATCGAACACGGGCAACTGGATCTGGCCGAGGGTCGCTGGGCCAGCGCGCAACGTCACCTGTCTCGCGCCGCCGAGGCCGAGCGCCAGCCGCTGTTGTATTACCTCGGCGCGGCACGCGCGGCCAACGAACAAGGCAAGTACGAAGAGTGCGATCAGTTGCTTGAACGTGCGCTGGAGCGCCAGCCGCAGGCCGAGTTGGCGATTGCCTTGAGTCATGCGCAGTTGCAGACTGATCGTGGTGACACTGACGGCGCCCTGGTGACCCTGCAAGCGATGCACGAGCGGCATCCGCATAACGTGCAGACTTTGCGACAGTTGCAGCGTCTGCATCAGCAACGCGGCGACTGGTCGGCGGTGATTCGCCTGTTGCCGGAGCTGCGCAAGGACAAGGCTTTGCCGCCAGCCGAACTGGCTGAACTCGAACGCCGCGCCTGGGGTAACAACCTGTCGCTGGCGGCACACCGCGACGAGGACGGCAAAATTGGTCTGCAGTCACTCACCCGTGCCTGGGAGCAGTTGACTTCCGCGCAGCGTCAGGAGCCGGCGCTGGTGCTGGCATACGCTGAACAACTGCGTCAGCTGGGTGCTCAGGTGGAAGCCGAGGAAGTCCTGCGCAGCGCCCTCAAGCGCAAGTACGACAGCCATCTCGCGCGTCAGTATGGGCTGGTGCGCGGCAGCGATCCGGCGCGTCAGTTGCAGGTCGCTGAAGGCTGGCTCAAGGAGCATCCGGCGGATCCGAGCCTGTTGCTGACCCTCGGTCGGCTCTGCCTGCAAACCAGCTTGTGGGGCAAGGCACGGGATTATCTGGAAAGCAGTCTGCGCGTGCAGCGCAACCCGGAAGCCTGCGCCGAGCTGGCGCGTCTGCTTGCGCAGCTGGGTGACACCGAGCGCAGTAATCAGCTGTTCCAGGAAGGTCTCGGATTGCTGGATGAGCGTCTGCTGGCCGCGCCGTTGCCGGTGCCGGTTCACGCCTGATATCGCGAGGGAGCATGCTCCCTCGTCAACGTTCAGTGAGCGAAAAATTACCTGTGGCGGGCGTCTTGGGCAAAGTCCTACAACGGGATACACCTTTTCTTCTCGCGCCTGTCGGGTTTTCCCTACACTTCTGGTGAACTGTCGCCATGCACCTGCCTTGAAAGGCTGACAAGCTTTCCTCTACCGTAACTGCCTGTCTCCACTGTTACGGAAAAGCCATGTCGTTGGCCTGTTCACGCTCCTTGTTTTTCACGGCTTTCACTGCAGGGGCCATGGCCCTGGGAGCTTCCTATTATCTCGAATACGCGGTGGGGCTGACGCCCTGCAGCCTGTGCCTGGCCCAACGCTTCTTCATGGCGTTGCTGGCAGCCTGTTGCGGGCTGGCGGCGATCCATGGCCCACGGCGTGTCGGCCTGTCGCTCTATTGGGCTGCCGCGCTTGGCCTGAGCCTGGCTGGTACCACGGCGGCCTGGCGGCAGGTGCTGCTGCAGAGTGATCCGCTGGTGCAAATGACCCGCTGCGCGCCCGATTCCGAAGCGCTGTTCAGCAACCTGCCGTGGTTGTGTGCAACGATGCGGATGTTCAAGGGTGGTGTCGATTGCGCGGAAATTTCCTGGACGCTGTTCGATTTGAGCATCCCGGAATGGAGTCTGCTGTTCTTTGTGGCGATGTCGATCCTGGCGGTGTACCAATTGCTGCGTCTGGTCTGGAGCGCCCTGCAACGACCGCTCAGCGGCGAAGCGTCGCACCGGGTGCTGGTCGGGGATTAAACACTTGTATGAACTTTATCTCCTGCGTACCTTGAAGCCATAGGCGTGCGGGCATAATCTGGCCCGCACGTGTCATTGGATTTATGTTGCTCGATGACGCTCTGCCCGGTCGGCCTCCAAGCGATAAAAGCCAGAAGAGGGGCGCGGGTGTAGAGCAGCATGACCCACAAGGGAAGAGAGATCGCCATGCTCGAAAGTTGTCAGAATGCTCAGGAACGCTGGGGTGGAGTTCATCTGCTGATCGACCGCTGGTTGCAGGAGCGTGAAGAACTGATCGGTGCCTACGACAAGTTGGGCGACAAACCACAGGCTCTGTCCGAGAACCGTAAACCCTTGCTGGAATTCTGCGGCGTGCTGGTCGATTACGTTTCGGCCGGGCACTTCGAGATCTACGAACAGCTGACCGGTGAAGCCAAGGCCTTCAACGACAAGCGCGGTCTGGAACTCGCCGAAACCCTCTATCCGCGTATCGACGTCATCACCGAAAAACTCCTCGCGTTCAACGACCTTTGCGATGAAGGCAAATGCGTCGCCGAGAAGTTCAAGGAACTGGGTGGCCTGCTGCACGAACGCTTCGAACTGGAAGACTGCCTGATCGAAGTGCTGCACACGGCACACAAGCAGGAAGATCCGGTTCAGGCCTGATTGGTTTTTCGAAAGCATGAAAAACGCGGTGCGCCGAAAGCGCACCGCGTTTTTTTATGCCGGCGAGTCGGCGTCGGTCAGCTCGTTGCTCCGCGCAATTCGACTTCAAACACCAACGGTGTGAACGGCGCGATCAGATCGCCGGCACCGTCGGCGCCGTAGGCCTGATCCGATGGAATCACCAGTCGCCACTTGGCACCCACCGGCATGTTCTGCAGTGCGGTGCGCCAACCGGCAATCACGCTGTCGAGGCTGAACCATTGCGGCTGAGTGTTCTGATCGAACACCGTGCCGTCCGGTAGGCGACCGACATACAGCACCTGCACTTTGCCATCGGGGCCGGCCTTGCCACCGGTGCCCGGTGTCAGCTCGGTCAGCAGGATGCCGTCGGCCAGTTCCTTCACGCCCGGCTTGGCTTTTTCGGCGGTGAGAAAACGCTGTTCGTTTTCCATCGCGGCATCGCTCGACGGCTGCGATGAGTGTTCGGCGTTCTGCGATTCATGATCGGCGAGGATCTGCTCGATCCGTGCTTCGCTCAGTGCCAGCGGCTTGCCTTGATAGGCCTGCTGCAAACCGTCGACCAATGCCTGGATCTGCAATTGCGGCACTTCCTGACGCAGCCGTTCACCGAGGCTGGCGCCGAGGCTGTAGGCCAGATCGTGAGCATCGTTCGCGGTGGTTTTTTCCTCGGCGTAGGCCACGGAAAAAATCATCCAGAGGGATAAAAAAAGGTAGCGCGACATGGGCACTCTCCGTCCTGAGATGCGGGCGATTATGCCAGCGCGAAGGTCTGCAACGGTGAACTGCTTTTGTCTTTGTGCAGAACATTTTCGTTGCGTTGCAACGCAACGGTTTCGTTACTGTCAAGATGACCTAGCGGCGGTAACTGCAGAGGTCTAGTATGAGCCGCACTCACGTCAGCCAGGAGGTAAACCATGTCGGCCACCAAGAAGCCTGTAAATACTCCGTTGCACTTACTCCAACAACTCTCGGGCAGCCTGCTCGAGCATTTGGAAAACGCTTGCTCCCAAGCCTTGGCTGATGCTGAAAAACTGCTCGCCAAACTGGAAAAGCAACGCGGCAAGGCGCAAGAAAAACTGCACAAATCCCGCACCAAACTGCAGGACGCAGCCACTGCCGGTAAAGCCAAGGCGCAGAACAAGGCCAAGGCTGCCGTCAAGGAACTTGAAGACCTGCTCGATGCGCTGAAGGAGCGTCAGTCCGACACCCGTGGCTACATTCTGCAACTCAAACGCGATGCCCAGGAAAGCCTGAAACTGGCCCAGGGTGTCGGTCGCGTGCAAGAGGCCGCCGGCAAGGCGTTGTCCTCCCGCGCTGCCAAACCTGCAGCAGCGTCTGCGAAAAAAACGCCAGCCAAACCGGCTGCGGCGAAAGCCCCGGCGAAAACTGCTGTAGCCAAACCAGCGGCAAAACCAGCAGCCAAGGCACCGGCTAAAACTGCCGCCAAACCTGCTGCAAAAACTGCAGCAAAAAAACCGGCTGCGGCGAGCGCTGCAAAACCGGCCGCACGTACTGCTGCTGCTGCTGCCAAGCCTGCAGCGGCAAAACCGGCTGCCAAGCCAGCGGCAAAACCAGCTGCACGCAAAGCCGCTCCGGCCAAAACCGCTGCTGCCAAACCTGCTGCCAAAATCGCGGTTAAACCGGTTGCCAAACCTGCGGCGAAAACCGCCGCTGCAAAACCGGCAGCCAAGACTGCGGCCAAACCGGTCGCGGCAAAACCTGCTGCCAAGGTTGCTGCCAAACCGGCGGCCAAGCCTGCCGCTAAAACCGCTGCCAAACCAGCGAGCAAACCTGCAGCAGCAAAACCTGCAACTGCTGCGGCCAAGCCTGCTGCCAAACCAGTAGCCGCAAAGCCAGCAGTTAAACCAGCCGCCAAGCCGGTTGCCAAACCTGCCGCGAAAAAACCGGCTGTTGCCAAACCCGCTGCCGCCAAGCCGACGACTTCACCTGCCGCCAAGCCAGCCGCTCCGGCGCCGGCGGCCGCGCCTGCTCCGGCCGCTTCCACCTCGACCACCACGACTGCGCCAACGTCAGCCGCTGCGTCGAGCGCCAGCAGCAACCCGACCAGCGCTTCCTAAGTGCCGGTTGCCGCGACGCGCAGCACTTGCAGCGCGTCGCGGTTCGGGCTGGCGGCTGATCCCGTCAGACTCTCCAGCCACTCCCCCGACGCTGATGCGTCATCGCGCGGCCAATCCTGCGCAATCTGTTCCAGTTGCCACAGCAGATGCCGTTCGGCTTCCAGCTCCAGCGCTTTCATTTGTTCCCGCAGACCCTTGAGTATCGGATCGTCTTCGGCCAGGGTTTTCCATTGAGTGCGCAACGCACGCAGTGGCTGCACCACCTCCCGATCCCAAGGCCCCACCAGCTTTTTCAACTGCTCTACGCGCTGTTCGTTACAAGCCGCGCTACGTTGCTCAAGCCACAAACCACAGAGCAGCAGGCAGACATTGGCCCCCGCCGCTTGCAGTTGCAGGCAGGCAGGTTCCACGCCCGGTCGGGCGTAGGTGGCAAGGGAAAAGCTCCACAGGTCAGAGGACATCGTGCTACTCGCGCCAGTTGTGAGCGAAGCTGGTAGACTCCGCCGCCATTATGATCCGACTTCAGAACCTGACTTTACAGCGTGGCCCGCAACGTCTGCTAGAAGACGCCGAGCTGACCCTGCACGCCGGCCACAAAGCCGGCCTCATCGGTGCCAACGGTGCCGGCAAATCCAGCCTGTTTGCCTTGCTGCGCGGCGAGTTGCACCCGGACTCGGGCGATTGCCTGCTGCCGGCCGACTGGCGGATCGCGCACATGCGCCAGGAGGTCGACACCCTCGAACGCCTGGCGGTCGACTATGTGCTCGATGGCGACCTGCGTCTACGTGAGGTACAACGTGACCTCGCCGTCGCCGAAGCGGCCCACGATGGTACGGCTCTGGCCCGCCTGCACGCCGAACTCGACAGCGCCGACGGTTATACCGCCGATGCGCGGGCGCGCAAGTTGCTCGCCGGCCTGGGTTTCACCAATGAGCAGATGGATCGTCAGGTAGGCGATTTCTCCGGTGGCTGGCGAATGCGTCTGAATTTGGCGCAGGCCTTGATGTGTCCGTCGGACCTGTTGCTGCTCGACGAACCGACCAACCACCTGGATCTCGACGCGATCATCTGGCTCGAAGAGTGGCTGAAAAGCTACCCGGGCACCCTGCTGCTGATTTCCCACGACCGCGACTTCCTCGATGAAGTGGTCGATCACGTGGCGCATGTCGATCAGCGCAAACTGACCCTGTACCGTGGCGGCTACACCGCTTTCGAACGTGCCCGTGCCGAACGTCTGGCCCAGCAGCAACAGGCCTACGAGAAGCAGCAGGCGCAACGTGCGCACATGGAAAGCTACATCGCCCGCTTCAAGGCCCAGGCCACCAAGGCCCGTCAGGCACAGAGTCGGATCAAGGCCCTGGAACGCATGGAAGAGCTGTCGGCGGCCCACGTCGATTCGCCGTTCGATTTCGTCTTCCGCGAATCGACCAAGATCTCCAGTCCGCTGATCGACCTGTCCGATGCACGTCTGGGGTATGGTGATAAAACCATCCTGGAGAAGGTCAAGCTGCAACTGACCCCGGGTGCGCGGATCGGTCTGCTCGGGCCGAACGGTGCCGGTAAATCGACCCTGATCAAGAACCTCGCCGGTGAGCTCGAGCCGCTGGCCGGGCGTCTGACCCGTGGCGAGAACACGGTGGTTGGCTACTTCGCCCAGCATCAGCTTGACTCGCTGGATGCCAAGGCCAGCCCGCTGCTGCACCTGCAGCGTCTGGCACCGACCGAACGTGAACAAACGCTGCGTGACTTCCTCGGTGGTTTCGACTTCCGTGGCGCGCGCATCGACGAACCGGTGCTGAATTTCTCCGGTGGCGAAAAGGCCCGTCTGGCCCTGGCATTGATCGCCTGGGAGCGACCGAACCTGTTGCTGCTCGACGAACCGACCAACCACCTCGACCTGGAAATGCGCCTGGCGCTGACCATGGCGCTGCAGGAGTTCAGCGGCGCGGTACTGGTGGTGTCTCACGATCGGCACTTGCTCAAGAGCACCACCGACAACTTCTACCTGGTCGCGGACGGCAAGGTCGAAGAGTTCGATGGCGACCTCGAAGACTACGCGCGCTGGCTGGTGGAATACCGTCAGCGCAACGCCCCGGTCAGCAACACCCCGGTCAACCCGGACAAGACCGACAAGAAGGCCCAGCGTCAGGCTGCTGCTGCATTGCGCCAGCAACTGGCACCGCACAAGCGTGAAGCCGACAAGCTCGAAGCCGAACTGGGCAAGCTCCACGAAAAACTCGCCAAGGTCGACGCCAGCCTCGCTGACAGCGACATCTACGAGCCGGCGCGCAAGAACGAGTTGCGCGATCTGCTGGCCGAGCAAGCCAAATTGAAGGTGCGCGAAGCCGAGCTGGAAGAGGCGTGGATGGAGGCACTCGAAACGCTGGAAAGCATGCAGGCGGAGCTGGAGGCGTTGTCCTGATGGATGCGTTTCAGTGGCCGCTGCCGGCGGTGTGGGTCGAGCCGATCTGGCTCGGTGTGCAGATTCTGCTGATCCTGCTGGCCGGCTACTTCGCTCAGCGTGTCGTCGCTCGATTCCTCACCCGCCTGGGCGAGCGCTATCCGTTTCCGCCGCAGCTGTTGATGCCGCTGCGTGGCGTATTGCGCTGGCTGATCATGGGCAGCGCGGTGATTTTTGTACTGGAGCGGCTAGGTGTGTCGGCCACGGTGTTGTGGACGGCGCTGTCGGGTTTCGTCGCGGTGGCGGCGGTGGCGTTCTTCGCCATGTGGAGTGTGCTGTCGAACCTGCTCTGCGCGATTCTGATCTTCACCGTCGGCCCGTTCCGCCTCGGCGATGTGGTGGAGCTGGTAGACACTACCGACAAGCCGGGTGTCAAAGGCCGGGTGGTGGCAATTAATCTGCTTTACACCACGTTGATCGAAGCCGAGGAGCTGGGGACTGGCAGCGCCATGGTGCAGGTGCCGAACAGTTTGTTCTTTCAGCGTTCGGTGCGGCGTTGGCGCGGGACGGATGTGTTTCCCTCGAGCGGTTTCGAGAAGTAAATTTTACAAGCAAGATCAAAAGATCGTCCGATCGCGGCCCGAGCCTGCGGCAGCTCCTACAGGGACCGCATTCCTGTGTAGGAGCTGCCGCAGGCTCGGGCCGCGATCGGACGATCTTTTGCTTTTAAGCCCAAACCGCATTAGCTTTGACGTCTGTCACGATTCAGAGTCGAGGTGTGCGATGGAGCTTCAAACATGGCTGGCATTCTTTGCCGCCTGCTGGGTGATCAGTCTGTCCCCGGGTGCTGGCGCCATCGCGTCGATGTCCAGCGGTCTGCAATACGGTTTCTGGCGCGGTTACTGGAACGCCCTCGGCCTGCAGATCGGCCTGGCGGTGCAGATCGCGATTGTCGGCGCCGGGGTCGGCGCGATCCTCACCGCATCGGCCACCGCATTCCACGCGATCAAATGGTTCGGTGTGGCCTATCTGGTCTATCTGGCGATCAAGCAATGGCGCGCACTGCCGATGGACATGAGCGATGACGCGGCGGTGCGACCGATCGGCAAGCCGCTGGCGCTGGTGTTCCGTGGCTTTCTGGTGAACATCAGCAACCCCAAGGCACTGGTGTTCATGCTCGCGGTGCTGCCGCAGTTCATCAATCCGCACGCACCGCTGCTGATGCAGTACCTGGTGATCGGCGTGACCATGATCTGCGTCGATCTGGTTGTCATGGCCGGCTACACCGGACTGGCGTCCAAGGTGCTGCGCCTGTTGCGCACACCGAAGCAGCAGAAACGCATGAACCGCACGTTTGCCGGGCTGTTCATCGGTGCGGCGGCGTTCATGGCGACGTTGCGTAAAGCGGTGGTGTAAAAGCTTCGGCCACAAAAAAGGCGACCTCTTGAGGTCGCCTTTTTTTATCCGCCAAGACTTTGGAGTGACGCTCAATTGTGGCGAGGGAGCTTGCTCCCGCTTGAGTGCGCAGCGCTCACAAGCTTTTGGGTCTGCTTCGCAGCCCAGCGGGAGCAAGCTCCCTCGCCACAGAACGCGTTCAGCCAAGAGTCAGTGCAAAATCACCGGCGCGGTATCACGCGGCAGATTGTTGCGCTGCTGCGCCTCACGCGGCTGCTCGTAACCGCCGCCACCGAGCTGCATGCTCAGTTGTCCGGCCACGTCCTCACCCAGCGCTTTTGACACTTCACGCACCACCCGAGGGCGGTTCAGCGAGATCTTGATGTCGCGACCGTTCACCAGTTTGGTGTCCTGCGCTTCGCCCATCGCCGTGAAGGCCGAAGTGATCTCGTAGGTCTTGGTGTTGATCAGGCTGAAATCCGCCACCAGCGTCAGGCCCAAAACCGCCGAATAGCTGTCGGTGTGCGCCAGCTCGTTCATGTCCTGGGTGAAGTCGATGTCCGACACGGTGCCGAACAGCACATAGTCGGCACCCTTGAAGTTGCCGGCCTTGATGCGCTTGATCACGTCATAGACGTCACCCTTGGACGACGCCGTGTACGGCGTGCCCTGCACCAGCTGGAACATCCCGGTGCGCAGAATCTCACCCTTGATGTCGCCGGTGAATTTACGCAGTTCACCCTGTTCGATGTAGCTGGTGGTCGCTTCCAGCTCGTTGTAGTTCGAGGAACCACTGGAGCTGTAGTAACCCTCGCGGTAATTGTTCTGCGCCGAAACGATGTGGATGTATTGCTCCACACGCTCCTGATACGCCAGATCCGTCACCGCGACTTTCGGGGCCGCTTGCACGCTGAACGCGCAAGCCAGGGCCATCATGCCAATCCATGCGCGCATCAATTAACGCTCCGTGGTTTTGCGGATCTCTTTTTCGTCCATCCATTCGGCCAGACCGCTTTCGACGTCGATCAGTTGCAGGCTGAATTTGTACAAGACGTCCTTGTAGTCGCTGCTGCGCTTGACGATCGAGCTGATCGGGCCTTCCAGACGGTACTTGGCGGCGATCATGTTGCCAGTCTTGGCCACGGTGCTCTTCTTGTACAGGCCGCTCTGGTTCTGCAGCTTGAGCTGGTCCACCTGGCTCTGCATCGCGGTGTTGTCGCTGGCGAAGCGGGCGGTGCCGGACTTCATCAATTGAGTCTTGATGCTGGTGGTGATTTCGCGGGTATCGATGTACTCGCTGGTCTTGTTCTTCACGTCGTAAACCTGCACCACCGGGCGGCCCTGCAGAATGCCGGACTGGGCCAGCGAGCGGGTCATCGATTCGGCGATCATTTGCAGGTCGGTCGAGCCGAATTCGTTGGTCACGGTTTCAACCGCTTTGGTGTCGCCGTAGCTGATGTTCTTGCTGCCCAGGGTCGGCGAGGTGTTGGCGCAACCGGAAGCCAGCAGGGCGAGGACAGCGATCAGGGAAAAGCGTGCAAACATGGGAATGCTCTCTAAAACAGGAATAGGGTGGCGGGCTTAAGGCGTCTTGAGTTCCAGACGGAAATCCACGGCTTTCGGGGTCGGGGCGATGCCCTGGATGAAGCTGGTCTGGGCGCCGTACATCATCTGGCTTTTCCAGACTTCTTCCTCGGCGATCGGGAAACCTTCCGGGCCCAGCCAGGCGAAACGGTAGTAGAACGTCTTGTTGCTGTTGAGGGTGTTGGTCAACTGCACATTGACGGTCATGAAGCCGTTCTCACGGGCGACGCGCATGGCGCCGACCGCAATGTGTTTCTGCGGGCCCATGGCCACGACCTTGCTCGCGGCGCTGCCCGGCTCCGGTGGTGGCGGGGTGGCGCAGCCGCTGGCCAGCACGGCGAGAGCGGCAACGGCGAAGAGTTTGAAGCGCATGCAAAGACTCCGTTCTTAAGGTTGTTTGAGGCTGGCGACGTTAGTCGCGCCGGCGCTCGGGATGACATGGGCGGCGACGCCACCGGCAAACACCTGATTGCCCACGGCACGCAGGCTGATCACTTGATAACGCTGATCGACGGTGACCTTGACCAGCGAACCGCCGACGGCGCTCGGCAGACTGACTTGGTGCTCGCCTTTCTTCAAGCGCAGACGCACCACCTGGGTGTTGTCCGGCAGGGTGCGCCACGTACGGGTATCGGCACCTTCCAGCACAGCTGAAGAAATACCCACGGCGAGGCCGGCCAGCGGGTTGGTTTCGTTGATCTTCTTCTGCGCCACGCCTTTGGTGATTGCGCGCACGGTGGTGCGCACAATGATCCCCGGCATGTCATCGCGCAGGGCGCGGCGCGACATGGCGGTGGTGCTGTTGAGGGCGGTCAGGTTGACTTGCTGGCCATCGACGCCAATCTGCGCGAACGGCGCAGTGGAGGTGTCAGGCTTGATGATCGGGAACGACAGTGGAGTGATCACCACATTGTTGGAGATCGGCAATGGCAGCGGCACGCGGATCGAATCACGCGAGGGTGCCAGACCGCTTTGCACCACGATCAGGATGTCGCTGTCGTCGGACTTGCTCGGCTTGTCGAGGTTGACCAGCGCCTGTTCCAGCAGCGGGGTGTTCGGACGCAGTTCGGCCGCCTTGCGGTAGCCCGGTGCAGCCAGGTCTTTCTCGCCCAGGGCTTCGTAGACGAAACCGGCCAGGTAATGGCTGAACGCACTCTGGTAGCTGTTTTTCAGGCCGACCACTTCCGGCGCGTCGAGGCTGGCGACCGGGTAGCCCTGCAGATCCTTGTACTGGGTCTTGATCCCTTCTTTCTCGGCCTCTTCCTCGCTCTTGAGGTATTCCTTGTCGCGCAGGTCAGCGATCACCGCTTCACGTTCGTGAGTTTTCTTGATCGCGGTGCGGGCGCCGTCGAAGTCGTTGACGGCCAGCAGGTTAAGGGCCATCTGCGTGGTCAGCATGACTTTTTCGTAGTCGTAGCCTTCGTAGCGACGCACCTTGTCGTTGACCAGGAAGCTGCCGAACTGCGCCAGGTATTTACCGGTATCGAGCTTGACCGAATCTTCCCACTGGCCAACCACCTGATCAGCGCTGGTCCAGGCATTCTGGCTGCCGGACAGGTCGCCCTTGGCGCGCAGCAGCTCACCTTTCTCGAAGTAATAGAGCAGGTCTTTGTCGGGGCCGGTGTTGTTCTTTTCCAGCAGGGTCAGCGCGGCGTCGACGTTGCCGGATGCCAGTTGCTGATTGGTCTGGGCCAGTTCCGAATCGTAGTTGCGGAACGCCGAACAGCCGGACAGCAGAGTGACAGCGCTGAGCGCGATCAAGGTGGGAGTGCGCAATGCCATGGGGGTACTTCTTCCCTGAGCTAGTAACTGCATCAGCCGCCGGTGCTGGTCGGGCTGGTGTGACCCATCGACAGTGGCGCTGGCCTCCTGCCAATTCCTCATAACCAGAGGAGCTTTTATGCCGCGTCGCGATAGCGCGGGCGCGGCATTATAAGCAGGCGATGCTGGCCATGTAATAGCTTTTTAATTGCACTTGTTAGTTTGGTGCCATTACTTATTTCAGGGCGGATACGCGATTTCCCAGCGACGTTGCGGATTGAAATGCGCTGCCGTTCGCGTAGATCCGCTCGCCCAGCACGCGCAGGCCGATCATCTGGCGCTTCTGGTCGATGCGGATGTTCAGTGGAGCGCCTGACGTGTTCGGCAGGCTGATCTGGTGTTCGCCCTTTTTCAGACGCAGGCGCACGACCTGTGTCAGGTTGGGCAGGGTGCGCCAGGTGCGGGTGTCGGCCTGCTCGAAACCATCCCACTGGGTGACGTACGAGGCCTTGGACGGATTGCGGCGATTGTCGGTGCCCTGAACGTCCGCCGCGAGGAACGCCCGGTAGGTGGTGCGCTGGATAATCCCGGGCATGTCGTCACGCAGTGTGCGCAAAGACATATCGGTGATGCTGTTGACCGCGATCAGCTTTTTCTCGAGACCGTCGATGCGGACCTGATTGAACGGCGCGGTGGAGTTATCCGGCACCATCACCGGGAAGGAAATGTTGGCGACGATCACCTGACCGTCCTTGAGTTGCACCGGATACGGTACCCGCACCGAACTGCGGGCCGGCGCCAGCCCACTTTGCACGATGATCAGCACATCGCTTTCGTCGGCCTTGAGTCCGGGGCTGTCGAGGTCGCGCAATGCCTGTTGGAAAAACGGCAGGTCCGGGCGCAGTTCGATGGCCTGACGATAACCGGGCGCCGCCAGGTCTTTTTCGCCGAGCGCCTCATAGGTGAAGCCGGCGAGATAGTGACTGAAGGCGCTCTGGTAACCGTTTTTCAGGGCGATCACTGCCGGGGATTCGAGCATCACCACCGGATAACCCTGCAGATCCTTGTAGTGCACGCGCGCACCCTGGGCCTTGGCGGCTTCCTCGACCTTTTCGTATTCCAGTTCCCGTTGCCGGGCGATCAACGCTTCGCGTTCGTGGGTTTTCTTGATGTCGGCACGGGCGCCGTCGAAGTCATTCACCGCCAACTGGTTGAGAGCCATTTGCGTGGTCAGCATGACTTTTTCATAGTCGTAGCCATCGTAGCGCCGCAGCTTGTCATTGATGATGCTGCCCCATTGGTTGCCCATCGCCGCGAGCAACTTGTCGCCGGTGGTCTCGATCGTGTCCTGACGTTCGATGATCATCTGCTCGGCGCTGCGCCAGGTTGTCTGGCTCTGCGGCAGTGCGCCGCCAGCGCTGAGTACGGCGCCTTTTTCGAAGTAGTAGAGCAGGTCTTTTTCCGGGTCCGGGTTGTGCGCTTCGATCAGCGTCAGAGCACCGTCGATGTTGCCGGCCTTGAACTGGTCAGTGGTCTGTTGCAGTTCCAGGTCGTAATTGCGATATGCACCACAGCCGTTGAGTTGCAAAACGGCGGCGATCAACAGAGGCAGCAGCAAGCGATGGCGCATGAAGAGGTTCATCCTTGAGCGGGTAATACGGCAGGTGGCGCATTATAGGGGGCGATAGTGGCTAAGTGATGCATCATTTTTCGTCGTCAATCGCACCGGTCGAGTGTGGACTGACCGGTGGGATGAGCGACGGGATTGAGCTAGCCTTGCCGGCCTGAGACTTAACCCACTGCGGAACATCAATGAATCAACTGCTGGCAATGCGTGCGTTTCGCTGCATCGTCGAATGTCGCGGTTTCAGCGCAGCCGCCGAGCGCCTCGACACCACTCACTCGACCATCTCCCGGCAGTTGCAGCAGCTGGAAAGCGAGCTGGGCACGCGGCTGATCAACCGCAACACCCGGGGTTTCAGCCTGACCACGGCGGGGCAGCAGTATTATGCGGCGTGTGTGGACATTCTCGAACGCCTCGATCAGGCCGCGCTGGCGGTGGGCCAGGCACATGAACGCCCCAGCGGTGTGCTGCGAATCAGCGCGCCGATGGTCATCGGTACGCTGGAGCTGGCAAGCTGGCTGCCGGCGTTTCAGCAGCGCTATCCCGAGATCGAAGTGGACCTGTCCTGCGATGACCGTTTCGTCGATCTGATCGCTGAGGGCTTTGATGTGGCGCTGCGCATCTGCGGGCCATTGGCCGATTCGTCCATGGTGGCGCGGTTGTTGACCGTTTCGGATTTGCTGCTGGTGGCTTCGCCTGTGTATGTGGCGCGCAACGGTCTGGTGCGTCAGGTGCGCGAACTCGTCGGGCAGCAGTTACTGGCGTTTGCCGACGGCAGCGACTGGACGCTGACCGACGCGCGCGGGCTCACCACTGGTGTGCGCGTGCAGGGGCGGTTCAAGGCCGATTCGATCAGTTCGCTGCACGCCGCCGCGTTGGCCGGAGTCGGCATTGCCGCGTTCACCCGAGCCACCGTGCAGGACGATCTGCTCAGTGGCCGACTGGTGCAGATCCTGCCTAACTACAGCCTCGGCCAGCGTCACTATTACGCGCTCTATCCGCATGCCCGGCATGTGGCGCTGAAGGTGCAGGTGTTCGTCGAGTTCATGCTTGAGCACTACCGCAACACCGCCACAGCGTTGCGCTAAAACGCCACGAGACGTCGACAAAGCTTGAGTGACAGGCGTTCGAAGTGAACAATATGTAACTTCGCATTTCCATTTGAGACTCATTCATGACTGCCGCGTCCCGATTCCTGGCCTGGCTGGTGTTCCCTCTGTGCGCCCTGAGCAGCTTCAACCTGCTGGCCGACACCGTGGAGGGCGCCCCGCAGGCGCTGCACCTGCTCGATTACATCAGCGCCGATTACCCGCCGACAGTCGAGACGGGCAAGGTCGTCGATGACGGCGAATACCGTGAGCAACTGGAGTTCACCCAGGTGCTGCAAGGGCTGATCGCAGGTCTGCCGGCCAAACCGGAGAAGGCTGCGCTGGAGCAGGGCGTCGAAGCGTTGCACGCGGCCATCAGCGCGAAGCAGGAGGGTTCCGAAGTCGCCCGTCAGGCCCGGCAGCTGGGGGCGAAACTGGCGGTGGCGTATGAAGTCAGCCAGGCGCCGATCATCACTCCCGATCCGACTCGGGGCGCGCCGCTGTACGCGCAGAACTGTTCGGTCTGTCATGGCGACACCGGTGTCGGCGACGGTCCGGCAGGCCTCGGCATGACGCCACCACCGGCCAATCTGCGCGATGCCGCACGCATCGATCATCTGAGCCTGTACGCGATCTACAGCACCCTCGGCCAGGGCGTCGAAGGCACCGACATGCCGGCCTTCGCCGATCAGCTGGACGACCGTCAGCGTTGGGATCTGGCGACCTACATCGCCGGTTTCAGCGCCGACCCGGCTGCGGCCAGGTCTGACAAGATCTTCAACATCGCTGATCTGGCACGCCAGACGCCGGCCGAAGTGCAAGCCGCCGAAGGCCCGCAGGTCGCCGCAACCTTCCGTGCCCAACGCGCGCAGCCGCCGCAGGTCAAGCGCGGCCCTTCACAGTTGCTTGATTACACTGCCGCCACGCTGGACAAGAGTCTGGCGGCGTACCGCGCCGGCGATCACGATCAGGCCTATGACCTGTCGGTGGCGGCGTATCTGGAGGGCTTCGAACTGGTCGAAAGCTCGCTGGATAACGTTGACGCCAACGTGCGCAAGGACACCGAAAAATCGCTGATGGCCTACCGTCAGTCGTTGCAGGACGGCTTGCCGGTGGCGCAGGCCGAACAACGCCTGGACGCAGCCAAGGGCAAATTGAAAGAGTCCGCCGAACTGCTCGGCAGCGACGGCCTGAGCTGGTCGCTGAGTTTTATTTCCGGCCTGCTGATTCTGCTGCGCGAAGGCCTCGAAGCGATTCTGGTGCTGGCGGCGATCCTCGCGTTTCTGCGCAACACCGGCCAGCAGTCGGCGGTGCGCAGCGTCAACATCGGTTGGGGCCTGGCGCTGCTCGCCGGTCTCGGTACCTGGGCGCTGGCGGCGTACGTGATCGACGTCAGCGGCTCGCAGCGTGAACTGCTCGAAGGCGCGACGGCGCTGTTCGCCAGCGTCATGGTGCTGTGGCTCGGCGTGTGGATGCACGACCGGCGCCACGCGGCGGCCTGGCAGGATTACATCAAGCAGAGCCTGGTGGGCGGCGGCGGGCGTTTCGGCTTTGCGATCCTCGCGTTCTTCTCGGTGTACCGCGAGCTGTTCGAAGTGATCCTGTTCTACGAAACCCTGTGGCTGCAGGCCGGCCCCGCCGGGCACGACGCGGTACTGGCCGGTGGCGCGACCGCACTGGTGCTGCTGATCGGTCTGGCCTGGGTGATCCTGCGTGGCTCGGCGAAACTGCCGCTGGCGCTGTTTTTCAGCATCAACGCCGGGCTGCTCTGTGCGTTGTCGGTGGTGTTTGCCGGGCACGGCGTGAAAGCGCTGCAGGAAGCGGGGATCTTCGGCACGCGGCCGGTGACGTTCTTTGAATTCGACTGGCTGGGGATTCACGCCGATGCCTATTCGCTGACGGCGCAGGCGGTGGCGATTCTGGCGATTGTTGTGCTGTATGGGCGGAGTCGGATCGCGGAGAAGAAGCGGGCCACTGCTTAACAGCATTCGCTGCGCTCACATTCGCGGGCAAGCCACGCTCCCACAGGTTTAGCGTTAACCTTGTGGGAGCGTGGCTTGCCCGCGATGCTTTTAAGAAAAGGAAAAAATCATGCGTGTATGGATCGATGCCGATGCCTGCCCTCGGGCCGCCAAGGATCTGGTGGTGAAGTTCGCCCTCAAGCGCCGGTTCGAAGTGGTGCTGGTGGCCGGGCAGCCGCAGACCAAGCCGGGGCTGGCCATCGTCAAACTGATCGTGGTGCCCAGCGGCCCGGATGCGGCGGACGATTATCTGGTCGAGCACGCGGTGCCCGGTGAGTTGGTGATCTGCAGCGATATTCCACTGGCCGATCGCTTGGTGAAGAAGGGCGTGGCGGCGCTGGACCCGCGCGGCAAGGAATTCGATGCGCAGAACATGGGCGAGCGGCTGGCGGTGCGCAACCTGTTCACCGACCTGCGTGAGCAGGGCCAGATCAGCGGCGGCCCGGCACCGTTCGGCGAGCGTGAGAAGCAGGCGTTTGCCAATGCGCTGGACCGGATCCTCACGCGCCTTACCCGCAAACCCTGATTCAACCGTATACCTGTGGTGAGGGGATTTATCCCCGATGGCCTGCGCAGCAGGCCCAGTGCTTCAAGATGCAAGAGGCTGCTGCGCAGCCATCGGGGATAAATCCCCTCACCACAAAAACCCTTCAGAAAGGTCGTGTCAGGCATCGTTCTCGTGGGTCAGTTCCAGAACGCGATCCACCAGCTTGTTGATCCCCGAAGCCGCCTCACTGATGTTCTGCGCCAGCATGTAAGCCGGGGTGGTCACCAGTTTGCGCGCTTTGTCTTCGATGATGTCGCTCACCGCGCAGTCTTCGTGGGTAGCGCCCATCTTGTTCATTGCAGTGGCGGTGTCGGCGTCATTGCCGATGGTGCAGGTCACGCCCGGGCCGTAGATCTTCGCTGCCAGCGCCGGCGAGATGCACATCAACCCCACCGGTTTGCCCGCTTCGGCAAACGCTTCCGCCAAGGCCAGCACTTCAGGCTGCACGGTGCAGCCGGCGCCCTCGACGGCGAAGTTCGAGAGGTTTTTCGCTGCACCAAAGCCACCGGGCACGATCAGCGCGTCGAAGTCTTCGACGTCGGCCTCGCGGATGTCCTTGATGTTGCCGCGGGCAATGCGCGCCGATTCCACCAGCACGTTGCGCGTCTCGGGCATTTCTTCACCGGTCAGGTGATTGATCACATGCAATTGCGCGATGTTCGGGGCGAAGCACTGTACCTGCGCGCCGCGTTGATCCAGACGCAACAGGGTAATGACACTTTCGTGGATCTCGGCGCCGTCGTACACGCCGCTGCCGGACAGGATCACTGCAACTTTTTTGCTCATGGGTTTCTCTCCAGATTCATGGCGCTAAATGTCCACTAATTTGTCGTGCGTTGCCATAGGCCCAAGTGGCGGCGGCACCTGCATGGAGCGCTTTCTAAATGGATCGCAACAACGGCGGGGTGTTCATTATTTGCGGTTGCCTGCTTCGTGACGAGCAGGAGATTTTTCGCGTGAGAACGCCGCTGGCGAACGGGAGTCCGCTGGCGCAAAGGGGATAAATGACTAAAAGAGCCAGCCAGCCGGGCTTTGCGCAGGGCTGTACGCCAGGCGCCAGCGACTTATTCGGCTGGCGTCTTCGGTTCGGCAGGTTTGGCCACTTCGGCTTGATTCAGCAGTGCCGCTTTTGCGGCTTGCTCATCGGCGTAAACCTGTTTGGCCAGACGCGCATTCTTGAAGCGGCGACGCAGCCACAGGCCGACACCCAGCACCAGCAGTGCGCCGAGTACCCACAGTTCGTACTTCTTGATGCTGCCGAGCATGCCTTCGAGCACCGCGCCGAAGTGGTAGGCGGCGGCCGCCAGCGCGGTGGCCCAGATTGCGGCGCCGATGCCGTTGAGCAGCAGATAACGTCCCGGCGGATAACCCGACAGGCCGATTGCCACCGGCATCACCGTGCGCAGGCCATAAACGAAGCGGAAGCTCAGGACCCAGATGTCCGGATGCTTGCGGATATGTTCCAGCGCGCGGTCGCCCATCATCTGCCAGCGCGGTTTGCGCGCGAGCAATTTGCGCCCGTGCTTGCGCCCCAGGAAGTACCACAGCTGATCGCCGGCATAGCTGCCGAAGAACGCCACGACCACCACCAGGTTGATGTCCATGTATCCACGGAACGCGAGGAAGCCTGCGAGCACCAGGATGGTTTCGCCTTCGAAGAACGTGCCGAGGAACAAGGCAAAGTAGCCAAAGTCATGCAGAAATTGTTGGAGCATTGTCTGGGTGCTGGCGAAATGAACGCGCAGCCTAACCCTTCGGACACATTCATGAAAGTGTCGAAATGTGTCTCGACGTGAACAATTCCTACGCTAACAATGGAATGCGGCTACATGTCACGGGGTACGCACAACTGTAATCTGTTGGTCATAATGGCCGTCTATAACTGTCACGCTCGCCCGTTTGCGCGGGCTCAGGAGTCTGCCGTGAGCTTTACCCCTGCCAATCGTCTGTTCCCCGCCACTCGCTTGCGTCGCAACCGTCGTGATGATTTTTCGCGTCGGCTGGTGCGGGAAAATGTGCTGACGGTCGATGACCTGATCCTGCCGGTGTTCGTGCTTGAGGGTGAAAACCGTCGCGAAGCCGTGGCCTCGATGCCCGGTGTCGAACGCCTGACCATCGACCTGCTGCTTGAAGAAGCGGCGCAATGGGTCGAACTGGGGATTCCGGCGCTGGCGCTGTTCCCGGTCACGCCTGTCGAATTGAAATCCCTCGACGCCGCCGAAGCCTGGAACCCTGGAGGCATCGCCCAGCGTGCCACCCGCGCCCTGCGTGAGCGCTTCCCGGAACTGGGGGTGATCACCGACGTTGCGCTGGATCCGTTCACCACCCACGGTCAGGACGGCATACTCGATGAAGAAGGCTATGTGCAGAACGACATCACCGTCGACGCACTGGTCAAGCAGGCACTGTCCCACGCTGAAGCCGGTGCTCAGGTCGTGGCGCCGTCGGACATGATGGACGGGCGTATCCAGGCGATCCGCGAAGCGCTGGAGATTGCCGGCCACGTCAACGTGCGGATCATGGCCTATTCGGCCAAGTACGCCAGCGCCTATTACGGGCCGTTCCGCGATGCCGTGGGGTCGGCAGCGAATCTGGGCAAGGCCAACAAGGCCTCGTATCAGATGGACCCGGCCAACAGCGACGAAGCGCTGCACGAAGTCGGCGCGGACTTGTCTGAAGGCGCGGACATGGTCATGGTCAAACCCGGCATGCCGTACCTGGACATTCTTTTCCGGGTAAAAGATGCCTTCAAAGTGCCGACCTTCGTCTATCAGGTTAGCGGCGAATACGCCATGCACATGGCGGCGATCCAGAATGGCTGGTTGAGCGAGGCGGTAATTCTTGAATCACTGACCGCCTTTAAACGTGCCGGCGCTGATGGCATCCTGACTTACTTTGCTGTCCGTGCCGCTCAATTGTTACGAGAGCAGAAATAGCCCTCCCAGGAACATTCGATGAATACCGAAGGACTCACTGAAGTTGCAGTAAAAGAAGCTCAACCGGTGGTGGAGCAAATCACCGAAACTCCGCCGGAGCTCGAGCCTGCGCCACCCGCGCCGGTCACCGAAGCCGTCGCGGCGGCGCCGGTGATTGCGATCCCCGGGCTGGATGACAGCAGCCTGTACATCCACCGCGAGCTCTCGCAACTGCAATTCAACATCCGCGTGCTGGAACAGGCGCTGGACGAGTCCTATCCGTTGCTGGAGCGGCTAAAGTTCCTGCTGATCTTCTCCAGCAACCTCGACGAATTCTTTGAAATCCGCGTCGCCGGCCTGAAAAAGCAGATCACCTTCGCCCGGGAACAGGCCGGTGCCGACGGTCTGCAACCGCACCAGGCGCTGGCGCGGATCAGCGAGTTGGTGCACGGTCACGTTGACCGCCAGTACGCGATCCTCAACGACATCCTGCTGCCGGAGCTGGAAAAGCATCAAGTGCGCTTCATCCGTCGCCGTCACTGGACGACCAAGATTAAGACTTGGGTGCGCCGCTACTTCCGCGACGAGATCGCACCGATCATCACCCCGATCGGCCTCGACCCGACGCACCCGTTCCCGTTGCTGGTGAACAAGAGCCTGAACTTCATCGTCGAGCTGGAAGGCATTGACGCCTTCGGGCGCGATTCCGGTCTGGCGATCATCCCGGCACCGCGCCTGCTGCCGCGGATCATCAAGGTGCCGGAAGAAGTCGGCGGCCCGGGCGACAACTATGTGTTCCTGTCGTCGATGATCCACGCCCACGCCGATGACCTGTTCCAGGGCATGAAGGTCAAGGGTTGCTACCAGTTCCGCCTGACCCGAAACGCCGACCTGGCGCTCGACTCCGAAGACGTCGAAGACCTTGCGCGCGCTCTGCGTGGCGAACTGTTCTCGCGACGCTACGGCGATGCGGTGCGTCTGGAAGTCGCCGACACCTGCCCGAAACATCTGTCGGACTATCTGCTCAAGCAGTTCAACCTGAGCGAGACCGAGCTGTATCAGGTCAACGGCCCGGTCAACCTGACCCGTCTGTTCAGCATCACCGGTCTGGACAGCCACCCGGAGCTGCAATACACGCCGTTCACCCCGCAGATCCCGAAACTGCTGCAGAACAGCGAGAACATTTTCAGCGTCGTGAGCAAGCAGGACATCCTGCTGCTGCACCCGTTCGAGTCGTTCACCCCGGTGGTCGACCTGCTGCGTCAGGCCGCCAAAGACCCGCATGTTCTGGCCGTACGCCAGACCCTGTATCGCTCCGGTGCCAACTCGGAAATCGTCGATGCGCTGGTGGACGCCGCGCGTAACGGCAAGGAAGTCACCGCAGTCATCGAACTGCGTGCACGCTTTGACGAAGAGTCCAACCTGCAACTGGCCAGCCGTCTGCAAGCGGCCGGTGCGGTGGTGATCTACGGCGTGGTCGGCTTCAAGACCCACGCCAAGATGATGCTGATCCTGCGTCGCGAAGCCGGTGAAATCGTGCGTTACGCGCACCTCGGCACCGGTAACTACCACGCCGGCAACGCCCGTCTGTACACCGACTACAGCCTGCTGACTTCCGACGACGCGTTGTGCGAAGACGTCGGCAAACTGTTCAGCCAGTTGATCGGCATGGGTAAAACCCTGCGCATGAAGAAACTGCTGCATGCGCCGTTCACCCTGAAGAAGGGCATGCTCGACATGATTGCCCGGGAAACCCAGTTCGCCGTCGAAGGCAAACCGGCGCACATCATTGCCAAGTTCAACTCGCTGACCGATCCGAAGATCATTCGCGCGCTGTACAAGGCCAGTCAGTCCGGCGTGCGCATCGATCTGGTGGTGCGTGGCATGTGCTGCCTGCGTCCGGGGATTGCCGGGGTTTCGCACAACATCCATGTGCGCTCGATCATCGGTCGCTTCCTTGAACACACCCGAGTGTTCTACTTCCTCAACGGCGGCGAGGAGCAGATGTTCCTCTCCAGCGCCGACTGGATGGAACGCAACCTCGACAAACGCGTCGAGACTTGCTTCCCGGTGGAAGGCAAGAAGCTGCTGACCCGCGTCAAGAAAGAGCTGGAGCTGTACCTGACCGACAACACCCACAGCTGGAGCCTGCAGTCGGATGGCCGTTACATCCGCAACACGCCAACCGGCAACCAGAACCCGCGCAGTGCGCAGGCGACCTTGCTGGAACGTCTGGGCAGCCCGATTCTGCCGGTGAGCAGCTGATCTTCAGCCCAATAAAAAAGGCGATCCTTGCGGATTGCCTTTTTTGTGGCTGTCGTTCACCCACCTGTGGCGAGGGAGCTTGCTCCCGCTGGACTGCGCAGCAGGCCCATGCTTTTAAAAAGGGCCGCTTCGCGCCCCAGCGGGAGCAAGCTCCCTCGCCACAAGGTTATCAGTGGACTGTTAGCACGATGCCCACCCGCGTCAGCCAGTCGGCTTCGAGGCCAAAGTCGGCCTGGGTCAGCTGATTCTCATCCAGCCAGTTCTCCGGGAATTCCACGTCAAGGGTGTTGCCTTTGGCGTGCAGCGTCACTTGCGGCATCGCCTGGGTGCCACGGATGTGGTGGAACAGGATGGCGAAGCGCAGCAGCACGCACAGGCGGATCAGCTTGTCGCCGTCGTCACCGAACTCGGCGAACTTGTCCTTGGGGATGTTACGGCGATGGCCGCGCACCAGCAACGCGAGCATTTGCTGGTCTTCACGGGAGAAACCGGCCAGGTCCGAGTGCTCGATCAGGTAGGCGCCGTGCTTGTGGTAGTGGTAATGCGCGATGTCGAGGCCGACTTCGTGGACCTTCGCCGCCCAACCGAGCAGTTCGCGCCAGATACCGTCATCCAGCTCCCAATCCACGGCCACTTGATCGAAGGCGTGCAGGGCTTTGCGTTCAACCCGCGCCGCTTGTTCCAGATCGACGTGATAACGCTCCATCAGCGAAGTCAGAGTGCGCTCGCGCACGTCTTCGTGATGATGGCGGCCGAGCAGGTCGTAGAGCACGCCTTCACGCAGCGCGCCTTCGCAATGATCCATGCGTTGCAGTTCGAGGGCGTCGAAGATCGCCTCGAGAATCGCCAGGCCCGCCGGGAAGATTGCGCGACGGTCAGGCTTGATGCCTTCGAAGTCGATCTTGTCGACATCCCCCAGTTTGAACAACCGGCGCTTGAGCCACGCCAGGCCTTCGGCATTCACTTCACCGGTGCCATGCCCGCCGGCCTTCAGCGCCAGGCCGATGGCGCGGATGGTGCCCGAGGAGCCGATGGCTTCATCCCACGTCAGGCGGTGCAGGGCGTGCTCGATGCTCATGATCTCCAGCCGCGCCGCGGTGTACGCCTGAGCGTAACGGGCCGGGGTGATCTTGCCGTCCTTGAAGTAGCGCTGGGTGAAGCTGACGCAGCCCATTTGCAGGCTTTCGCGCAGCAGCGGTTCAAAACGCTGCCCGATGATGAATTCAGTACTGCCGCCGCCAATGTCGGCCACCAGACGCTTGCCCGGGGTGTCGGCGAGGGTGTGCGAAACGCCCAGATAAATAAGGCGGGCCTCTTCACGGCCGGAGATGACTTCCACCGGATGGCCGAGGATTTCTTCGGCGCGGTGGATGAATTCGAGACGGTTGCGCGCTTCGCGCAGGGCGTTGGTGCCGACGATCCGCACGGCGCCCAGGGGCATGCCGTTGATCAGTTGGGCAAAACGCTTGAGGCAGTCGAGGCCGCGCTGCATCGATTCTTCGTTGAGATGGCGCTCATCGTCGATGCCGGCGGCGAGCTGCACTTTCTCTCCGAGGCGTTCCAGGATACGGATCTCACCGTTCTGGGCCTTGGCCACGACCATGTGAAAGCTGTTGGAGCCCAGGTCGATTGCGGCGATCAGGGACAGATTCTTGGCTTTGGATTGCGGCATGGTCAGGGGGTCTCGGTCGATAACCCCGCCATCGTGCCACGATCAAACGCTGACGCCAACGCGCATGGCTCAAACCGTTGATCCAACACAGTTTCTGTGGCGAGGGAGCTTGCTCCCGCTGGGCTGCGAAGCGGCCCTGTAGCCATTCACCTTGTGATTCAGGCAAATCGCGGTCGACAGGTTTCACGACTGCTGCGCAGCCGAGCGGGAGCAAGCTCCCTCGCCACAGAAGATGTGCAGGATCAGTTGGCGGCTTCGACGGTACCAATGAAATTCGCCAGCTCCGCCGTCTGCGGATGGGCAAACAACACCTTCGGATCCCCCACTTCATGCACCTTGCCATGGTGCATGAACACCAGTTTGTCACCGACTTCCCGGGCAAAGCGCATTTCGTGGGTGACCATGATCAAGGTCATGCCTTCCTTGGCCAGTTGGCGCACCACGGCGAGCACTTCGTTGACCAGCTCCGGGTCCAGCGCCGAAGTGATCTCATCGCACAGCAACACTTTCGGTGACATCGCCAGCGCCCGGGCAATCGCCACCCGCTGTTGCTGCCCACCGGACAAACGATCCGGGAAGGCGTCGAACTTCTCCCCCAGCCCGACGCGCTCCAACATCTTGCGCGCCAGCTCGGCCGCCTTGGCCTTCGGTACTTTCTGCACTACTTGCGGGGCGAGCATCACGTTTTCGCCGACGGTCAGGTGCGGGAACAGGTTGAACTGCTGGAACACCATGCCGACTTTCTGCCGCAAGCTGCGCAAATCGGCGCGGCCGGCGTCGAGGTATTCGCCGTCGACTTCGATCACGCCGTCGTTGATCGACTCCAGGCCGTTGAGGGTGCGCAGCAGGGTCGATTTACCCGAGCCGCTGCGGCCGATGATCGCCACCACCTGGCCTTCCTCGACGCTCAGGTCGATGCCTTTGAGCACGTGGTGGTCGCCGTAGTATTTATGCAAGGCGGAAATTCTAAGCAGAGGCATGCAGTCTCCTTTCCAGGTAGCGCGCACTGAGCGACAAGGGGTAGCAGAGCAGGAAGTAGCCGAGGGCGACGAGGCCGTAGACCATGAACGGTTCGAAGGTGGCGTTGGCGAGCATGCCGCCGGTCTTGGTCAGCTCGGTGAAGCCGATGATCGAGGTCACCGCCGTGCCTTTCACCACTTGCACCGAGAAACCCACGGTCGGCGCCACCGCGATGCGCAGCGCCTGCGGCAGGATCACGTAGCGCAACTGCTCCATTGGATTCAGTGCCAGGCTCGACGAGGCCTCCCACTGGCCATTGGGGATCGCTTCGACGCAACCGCGCCAGATCTCCGCCAGATAGGCGCTGGTGAATAATGTCAGGGCAATCGCTGCGGCCATCCACGGCGAGATTTCGATCCCGGCCAGCGCTACGCCGAAGAACACCAGAAACAGTTGCATCAGCAACGGTGTGCCCTGGAACAATTCGATCCAGGTGCGAGCGATGTTGCTCGGCAACGGGTTCTTCGAGATGCGCATGACCAGAATCAGCAGCCCGACGATGCCGCCACCAATGAAAGCCACCAGCGACAGCGCCAGCGTCCATTGCAGGCCGGTGAGCAGGTTGCGCAGGATGTCCCAGAAGGTGAAGTCGCTCATCGGCTGCTCCTTGCGATATAGCGGCGACCGACCCAGTTCAGCAACTGGCGGATCAGCAGCGCCATGCACAGGTAGATCAGCGTGGTCAGCGCATAGGTTTCAAAGGCGCGGAAGTTGCGCGACTGAATGAAGTTGGCAGCGAAGCTCAGCTCTTCGGTGGCGATCTGCGAACACACTGCCGAGCCGAGCATGACGATGATGATCTGGCTGCTCAGGGCGGGCCAGACCTTGCCCAGCGCCGGCAGCAGGATCACGTGGCGGAACGCTTCGAAACGGCTCATCGCCAGTGCGGCGGCGGCTTCCAGTTGGCCGCGCGGGATCGCCTGGATGCCGGCGCGAATGATCTCGGTCGAGTACGCACCGAGGTTGATCACCATCGCCAGCACCGCTGCCTGCCACTCGGAAATCTGCACCCCAAGCGACGGCAGGCCGAAGAAAATGAAGAACAGCTGCACCAGAAACGGCGTGTTGCGGATCAACTCGACGTAGATGCCGAAGAGTGCCGAGAACGGGCGGATGTTCCACGCCCGCACCAGCGCGCCGACGATGCCCACGCCAACCCCGAACAGCGCACCAATGGCCGTCAGTTCCAGGGTGAACAGGGCGCCGCGCAACAGCAGGTCGGTGTTTTGCAGCACCGGCATGAAATCGAACTGATAAGCCATCGATTGTCTCCCGCGCGCCCGATCAGAGATCGGCCGGCAGCGGCTCTTTGAGCCAGGTCTGCGAGTTTTTCTCCAGCGCGCCGTCAGCCTTGGCGGTGGCGAGGATCTCGTTGACCTTGCCCAGCAGCGCCGGCTCGTTCTTGTTGACGCCGACGTAGACCGGCGAATCCTTGAGTTTCACCTTCAGCGCCGGTACGCGTTTCGGGTTTTTCTCGCTGATCGCGACCATCACCACGTTGCCGCTGGCGATCAGGTCCACTTGCCCGGCGAGGTAGGCGGCGATGGTCGAGTTGTTGTCTTCGAAACGTTTGATGGTCACGCCTTCGGGGGCGACCTTGGTCAGCTCGATGTCTTCGATCGCACCACGGGTGACGCTGATGGTTTTGCCCTTGAGGTCGTCAAGGCTGCTGATCGCTGCGTCAGGCGGGCCGAACACCGCGAGGTAGAACGGCGCGTAGGCGTGGGAGAAGTCGATGACTTTCTCGCGCTCCGGGTTCTTGCCCAGGCTGGAGATCACCAGATCGACCTTGCCGGTGGTGAGGAACGGAATGCGGTTGGTGCTGTTGACCGGGGTCAGCTCGAGTTTGACCTTGAGTTGCTCGGCCAGCAGTTTTGCCGTGTCGATGTCCAGACCACGGGGTTTCATGTCCGGGCCGACCGAGCCGAACGGCGGGAAGTCCTGAGGCACGGCGACTTTCAGTGTGCCGCGTTTGATCACGTCGTCCAGACCGTCGGCGTGGGCGGGGGCCTGGCTCAGCAGCAGGCTGGCAAACAGGGCGGTGAGGAGGGCGCTGTAACGCAGGCTCATGGCAAATCTCCGGATCGGCGGGAAGTGATTTCTGCGATCGGATAGAGCATGCGCCGTGCCAATACCCGGATTTATCCCCGGCAGGCCGCGGGTTTGCCGGGTTTCTTCGGTCTTACTGGTCTGAACAGTCAGGTTGTTTTTCGCACTCCGATAGCGCATCGGCAGCGGGCGCCGAACCCTGCTGGGGCACGACTTGCCGGATCCGGCGAATAGCTTTACAACTAGCCGCACCTTGGCCTGACGCGTCTGAAAAACCATGAATTCGATTTCCCGCGCCGTACCTGAAGTGGCGCTGCAAGCGATCCGCAAACTGATCACCGAACACGGCTTTGGTGCGGGTGATGCGCTGCCGTCGCAACGGGATCTGGCGGTGCAACTGGGGGTCAGCCGGGCGTCGTTGCGGGAGGCGCTGTCGTCGCTCAGTGCGCTGGGCGTGGTCAGCATCCAGCCGGGCAAAGGCGTATTCGTGCAGGCACCGGTGGAGATCACGCAGGGTGACAATGCGCCGGGCTGGCCGTTTGCGGCGCAGGCTTCGCCGCTGGACATCTTTCAGTTGCGCTATGCGCTGGAGGGTTTTGCCGCCGGGCTGGCGGCGGTGACCTTAAGCACGTTTGACCTGGATGCGCTGGAGGACAACGTTGCGGCGATGCGTGAGCAATTGAAGGCCGGCGACTTCGAGGCGGCGGCGAAACTCGACTTCGAATTCCACCGACGCATCCTGCTGGCCAGCGGCAATCAGGCGATGCTGAGCATTCTCACTGCCAGCGCCGAGATCTTTCTGGAAAGCCAGAAGCTACCGTTCATCCGCGCCGAGCGGGCGATGGAAACCTGGCAGGAACACCGCAAGATCCTTCGTGCACTGGCGCGCCGGGCATCCGCTGCGGCCCAGAAGGCCATGCAGGAACACGTGCGCAACGCCGCCCTGCGCACCGGAATTTCCTTCATTGCCCCTGCCACGGCGTGACTTGGGCTATACCCAAACTCATCGAGTGCCATAGCAAGACTCAATCAACTGCAGCTTCCTGAACAAGGGAAGGGCGGCTATGATGGGCCACGTTTTTTTGCTTACAACCTGGAGAATTCCATGAGCAGCGATCTTA
>Ga0153923_100090_pt1 | contig 44363 bp, 33 predicted proteins | sample TSNJ007MetaG_FD_104682 | JGI IMG/M metagenome (GOLD analysis project Ga0153923, IMG submission 104682) | Attine ant fungus gardens microbial communities from New Jersey, USA - TSNJ007 MetaG | ecosystem: Host-associated > Fungi > Mycelium > Unclassified | place: USA: New Jersey, Brendon T. Byrne...
ATGTGGCGATTTTTCAGGCCGCGTTTCAGCTCGCCTGATTGCGAGGGTTGTCCACTCATGAAAAAGGTCTCACGCAAGGTTTGATGATGTTCAGTAGACGTTGCTGCAAGGTTGCGATTTCAGACAACCCCGATCAAACCCCAGCGCAAGCACCAGGAATTCAGCTTTCTTACAACGGTCATGCGTCACCTGTTTGTTTTTATCTGTGACGAAATCGAACCCGACACGCTTGTGACGCGGCGGAGTGAACAAGGCGGATGGCCTTGAGGTTTCGCGATTACGCAGAGGGTCACAGTTAAAACGCGGCGCATTGTACACCGCTAACCCCCTGCTGCCAGACCCCGCTGGATCAGCGTGGCGCTTGCCGGGATTGCGTGGGTCCGCCTCGAGATGTCCGGGCGGCTGCAAAAATTGAGTCAGGCCTTTGCAGGCCATCGACGGGGACGTGCGAAAAACCGCCCCACGGAGAGAAGTGAAGATCAACCTCGGCGTTCATTGCGCCTCCTTCTTGTTATGTACCTGCACGACAGGCATGAGGCGCATCTCACCTTGCAAACGGCGCTGAAACAAGCGCGCCAGAGCCCTGCGCGACGCCTTTGCAGCCGGGCTTCGGCAGGTTTTCCTTACAGCGTCGGCAACGGGGTGAATCCACTGCTCTTTACCGGGGATTCCGTAAACTTTTCTTTACAACGCGTAACGCAGATTTTCCATTTCGGAAAATTCTGTAGGACGTCTGCAAATTGACGGTAGCAAGCTTGCTAATGAAAGTTGCCGCTTAGTTTTTTGTTTTCAAATAAGAAAATCGCCGCTTAAAAACAGAATAAAAAGTTTATTTAAATTTTAAATAAATAATTTTTTGCATTACAAAACACCCTGAACTAGGTTCTTCACGTCTTGCCGGCCAACTCGACCGGCCAGTCATAACCGCGAAAGTCATCTAGGAGATCGACCATGCAAGCACTGGAAAAAGACTTGGATACCGAACTGCAACTGGACGAATGGTTTGAAGCACCAACCCATGAGGCCGCCGTGGAAATGATGCAAGCCGACGCGGTGGTTCCGTTCGGCACGGCGATGTGGCCTCTGTAAGACATCCCCGGGCAGGCACGATCCGGCCGGTCGTGCCTGCCGCTTTCTTCACGGTCAGTCAGGGAGGACTCATGGATAAGCCCCGCGCGATCTCGCATTTCCTTTACTACCTCGAACATCACCCTGCCCTTGCCGGGCTCGACTCGGCGAAGGTACTGCTCGGCCACACCGCCGATTACGAAGCCCTGACCGGCGCTATTGCCGAACAGGCCGGCGATCACCCCCGCTTCACCTTCAGCGCCAGACGCCTTGATCTGGAAAGCACCGCAACGCTGACCGCGGCGATTGCCGACAGCGATCTGTACATTTTCTTCTACGACTCTTCCACCCTGCCCAACCCGCGCCCCGACGGGCCGGAGTTCGTTCGCGCCTTGCAAGGCGTGATGGCGGAAAACTGGAAGAAGTCGCTGCTGTTCAAGGATTACGGCGACTATTTCTACGACACCTTCAGCGTCACCCCGCAGCGCATCGCCGGGCTCAACAGCCACCTGATCCAGCGCATGTCCCAGGCCACCACACTAAGCTTTACCGACGAACATGGTTCGCGGTTCGAAACACCACTGAGCAGCATCAAGAAGTGGACCGACATCAACGGCGTCGGCAACTTCGACCTGGCCCCCGGCGAAATCGCCACCCACAGCGAAGCCATCAACGGCCATGTGAAATTCAAGGGTACGTTCCTCAGCACCATCCCGTTTGCGCGCAAGTACGGTGTGCTCGAATCGCCACTGGAACTGTGGATCGAGAACTCGACCATCAGCCGCATCGCCACCGACGTGCCGGGGCTGGAGCATGATTTCAACAAGTACCTGGACGCCAACCCGTCGAACCGGCGCATTGAGGAGCTGGGGATTGGTACCAACGAAGGGGTGAAAGATCTGTACGCGCGCAACGCCGGGTTCGAGGAGCGCCATTGCGGCCTGCACCTGGGCCTCGGCGGTGGCGCCAAGGGCAGTCATCATTTGGACCTGATCTTCTCCGGCGGCGTTTTGGCGCTGGATGACAAGCCGGTGTTTGACGGGCGGTTTGTGTTCTGATCCTGCATATTAGGTGGCTGCATTGGCGTCATCGCTGGCAAGCCAGCTCCCACAGGTTTTTGTTGCGCTGCATAAATCCTGTGAACACCGCAGATCCATGTGGGAGCTGGCTTGCCAGCGATGAGGCCCTCAAAAGCACCACATACCTTTCGCCAGACGAAAAAAAACGCCAACCCTGCGGTTGGCGTTTTTGTGTTAGCTCGAAGCTTGCCGCTCAAAGCTCACAGCTGCCTTATTCCGGCTTCTTGCGACCGAAGCCCGGACGCTGGCCGGAACCTGCCGGTGCGCCACGGCGCTTGCCCGATGGCTTGTCACCGTCGACCAGTTTGATACCTGGGCGCTTGGCTGCAGGCTTGGCCGGACGCTTGTTGCTGGTGTCGGCAGGACGATCCGCCACTGGCGTACCACGACCGCCAGGCGCACGACCTTCGCCACGCTCGGTACGACCATTGGCCGGACGCGGTGCGCGTTCGCCATCACGGGCAACCGGCTTGCGGCCAGGACGCTCGCCTTCGATCTGCGGCTCACGGCTCGGACGCGGACCGGTCGGCGCGCCAGCGGCTGGACGCAGAGTACGCACGCGCTCGGTCTTGGCCATCGGCCGCGACGATTTGCGCTGCATACGCTCCAGCTTGTCCTTGCTCTTGGCGTTGAGTTGCGGCATCGCCACCGGGGTCAGGCCGACTTCGGCGCTGAGCACGTCGACTTCGTACTGGCTCATTTCGCGCCAGCGGCCCATCGGCAGGTCGGAGTTGAGGAACACCGGACCGAAACGTACGCGCTTCAGACGGCTGACCACCAGCCCTTGCGATTCCCACAGACGACGAACCTCACGGTTACGGCCTTCCATCACCACGCAGTGATACCAGTGGTTGAAGCCTTCGCCGCCCGGTGCCTGTTGAATGTCGGTGAAACGCGCCGGGCCGTCTTCCAGCACCACGCCGGCCTTCAGACGCTCGATCATTTCGTCGTCGACTTCACCGCGTACACGCACGGCGTACTCACGGTCCATCTCGTAGGACGGGTGCATCAGGCGGTTGGCCAGCTCACCGTCGGTGGTGAACATCAGCAGACCGGTGGTGTTGATGTCGAGACGACCGATGTTGATCCAGCGGCCTTCTTTCGGACGCGGCAGCTTGTCGAATACGGTCGGACGGCCTTCCGGGTCGTCACGGGTGCAGATCTCGCCATCGGGCTTGTTGTACATGATCACGCGCCGCACCGACTCGGCAGCCTCTTCGCGCTTGATCACCTTGCCATCGATGGTGATGGCGTCGTGCATGTCGACGCGCAGGCCGAGGGTGGCGTCTTTGCCATTGACCTTGATCCGGCCCTGGCTGATCCAGGCTTCGACGTCACGGCGCGAGCCGACGCCGATACGGGCGAGGACTTTCTGCAGTTTTTCGCCTGCTGGGCCGATTTCCTGGTCGTCTTGCTGATTGATGTCACTCATCTGGGCACCTCCCGGTGTGGTCTGTTCAGGCGGCGCCTGAAGCATTGAAATCTGGTTTTCGGGCGAAGGGATCGCCGAAGGGTCGCGAATCATACGCGGATGTGCGCCATCGCGCATCAGAGACTAGCTGATGGTGGGCGACTTATTTCTTTTTCCGCCGACCGGCGCCACCGAGTTTGATCAGGCGCAGCGCGGCTTCGGCCAGTACCGTGCGCTTGTCGTCCTTGTCGAGTTTCTTCCAGGCGCGGATCTCGCGCTTGCTGCGGCCACAGCCGAGGCAGATGTCGTCGGTGAACTTGCAGAGGCTGATGCAGGGGTCTTTTGTCGAGCTCATACCTTTCTCCAGAACACATTGATCCCTGTGGGAGCGGGCTTGCCCGCGATGACGGAGCGTCAGCCAGCATATTTGTGTCTGATGCACCGCAATCGCGGGCAAGCCCGCTCCCACAGGGTTCGTCAGTGTTCAGAAAATTTGATTGTCAGTCCTCGAACTCGCGGCGTTCGGCCTCGATCGCTTCGGCCAGGGCGCGGGCTTCAGCTTCTTCTTCGCTCAGCTCGGGCTCGGGTTGTTCGAGCGCGGCGACAGCGGCCAGGAGTTTTGCCCGGGCTTCGGCGACGCCAAGAAGGTCTTCTTCAGGTTCGGCTTCAGGCTCGGCCTCAGGTTCAACTTCACTCGTCGGCTCGACGGTCTCGGTTTCAGGCTCAGGCGGCTGCGCTTCGCCATCAGCAGCATCCCGCAGCAAGTCATCGAAGTCGGTCTTGATCCCCTCCTCCATGCTGTCCAGTTCCAGCAACAGCGTATGGAAACTGGTTTCCTCCTTCGGCTCTTCCGGTTCGGCACTGGCGTCGGCCTGTTCCTGCAGGCCCTGCGGCACTGGTGCGTCGTCGAAATCGAGGACTGGCTCGGTATCCATCTCGCGCAGTTCGGCCAGCGGCGGCAGGTCTTCGAGGTTCTTCAGGTTGAAGTGATCGAGAAAGGCCTTGGTGGTGGCGAACATCGCCGGTTTGCCCGGCACGTCGCGGTAACCGACGATGCGGATCCACTCGCGCTCGATCAGCGTCTTGACGATGTTGGTGTTGACCGCCACGCCCCGCACGTCTTCGATCTCGCCGCGAGTGATCGGCTGGCGATAGGCGATCAGCGCCATGGTTTCCAGCAGCGCACGGGAATAGCGTTGCGGACGCTCTTCCCACAAGCGGCCGACCCACGGCGAAAACTTCTCGCGGATCTGCAAGCGGTAGCCGGAGGCGACTTCCTTGAGCTCGAACGCTCGGCCCTCGCAGGACTTGGCCAGCAGGCTCAGGGCTTTCTTGAAGACCGGCGGTTCAGGGCGCTCGCCCTCTTCGAACAGTTCGTAGAGGCGTTCAAGCGATTGCGGTTTTCCCGAGGCCAACAGAAAGGCTTCAAGCAGGGGCGCCAGCTCGCGGGGTTCAGTCAGGTTCATGTTTCGACTCGTTATTCGGCTCGGGCTCGCACGTGGATCGCGGCGAACGGCTCATTCTGCACCAGCTCGACCAAGGATTCCTTGACCAGCTCAAGGATCGCCATAAAGGTCACCACCACACCCAAGCGACCTTCCTCGGCAGTGAACAGCTCGACGAACGGCACAAAACCACCGCCCTTGAGCCGTTCCAGCACATCGCTCATGCGCTCGCGGGTCGACAGTGCCTCGCGGCTGACCTGGTGGCTCTCGAACATATCGCCCCGGCGCAGCACTTCGGCCATGGACATCAAAATCTCTTCCAGCGCCACGTCCGGCAGCAGCTTGCGCGCCCGGGCTTCCGGGGCGTCGAGTTTGGGCACGACCACGTCGCGACCGACCCGGCTCAAGCCGTCGATGCCTTCGGCGGCAGCCTTGAAGCGCTCGTATTCCTGCAGGCGACGGATCAGTTCGGCGCGCGGGTCGTCCTCTTCGTCTTCGACGGTTTCGGCGCGCGGCAGGAGCATCCGTGATTTGATCTCGGCCAGCATCGCCGCCATCACCAGATACTCGGCGGCCAGCTCCAGACGCACCGACTGCATCAATTCGACATAGCCCATGTACTGGCGGGTGATTTCCGCTACCGGGATGTCGAGGATGTTGATGTTCTGTTTGCGGATCAGGTACAGCAGCAGGTCAAGCGGGCCTTCGAAGGCTTCGAGAAACACTTCCAGTGCATCCGGCGGGATGTACAGGTCCAGCGGCATTTCCGTGACCGCCTGGCCATAGACCATGGCAAACGGCAGTTCCTGCTGGGCGCCGGCCTGGGGATCGACAACGGTTTCCACTGCGGACATTCAGGCCTCGACCATGAACGGCGCGGGGTCGCCGCAACCGACGCGGATCACTTCCGGGTCGTCGCCGGTCAGGTCAATCACGGTGGACGCCTTGATCCCGCCAAAACCGCCGTCGATGATCAGGTCTACCTGATGTTCGAGCAATTGGCGCATTTCGTACGGATCACTCAGCGGGTCTTCGTCGCCGGGCATGATCAAGGTCACGCTCATCAGCGGCTCGCCGAGTTCGGCCAGCAACGCCAGGGCAATCGGATGGCTCGGCACCCGCAGGCCGATGGTGCGTTTTTTTGGATGCAGCAACAGGCGTGGCACTTCGCGGGTGGCGTTGAGGATAAAGGTGTAAGGCCCCGGCAGATGCGCCTTGAGAATGCGGAAAGTGCCGGTGTCGATCTTGGCGTAGTTGCCCAATTGCGACAGGTCACTGCAGATCAGCGCGAAGTTGTGCTTCTCGTCGAGCTGACGCAGACGGCGCACGCGCTCGATGGCCGTCTTGTCGCCGATCTGGCAACCGATGGCGTAGGAAGAGTCCGTGGGATAAATCACCACCCCGCCTTTGCGGATGATCTCGACCGCCTGTTTGATCAGGCGCGCTTGCGGGTTTTCCGGATGGATCTGGAAAAATTGACTCACGTTTTCTACCTGTTCAGACGGCGGCAATAACTGTGTCATGTTTGAACCGACACCACAGGGGTGGAAGGTCCTCGGGAACCGGCCGGTACTGGCCAATCTCGGACCAGCCTCCAGGGCCATGGAAATCACTGCCGGCGCTGACCAGCAGACCGAACTCGCGGGCAAGGATTGCCAGGCTGCCGACCTGTTCCGCAGGCTGGTGGCCATTGACCACTTCAATGGCGTGCCCGCCTGCTTGAATATAGTCGGCAATCAGCTTTCGGCGCTTGCTGCGGGTGAAATCGTAATGCCAGGGATGCGCCAGACTGACCCACGCCCCGGCGGCACGCAGGGTGCCGACGGTGTCTTCCAGGGTCGGCCAGTGCTGCTTGACGTCACCCAACTTGCCGGCGCCGAGCCATTTGCGGAACGCCTCGGCGCGATCCTTTACAAAACCTTCGCGCACCATCCAGTCGGCGAAATGCGGACGGGCCGGGGCGTTGCCGCTGTCGCCCAGCTCCTGCTGGATCTGCCGGGCACCTTCGAGGGCACCGGGCATGCCTTTGAGAGCGAGCTTGCGGCTTATTTCTTCCGACCGCAGCCAGCGACCATCGTGCAATTTGGCGATGGCTTCGACCAATGGCGCGGCGTTGACGTCGAAACCATAGCCCAGCACATGAATGGTCGCGCCGCCCCAGGTGCAGGACAGCTCGACGCCATTGACCAGTTGCATGCCCAGCGCCTCGGCAGCCGTGCGCGCTTCGGCGAGGCCTTCGAGGGTGTCGTGATCGGTCAACGCCAGGACTCGCACGCCGTTTTCGAACGCACGCGCAACCAGAACCGCAGGCGCCAAGGCGCCATCGGAGGCCGTGCTGTGGCAGTGCAAATCAACATTCACGGGGAGTTGTAACCTCAAATCAGCTGGCGCTATCGCACGCCCATATGTTTGTTATTATGCCGCCACATCCAGCTTCTGGCTCTCACTGTGAAACAATTCATCGATTTCATTCCGCTTCTGCTGTTCTTCATCGTTTACAAACTTGATCCACGGGTTGTCGATATCGCCGGTCACGAGGTCACTGTAGGCGGTATTTACAGCGCCACGGCGATGCTGATCCTCAGCTCCCTGGTGGTTTACGGCGCGTTGTTCATCAAACAGCGCAAGCTGGAAAAGAGCCAATGGCTGACCCTGATCGCCTGCCTGGTGTTCGGCAGCCTGACCCTGGCCTTCCACAGCGAGACCTTCCTCAAATGGAAAGCCCCGGTGGTCAACTGGCTGTTCGCCCTGGCCTTTATCGGCAGCCACTTCATCGGTGACCGCCTGCTGATCAAACGCATCATGGGCCACGCGCTGACCCTGCCGGATCCGGTCTGGACCCGCCTGAACATCGCCTGGATCGCCTTTTTCCTGTTCTGCGGCGCCGCCAACCTGTTCGTGGCCTTCACCTTCCAGAGCATCTGGGTCGACTTCAAGGTGTTCGGCAGCCTGGGCATGACCGTGCTGTTCCTGGTCGGTCAGGGCATCTACCTGTCCCGCCATCTGCATGACGCCGATACCACTACGCCAAAAACCGAGGACTGACATGCTCTACGCAATCATTGCCACCGACGTCGCCAACTCGCTCGAAGCCCGCCTCGCCGCGCGCCCGGCCCACCTCGAACGCCTGCAAGTGCTCAAGGGCGAAGGCCGCATCGTACTGGCCGGCCCGCACCCGGCGGTCGACAGCAATGATCCGGGCGCTGCGGGTTTCACCGGCAGCCTGATCGTCGCCGAATTCGACTCCCTGAGCGCCGCCCAGGCTTGGGCCGACGCCGATCCGTACGTCGCCGCCGGCGTGTACGCCAACGTGATCGTCAAGCCGTTCAAGCAAGTCTTGCCGTAAAAAGAGGCAACCCTGTGGCGAGGGGATTCAGCGAAACGTCGCACCGCCCCGATGGGTTGCGCAGCAACCCCAAAGCCATTCAATGCGGTGTGCCTGACACACCGCATGCTTCCATTTCAGGTCTGCTTCGCAGACCATCGGGGATAAATCCCCTCACCACAAAAATCATCAACCGCAATATCCCCTCCACCCGCACTGAACCTTCCCGCTTCTCACCGCTCTCAATCGCTCATTATTCTCGTTTGCCTGCCGACAACCTGCCCAATATCCATTTGCAAGCAGGAATCGCAATGCGCAAAGGTCCGTTGTGTCTGATGTGGGTCACGTTGTCGATCATGGCGCCCGCCCATGGTGAGGAAACCACCGAAAGCGGCAGCTCCACGCCATTGTCGTTAAGTGCCGGCAGTCAGATTACCGAGCTGCAGCAGCGCCTGAAGGCCAGCGAGCAGCAGCGGGAAGAATTGAGCAAACAACTGCAAAATGCCGACAACACCCGCGAAAGCGCCCAACTCGCCCGGTTGCGTCAGGAGAACCAGCGCCTGAAGCTGCAACTCAAGGAAGCCCAGGCCAGTCCCTTGCCACGTCTGTTGACCGAACAGCAGCAATGGTTCGTCACGGGCGCCGGGGTAGCGCTATTGGCGCTGCTGTGCGGTATCTTTGCCAGTGGAGCAAGCCGAAAACGTCGGCAATGGCTAAATTGAGTGAGTCATGAGCGAGCTGTTACTGATTGATGATGACCAGGAGTTGTGCGAACTCCTGAGTAGCTGGCTGAGCCAGGAAGGCTTCCAGGTACGCGCCTGCCACGATGGCCAGAGCGCGCGCAAGGCGTTGGCCGAATCCGCCCCGGCGGCGGTGGTGCTGGACGTGATGCTGCCCGACGGCAGCGGTCTGGAGCTGCTCAAGCAATTGCGCAGCGAACACGCCGATTTGCCGGTGCTGATGCTCTCGGCCCGGGGCGAACCGCTGGATCGCATTCTCGGTCTGGAGCTGGGCGCCGACGATTACCTGGCCAAACCCTGCGATCCGCGTGAACTCACCGCGCGCCTGCGCGCCGTGCTGCGCCGCAGTCACCCGGCCGCCGTATCGACCCAGCTCGAACTGGGCGACCTGAGTTTCAGCCCGGTGCGTGGTGTGGTCAGCATCGACGAGAAAGAACTGACCCTCACCGTTTCCGAAAGCCGTTTGCTCGAAGCACTGCTCAAGCAGCCCGGCGAGCCGCTGGACAAACAGGAACTGGCGCAACTGGCCCTCGGCCGCAAGCTGACCCTGTACGACCGCAGCCTCGACATGCACGTCAGCAACCTGCGCAAGAAAATCGGCCCCCACCCCGACGGCCGCCCGCGGATCGTCGCCCTGCGCAGCCGTGGTTACTACTACAGCCTGTAAATCGGGAAAGACCTGCCTGAATGCTATATGTGGCGAGGGAGCTTGCTCCCGCTGGGCAGCGAAGCGGCCCTCGTTTTTCAAATCAAAAAAGAGGGACTGCTGCGCAGTCCAGCGGGAGCAAGCTCCCTCGCCACAGGCGGAGTGCCAGTGATATTTGTCAGGCAGGGTACGAAGCGTCTTTACCCAAGCTTTACGCAGCGCTGACCGCCGCTGACCTTGATCTCCGTAATCTGAACTCATCCGGAACGTACCGGGAACGAGACAAGGAGATACACCATGCGCAAGACTCTTATCGCTCTGATGTTCGCTGCCGCTCTGCCAACCGTCGCCATGGCTGTGCCACAGGATGGCGGCCCGATGGGTGGCCCGATGGACGGTGCACGCCACGACGGTCAGATGCACGGCATGCACGGCAAAGGCCCGTACAGCCAACTCGACCTGTCCCGCGAACAGCGCGATCAGATCCGCAAGATCATGGGCGAGCAGATGCACGAGCGTCGCCAGGTAGTCGAGAAGTACCTGGAAAAACTCTCGCCGGCTGACCAGAAAGCCATGAAAGACGAGATGGCCTCCAACCACAAGAAAGCCGAAGCTGACGTACGTAACCTGCTGAAACCGGATCAACAGAAGAAATTCGACGAGATCCAGAAGAAACAGGCTGAACGCCGCGCCGAATGGGCCGAGTTCAAGGCGTGGAAAGCGCAACAGCCGCAAAAAGCGCAATAATGTTCTAATCACAGGCCCGACGGCTAACCCCATCGGGCCTGTTCACATCCGCCCTCTGTAGGAGCTGCGGCACGCTGCGATCTTTTGATTTTGCTTCTGAAAAATAAGATCAAAAGATCGCAGCGTGCCGCAGCTCCTACAGGGGTTACGCGTTTGATTGAGGGTTTTCTGTGCGTTCATTGTTCTGGCGTATTCTCGCGAGCTTCTGGCTGGCCATCGCTCTGGTGGCGGGGCTGTCGATCCTGCTCGGGCACATGCTCAACCAGGACGCGTGGATTCTCAGCCGCCATCCGGGCCTCAACACTCTGGCCGCCGAATGGACGCAAACCTACGAAGCCCAGGGCGAAGACGCCGCGCAGGACATCCTCGAACAACGCAAGCGCCAATATCACATCGATGTGCAGGTGCTGAACGAAAGCGGCGACCCGGTGGTGCGCGGCACTTTCCCGCGCCGGGCCGCCGCTTTCGAAGCCCGGCAGAACAACGATGACCGACGCCTGCCCTGGCGGCGTCTGACCGACGAATTCACCAGCGACAAAACCGGCGACACCTACCTGTTCATCTTCCGCATCCCACACCCGGAACTCGACGCCTGGCACCGCGAAAGCCTGCTCTGGCCGCTGAGTGCGCTGGGCATCGCGCTGGTGGTGCTGACCCTGTTCAGCTTACTGGTGACCTTCTCCATCACCCGCCCGCTCAGCCGTTTGCGCGGCGCGGTGCATGATCTGGGGCAGACCACCTATCAACAGAACAGCCTGGCGAAACTGGCCAACCGCCGCGACGAATTCGGCGTGCTCGCCACCGACTTCAACCGCATGGGCGCGCGCCTGCAAAGCCTGATCGGCAGTCAGCGTCAGTTGCTGCGCGACGTGTCCCACGAACTGCGCTCACCTCTGGCGCGACTGCGGATTGCGCTGGCACTGGCGGAACGGGCCAATCCGGAAGAACGGGAAAAGCTCTGGCCACGCCTGACCCGCGAATGTGATCGCCTCGAAGCGCTGATCAGCGAGATTCTGGTGCTGGCGCGAGTCGATGCCGACAACGCCAGTGCTGAAGAAGTAGACCTGAATGCGCTGCTCGGCACACTGCAGAAGGACGCGCAACTTGGCTCGCCGGAGCAGACCGTGCGCCTGGATGCCGAACCACACCTGACGCTGACCGGTTGGCCAACCATGATCGAGCGCGCCGTCGATAACCTTTTGCGCAACGCCCAACGCTTCAACCCGGTGGATCAGGCAATCGAGATGCAGGCCACGCGTCAGGGCGAGCGGATTGTGGTGAGCGTGCGCGACCACGGGCCGGGCGTGCAGACCGAGCATCTGAGCCAGTTGGGCGAGCCGTTCTACCGGGCGCCGGGGCAGACGGCGCCGGGACATGGCCTGGGCCTGGCGATTGCCAGACGCGCGGCGGAGCGGCATGGCGGGAGTCTGCTGCTGGCCAATCATCCCGAGGGCGGGTTTGTCGCCAGTCTGGAATTGCCGTTGGTACCTGGGGCAATTGTCCAGCCTTAAAAGCCCCTCACCCCAGCCCTCTCCCGGAGGGAGAGGGAGCCGACCGAGGTGTTATGCGAATTGCATCGACCTGGCAAGCCGTGTCGACTATGGATTCAGCGAAGATCGCTCCGCTCGGCGCATCCCTGGAGCATTCCCCAATCAGTCCCCTCTCCCTCCGGGAGAGGGTTAGGGTGAGGGGCTTTTGATCTTCAAGCCTTGGACGGCCAGGCGCTGACGAATTCGGCCAGATCGACCTTCTCGGCCACACGCGGCTCCTTCTGCGGCGTGCCGAGGTACAGGAACGCGATCACCTCTTCGCCTTCCGCCAGCCCCAACCCTTGGGCCACATGTTTCGAATACGCCAGTTCACCAGTACGCCACACCGCACCAATCCCCTGCGCATACGCCGCCAGCAGAATCCCGTGTGCCGCACACCCCGCCGCCAGCAACTGCTCGGCCTTCGGATACTTGACGTGGTCCTGCAGTTTTGCGATCACCACGACCACCAGCGGCGCCCGCAGCGGGCCGTTGCGCGCCTTGTCGATCATCGCTTCAGTGACTTCGCCTTCCTGCATCTGCGCCGCTTCGGCCAGCAATTCGCCCATTTGCTCGCGTGCTGCACCTTCGACGGTGAGGAAACGGTACGGCTGCAAGTGGCCGTGATCAGGGGCGCGCAGGGCCGCGCCAAACAGGGCTTCGCGCTGCTCGGCGGTAGGGGCCGGTTCGACCAGGCGTGGAACGGAAACACGGTTGAGCAAAGCGTCGAGAGCCTGCATCGGCCACCTCCTGAGAAAAATGTGCGGCTATTCTAGCGGTATCCGGCAACAGGGTGCCGGTTTACATGCCCTGCCCCACGGGTAGAATGGCGCCCTTCCTACATCAGCCCGAGCGGACTTCATGGCGTTGCCGACCTTACGGATCATTGGTTTCATCATCGGCATCTTCCTGATCACCCTGGCCATCGCCATGGTTGTGCCCATGGCCACCCTGGTGATTTTCGAGCGCACCGGCGATCTGCCGTCGTTTCTCTGGGCGAGCATGATTACCTTCGTCGCCGGCCTTGCACTGGTAATCCCCGGCCGCCCCGAACACATCCACCTGCGCCCGCGCGACATGTATCTGCTGACCGTCAGCAGCTGGCTGGTGGTGTGTATTTTCGCCGCGCTGCCGTTTTTGCTGACCCAGCACATCAGCTACACCGACTCGTTCTTCGAAAGCATGTCCGGTATCACCGCCACCGGCTCGACCGTGCTCAGCGGACTCGACACCATGTCCCCCGGCATTCTGATGTGGCGCTCGCTGCTGCACTGGCTCGGCGGGATCGGCTTCATCGGCATGGCGGTGGCGATTCTGCCGTTGCTGCGCATCGGTGGCATGCGCCTGTTCCAGACCGAATCGTCCGACCGCTCGGAAAAGGTCATGCCGCGCTCGCACATGGTGGCGCGTCTGATCGTGGCGGCTTACGTCGGCATCACCATCCTCGGCAGCCTGGCGTTCTGGTGGGCCGGGATGAGCCCGTTCGATGCGATCAATCACGCGATGTCGGCGATCTCCACCGGCGGTTTCTCGACCTCCGACCAGTCGCTGGCGAAGTGGACGCAACCGGCGGTGCACTGGGTGGCGGTGGTCATCATGATCCTCGGCAGCCTGCCGTTCACCCTGTACGTCGCGACCATGCGCGGCAATCGCAAGGCGCTGATCAAGGATCAGCAGGTGCAGGGTTTGCTCGGCATGTTGCTGGTGACCTGGCTGGTGCTCGGCACCTGGTACTGGTGGACCACCAACCTGCACTGGCTGGATGCGCTGCGGCACGTGGCGCTGAACGTGACCTCGGTAGTCACCACCACCGGTTTTGCCCTCGGCGACTACAGCCTGTGGGGCAACTTCTCGCTGATGCTGTTTTTCTATCTGGGCTTTGTCGGCGGCTGCTCCGGCTCGACGGCGGGCGGGATCAAGATTTTCCGTTTTCAGGTCGCCTACATCCTGCTCAAGGCCAACCTTAACCAGTTGATTCACCCGCGCGCGGTGATCAAACAGAAGTACAACGGTCACCGACTCGACGAAGAAATCGTCCGTTCGATCCTGACCTTTTCATTCTTCTTCGCCATCACCATCTGCGTGATCGCCCTGCTGCTGTCGCTGCTCGGGGTGGACTGGATGACCGCGTTGACCGGCGCTGCCAGTACCGTGTCCGGCGTCGGCCCGGGGCTGGGCGAGACCATCGGCCCGGCGGGCAACTTCGCCACCCTGCCGGATGCCGCCAAGTGGATCCTGTCGTTCGGCATGCTGCTCGGCCGACTGGAGATCATTACGGTGTTTGTGCTGTGTATTCCGGCCTTTTGGCGTCACTGACCGGCGCCTGCAACAGCCGCGCCCGGTAATCGCCGGGCGTGGTGTCGAACCAGCGGCGGAACGCGCGGAAGAAGTTGCTCGGGTCGGCAAACCCCAGCAGATAGGCAATCTCCAGCAAGGTCATGCTCGGCTGCGCCAGATACTGCTCGGCCAGTTCGCGGCGAGTGTCGTCGAGCAACTGCTGAAAACTCGTGCCCTCCTCCTGCAACCGGCGCTGCAAGGTGCGCTGCGACAGGTGCAGGGTCTGCGCCACGGTATCGCGCTTGGGTTCGCCCTGCGGCAGTAAACGACACAACACCTGGCGCGCCTTGTGGGTCACACGGCTTTCAGAAAATCGCGCCAGGTATTCCCCGGCAAACCGATCGTGCAGCAGCGCCATGGCTTCGTTGGCGGTGGGCAGCGGGGCTTCCATATCGGCGCGTTCGAAAATCAGCGCATCGTACGGCGCGTTGAACATCAGCGGCGCGTGAAAGGCTTGTCGGTAAGGTTGCAGATCGGCGGGCTCGTCACCCTGAAACAGCACTTTGACCGGATGCAGGGTGCGTCCGGTGAGCCAGCCGCACAGACCCAGCGCGCAGGCCAGCGAGGCTTCGGCGCTCTGCCGGGTCGGCGGCAGGTGATCGCCATGCACGGTCAGAATCAGTGCGTAGCCTTCTTCGAGCAGACGAAAACTCAGGTCGGCGCTCTCGGCGATGATCCGCTGATAACGCACCAGGCGTTGAAAGCCTTCGGCCAGGGTGTTGCTCGACATCAAGGCGTAGCCGGCAACGTGGAATGAGGCCGGACGCACTACTTTGCCCATGTTCAGGCCGATCGCCGGGTTGCCGGACAGCTCGACCGCCCGTTGCCAGAGCCGGGTCATGGAATCTTGCGGGAAGCGCGCATCCGGATCATCCAGGGCGGCGTAATCGAGCCCCAGTTGCTTGAACAGTACCCGGCAATCCAGGCCGTCCATCTCCAATGCTTTGACAATCCCCATCGCCCAGCTTGCAGAAGTCGTTCGTTCGCTCATGGCGTTATTCTTTTACATGATGGATCGCATGTTACGACCCGATTTGCGAAGGATACTAAAGTGGCGCCCATTGTCACTGGCTGATGCCAGTGTTCACTCTAGACTCAAATAAGCTACCCGCCGAACAACTTGCCGTCAGAACAATAACCACAGAGATCGCGGTCGTGGAAAACATCAAGCAATTCAACACCTTCGCTGAGTTTTACCCGTATTACCTCAGCGAACACGCCAACAGTACCTGCCGACGACTGCATTTCATCGGCACCACGCTGGTGATATTCATCCTGGCCATGACCATCGCCAAGGGCGCATGGCTGTTGTTGCTGGCCCTGCCGCTGGCCGGTTACAGCTTTGCCTGGATCGGGCATTTCTTCTTTGAAAAGAACCGTCCGGCGACTTTCCAGCATCCGCTGTACAGCCTGCTCGGCGATTTCGTCATGTACCGCGACATGATCCTCGGCCGCGTGGCGTTCTGAAACCCGACACACCCGGAGGCTTGCCGATGAACGCCAATGCCCGCTTCACCCACATGCAGGACGGCACCCCGGAAGACTGGGCGATCATCGCCGCCGACTTCAGCGCCTACGCCCGGCAATTGCCGTCGCGGATCGTCGCGCACCTGAAATTGCTGGAAGGTGATTTCGGCGGTTTCCCGGTGGATCGCCTGACCCACTCGCTGCAAACCGCGACCCGCGCCTATCGCGACGGGCGTGACGAGGAATACGTGGTCTGTGCGCTGCTGCATGACATTGGCGACACCCTCGGCTCCTACAACCACCCGGACATCGCGGCGGCGATTCTCAAGCCGTTCGTCAGCGCCGAGAACCTGTGGATGGTCGAGAAGCACGGGATCTTTCAGGGTTACTACTTCTTCCATCATCTGGGCATGGATCGGCATTTGCGCGAGCAATTCGCCGCGCATCCGCAGTATCAGGCCACGGCGGAATTCTGCGCCAGGTACGATGCGGCGGCGTTCGACCCGGCGTATGACAGCCTGCCGTTGAGTTTTTTTGAGCCGATGCTGGAGCGGCTGTTTGCGCAGCCGAAGCATTCGATCTACAAGGCGGCGATGGAAGAACACGCCCCCGCCTGATGTTGTCTGCACCGGCCTCATCGCTGGCAAGCCAGCTCCCACAGTGATCTGTGGTGTTCACAATACCTGTGGGAGCTGGCTTGCCAGCGATGAGGCCCTTTTGTACACCTGAAAAATCAGGCGATCTCGGCGACCTTGGCCGCCTTGAGCTGCGCCTCCCGCGCCTGCGCATCGGCCAGCCGATACAGCTCGATCGTGCCGTCCCAGTGTTCGATCAGCGCCGTGCACGACTCCACCCAATCGCCGCAATTGAGGTAGTCCACCTCGCCGACTTTACGAATCTCGGCATGGTGAATGTGCCCGCAGACCACGCCGTGCAACTCGCGCTTCACGCATTCGTGGGCGATGGCTTCTTCGAAGTCGCTGATGAAGCTCACCGCCGTCTTCACCTTGTGCTTCAGGTACGCCGACAACGACCAGTAACCGTAGCCATACCGGGCGCGCCAGTGATTGAGCCAGCGGTTGAGGGTCAAGGTGAATTCGTAGGCCGAGTCGCCGAGAAAGGCCAGCCAGCGGTGGTAGCGGGTGATCACGTCGAACTGATCGCCATGGATCACCAGCAGGTGCCGGCCATCCGCCGTGACGTGCACCGCCTCATCGACCAACTGGATGTTGCCGAGGATCAGCTTCGAATAACGGCGCAGGAATTCATCGTGGTTGCCGGTGACGTAGATCACCTCGGTGCCGCGCTTGCTCATGGTCAGCAGGCGGCGGATCACGTTGGTGTGCGCTTGCGGCCAGTACATGCCACCGCGCAGCTTCCAGCCGTCGATGATGTCACCGACCAGGTAGATCTTGTCGGCGTGGTAGCCCTTGAGAAACTGCGACAAGTGCTCGGCCTGGCAATCCCGCGTGCCCAGGTGCACGTCGGAAATCCACAAAGTACGCACCCGTTGTTTGCGGCTGGGTTTGGCAAGCTCGGCGCTGGTCATGGGCAACCCTCTGCGATGTTTTCGCCACTGTGCACGCGCCGGGTTAATCGACCATGACAGGCAGGCGTCAGTCGTGTGACAGCGCGCAAGCCCGGTGTCCCGGTGTAGACTGGCGCTCACTTCGGAGACTTCTGCCATGCGCCCGATCCTGACACTGCGCCAGTACACCCACGATCTGATCATCCACAGCCACGACCACGCGCAACTGGTGTTCGGCCTGTCCGGCGCGCTGGATTTCGAAGTCGAAGGTCAGGGCAGCCAGGTACGCCAGCAGAGTTTCGTGGTGGTTCCCGGCGGCGCGCATCACGCTTGCGGCAGCCCCGATGGCAGTCGTTGTCTGGTGCTGGACGTGCCCGACGGGCAATGGCTGAACGATTCACTGGGCGAGCATGCCGACGCCAGTCAGCGCTTGCTCGACCAGCCTGCGCGGTTGTCTCTTGATGCGGGACAAAGCCAATTGGTCAACTGGCTGGCGAACAGTCCGGTCAGTGATCCGTTGATTGCGCAACAAGGCGCAGTCTTGCTGCTGGCCAGCCTGAATCACGCCAGACCTGGCGAACTCTCGGCACGGCGCCTGCCCTACGCGGCGCTGGATGCGCACATCGAGCAACACGCCGCCTACCCGCTGCAAGTGGCCGATCTGGCGCAGATCGCCGGGCTGTCCAGCGCTCGCCTGCACGCGCGGTTCATGGCCGAATGCGGGCAAACGCCGATGGACTACATTCGCAGCCGACGCCTGCACAAGGCAGTGGGCTTGCTGCGCGAGACCGCGTTGCCGATCGGCGAAATCGCCAGTCGGGTCGGTTACAGCTCGCAAAGTGCCTTCTCGGCCGCCGTGCTGCGAGAGTTCGGCGCCTCACCTGGCCAGTTGCGCCGCGACTCCTGCGACAAAAAACGCTAATTGGCCGACAGACTTCTGCGCCGTAACACGTTTCAATGTGCTTCACCTGTAGGAGCTGCCGCAGGCTGCGATCTTTTGACTTTGGCTTTTCAAGATCAAAAGATCGCAGCCTGCGGCAGCTCCTACATTTGAAAACGTGTTCGGATTAAGGACTGCAATGACTCCGCGTACCGCCCTCGGCGCCCTGCATATTGGCGCTTTGATGTTCGGCCTGACCGGTGTGTTCGGCAAACTCGCGGCCGCCTCGCCGGCGGTGATCGTCTTCGGACGTGCGGCGTTTGCCGTGCTCGCCCTGGCCTTTTTTGCCCGCTTCGCCAGCCAGCACGGCTGGCAGAAACTGCAGGCGGTCGACTGGCGGCGTCTGGCGCTCAGCGGCGTGTTGCTGGCCGGGCACTGGGTGAGCTTTTTCATCGCGGTAAAAGTCGCCGGCGTGGCCATCGCGACCCTGGGCTTTGCCAGCTTCCCGGCGTTCACCGTGATTCTCGAAGGGCTGATCTTCCGCGAACGCATCCGCGCCAATGAAATCGTGCTGGTGGTGCTGGTCAGCGTCGGTCTGGTGCTGGTCACCCCGGCGTTCGATCTGGCCAGCGGCGCCACCACCGGGTTGCTCTGGGCGGTGCTGTCGGGCTTGCTGTTCGCCCTGCTGTCGCTGACCAACCGCGCCAGCTCCGGACGCATACCGGCGGTGCAGGCCGCGCTGTGCCAGAACGTGGTGGTGGCGCTGTGTCTGCTGCCGGTCGCGGCCCCGCAACTGGGCGAAGTACGTGCATTGGACTGGCTGTGGATCGCCCTGCTCGGGGTGTTCTGCACCGGCGTCGCTCATAGCCTGTTTGTCGCCAGCCTCGCGGTGATCAAGGCACGCACTGCCGCCGTGGTGTTCGCCATGGAACCGGTTTACGGCATCACCATCGCCTGGCTGCTGTTCAATGAAAACCCGACCGTGCGCATGCTGATCGGTGGCGCGCTGATCATCATCGCCATCGTGGTCTCGGCGCGGATGTCAGGCAATGCCGACAAGAAAACCGTCGCTGCCGAAGCCGCGTCTCACTGATTGCGGTCGTTGTGGCCGAGGTCGCGCGCAGGATCGATCTGATCGCGCACCCGCTGCTTGAGCACCTTGGCCTCGGGAAAACCGCCGTCGGCCTTGCGCTCCCAGATTTGCACGTCGTCGCAGCTGATGTGAAACACCCCGCCGGTGCCCGGCACCAGCGAGACCTTGCCGAGGTCGTCGCCGAAGGTGCTGAGCAGCTCCTGCGCCAGCCACGCGGCGCGCAGCAGCCACTGGCATTGGGTGCAATACGTAATGACGACTTCCGCTTTTTTCACGGTCATGTTCGCTGAAACTCCTGAGACAGAGGGCGCCGCTATAATAGCCGGCTTTATCGCTTGCCCCGAGACTCACCATGCGCCGTTTGCTGTTCTGCCTGTTGCTTGGCTTCCTGCCATTGTTTGTAAATGCCACCGAAGCCCCCCGTCCGAAAGTCGGCCTGGTGCTGTCCGGTGGCGCCGCACGTGGCCTGGCGCACATCGGCGTGCTCAAGGCCCTTGAAGAACAAGGAATCAAGATCGATGCGATTGCCGGCACCAGCATGGGCGCGGTGGTTGGCGGCCTGTATGCCTCGGGCTACAAGATCGACGAACTGGAAAAACTCGCGCTGAACATCGATTGGCAGCAAGCCCTGTCCGACGCACCGCCCCGCGAAGACGTGCCGTTTCGCCGCAAGCAGGACGACCGTGACTTTCTGGTGAAACAACAACTGAGTTTTCGCGATGATGGCAGCCTCGGCCTGCCACTGGGGGTGATTCAGGGCCAGAACCTCGCGCTGATGCTGGAGAGCTTGTTGGCGCACACCAGTGACACCCGCGACTTCGACAAGCTGCCGATCCCGTTCCGCGCCGTGGCCACCGACATCGCCAACGGCGAAAAAGTGGTATTCCGCAAAGGTCATTTGCCGCAGGTGATCCGCGCCAGCATGTCGATTCCGGCGGTGTTTGCCCCGGTCGAACTGGACGGGCGGCTGCTGGTGGACGGTGGCATGACTGACAACATCCCGCTCGACGTCGCGCGGAAAATGGGCGTCGACGTGGCAATCGTGGTCGACATCGGTACGCCACTGCGCAACCGCAAACAACTGACGACCGTGGTCGATGTGCTGAACCAGTCGATCACCCTGATGACCCGACGCAACTCCGAAGAACAACTGGCCGCCCTCAAACCCACCGATGTGCTGATCCAGCCGGCGCTGGCGGCATTCGGCGTGACCGATTTCGGCAAGGCCCAGGAGATGATCGATGCCGGTTACCGCGCCACGCGGATTCTCGACGCCCGCCTCGCTCAGCTCAAACCTCACGAATCTCAGGACGCCGAACTGAACGCAGCCCGCGCGCCGGGCCAGCGCACGCCGATCATCACCGCGATCAGGGTCGAAAACGACTCGAAAGTCGGTGATGAGGTGATTCGCTACTACATCCGTCAGCCGATCGGCGAGCCGCTGGATCTGGGCCGGCTGCACTCGGACATGGGTACGCTGTACGGCCTCGATTACTTCGAACAGGTGCAGTACCGCGTAGTGCACAAGGGCCAGGATCACACGCTGGTGATCAGCGCCCGGGGCAAACGCAGCGGCACCGATTACCTGCGGGTCGGCCTGAACCTGTCAGACGACATGCGCGGCGACAGCGCCTTCAACCTCGGCGCCAGCTATCGCATCAACGGCATCAACCGCCTCGGCGCGGAATGGCTGACCCGCGCGCAGATCGGCGACAAGCAGGAACTGTATACCGAGTTCTATCAGCCACTGGACGTCGGTTCACGCTACTTCGTCGCCCCGTATGCTGCGTTTGAAGCGCAGAACGTCGATTCAATACTCGACAACGATCCGATCGCTCAATACCGCGTCGAGCGCTATGGTTTCGGCCTCAATTTCGGTCGGCAGATCGGCAACAACGGCGAAATCCGTTTCGGCGTCGGCGAGGCTTGGGGCAAAGCGGATGTGCGAATCGGCGATCAGGATCTGCCGAGGGAAAACTTCACTGAAGGTTTCTACTCGCTGAAGTACTCGTTCGACTCGCTGGACAATGTCTACTTCCCCCACGAGGGCAAGGACGTCAGCCTGACCCTGATGCAATTCGAACCGGGCCTCGGCTCGGACACGCGCTACCGGCAATGGGAATTCAAGCTCGATAAAGCCATGAGCCATGGCCCGGATACGCTGATTCTCGGCGGCCGTTATGGCCGAACGCTGGACGATGCCAATGTGGTGACGTCGAGTTTCCTGCTCGGTGGTGCGCGGCAGTTATCAGGCTTTCGCGAGGATTCGATTTCCGGGCAGAACGTCAGCCTAATGCGCGCGGTGTATTACCGCCGGTTGACGCCGCGCTCCTACCTGCCACTGGACTTCCCGCTGTACGCCGGGGCTTCGCTGGAACGTGGGCGGGCGTGGAACAACGACAATGAATTCGACAGCGGCTACATCAATGCCGCCAGTGTGTTTATCGGTTTCGATACGCCGCTGGGGCCGCTGAACTTCACCTATGGCTTGAATGATGCGAATGAGCAGGCGGTTTATTTGAATCTGGGGCAGACGTTCTGATCATTCAGGTGGATCGATGTTGTCGGCGCTGACGCCTTCGCGAGCAAGCTCGCTCCCACAAGGGAACGCATTCCAACTGTGGGAGCGAGCTTGCTCGCGAAGGCGATAGTCCAGTCACCGCACAATACCGGTGACTCAACCATCAGCGAATACCCGCGAGTAACGTCCGCGCCGTCTGTTTGAGCGGCTCGTCCCCTTCCTTGAGCAACTCATTGAGCAAGGCAATCGCGCTGTCGATATCCCCGTCATCAATGCAGGTCTGCGCCTGTTCGAGCTTCTCGGAACCGTGTTCCGGCTCAGTGCCCCCAAGCTCCAGCGGTTCCAGCACCAGCGATTGCTCCGGATCGCCGAACTCGTTGAGAAAGTCATCGTCCAGCGGCTGCGCGTCCGGTTCGGGGATCCACTCCAGCTCCGCCTCTTCGCTGGCCACCGTTTCGGGCAACTCGAAGTCCGCTGGCAGGATTTCAAGATCGGAGTTCGATGCAGACCGTTGTGCGGGCGGCTCAGGTGCTGAGCGACTGTCCTCAAGATCCCAACTGGACGCCATCGACAGCTCACCCAGATTCAATTCGAAATCATCCTCGGGCGCCGATGGCTCAGGCGCCACCGCTGTGGCTGCGACCATCGACACCGCCGGGGTTATCGGCGCAGCGCCGGTCAATTTTGGATGCCGCTCACGGATCGCGGCCAGCTGCTGCGGATCCACCCCGGCATCACGCAGGCGGTTTTCCTGTTGTTCATAAGCTGCGCTGTCGCCTTGGCGCCCCAACACTTCGAGCAATTGCACACCCAGCTCCGTACGCTCTGGCTCCTTGTCCATGGCATTGCGCAACAGCCCGACCGCCTCACCCAAACGCCCATAGGCCAGATAGATCCCCACCGCCTCCAGCACATCGCCGGCCGCCGGTTCTTCGCGGTGTTCGGTGGTGGTTCGAAGGCTGGTGGATTGTGTGGCTGGCGGGTCTTCAGGATCTGTTTGCCGAACGGCGGGCAGAGCTGCCAGTGGCGCCGTGACCTCCGCCAGTTGCCGGCGACGTCGGACGAAAAGCCCGGCACCCAACAATCCCAACAGCACCAGCAAGCCACCGAGCAGCGGCCAGTTGAGGCCATCGTCGGCAGCTTCAGGCGAGGTGGTGACTGGCGCGGGTATCGGCGGCGTGATGGCTGGCGCCGGTGGCTTTTGCAGTTCGCTCAATCGCGTTTGCAGATCACTGATCTGCTTTTTGCCGTCGGCAATCTGCACATCCTGCGCCTGCAGTCTGGCGTTGAGTTCGTCGACGGTTTTTTGCAGTTGCTGATTGAGCAACACGCTGGCCGCCAATTGCTCGGCCACGGCATCGTTGGCTGGCGCAGCAGCCGGAGGGGCAGGCGCTGAAGGGGCGGCGTCGCGTTTGCCCTGGGCAGCCTGTGGCGCCGTGGCGGGTTCGACGGCGGGGAATTCAGAGGATTGCGGACGTGGATCGGGTTCGTCGGTGGCCGGCACGATGCTCGGTGATCCGGGCGGATCGATCAGCAGCGTGTACTCGCGCAGCAGGCGGCCATTGGGCTGATTGAGCTGCACCAGAAAATTCAGAAAGGGTTCATTGACCGGTTTGCGCGAGGTCACCCGGATCATCTGGCGATTGCCATGCAGGATCGGGGTGAACTTGAGGTCATTGAGGAAAAACACCCGCTCGACCCCGGCCCGGGCGAATTCATCGGCCGTGGCGAGGCTGGCCGAGAGGTCGCCGGCACTCAGGCCAACGGCATCCACCAGCGCGATGTCGGCCTTGAGCGGCTGATTGAGGGCCGAGTGGACGGTGATGTCGCCCAGCCCCAGTGCCATCGACCAGGTCGAATAGCTGAATACACCAGCGACCAGCAGCCATCTGGCGCCACCGCGCAGTACAACGTGCCGACTTGCGAGCATGAGCATCCCTTAAATAAGCAAAACCGGTTTCTATGCGTTCGCACATCCGGTACGAACACGATATTGCCCAGTAGTTCTTATAGTCTGCTCTGCGCGATCCCTCAAAAAACCTGCGCGCGGTTATGCCTCAAGATTTTTCCAGGTTGGCCAGAATATGCCCGTGAACGCGCATGCACACCTTCAAATCGGCCTCGTCGACGCCTTCGAACAATTCGTGACGCAACTGTGTAGCGATGGTTTCGATTTGTTCGATCAGCGGCAGTGCCGGGGCGCAGAGCACGATTTTTTTTGCCCGGCGGTCTTCCATCACCGACTGACGTTGCACCAGGCCCTGGCTTTCCAGGCTGTCGAGCAAACGCGCGAGGGTCGGCCCTTCGACACCGACGCTTTGCGCCAGCTCGCGTTGGGTCGGCGCGTCTTCGAAACGTGCCAGGTGCAGCAGCACCAGCCAGCGTGCCTGGGACAAGCCCAGACCGGCCAAGCGGCGATCCAGTTCGGCACGCCAGCCTCGGGACATCTGGGCCAATTGCATGCCAAAGCGGTGTTGATCGGTTAACGGCATAAAACACTCATGAGTAGACTGACAAATAGAGAAAAACTAATTATTAGTCAGCTAAGCATGACCTTTGGCTATAGGCAAGAGCCGACCTGTACTGAATCGTTACAACTGCCTGACGGTTGGCGCAAACGCCCTCTTACATTTCAAACTCGGATTGCAACGCAGCCCTTACGCAGTAAAGAACGCCCTCCGGCACGCGACCGGCGAACAGTTCGGCCACTTCGGCGACCGACGGTAACTCGCCCTCGCCGTCGAGGAACGCGTCCTGCACTTCGCCCATCAGTTCTTCCGGCAAGTCCAAGGCCTGCTCCAGCGACAACTGCTGTTTGCCAATGGCCTCGGCGAGCATGGTGTAGACGTTCTTTTCCGAGCACTGCAGTTGCCCGGCGATCTGCATCGGGGTCATGCCAGCGCGGGCCAGGGTGATCAGTTCGTGGCGCACGTCGGCCACCGCTTTCGGCGCTTCGGCCTCGCCGCCAAGTACTTCGAGGAAAGCCTCGCCGTAACGCTCCAGCTTGCGTGCACCGACGCCGCTGACCCGGGCCATGTCGGCCAGCGAGGTCGGCTGGCTGCGGAGCATTTCCAGCAGGGTCGAGTCGGGGAAGATAACGTACGGCGGCACACCATGCTCCTCGGCGAGTTTGCGCCGCAGCGCACGCAGGGCTTCCCACTGTTCGCGCTCTTCGCCACGCACCAGCTGACTGGCCGGGCTCTTGCTGGCGGTCTTGGCGGTGACCTGCGGTTTGAGGTCGCGGCGCAGTTCCAGGGACACTTCGCCCTTGAGCAATGGCCGGCAAGTGTCGCTCAGGCGCAGGCCTCCGTAGCCCTCGTGATCGACATCGGCCAGACCACGCGCCACCAGTTGCCGGAACAGCGAGCGCCATTCGCTCTCGCTCAGCGCCTTGCCGACGCCGTACACCGACAGATGCTGATGGCCGAAGCTGCGCACCTTCTCGTTGTCCTTGCCCAGCAACACGTCCACCAAGTGGCCGACGCCATAGCGCTGGCCGGTGCGATAGATCGCCGACAGCGCCTGGCGCGCCGGTTCGGTGGCGTCCCAGGTCTGCACACCGTCGACGCAATTGTCGCAGTGGCCGCACGGCTCGGGCATGTCTTCGTCGAAGTACGCCAGCAGGGTCTGCCGGCGGCAGCGGGTTTCTTCGCAGAGCGAGAGCATGGCGTCGAGCTTGTGCTGCTCCAGACGCTTGTGACGCTCATCGCCTTCGGAGTTCTGCAGCATCTGCTTGAGCATCACCACGTCCTGCAAACCGTAGGCCATCCACGCGTCCGCCGGCAGGCCATCACGGCCGCCGCGCCCGGTTTCCTGGTAATAGGCCTCAAGGGATTTCGGCAGGTCGAGGTGCGCGACGAAACGCACGTTGGGCTTGTCGATGCCCATGCCGAACGCCACGGTGGCGACCATGATCAGGCCTTCCTCGTTGAGGAAGCGCTTCTGGTGATAGGCGCGCAAATCGTTGGGCAAACCGGCGTGATACGGCAGCGCCGGGAAGCCCTGCTCGCTGAGAAACGCGGCGACTTCTTCAACCTTCTTGCGCGACAGGCAATAGACGATGCCGGCATCGCTGCGCCGCTCGGCGAGGAACGCCAGCAACTGCTTGCGCGGCTGCTCCTTGGGCACGATGCGGTAAAAGATGTTGGGCCGGTCGAAGCTCGACAGAAAGCGCTCGGCGTTCTGCAGGTGCAGGCGGGTGACGATTTCTTCGCGGGTGCGCTTGTCGGCGGTGGCGGTCAGGGCGATGCGCGGCACGTCGGGGAACATTTCCGCCAACTGGCCCAATTGCAGGTATTCCGGACGGAAGTCGTGGCCCCATTGCGACACGCAGTGCGCTTCGTCGATGGCGAACAAAGCAATGTTCAAGCCCTGCAGGAACGACAGCATGCGCGGCTGCACCAGACGCTCGGGCGCCAGATAGAGCATCTTCACTTCGCCGCGCTTGATCCGCGCCGCCAGATCGCGCTGCTGTTCGGCGCTCAAGGTGGAGTTCAGTGCAGCGGCAGCCACGCCCAGCTCTTCGAGGGTGGCGACCTGATCGTCCATCAAGGCGATCAACGGCGACACCACCACCGCCAGGCCTTCGCGCAGCAGCGCCGGCACCTGGAAACACAGGGACTTGCCGCCACCGGTAGGCATCAGCACCAGCGCATCACCGCCGCTGGCCACGCGCTCAATGATTGCACCCTGACGGCCACGGAAACTGTCGTAGCCGAAGATGTCCTTGAGGACGCGTTGAGCCTGTTCGAGCATAAAAACTCCAAAAATCTACCGAAACATCCCTGCACAAGCTGGTTCAGGACAGCCACAGCTGCTTAAACAAAACGTAAGAGCGCATTGCCAGACCACCGCAATACGAGCAGGGAGCGCAAAACGCGGCAGTATACCCGAGCCCTCCCCGGCAGGGGGTGCCGCTGAGAAGACTCATCTTCTGTTGGAGTTGCCGAAGGCTGCGATCTTTTGATCTTGATCTGAAAAACAAAATCAAAAGATCGCAGCCTTCGGCAGCTCCTACAGGGATCCTCGGTGGATCTGCGGGCCGTGGCGGGGCAAATCTGCCGTGCGGCTGGCTTGAGCGCGCAAGAAGGCCTAGAATTCCCGCATTGTTTATTCCCCCAAGGTAGCCCCGTAATGTCCTTCGCTGAGCAACTAACCCGCCTGCAAGTCTTTCTCGACGCCGACGAGCTGCACGAAGAGGCGCTGGATTACGTGGCCGCCCACGGTTACCTGACCGCCCTGTCGATCTGTGCAGAAGATGTACCGGAGCGTGAGTGGATCGACGCCCTGTTCGCCGAAGAGCCGCATTACAGCAGCGAGGCCCAGCGCGAAGAGATCGAAGCCACGCTGATCGGCCTCAAGGCGCACATCGCCCGTCAACTGGCGTCCGACGAAGAATTCGAACTGCCGTGCGACCTGGACCTGGGTGACGAGCCGGACGACTCCGAACTGCGCGGCTGGTGCATCGGCTTCATGGAAGGCGTATTCCTGCGTGAAGCGGCCTGGTTCGAAACCGCCGAAGAAGAAGTCAGCGAAATGCTCCTGCCGATCATGGTCGGTTCGGGCTTGTTCGACGAGCAGCCAGAGTTCGAAGATATCGCCAAGGACGCCAACCTGATGGACGACATGATCGTGCAGATCCCGGAAGCCCTGACCGCGCTGTACCTGCTGTGCCAGGCGCCAGACGAAAAACCGGCGATCCTCAAGCCACGTCACCACTAAGATCCGGCCTATGGACAACCCCATAGGCAACCGCTCCCTGATGTTGCGCTACTTCTTGCTGGCCGTCGGCTGGCTCAGCGTGGCATTGGGGGTGATCGGGATTTTCCTGCCGGTTCTGCCCACCACCCCTTTCCTTTTGCTGGCGGCCGCCTGTTTCGCGCGCAGCTCTCCGCGTTTCTATCAATGGCTGATCGAGCACCCGAAGCTCGGGCCATGGATCCGCGACTACCTCGATGGCAACGGCATTCCGCTCAAGGGCAAGGTCTACGCGATCGGCCTGATGTGGGCGAGCATTCTGTTCTCGTGCTACCTGGTGCCACTGCCGTGGGCGCGGGGGTTCATGTTGACCAGCGCGGTGTTGGTGACGGTGTACATCCTCAAACAGAAAACCTTGCGCAATCCCTGATTTCACCCTGCTCTCACTCTCATAAAAGCGACCAACCGTTCATCGGATATACCCGCCCACCTGTTATTTCTGACAGTAGCCAGTCCCTCCCCTTCAGGCCTTAAATCACTCCTGCCCCTGATCCACAGCTCGAACTTTCAGAGCCAGAAATCCTTGAGTTCACGGGCGCACCAATCTGGATGGAGTTGATCATGTTCACTTTCCGTCGGTCCCTGTTCCCCAGTCGCGATGAACTGCCCGCCCCGGCATCGGGATTGTTCCCCGCCTACTTCGCCGACATGGTTATCCCTGTGCCGGGCGCCGACGGAGGCATCAACAAAACCGCATACGAGGCTTTCGATGAAGGGTTGTTTGCCCTTATCGATCCTTACCTGGACATGGCGATCGATGATCTGCTGGAAGTTTTCCTGAATGACGAAAAGGTCGCCGAACTCAAGGTCAGCGATGAACAGCTCAATCAGCGATGGTTCTTCTTCGCTCCCAAGGACGGGTTGCTACCGGGTTTATTCACCTGCCACTACGTGTTGACCCGCGCCGGCGAAACCGTGCCCGACGATCCATCGGCCACATTGACGCTGTTGCTGGAAATCGACGACCCGGCCGGTGACGACAAGCGTCCCTTCGAGCCTTGGCATTCGGAGCTGAAGAAGGTCGGGTTACCGCAGGATGTCATCGATAACGGTGTGACCAAGCCGTGGCTCGACACGGGCGTGCCAATGACCATCACGCGTTATCCGAATATCGCGGAGGGCGACATCATTCTCGCAATGTGGGGTAGCGTTTTTCTTCTGCCACATGTGCTGACACAAGCAGAAGTGGATGGCACCGTCGACATTGTCGTCATGGCCCGACCCGAAGATATCCTCACTGCCGGTGACAGTGCGGCAATGAAGATCCACTACGATGTTTGCGATGTGGTTTACAACTGGAGCGTGAAGTGGTCAGAGGCCACGACCGTAAAGGTCGATGCCGGGGTATCACGTCTCGATGCGCTCATCATCAAGGAAGCGGATGACGGGAAAATCATCCTTGCGGACCTGGATGCCAACCCGGTCACCCTGCAGATCCTGATCAAATCCAACGACGTCTTCACTGCCGGTGACACGCTCGTGATCACTGTAGTTGGCACGCCGATTCCCGGCAGACCACCTCAGACATTCAGCGTTGAAGCCATCGTCCGCAACCCGCCCTATTTGCATGAAATCCCGGTTGCCTACGAGTTCGTGAAACTCTTTGCCCAAGGCACCCTCGACGCCTCCTATGCATTGCGCAAGCAGGATGGCAGCCCGACGCTTTATTCCAGGCGCACCTTCGCTACGGTGATCGGTAATCCGTCTTTGCTGCCGGCTCCGACCATCAGCGAGGTGGTCGGGAACATTTTGCCTGTTACGGTAATGGCGGCATCCGTGGTGATCAGGTACCCGGGTATCCGCAATGGCGATCACCTCACGTTGATCTGGCTGGGCAAAAAGTCCAACGGCGATGCCTACCTGCACGAAGCAGAGCACACCGTCTCAGGTGAAGAGCAGAAAGCCGGCGAGGTGACGATTTACGTCAGCAGCGAGCACGTTTTAGCGCTGGACAACGGCAACCTCAAACTGCAATACCGGGTATTCAACGATGCTATCGGCCAGTATGGAACCAGTGAGTCCGAGTTTCTGCGGGTCAGCGTGGGCACATGGCAAGCAACGCTTCCAGCGCCCAAGGTCGAAGAAGCACCGGATGACATTCTCGATCCGTCTCAAACAGACAAACTGGTGCATGTGCTGGTCAAACCGGTGGACTGGGTCAAGGGCGATACGCTGACTTACCACTGGATCGGGGTCACCCTTTACGGCAGCACCACCGCAAGCGTGCCGATCACCCTGGCAACAGTCGGCCAACCCGTAAGGTTCCGCGTGGACAAACGCTATGTCTCGGCCAATATCGGCTACTACGTGACCGTCACTTACACGTTGCTGCACGCTGCCTCCGGGGAATACAGCTATTCCGCGCCTCTGGAGGTGATGGTCGGCATCCCTCTGGGCAAATTACCGCCACCTACGGTTGTCCAGGCCCCCGGCGGCATGCTGAATCCGATGGACGCACGTAATGGCGTGGACATCGATTGCAGCTACGCGACCATGGACACCTTGCTCGACACACTCGGATTGAAATGGCGGGGCACGCCAGGCGCCGGGACCTCGGAAGACCTGGAGAAACCCGCCGAGGCCACCGGCACCGTGAGGTTCCACCTGCCACCTTCGTTTGTCGGCGCCAATATCAATCGCGAGGTAGCGGTCAATTACGACGTCCAGCGCTATGGCTTGTGGACCGCTTCGGAAACCCTCCCGCTGAAAATTCTCACTTTTCAAGACCCTGAAACGGAGCTGCCAAGACCCGAGGTTCCACAGTCGACCGCAGGTGAATTACTGGTAATGGAGCTCACCGGGAACGCGAACGTTCTGGTCAAGGCATGGCCGTTTATTGCCTTGAAGCAACGGGTCTGGCTGTACATCGAGGGCCTGACCAGCACGGGTGCGTATCGAATCGATCTGCTCAGCGCGCATGAAGTGAACTCAACGCAACTCACTCAAGGTCTGAATGAAATCCTGCTCAAAACGGAACTGCTGAAATTGCTTCACGGCTCCAACGCCATCGTGGTTTGCAAAGTCATTTTCGATAACGGCACGGATGAAGATGCCGCGATCGCTTTCCCGAAACTACCGCTGATCATTCACCAGCACTACGAGTACGTCACACCCGTCATCACCACCGTGAAGACGGCACAAGGCACGGTCATTCCCGAAGCGGGCCAGACCTATGACAAGCTTGTGACGATCGAAGGGACAGCCACGCGGGCCGAAGAAGTCGATGTCCAGATCAATGGCGTATCCAAAGGCATGCCAAGCGTGGATGCCAGCAGCAAATGGACATTGACGGTGGATTTGATTGAGGGTTTGCAACGGGTGGAGGCAATTGCCCTATACGACGTCGATGACAAAATCAGCGAGCCGCGAACCTTCACGATTGCTGTCGCTACGAAGCCAAGCATTACCGCCGTTACGGACGCCAACGGTCCCGTTGATGACAACGACACGACCTATTTCACTGAGGTCACCGTATCGGTTCACGCGGACAGTCATCAGGTGGTGCAGCTTTACGACGGGGCAACGGCAATCGGAAACCCGATAACACTTGGCGGCAATGGCGAAGGAAGCACCCGGCTGCAGAATCTGACGCCAAGGACTTACCCGGTCAAAGCCAAGGCAACCTATGGCGATCAACTGGAGTCGACAGTCCGGACATTTAAAGTGGCGCAAGCTACGGCTCCAGCCATATCCGGGGTGCGCGACTCAAAAGGTGATATCAGCAACAATGGCACGACGTTCGAAACTGACGTGGACATCTTTGGCACTGCCGTCGCCAACCAGCGTATCCAGATTTACAACGGCACGACGCCCATTGCACCCGACACACCCGTCGACAACAATCGGAACTGGACCAAGACGCTGACCAACCTGACCCCGTCCGTGTACCGAATCCTGGCAAAGGGACTGTACGGTAGTCAGCCAGAATCTGCGGTTAGAGTTTTCACTGTGTTGGAAGCGTCGGCTCCAATCATTTCCCTGATCAGTGATTCAAAGGGAGAAATCCCTCCCAATGGCACAACGTTCGACGCCACGGTGACGGTTACCGGCACTGCGAGTAACGGCCAGAGCGTGCAAATCTACGATAACAACACGGCTATCGCTCCCGTCACACCTGTAGATTCCAGTGGTAATTGGACCAAAACACTGACCGGCCTGAGCGCCATCACCCATACCATCAAGGCCAGGGCTTTGTACGGTACGCAACCGGAATCTGCGACTCGTGCCTTTACCGTGGCAGTTTCTACTACTCCTCGTATCGTTTCCGTCACCGACGTCAAAGGCTCCATTGGCCACAATGGCACGACCTACGAAAGCGAGGTCACGGTAACCGTCAGTGCCGACAGCAATCAGCGTGTCCAGCTTTACAACGGTGCAGCCCCCATTGGTGCGCCGATACCACTGGGCCTCAATGGCAGCGGCAGCATTCGACTTGCCAGCCTCAGTCAGAACACCACCTACACCCTCAAAGCCAAAGCACTCTATGGAGGTCAGCTTGAGTCACCCCTTCACTCATTTACCGTCAGGGCCCACCGCACCACTACGCTGACTTCGGTCCGGCATTCAGGCGGCGAACTGGGCCCGGGCGGGACAACCACCGATACCTCGGTGGTCGTGAGCGGGGCAGCAACGCCGCTGTACAGCGTGCAGGTTTTTCTCAACAACGTGGCGGGGCAAACCGTGCCTGCCAACGGCAGCGGTGACTGGTCACTCAGCCTCGGCATTCATCTGGGCTCGAACACGGTGTACGCGAAGTCGGTAGCCAACAATCAACAGACCGCATCGCGCAGTTTTATTCGGGAAAATCCGTTGGCACCGTTGAACTTCAATACCAGCCCGGTCACGTTGGGTGGCAAGACTTACATCATTCCGGGCAACCCCGAAGTTCTTCCTGCTTTCGACTCTGGTAACTCGGTGCGACATCAGGCCTCCGGTGGCCGGCCAGGTTATACCTATGTCTCAAGCAACACGGGAGTAGCGGTAGTCGATGGAACCGGGTTAGTGACCGTGCGCGGCAGGGGGGTAGCGACCATCACCGCCCGAGATAGCGCCAACCAGTCCAAGAGCTACAACGTGACGGTGACGAACGTAATCCACTGCATAGGCTTAGGGAATGCAACCTGGGGGCAAGCCAACTCATCGGCCGCGTCGGCAGGCGCGCGGATCCCCAGCATGGCGGAGTTGTACGAAATACATGTGGCTTATGGAAGTCGGTGGCCCATGGGAAATCATCATTACTGGTCAACCGATGACAGTAACTACTGGTGGCCATTTCCGGCAAAAAAAACCAGGTATCTGGTTTCAGGAGGTGAAGGATCCGTCAAGACAGGGGGTGGTTATTCTAACGTTGTTGGCATTCGCTGATGAAGGGGACAACGGCCTTCGCTGGCCGTTGTCTTTTTGGCTGAGAAACACCGTAAAGCGAATCCAAGGGTGTGACCGCTGGTCGAAAATCCATACTCACCTGTCAGATCTGACAGTAGCCAAATCCCCCGTCTGATCGCTCAATCACTCCACCGCCCACACCGTTCGGCAGGAGTTCCCGTCATGCTCGTCCAACCCAAAAAGGCCATCGGCACACGCGCCCTGCTCGACCCCGAAATCCCCGGCGCCAAGTTGCTACCGGACGGCAAGTGGGCCATCAACCGCGCCGCCGCACTGCTCAATTTTCCGGCTCTGGGCCTGAAGGTGCAGGTCCCGGTCTGGTCGAACAAAAAAATCGGCGACAAGGTCGAGCTGCTGCTCAACAACGTTCCGGTCGACCAGCAAACCGTTACCCAGCCGGCCGAGCAGACCCACCGCACCACCCTGTTCGTCGCACCGGGCCGCTTTCAGACCGGCGCCTGGGAGCTGGCCTATCGGGTGACACGAGTCGCTCAACAGCCGGAGCCTTTTGCTCCGCCGCTCCAACTCGCGGTCAAACTGGAAATCCCCGCCGGCCAGGACACCAATCCAGAACAGGGCCACTCCAACCTGCACATGGCATTCAGGCCGCCGGAAATTGTTCAGGACGGTGTCGACAAGGACACTGCCGACAAGGGTGTGGACATTGTGGTGAATGCCGTACCCGGCAGTGGCTCCAACCTGCCTTATCCCGACATCGCCGTGGGCGACGTGATCATCGCGAGCTGGGGCGGCAAGCTGGTGGCGTCGGCTCCGGTCACTCAAGCGCAGATCGACAACCCGCTGAATAACCCGATCGTCGTCCATATCAGTAAAGACATCATCCTGGCGGCGGGTGATTCCGGGAACGAAGGGCTGGCGGTTTCATTCTTTGTCAGAGACTTTGTCGACAACGACTCCGAGGACTGGTGCAAGGAAGCGCGCATTGTCGTCGACACCGGCAACTCGCGGCTGGATGCGCCGATTCTCAAACAGGCTGACGGCAACGAACTCGACCTCGACCAGTTAGGCAATGAACAATTGCTGCTCCAGGTCTTTGCTGCATCGTCCGACGACTTCAAACTCGGCGACATCATCATCATGCACTTGCAGGGCACCACCCTCGACGGCGACCCCGTGGCGGTCGACGCTCGCCAGCGCGTCGACAAAAACCCACCGCTTGTGGTCGAGGTGCCGATGGACAACGGCGGTGCCCGGGCACTGGCAAAAACCCAGGGGGTGTTTTTCTTCGATCTGGAACGTGACGGCCGCATCATTCAACGCTCCAGAGGCCGCTTCATCAACATGAAGGGCGAACCCAAACGCCTGGCCGCCCCCATCGTCGAAAGCGCCGTGAGCGGTGCGCTGAATCCAGATCTGGCGAACGTGATCGTACGCATCCCCTACGATCCGCTGATTACCCCGGACAACGCCATCGAACTGCTCTGGAGCATCACCCTGGCGGACGGCACCGTTTTCGAGCCCGAGCTGGACTGGATCTTTCCGACCCTGCAGGAGGCCAATGACCCCGACGGCTTCATCGTCATCATTTCAGGCCCCGACTACCTGAAACCCGGCGAAGGCGGCACGCTGAAGGTGTCGTATAACCTGCTCAGCGAAGGCGAGAACGACGAGGTCATTCGCCGGCCTTCCCTGCCCGCCGCGCCGCTGAACATCGGCGAGCCCAGGCTTGAGCTGGTTCCGCCCATCCTGCTCGGTGAACAGGACGGTGCGCTGGAACCCAAGGACCTGCCCAACGGCATCAGCGAAGTCACCTGCCCCAACCCGGTGAACAATCCGACCCTGCCCAAGGATGTGGTGCACTGGCAATTGCATGATGCGTCGAACAAGTTGCTGTTCGAAGACGACAAGACACTCAATGCCCTGAGCGCCGGCAAAGACGTTAAATTTGCGCTCAACGCCGCGTTTGTGCAGCAGTACTTTGAAGCCCGTCGCGGTGAACAGTTAAGTGTGCGCTACCACATCGTTCGGGAGGCGACGGGCAAGATCAGTTATTCGAATCCGTTGGTTTTTGTCGTCGGGGAAGTGGTGGAATTGGTACCACCAACTATTGACTCGGTGAAGGGTTTACCTGGCGAGGTGGAAATCCCGGATGGCGGTACGACCGTTGACACCACCGTCACGCTTAAAGGGAAAGGGGCCAAAGGTCAGAAAGTCCAGATCAAGGATGGCGCCGCCGTCAAAGGTACGGCTGACGTCGATCCACAGCGTGGTGACTGGGAGTTGGCGGTGACGGACTTGAGCCTGGGTGACCACCGTTTCACCGCCATCGCTCTGTATGGAAATGAGCAGGTATCGGATCCGTGGGTCGTGGTCGTGACCGAAAACGTCCCGCTGACCATCAGATCAATGAAAGACCAGAGCAACTGGGACATCCCCGATAACGGCTATACCGTGCACACCTTTATCACGCTCGAGGGCTTCGCGCCTGTCCGCCAGAAGGTGGAAGTTTTCCTCGGTACGATATCCAAAGGCCTCGCGGAGGCTGGCCCCGACAGGATCTGGACCCATACCGTCAGCGGGTTAACGCTCAACGTGCTGCACACCCTCAAGGCCGTTGGCCAATACGCGAATAATCCGACGTCGAACCTCTGGCGTTTGACCGTGTTGAATGGCGTGGCGCCGACCATCACTGCAGCGCATGATTCCAACGGGCAGCCAATCAGCAATGGTGGCAACACTGTTGACCGCACTGTTCATCTGACGGGGACGGCGAATACATTTCTTGAGGTGGAGATTTACGACGGTGCCATCTCCACTGGCAAAAAGGTCAGGGCCAATGACAAAAGTGAATGGACGGTTGAGCTGACGGGGCTGTCGATCGCACGCCATGATTACAAGGCCAAGGCGTTGTATGGCACCGGGACGGAGTCGGGAGTGTGGGGGGTGAACGTGGTGGCAGCTGCTGCACCCACGATCACCTCGGTACAAGACGAGAGCAAATGGGACATCCCCGATAACGGCTATACCGTGCACACCCGTATCACGCTTGAGGGCTTCGCGCCTGCCGGCCAGAAGGTGGAAGTTTTCCTCGGTACGATCTCCAAAGGCCTCGCGGAGGCTGGACCCGACACGATCTGGACCCATACCGTCAGCGGGTTAACGCTGAATGTGCTGCACACCCTCAAGGCCGTTGGCCAATACCCGAACAACCCGACGTCTAACCTCTGGCGCTTGACCGCATTGAATGGCGTGACGCCGGCCATCACCGCCGCCCATGATTCCAACGGGCAGCCGATCAGTAATGGTGGCAACACTGTTGACCGCACTGTTCATCTGACGGGGACGGCGAATACGTTTCTTGAGGTGGAGATTTACGACGGTGCCATCTCCACTGGCCAAAAGGTCAGGGCCAATGACAAAGGTGAATGGACGGTTGAGCTGACGGGGCTGTCGATCGCACGACATGATTACAAGGCCAAGGCGTTGTATGGCAGCGGGACGGAGTCAGGAGTGTGGGCGTTGACTGTGGCCGCTCTCGTTGATCTCGTTGAAGACTTTAAGTCATATCCACAAGAAGGATATATCAAAAACCCAGGGGAATCCTTAGAGGGGATAAACACCAAAGTAACATTAAATACAAATATCGGAAGGTCGTACCAAGGCGTTTTGGTGACTTCGTCGAGCTCGCATTTACGGGGGGTTGCACATGAGTGGAATGGCTCATTCACACTTGCGTACTCCTTGGCACTGAAAGAAGGGTTTACCAAGAGCGCGACAATCTACGGCTTCTTTGCCGTAGTTGTTCCTATCCGCATCCAACTTGAGTTCCTACGGGAAAATGTTGTGGTGTCCACAATGTTGTATTACGAAGGTACAACTCCTGAAGGACCTGATGAACGGGACGTCGCACCGGACAATGGCCAAGAGTTCGATACACTCAAGTTCGTGACAACCGGGTATTTTGGGAATGAGGGTGTTCATTGGATTGACATCGTGAGGGTCACCTTCAAAAGCTAAACAGTTCCCGTGACCTTTCCAACAGGGGATCAGGGGACGAATTCATTTAATCCGTCCCCTGGCACGATTCCTTTGGCACGACTCTATCCAGCGCTTGATTCACTACCAACTCCCCGAGCATCACCACCTGCGCAATGCCCAACGCGGTATTGCGACTCGGCCCCTCCAGCGTGCCGGCGAAATCGCCGAGCATCACCGTGGCCGAGGCCAGGGATTCGCAGGCGTTGGCCAGCAGGGATTCGGTGTCGGTTTGCGGGTTGACCAGGAACATGCTGCTGGGGGTGTAGGGCGTCGCCATGATTTGCGCGGGCGCGAGGTAGTGGTCGAGGGCGCGTTCGGCGGCTTCGTGGAGTTTTTTGGAATTGCGGGATTCGTAGGGTGATACCGATTCTGTGATCGGCGGATTGGTTGGGGTTTCGGGCATCAGTTGGAACTCCGATCAAGGTACTTTGAAAGGATTACGACCTGTAGGAGCTGCCGCAGGCTCGGGCCGCGTTCGGACGATCTTTTGATCTTGATCTTGATCTTGAAAAACAAGATCAAAAGATCGCAGCCTGCGGCAGCTCCTACACGGGGACCGGTGATTAGTTCGGGACGCGGCGGCCGTCCAGTACCCGATTGACCATCAGTTCACTGAGCATGATCACCTGATGCAGCATCAGCATGGCCCGGCGCTGTGAGTGGTCGACGGTGTCGCCGATATCGCGGGCCATGTCGCTGGCGGCGGCCAGCGATTCGCAGGCTTCGACGAGCAAGGTTTCTTCGTCCACGGTGGGGTCGATGAGGAAGATTCTGTTCGCCTTGCATGACGAGGCTGTAGGGATCGAGATCTTCAGTGCGCCGGGGTTGAGGTAGAAGTTGATGGCGCGGTCGGTTGCCGCTTTTATCTTCTGCGGGTCGAGCGCTGGGTCGTACGGGATCGAAGTGTCTGGCGGGTTGGGTGTGGCTTTGAACATAGGTGACTCGCTGTTTTGAATAAGTGAGGAGCCATCACTCTCGCTACCAAACGAAGGGTGGCGGCCATTTGTGGGTTGGTAGACCGGTCAAAACAGTAAACCCGGCGCTCCCGAAGGAGCCCCACGCATGGCCACCATGAAGCAGAGTCCCAAAAACGGATCTGTAACGTGGCGCACGACTGTAATGAAACGGGCTACCAAACCCGATCACTGATTTTCAGTGACAGGCAAACGATATAGCCCGGCCCATAGCCGTGTAAGCCGGCGGATTCTGGCGTACGCGTAGGTAACGGCGCAAGGCGTTGTAGCCGTTATGGCGTAACGGTTCGTGTACTTTAAACGTGCTCATGCTAGTTACGTTTACGTGCAGACAGTGGCCGAATAATTCACCCGCGATGTTGATGTTGTTTGCCAGGCCGCTATCGCCAGCAGGCTGGCTCCCACAGTTGGAATGGGTGCATCCAGTCGGGTATTGGTCGGCTCGCAGGCTGGCCTCCCTCCTCTGTAGGAGCTGTCGAGTGCAACGAGGCTGCGATCTTTTGATCTTGTTTGATGACGAAAAGAGCAACGGTAAAAGATCGCAGCCTGCGGCAGCTCCTACAGGGGATAGGGTGCATTCAGATGTGGAGCGGGCTTGCTCGCGAAGGCTGATTCGCCGGCAACACATTCCGTCAGGCAGAAAAAAACCCGTCGTGCCGATTTACCGGAGCGGCGGGTTTTGTCGTTTCAGGCCTTGATCACACCGTGTCCACCTTCAACGAATGATCATTCAACATCCCGCTGATGATCGTCGCCGTGTCGTGCCCGCCGGCCACCACCCCACCCGCCCCCGGCGTCACGCCGTAGTGGCTGGCAAGGTTGACGCCGGCCAGGTCGATGGTCTGGTTCGACGTGGCGCCGGCCAGGGCGCTGACGTCGATGCTGGTAAGGACAGAAGCGCCGCTGCCGGTGACGGTGAAGTGCAGGTAGTCGTCGAGCGACGCCGTGGTGCCGTTTTCACCTTGCAGCAGTTGCGACAGGTCGAGCTTGTCGGTGCCGGGGGTGAAGTCGGTGATGGTGTCGTGGCCGCTGTTGCCCTTCAGGTACTGGAAGGTGTCCGCGCCCGGGCCGCCGGTCAGGGTGTTGTTGCCCATGCCGCCGATCAGCAGGTCATCGCCACCGCCACCGTTGAGGATGTCGTTGCCCAGACCGCCGTTGATGACGTTGTTATTGTTGTCGCCGGTCAGGGTGTCGTTGAAGTTCGAGCCGACCAGGTTCTCGATATTGCTGATCGTGTCGGTGCCGGCGCCGAGGGTGTTTTGCGCACCGAGCAGGCCGAGGTTGACCGTGACCCCGGCGGTGGCGTGGGCATAGCTGACCGTGTCGATGCCGGTGCCGCCGTCGAGAATGTCGTTGCCCGGGCCGCTGTAGAGCAAGTCGTTGCCCGCACCGCCGTGCATCTCGTTGTTGCCGGAACCGGCGGTGAGTACGTCGTTGCCGTCGCCGCCATTGAGGATGTTATTGCCGGTGCCCGCCACCAGAATGTCATCCCCGGCCGTACCGGTGAGGGTGTGACCATCCTGATAGGTGATGCTGACGTTGGCCGTGTCGCTGCCGCCATGGTTGTCGTTGGCGGTGTAAGTGCCGTGGAAATCCGGCGTCACGTCGTGGGCGCCGGCGTAGTTGACCGTCATCGTCAGTTGATAGTTTTCCGCTGCCGTCGGATTGCTGCCGCTGGTGTTGCTGATGTTGGTCACGTGAATCTGGTAGGTGCCATCGGCGCTGGCAGTGATGGTGCTGCCATCGGCGATGCTGACGAACGCGCCGCCGTTGACCGAGTACTCCATCGTGACGTGGCCGGCCGCGAGGTTGTGATCCAGGTTCAGCGTCTCGCCCTGTTTCAGTTTGACGGTGATCAGGTCTTCATCGTTGGCATTGGCGTTGGTCACCGCACCGAGGTAACCGCTGACCACCAGCACCGCGGTCATCGCGGCGGTGTTGGCGGCGAACGCGTTGCGCACGTCGGCCAGGGCCTGGTTGGCCGCGGTGTTGCCGGTGCCGGCGAAGTTGATCGCACCGGTACCGGTAAAGTCCGCACCCTTGGCCGCCCAGCCAGTGTTGAAGGTGGTTGGCGAGGCGTTGAGCGGGTCGCCGTCCGGGTCGCTGTCGTTGGCCAGCAACAGTTCGCCCGGCACCGTGACGCTACTCGACAGCACGTTGGTGATGACGTGGTCGTCCGTCGCCACCGGTGGCGAGTTGGGGATCACTTTCACGGTCAGCGTCGAGCTGGCGAGGTCGCCGTCGTTGTCGCTGAGGGTGAAGCCGATATTCTCGGTGATCACCGTGGTTGTGGTTTTTTGCGAGGTGTAGCTGTAGTCGCCGGTGTCGAGGTTGATCACCAGCGTGCCGCTGTTGTTGGTGGCGATGCTGATCGTGTTGTTCACGGTGTTGAACGTGCCGTGATTGGTGCCGCCGGATGCGGTCAACGAACCCTGGCCGCTGTTGGCGCGCGGGTCATAGGTGTAAGTGGTGCCGTCGACCACGATGGATTTGATGAAGCCGCCATCGGCGCCGAAGGTACCGCCCTCGCCCAGCAGCGAACCGGTGACCGGCGCGCCTTCGACGGTGCCCGACAGCACCGAGTTGAGCTGATTGAGATCGGTGACCACCACCGCGTTGGTGTTGGTGTGGCTGATGCCGTCATAGGCCAGCGGGTCGAGGTTGGCGTTGCTCACGCCGCTGCCCAGACCGATCGCGTAGTTCTTGATGTTGTTGGCATCGAGGAAGTTTTTCAGCGCGGCTTCGTCAGCGGTGCCGATCTCCTGTCCGGTGGTCGGTTTGCCGTCGGAGAAGAAGTAGCCGATGTTCTGCGCCCCGGTGAGTTTGCCCGAGGTGTTGAACGCGTTCTGCATCATCGCCACAGCCGCATCGTAGTTGGTGCCGCCACCCGCCGTGAGGCCGGCGAGAATCGATTTGGCGGTCGCCACGTCAACCCACACCGAGGTTCTGTCGGTGGCGCTGCTGCTGAAGGTGACGAGTTGCACCTTCACGTCGCCGAGGTCGTCGTATTTGTCGAGCAAGGCGCTGATCGCCTGTTTCGCCAGATCCAGTCGCGACAGACCCGGCACGCCGGACGGATCGACCATGCTGCCGGAGATGTCGAGGACGATCAGCAGGTTGGAATCGATCTCCACCGCCGCCACCGAGCGATCCGACGCCACGGCTTTGGGCACGTCATCGACGATGTTGACCACAATCGTGCTGGTGGTGCTGTTGCCCAGTGCATCGGTGGCTTTATAGGTGAAACTTTCGCTCAGGGTGTTGGCGCCGTCGTTGGCGTTCGGCGTGGTTTTCGGCGCCGAGGTCAGGGTGTAAGTGTAGGTGCCGTCGGCGTTGAGCTGGATCTGCCCGTAAGTGCCGGTGGCGCTGCCGACCAGAGTGTAGGTGAGTGCCCCGCTGCCGCCGGTGACCGCGCCGACCAGGGTACCGCTGGCGGTTTCGCCGGTGTTGCTCGGATCGCTGCCGGTGACGGTGCCGGGGGCCAGATCCTGCCCGTCCTTGGTCAGGTCGAGGGCTTTTTCGTAGACCGTGACGTCCTGATCCACCGATGCCACCAGTTTGCTGTCGGCGACATTGATGGTGATGGTGGTGGTGCTTTCGTCGCCATCACCGTCGCGGATGGTGTAGGTGAACGTGTCGGTGGCGCCCGGTGGGCTCACCGAGTTCGGATTGCTGTGGTAGATGGCGTTGCCTGCCGCGTCGAGGGTCAGGTAACCGTAGGTGCCATTGATGTTGCTGTTGAGGCCGCCGATCGCCGAGGTCGCGGTGTTGCTGCCGGCGCGCACGCCGACCACTGCTCCGCCTGCCGCTGCGCCATCGGCGCCGGTGACGTCGTTGCCGAGCACGCTGAGGTTGACCGTACCGCCCTCCGCCACCGAGCCGGTGTCGGCCTTGGCGGTCGGCAGGTCATCGATGATGTTGACGTTGATCTGGCCGCTGGCGGTGCTGCCATCGGTGTCCGTCGCGACCACGTTGAAGTTTTCGGTGAGGCTGTTGGCGCCGTTGCCGGTCGGGTGATTTTCGTTATCCACCAGGGTGTAGCTGTAGCTGACCACGCCGGTCGCCGGGTTGTATCCGGTGACGGTGAACGTGCTGCCCAGCGGCGACACCACCGATTGCGGGAAGCCTGCGGCGACCCCGTTGGTCACGACGGCAATGCCACCGACAGTGAGGGTTTGCAGGCCATCCAGAGCCGTGACGGTGAAGGTACCGCTCTGGGTCAGCGCCGGAGTATCGGGGCTGGTGCCGTCACTGAGGTTTTTCTCGTAGACGGTGAGTTCGCCGCCATTGACGTCGAGGCCGTTGAGCACCACCGGATCATCGTTGTTGTGGATGTTCAGCACCAGGTTGGCGGTGCTGGTATCGCCGTCGGCATCGGTGAGCGTGTAGGTGAATGTCTCGGTGCCGTTTCCACCGCCGTGCAGCGCTTTGAAGTCGGCGTCAGCCGGGTTGAGCGTGTAGGTGTAAGTGCCGTTGGCATTGAGCACCAGCGTGCCGTAAGTGCCGGTGAACGTACCGGCGGTGATCGGCCCGGCATTCGGACCGGTGGCGACCACATCGGCGCCTTGCACGTCGTTAGTCAGCACGTTGCCGGTCAGGGTCAGTTGGGTTTCCGAGGCGCTGGTGGCGTTACTGTCGTTCATCGCCTTGGGCACGTCATCGACGATGCTGACGACAATGGTGCTGGTGACCACATTGCCCAGTGAATCGGTGGCCTGATAGGTGAAGGTTTCAGTCAGGGTATTGGCCCCGTCGTCGGCATGCGGCGTGGTGGTCGCGGGCGAGGTCAGGGTGTAGGTGTAAGTGCCGTTGGGGTTGAGCACGATCTGCCCGTAATTGCCGGTGGCACTGCCGACCAGCGCATAGCTGATGGCGCCGACCGCACCGGTGACCGAACCGACCAGCGTGCCGGACGCGGTTTCACCGGTGCTGGTCGGATCGCTGCCGATGACCGTACCCGGGGCCAGATCGGCGCCGTCCTTGGTCAGGTCGAGAGCTTTTTCGTAGACGGTGACGTCGGTATCGCTGGTCGCGTACAGCTTGCTGTTGGCGACATCGATGGTGATGGTGGTGGTGCTTTCATCGCCGTCGGAATCGCGCACGGTGTAGGTGAACACATCCACCGCACCGGGGCCGTTCACGGCATTGGGGTTGCTGTGATAGACCGCGTTGCCGTTGGCATCCAGCGTCAGGTAACCGTAGGTGCCATTGATGTTGCTGTTGAGGCCGCCGATGGCCGAGGTCGAGGTGTCGGAGCCGGCGCGCACACCGACCACCGCGCCGGTCACGGCCGGGCCGTCGGCGCCTCCGATGTCATTGTCGAGCACGTTGCCGCTGACGGTGCCGCCCTCCGCCACCGAGGCGGAATCGGCATGCGCGCTCGGCAGGTCATCGATGATGTTGACGTTGATCTGGCCGCTGGCGGTGCTGCCATCGGTGTCAGTCGCCACCACGTTGAAGTTCTCGGTGATGCTGTTGGCGCCGTTGCCGTTGGGATGGGTTTCGTTTTCGACCAGGGTGTAGCTGTAGCTGACCACGCCGGTCGTCGGGTTGTAGCCAGTGATGGTCAGCGTGCTGCCCAGCGGTGTGACGACCGATTGCGGGAAGCCTGCGGCCACACCACCGGTGACGACATTGATGCCGCCCACGGTCAGGGTTTGCAAGCCGTCGAGGGCCGTTACCGTGAAGGTGCCGCTCTGGGTCAGCGCCGGTGCATCGGGGCTGGTGCCGTCGCTGAGGTTTTTCTCGTAGACGGTGAGTTCGCCGCCATTCACGTCGAGGCCGTTAAGGATCACCGGATCGTCGTTGTTGTGGATCTGCAGAACCAGATTGGCGGTGCTGGTATCGCCGTCCGAATCGGTGATGGTGTAGGTGAAATTCTCGGTGCCATTGCCGCCGCCGTGCAGGTTTTTGAAGTCGGCGTCGTTGGTATTGAGCGTGTAGGTGTAAGTGCCGTCAGTGTGCAGTTCCAGGGTGCCGTAGGTGCCGGTGAACGTGCCGGCGGTGACCGGGCCTGTCGGTACGCGGTCGGCGCCTTGCACGTCGTTGGTCAGGACGTTGCCGGTCAGGGTCAACTGGCTTTCCGACGCGGTGGTGGCGTTGCTGTCGCTCACTGCTTTTGGCAGGTCGTCGATGATGTTGACGTCGAGGGTGGCGTTGGCAGTGGTGCCGTTGTCGTCCACCACGGTGACGGCGAACTGTTCAGGCAGATTGTTGGCGCCGTTGGCGGTCGGGTGTGCCTCGTTGTCGACCAGGGTGTAGCTGTAGCTGACGACACCGGTGGTCGCGTTGAATCCGGTGATGGTCAAGGTGCTGCCGAGCGGTGTGGTGACCGATTGCGGGAAGCCTGCGGCTACGCCGTTGGTGACCACCGCAATGCCGCCGACGGTCAGCGTGGTGACGCCGTCCAGAGCGGTGATCGTAAACGTGCCA
>Ga0153923_100092_pt1 | contig 44046 bp, 23 predicted proteins | sample TSNJ007MetaG_FD_104682 | JGI IMG/M metagenome (GOLD analysis project Ga0153923, IMG submission 104682) | Attine ant fungus gardens microbial communities from New Jersey, USA - TSNJ007 MetaG | ecosystem: Host-associated > Fungi > Mycelium > Unclassified | place: USA: New Jersey, Brendon T. Byrne...
ATATTTACCATATTTTTCGCTGAAGAAGTTAATGACTTTAAACGCTTGATCAATATATTGATCGATAATCTGTTTTTTGTCTTTCTGATTATCAAAGTAATAGTATTGTATGGTCAGACCATCTCGTGTAACACTTTCTACTTTAAAATCGGGACTCGTGAAGAAGACAAATTCTCTCGTATTATTCGCAGTGGCCGTTACCATCTTGCGGCCTGCTTCGGCATCCTGTACGGTCAGTGTTCCAGGCATGGAAATCTGGTAATCGGCGGGTACATTCATGGTTACCTGATAATCCGCAGAATCATAATAATCGGATTCAAATGTAGTGCTGTAAGGAGTTTTGTCCCATGTATGATCTGCAGGGTTATAGACCGAAAGCACAGGGAACCAATGAGCGCCATTGATGATATTCTTGTAATGGGACAACCGCTGTGAGCCATAAGGAATTTTTACGTCGAATTCAAGTTCCAGTGTGATTGATTGCCCGGGCTGCAATGCTTGTCCCAATGCAACCTTAAGTGCCTGATTCGTATTATCGAACTTCAAGGGTTGACCTAACGACTTCACATTGTTAATGTCAATGCCGCCCAGGAAATCTTCAGGTTTCTTATCCGGATTTTCCTTTGCCATTCGTTCATTTGAATTTTGGAACATACCCGACTGTGTATCCTTTGAACGGTTTGCATCTGCAAAGGTGTGAAATACAATATTGTCCAGTGTATCCTTCGTGTTGTTTCGATAGGTCACAGTTTCTGTACCGTGAATTGTCATCTTCTTCTCATCAAGCTTTGCGTCTACTTGATAGCGCGCAAGCTGATGAACAGCCGCATCGGCTTCTAGCAACGAATCGTTCTGAATCGTTGGTTTCGCCGCCATCGCTATCCCCGTCCCGAAAACAGGGCCTGTACTTAATGCGACAACAAGACTGCCGGCAATCATGCACTTCGGTAGTTTAGTATTCCAATGTTTAAGTTTATTCATGTTGCTCCTCCTAATGATAAGTTCCTAATCATGATCGTAGATTCTCGAGTATGTACAAAGACTAGTATAAAGCTCTTACTTTACACGAGTTTTAAAGGAACCTTACATTAACCTTAAAAAGGAATCACTTATAGTTTTTTAAAACAGATACTCTGCACAAGTGTATTGCACTAACTCGATAAAACAGCGTTCCAAGGAGGTCCGCTCCCGCACTTGGCTTGACAATACATCTAGCCCAACAGGCTGCCGATATAGTAGCGCCTGTTGGGCTTCAAAAAAGGGTCTTATGTGGCTCTTGAACTAAAAACTTTAATTTTTATCATAATCAACATGAAAGCAAGCAAAGCGAATATGATTCCACTTCATATGAGCTGATGTATCCCCCATTGAGAGATAAACCAATCACCAAGGGAAGCTCCCAACGTAATGGCATTTAAGCTTGTAGCTGCAGTCTTGATCACCGTATCCGATAATAATTTGCCACAGCTCCAGTGAATCATTGCTTCAAAGGTATAACCATGTTCCACGTATCAGAAGCGTCCTTAAAACCATCACTGCCGTCCGAGACGGCCGCGAACAAATGAGTCGGCTTGCCGTTCTGGAACAACAGGAACGGCCGCTCCAGATTGCCCAGCGTCTGCACCGTACCGTCATCCCAACGCACCGTCCGGGAATAGCCTTGCGGCTGCCCATGCAAGCTCCATTTCAGTCCGTCCGGCGACTTGGCGTAGATGCCGCCGTATTTTTCTCCGCATAGATGCCCTTCCATATCTTTGGCAATCAAATTGAATCCTTCGTTTGTTTGCCAGATGAAAGGGTCTTCGATATGGAACGACTCTGGAGGAAACACCGGCTCGTCACTCAGCACCCGGTACAGCCCCTCGTAGTGATCCGCATACGCAACTCCAATCGTCATGCCGCCATGAAGGTTGCCTTCGTAGTGACGTGCCTTGTAGATCAGCAGCACGGAACCGTCCTCCCTGACACACGGAGCCGGATTGGAGGTCAGAAAGCTATCGAATCGGCCGGGACGTGTTGGCAATATCGGTTCGTCCGCTCTGCGCCACGGGCCCAAAACGCTGTCCGCTATAGCCAAACCTACCCGTTTGTTCGCCCGTGCCACGATGCATTGAGGATCGGTTAACCCGAAATTCCCGGGCGGCTCTGGATCGCTTAGCGGATGGGTCGAACCCGTATAATAAAGCAAATATTTGTTGTTGTGCTTGACGATATGGGGGTTGTGCGTGCAGCGTCCATCCCAATATTCCGCTCCCCTCGCCGGAAGCACCACCTCGCAGAATCGGTACGGTCCCTCGGGGGTATCCGAGTCTGCCCTGACAATCTCTGAAGCCGTCATCCAGCCGGGATGCATCGGCAGTGTCTTCGGCCAGCGCGAGGCAAACATATGGAATTTGCCGTCCTCACCCTTCACGACGGAACCGCACCATACCCAATAACCTTCCATACGGAAGCCGCCGCCACGTGGAGCCGGCAACATTGTGCTAGTATGCATGTACAGTCACCTCGTTTTTTCCCGCTGCTCCATAATTGCTGTGAAACATGGTCTCCCATCCTTCCAAATGAAGTGAATAACAGGACTGCTCCATATATCAATGGATCGACAAAGTCATGCCAGCGAGCCAACCGCCGGCATGCTTGCACATATATCGATCCTAAGGCGTATTCAGCCCCACATCGTCGGCCGCTAGCGGGCGATTCAGTAGAGGCGTGCCGGAATATTCGTCTGCCCCCACATCTACTGTCGCCCGCATTTGACTTTCCATATCCGCCAGCACGAACGCGTATGTTCCCACAGCCGCATCAATTGCCGGGCTGCTCGCGGACAGTTTCTGAATGCCGTTCACCGCAGTCAGCAGAGGATTGATATTTCGGATCTGCTCCGAGCTGCGCGATATGTTGCTAATAGTGCTGCCAAACCCGATGTTACCTTGGAACAGCGTATTTGTTGTCGCCGCCTCGTAATAAAGCGTGCCGGTGTTGTTGTATACGATATTGTTCGCCACGATGGAATCCTGCGGAGCATACGTTTTACCCGAGCCGATGACGATACCGGTTTTGCTGTTTACAATCGTATTGTTGACGATAAGCGCCCGGTAAACTTTCCATTGTTTGCGCAATTGTTCGACCGTCGGATTTGGAGGTGAGCCTCCAGTACCGCCGTCGAAGTCTCCGTTAGGCAAGTAGATTGCTTCGCCAGTCAAATTCTCAAAGTAGTTGTTATAAATCTTATGGTCATTGCCGAACATCCGGATGCCTTCCTGATCCGACTCCACACCGTCCCCGAGGAAGAAGTTACCATATACGCTGTTGTTATGGCCATGCCGCAGCGTCAGGCTGCCCTTGGACGTGCGGAATGTATTGAAGCGCACCGAATTGCTGCTGCTCTTGACCGATATGATTTCCGGCTCTCCATCGCAATTCTGAAATACATTGTATTGTATCGTATTATAGCCGTGGGAGAGCGTAAGACCCGACAAGCCGAGACGAATTGTCTCTTTGCCGTTAGCTACCCATGGGCCTACATCATGGAAATAGTTGTATTCGATAATATCGTATTGCGAAATTTGCCCTGAGCCATCCTGTCCTTCGTAAGCGATCAGCGGTTCGGTGTCGCTCTTCAGTCCGAAGTCGTTCCGGTCTATGCGGTTATGATGGCTGTTCGTGCCCCGCACTTGCAGCCACATCAAGCCGCTCCCCGAGCTGGGAAGCGCAAATGTATTACGGGTCAGCCGCGCATGGTGCGAGCCTTCCAACACCACTGCGCCATTGCTTGTGTTCGTAAACTTTAATCCGTCAAGCACCACATGCGAGGAGTTCTCGATGCGGAAGCCTGACGCTCCCGAGATGATAGCCTGACCGCGGTTTTTCGCTTTAATGACGATTGGCGCGTTGACAGTGCCGTTTTTGTTTTGAACAGCAAACGGGCTTGTACGCGAATACGTGCCGTTTGCCAACACAATCGTTTTACCCGCCGTAGCGGTTGCAAGCTCGGCAGCCAACTGCGTGGAAGTGCTAACTTCGACGACCGTCCCTTCGCTACCGCTGCCGCTTGAATCGCTACCATAAATTTCGACCTCGGCAAAGCTGTTCCAGGCGTTCACCGAGTTGCCATGGCCAACAATACGAACGTAGCGGACGGGGGCAACATCGGCAAAATCAAATGTCTGCAAGCTGTTGCTCAGACTGCTGACCGCTCCCGAAAGCACTGTACTGAAGTTGTAGCCATCATATGAAGTCTGGATATCAAAAGCGGAAGTTCGCTCCGCCCCGTTGGTGAAGGCGATCTTCACGTATTCCACCCGCTTGCTCGATCCAAGGTCGTATTGGACCCACTCCCCTTCGCCACTCGCTGACCAGCGTGTGTTAAGATCGCCGTCGATTGTATATGCGACGATATTGCCGTCATCTCCGCTGGCCATAAGTTGTGGCACGGTAATCGCCAACTTGCTTGCGCCTGGCGGAGATCCGTTCGCGGTGCCGTAGAGTTCAACTTCAGAATAACTGTTCCACAGGTTGGAGGAATTGCCGTGCCCAACGATCCTCACATAGCGGGTAGAATCGACATCCGGAAAATCGAACGTTTGCAGACCTTCCACAAGGCTGCTCACAACTCCGCTGCTGACGGTCGTAAAGGTGGAACCGTCCATTGACGTCAAAATATCAAAAGTAGAAGTGCGGCTTGACACATTCAGAAATGCAATTTTGATGAAAGATAATTTGCGATTTACGCCCAAATCGTACTGGATCCATTGCATGTCGCCATTCGCCGACCAACGTGTTAAGAAATCGCCGTCCACCGTGTTGGCTGGAACGTTGCCGTCATCTCCGCTCGCCGTCACGTCGGAGCTGCCAATTGTGAACTTCGTATCAGCCGCACTTGCCGTTCCTGGTATTAACGCAACCAGCATACAGATCAAAATAATGAACGTCATACTTTTGGTTCCCATAATTCATTTTCATCCTTTCCATTATGAAATGATGGTTATTGAATCATTCCCTTCGTTCCGTCCGGCACCTCCTCTCAAGAATACGAAAGCCGGGAGGAGCTTCCTGTCCTCCCGGCTTCGTGATTACGGCCTTTGATCCCGCTTAAAAAACATTCTGGCTCCAGCCTTTGCTCTTCGCCAAAGCTTCAATATAATAGTAATCGCCGTAAATCAGCGATACGTTGATGTTGGTATTGACTGGCTTATGACCGGTTGCACCGAGCAGGATGCCTTCATACTCCGGCTTGTCGAGCGCACTGTAGTTGTTCGACAGCGAGCGAAGAATGCGCGTGGCCGCGCGCTGATATAAAGCGGCTTCCTCAGGAGCCACCTGCGACGCGATATCGATCAAGCCAGATGCTGCGCAGCTCGCCGCTGAGGTGTCGCGCGGCTCGTCCGTCAAGTCGGTCGCCGCACGGAAATCCCAATGCGGCACATCGTCTTCCGCCAACGCGCTGATGAAATAATGTGCCACCCCCTTCGCCGCATTCAAGTAACGTGCTTCTCCTGTATAGCGGTAAGCGCAGCTCATCCCGTAGAGCGCCCAAGCTTGGCCCCGCGACCAGGACGATTGCGGCGCGAAGCCCTGTCCGCCGTCATAACGCTCCACTTCGCCCGTCTCCGGATCGAAGATAACGATATGATGCACCGAGCCGTCGCCTCGGATGAATGAGCGAAGCACCATATCTGCATGGGCGACCGCAATATGCTTGAAGCGCGGATCATCGCTTTCTTCACTCGCCCAGAACAGAAGCGGCAAATTCATCATCGAATCGATGATCGACCAACCCGTCTGGTTGCGGGGCCAGGCTCGAATGAACTGTCCTGCCGGGTTGTACCTGCCCGCCAGATAGTTGGCGGCGAACAGGCCGCGCCGCCGAGCGTCCGGGTCGCCGGTCAGCTTGTAGCGGATAACCGATGTCGGCAGGAACTGAAAGCCAACATCGTGGTGGAAATGGTTGTCCCGCAAGTAACATTGCTCCATGCGTTCGTCCCAAGGCTCCGCCTCCTCCCGATAACGTTGCTCGCCGGTCATATCGTACAGAATCCACAGAATGCCCGGCCAGAAGCCTGAAATCCACTGATCCACTTTGATCTGGTCATATTTGCCCGCCGCCGAAACATGTGGCGCTTCTGTCCAGCCCGCTTCGATCATATGATCAACTTTAATCTTCACTTTATCCCACCAAGCCGTCAGCTCGGATGGTTTCAGTTTCACATTTTCATTGCTCATCTCTGAAGTCCACCCCTTCTCCTAACCTTTAATGGCACCGATCAAGGCGCCTTTCACGAAATATTTTTGCAATAGCGGATAGACCAGAAAAATCGGAAGGGTTGCTACCATAATCGTGGCGTATTTCAATGTCTCGCCCAATATGATGATCTCATCTTGGGAGGCTCCTTCCGCCATGGAGTTTGCCTCGCCAATAATCAAAATTTCTCGCAGGATCAACTGCAACGGATACAGCGACCGATCCTGAAGGAAGATCATGGCGTTAAACCAGGAGTTCCAGTGGCTTACTCCGTAATACAGGCCTACCACTGCAAGCACGGGCTTGCATAGCGGCAGGAAGATGCGGAACAGAATGCCAAAGTCATTGGCGCCGTCGATCTTGGCCGACTCTTCTAGCGCATCCGGCACTGCCTCGAACGATGTTCGCATGATAATGAGGTTAAATGCGCTTATTGCGGTAGGCAGGATCAGCGCCCACAGTGTGTCCGTAATGCCCAACCCTCTGACCAGCAAGTAGAACGGAATTAATCCACCGCTGAAAAACATGGTAAATACGATAAACAACGTAAGCTGCTTGCGATATTGCAATGTTTTTCTGGACAAGGCGTATGCGGCAAAAGAAGTAAGCAGCAAATTGAGAGCCACGCCTACAATGACAATAAATAATGTGTTGCGGTAGCCGAGCAGGATCATCGGGTTGCTGAATACCGCCTCATATGTTTCAAGCGAGAAGCCCAGCGGCTTCCAAAGAATGCCCTTATGCGCCATCATCAGCGCTGGTTCGCTGAATGAAGCAAATGCCACGTATAGAATTGGGTACACTGTTACAATCATGAGTGCGGACAAAAACAGCGTATTGCAAACCCGGAATATTTGTTCACCCAAGCTTACTCGCATGCGAACCCTCCTCTACCACAAACCCGTATTGTTCAACTTCCGGCTTATCCAGTTGGAGCCGATAACAAGCGCGAAGTTAATCACGGAGTTGAACAATCCGACAGCGGAGCTGAAACTGAATTGAAAATCTTGAAGCCCGATCCGGTACACATACGAGGAAATGACATCCCCTGTCACATAAGTGGTCGGGTTGTACAACAGAATAACTTTCTCGAAGCCAACGCTCATAATTCGGCCAATGTTCAGGATGAGCAATATAACGAAAACGGGAAGCAGACCGGGTAGGGTAATATGAAGCATCTGCTTCCAGCGTCCACCCCCGTCGATCTTGCAAGCTTCATATTGCTCGAGATCGATCGCAGACAGCGCGGCCAAATAAATAATTGTACCCCAGCCTATATGCTGCCATATATTCGACGAAACGAAGATTGTCCGGAAAAATGACGGCTCCAGCAGCATCGTAACCCTCTCACCACCGAAAAATGCGATAATATCGTTAATGACGCCGTCACTGCTCGTAAAATCTTTGATCATGCCGCAAATAATGACAAGCGAAATAAAATGCGGCAAATAAGTAATCGTCTGAACCGAACGCTTGAACAGTGCATTTTTCACCTCATTAAGCAACAAGGCGAGAATAAGCGGAGCGGGAAAACCGAAAATGAGATCGTACAAGCTAATCATCAGAGTGTTTTTTAACACCCGCCAAAAATACATCCCGCCAAAAAAGTCTTTGAAATGCTCAAGTCCTACCCACGCGCTGCCCCCGATTCCAAGCCGGGGGTTAAAATCCTTGAACGCAATAATCGAACCGTACATCGGGAAATAATGAAAAATAATGAAATATAACAAAACAGGAGTAAGCATCATGTACAAATACTTGTTCTTAACCATGTCTTTCGCAATATTAAGCGGCAGACGACCGGCATGCGTGACTTTGCTGCGTCCCAGCTTCAATTGAGCCATCTCCTACTCCTCCTATCCAAATCCAGAATTATCAGCAGGGGATGGCTGCACCATTCCCTTGCCCCACGGCAGCCTGCAGCCAGCCGTGGGACGATACATGGAGTTATCTGTTGTTGTAGCGATCCAAAGCGCCTTGATAGATGTCGATTACATCACGAATCCCCATATCTTCCAGCTGCTTCACAAAGCTGTCGAACTTGTCGAGCGGCTCGTTGCCCATTACAAATTTGATGAACATTTCTTCCAGATACGTGTTGATTGCCGTCATCGTCTGCGCTACCTTCTTGCTCTCATCTACAGTAGGCGTAATGAACGCGGGCAAAATATGTTTCGCCGCATCGGTCTCCGACCAAATCTGGACCGCCTCGTCCTGTTGTGGGAACGTATTGGTCGTTTTTTGCTCATGCATCGGAAATGGACCGTTCGGAACCGTATACTGCGCCAACATCTGCTGTGAAGTGTACTTATCGTTTTTTACGATCATATCAGTAAAGTTCGGAACGCCATTGTCCATCGTGTAGCTTTCGCCTTCAACGCCGAAGTTGTACATCATGGTTCCTTGCTCGCTAAATGCGAAGTCCAGCCATTTTACGATCGTTTCCAGGTCTTTCGCCGATGTCGTCACGGCCGCGCTTGCTTTCGGGTTATATTTGAAATCGCGCTGTCCGGTGAACGGTTTTTCGCCTGCTTTCAATACCGGATAAGGAGCCGCTACAAGATCAAAAGCCGGATTTTGGGCTTTACCGGACTCCAGCCATTTGCCCATGCCGCCGCCCAGCAGGAAAACAGTCGCGCCGGACTCACCGTTCAGAAGCCGCTTATCCAGCGTGTCGCGTTCGACGATCGGGAAGTCTTTATCAATCAGCCCTTCGGAATACCACTGGCGGAACAGCGTCATAACATCCTTGTATTGCGGATCTAACGGACCGTATTTCACTTTGCCTAGGTCGTCAATATAGAAGCCGTGCGATGTTTTGTATGCGCCGAAGAACGCGTCCTGCAAATTCATTTTGTTCGCGTATAGCGCCGTCAGCGGTGCTACGGCGCCTTTTTTCTCTTTGAACGCCGTCAGAACCTTATGCCAATCGTCTATCGTTACAGGCAATTGCAGCCCTAACTCATCCAACCAATCTTTGCGCAGCATTGGTCCGCGGAAGACTAATCCTTCCTCGTTTCGCACCATCGGGAAGACGTAATATTGGCCACTGTCGGTCTTCACCATTTTATCCAGCTCTGGATTAGCTTCCAGCATCTTCTTCAGGTTAGGCGCATATTGGTCGATCAAATCGTTTAGCGGTACGATAACCCCGTCTGAAATCGCCTTTTCCGGTCCACCCGGATAAATACTCCAGTCGTACTCCAGCACATCCGGCAGCTTGCTGGAAGCCAGCAACAAATTAAACTGCTCTTCAGCTTGACTTTCGGTCGGATGGATGTAGTTCACTTTCACGCCGGTAGCTTCTGCAATCGCCTTCCCGATCGGCGCTTCCCCCAGATTCGTTGTAAATGTAATCAGGTTTCCGTTGATTGGAGCCCAGTATGAGAAAGTATCTTTTGTATCCAGCGGATACACCGGCATATCCGATCCCTCGTTGCCTTTGCTTACGCCATCGCCGCCCTTATTGCTGACGGCGCTTTGAGTCGGCTCTGTCTTATCCTTGTTTCCAGAGCCCCCATTACTGGAGCATGCGGTTAACAACAATGAAAGTACCATTGCGATCCCCAGTGTGAGCTGCAGCCTCTTATGAGTCTTGACGTTGCGATTTTTCGCCATTGTGCCCTCCGTTCTTTTCGTCTCGAATATATTGGTGTGAATACGCTTTCAACATATCGTTAATCCGGTGCCGCAAGCTATCGTTAAAACCTAAAATATACTGCAATTTCTCAAAAATGAGGGTAACAAAACCGCATGTATGCCACTTTTTCTTGAAAAGAAAAGCCCAAGAGCTACTTGACTTCCCTGTAGCGCCCGGGCGTTATCCCTTCAAATTTTTTGAATATACGATGGAAGGTATTCACATCGTTGTAACCAACCTTCAGCGATATTTCGCTGACCGTATATTTCCCGCCGATAAGCAGCAATTTGGCCTGCACCAGCCGCGTCTTGTTAATATAATCGAGCAGAGATTCGCCGGCAAGTTCCTTGAACAGTTTGGAAACATACGACGGCGTCATGGAGAAGGCTTCCCCGATCATCGAAATGTTCAGGTTCTCGTCCTGGTAATACTCGTTGACATATTTCATGACCTTATCGATTAGCGGATTGCTGCAGTATTCGCGGTTATTATTAACGTAGCCGCACAGAAGCTCTAGCATATCGTAAAGCTGGCTGCGCATCTCCCCTACCGTCTGGCATTGCATCAGGCGTTCGATGGCGCGCACTCCGTCAGGCATATCCGGCTTGCCCGCGATGCGGATTTCGCCGATTACTTTTTGCAGCGTAGCCATTAGATCAAACATGAGACATTTGGCAGTATGAAAAGGAAACGGCTCCTTCGTCACATTTTTCTGAATGATCTCCCCGACGAACGCTTTTGCCTTATCGAGCTGCCCTTCGCGAACCATAACGATCAATTGCTGCTCGACCTTGAGCGGATAAAAATAACCACCTGGAGCAGCCCCTAGGTTGTCGTTACCGCTCAGGTCCCCATAATGAATAATGCCCCCGCTACCTACAATGATTCGGTATTCCATCGCCTCGATTGCTTCCTGGAACGCCTGGAAGATGCCATATTCGCCCTCCTGTTGCGCGCTGATGGCAGCGGTCAACTGTACATGAGCATGATTGGAGATGAACGACATCGTTTCTTCCGCGATGTGCCCCAGCTCCCCCCGCTGTTCCGTCGGCGATGCAAGCTGATGGTTGACGATGCAGGCTAGCAACTCCTGGTCTAGCTCTACCGCATAGGCGTTTACTGACTTTCGTGCGACCTCCTCGACCACGTTGGCGATCAGGAAGTGCAGCAATCGCTTATTATGGACCTGATCCTCATCCTTCCGATGGAACTTGCCGAAGTGCTCGATGCGCAGCAAAATAACAGAAAATCCGCCCAGCGGGAAACGCAGATCATAGGCTGAGAACGATTCGTGCAACGGGATATGGCTGTCGAGTTGCCCCTTCAGCAGCCGCTGCAAAAAGTGCGATCTGAGTGTATTGTTATGCTGATTCAGCTTGTAATGAAGCTCCTCCTTCTCATGGAAGGTACTGCTCAGCGCCTGCTCCAGAAAGGAGTATTCATTGGAGCCGCGATCAAAGGTAAAACCCGCCTTGAACGACAAGCTCTGGATCAGCGCATGGATCGGCAGGTAGTTCCGTTTGAGTAGCCAATACGTCACGCCACCGCCAACAATAAGGCAAAGCAAGATGCTGGCGATAGTCAATTGCTCTACCACGTTCATTTTCTGGTGATATACGTTCGCCGGCAGCGTCATCACATATTTCCATCCCGTAATGGATGAGGTTGTGTAGGATGCAACAAGCCGGTGACCGTCAGTCTCGATCTCAAGTTGCCCCGATTCTTTCGACATATCGCTGTATAATAGAGCAGGTTCCGACAGCGAATCGCCCGTAGACGCAATGAACCGGTTGTCTTTATCCAGAATAAAGATCGTACCTTTCTCAGGCGCCGAAGCTTGCTCTAGCAGCTTGCTGCGGTCAATCATGAACAGCAAGACAGCTCCAGGTTGATTCATGATTGTTGAGTTCACATTTTGGGCATACATGACCGTTGGCCGCCACTCATTCTCTTCAGACACAACAACGGAGTGGTAGCCTTTAATGTACCCTTGGTCAAAATATTCTCGTAACGACTGGAAGGGCATATGCTCTTCAAGGCGAATATGGTCGTATAACGCTTCTATGTTCATACGATTGTTGCGGGCGATGACCGTATCGCTATTTTTGTAGTAAATATAAATACCTTCAAGAAAATCGTTAGCGATTTCGTATACGCGCAAATCATTAGCGATTTGGTATACATCGTAGTGGTCCGAATCAGACAGATTGGTATCGGCCGAAATAAATGCTGCGATTCGCCTGTTGAGGCTCACCTCGAGGCTTAGATTCTCGATTCCTTTGAACTGGCTATCTATGGCTTGCTCCATCTGAAGAAGAATAGATTGGTTGGCACGGTTAATTTCAGCCTTTACAACGTTCAGCGTCGCGCCGTATATAACGCCGCTGATCAGAATGGGCACGAGCAGCACCGAGACGTAGGAAAGCATCCAGGTCATGTATACACTGCGATTTTTATGCCGGAGCTGCTTCAGATAGATTGTCCACCGGTTTCGAGTTTTGGCCATAGGTTCTCCTCCATGTTAGTTTTAGTTGGAGTCGGGACCGACGTCAATTCTTGTCAGAATAGCCGGACAACGAATATCCGCGACATCCGCTTTATGATTGTTAATACAAACCGCCGGAGACGGCCGGTATTCATAGATGGCCGGCTGCTCTTTGCCGCATATTCGATTGTAAGCGATTACACATTGCTCCGGCGCATAAGGAATCCGCTTGCCGAGCGTAATGCCGTGACGACAATTGACAATCGTATTATTCACTACGCTGGCTCGATAGACGCGCCAATGTTTCCTCAGTTCCTCCTGCGTCGGCGCCTCGGGATAGCCGTCCGATCCGCCATCGTATGTACCGCCGTCAATGAGCAGCGCATCCAACGTCAAGTTTTCCATATAGTTTTCAAAAATGTGATGGTCGTTGCCGTAAATCCGAAATCCGCCCATTTCTTCCTTCACACCATCGCCGATAAATACATTATTATGAAAGCGATTTCCATGTCCGTGACGCGCTGTCACTTGGCCGGCGGAGTTAAGGAACGTGTTGTACCGGACTGTATTATAGCAGCTTTTTACCGAAATAATCTCGGGCTCACCGTCGCAATTTTCAAACAGGTTGTGTTGAATGGTAATATAGCCGTTCGAGAGAGAGATGCCGGACAGGCCGAGCCGGATCGCTTCAAGCCCATTGACGACACGCGGGCCTATATGATGAAAATAATTATATTCAATGACATCATGCTGCGAGATTTGTTCACCGTCGCCATCAAAAACAACGAGCGGTCCGAGGTCGGTCTTTGGCCCGAACTCGTTGCGTTCGATCCGGTTCCAGCCGCTGCCGCTTCCCAGCACTGACAGCAGGCTATACTCCGCCCCAACCTGTCGCGGCTCAAATCTATTCCGCGCAATCCTCACATGCCGCGAACCGTCCAGAATGATAGATTCGCGCTGCCCGACCTGGAAATGCAGTCCCCATACCTCTACATAAGCAGAGTTCAAGATGCGTATACTTGATTCTCCAGCGATCGTCGCTTTTCCTTTATTTACAGCGCGAATGCTTAATATTGCGGTGTCCGATCCTACTTTGCCTTCAATAATATAATCTTCATTCCGTTCGTAAACGCCGTCTGCCAACAAGATCGAAGAACCAGGTTCTGCCCGGCCAATGGCTGCCGCCAATTCGTCGCTACTCGATACCCAATAAATAGTAGTCATTTTCCCACCTGCTTCCTATAGAATAGGCGGATATGAACCGCAGCCTCTTCAGGATCATATCCGCAACTTCACAACCTCTATTATGAAAGATATGTTTCCCATGCCATAGTGTAAAAAAATGAAGCAATCATAAAAATGTAAACTGAGGCACAAAATGAGCGGGAATTACCGCCTTGCCAGCTGTAAATCGCAACCTGCCGGTGTACAATAAATGAGAAAGGACGTATCCCGACACCAAATCGTGGATACGTCCCCATTGTTGTTGCCTGCTCTGCCGCCCGCTTACCCAAAAAAGAAGTACGCAACCTTCATCTCTTCTTCTTTCAACAGCAACTTTTGTGCCGCTTCGAGCAAAGGCGTGCGGTCATAGACAAGACTTTTCATCGCTATTTTGCCACCAGTAATCGTGAAATAGTGCGCTTCTTTCGACGGATCGTCGCGACGGCGGTAGGACACGCTTCCCGGATTCAGCCACAAACTGTCGTCACTCAAATAATGAATGCATCTGCGATGTGTATGTCCGAAAATAATGCGGCGATCTTCTTTGGCCCCAATTGTCCTGACGTTGCGTTCCGCCCAGAAAGCATCGTACTTGGGCAAGCTATCAATCGTCAAATAGTTTTCGTACAGATGTTGCATTGTATAGCTATAGCCGTCCATCTCGAATGTGCGGTAGACTGGTATGCTTTCGAGGAAGGAAATTTCCGCTTCGCCGAGCAGCCTTGTATTGTAATGCGCCCACTTGATCTCATCCTCCGCCACATCGTGACCGCTATTGCCGTTTCGGTACAGGTCGATAATAATGTCGTCATGGTTACCGCGAACACAATTCGCATCGTTCTTATGCACCCATTCGATAACTTCCCGCGGGAAAGGCCCGTAGTCTACAAGATCTCCCGCGCAATAAATAATGTCACAGTCGGATTCTGCCTTGCTGATCGATTCCAGCGCTTTGACGTTGCTGTGAATATCCGAAATAATTAAAGCTTTCATAATCGATTCAACTCCCTAAGATTCAACATTCTCAGCAGTACCGTCACCACATCCGCCACGTAGCTTTATCGTCTGGCATGAAATAGTCCCGCGGCAGACGCACCTCAATGATTCTGGCGGCAGACGCCAAGGAAACAACCTGTCTTTCCCAGTCGGGGGTGTCTCCACTGTCCTCAAACCACTGCGGCGCAGGGGCGCCGTCCACAACATTGGCCGTAACGGAACATGCGTGTAACCCTATTTGACGATTCCCTTCAATCGGTAGCCTTCGGACAATATTCTGTGGACATTGCGTATCAGGCTGTTCTCCCATTTTGTCGAGTGCGCTCTCCCTCCTTTATATAAAAAGATGGAACCTTGATAAATCGTCAAAAGCTAAAATCGCCATCAAATATTCTAACTTCTTATCTCCAATTTTTGGAATGAACATCAAATCTTAAAAAAGTCACTCACATCTCACGAATATGCATAGAAACATCTTTGTAGCTATTTTTATATACAGCATTCAATATTCTCCAAATGAAAAGCATCAACAACATGATCCTTTTTATTTGGAAAAATAAACAAAACGGCATCCGACCTTAGATGTTTTAGCAAGATTTCATTTTCGCAACTCCTTATGTTCATTTTTAATTATTATGTTTCTTGCCCTGGTCATATATTGCTTGAAGCCAATTTTGTAGTATAGTTGGGGACCCGCCAACATTTTAACAAAAATATACGCTTAGCCCTGAATCGCGTCCAGCTTGGTGTACTCTCATACTCTTGGGTGGTCCGGGACGTATCACGAGCGGACGCAACGAAACGTATTGGACAATCATTCAGCAACATTAACGCGGTACTGTATTAAATGATTATGATATAAAAAAAAGCTGTCGAGACTTTCTTGACAGCCTTGCCGCGATTATCGCGGTTTCTATATGTTGCGCGTTTGTTCTTCACTCCCACCAATGCCTCATTTCACTGAATCCAACATCCCATAGTTTAGCGTTCCCGGAAACGATAATCGTAATTTCGTTCACCTTGTCATAAAATGGTATATTTAAAGGTTCTGCTCCATTATTATATTGTTCATTGTACTGATAATGAACTCTTTGGTTTCCATCTACCAATATAGTGAGTTCTCCCTTGGAATCTCCCTTGTCTGGAATGCCAAAATAAGAATAAAACGTCACATCTTTTTTGTTACCCAAGATGTAGGTGTACGATTTTCTTTTATCTCCTTCACTGTAATACACGTTCATTTTGGGTTCTATTTTCTTGCCTGCCACGGTGAAACTTGGAAGATTTTCAGTCATAGGCATGGTTCCATTCATTTCTTTCACATCGTGTAATGCTTGAATTGGGCTTTCTCTTTTCGCTACAACATAATTGATGGTTTCCGAGATCACGATTACTCCAACAAGAAGAACACCGATAGATAGGGCTGAAGCAATAAGCTTTTTATAAGAAATTTTTGAAGAACATCCAACTTTATAGGCGATAAATCCTATCGCTGCACCTAATGTATTGGATATAACATCATCTACATCAAAGCTGCCAAGATGAGTTAAAGCCTGCATCGTCTCCAGAACGAGAATCGTCAAGACAAAAAAGGATATGAACTTCCCAAAACTGGAACGATACAACAGAGGAATTACTACTCCAAAAGGGATAAAGGCAGCAATGTTTCCAAAGTTGTATACCCATGAAAAAGTTAGTTTTGGAAATCGAAGTGGAACTCCTTCTGGAACAAGTATAAATGTGTATCCATAATCGTTGTTCCAATGATCTAATCTACTGAAAGCAAAAAACATAAAATATAATATCAACAGCGTGTACAAAATTGTTCCTACAAAGAGGAGTTTCCGTAATTTCACTTCCATAATATCTCCTTTAATAATTCATCGATGGGTTTAGTGTATCTTCCCAAAATGACATTAAAGTGACATTGAAGTGACATTTTAGTCACTTAAACGCTTATTAAATGATTTGTTTGTAAAATCGAATCCGAAATCATGCCTTTATTCATCCACTCTGGACATGAATATCTCCATCTTTCTTGGTTTAATGCTGTAAGCCATCGTAAGACCAATGCAAATGCTACCCTCTCTAGCATTCTTGTCTTATAAAGCGTAATAGAACAATTTTAATCTATCTATTGGAAAATGGAAAAAACTCTTGGTCTCAAGCGTATTCGGGAAATAATCTTAACAATGAGAAATGACAATATTATATTCCGATAATACCGCGATTATCGCGGATATTATTCGTACAACATTCTTGTCAACTTACATGTTTTTCTTAGAAAACACCGAAAAATTCTTCAGTATTTGATGAAGTACTGGTTACGCCTGTTTGGATATCGCTCCAAAATCTCTCGTACCAATTCGTGATTCCCATAGGAATGGTTTAATTTCACCAATATAAGGCTCGTGGCAATAGGATCATGGTCTTGTCCATTTTCGGCAATAGGTACAAGTTCTTGTCTCGAGCAAAGGACAAGAACTTGTACCTATAAACTAATAAAACCGCGCTCAGCGTGGATTTCAATAGGCATATGTTCTTGTCCTCTTACATCAGAACAAAGTACAATTAGTCTGATTAATATGACCCGTCTACTCTTCATCTCTTTACTCCCTAAAAAAATCAGGCCCCAGAAGTGTATAGATGTTCATTTATATTCCAAATACACTTTCATAATTAATAACCACCTTTAATTAATTCAACAGCTCTCTCAATATACTCGTCTCTGCCTTCCATAATCCCTTCAATGGTAGGATCAAGACGAATATCTGGCTGCAATCCTATTCTTTGTGTTGGGTTTTTATCTGGATTAAATATGCCGAGTCCACTTATAGCGGTTTTTATTTTTCCTGGAAGCATAATGATACGTATATCACCATCAGTTCCAGCTGACGGCCTACCGAGAACTATGGAGTTATCTGTATTTCTAAGAGACATCGTTGTAAACTCGCCTTGACTAGCAGTATGTTCATTGATTAGAATCACTACTTTCCCTTTATAAACCTCGGCATTTATTTCTTGGGGCTTCCCTGAAACCATAGGCTCAAGGTAATAAAATTCACCGGGTATTGTACGATTGGGGACCGATACTGTGGCAAACTCTTTTTCAGAAGCGATCAGATATTTGGCTAATTCATAAGTAAGTATGCTAGAAGGGTAGTTTCTAAGATCTACAATTAGCCCTTTAGTGTTCCACCACTTTTTCATGATTTTATCAATCTCTCCATCTTTCAAAAGACTAGCATTAATATAGTAGATTTCTCCACTCTCCATTGCTTGTGATTTCGTATCAACCAGGAAATTAATGTCTTGTTGATTGCCTACTGCACTAATGTTCATCTTATTTTCCTGCCGAATTACAGTAACGTCCGTATTCTTCTGTTCAGTTCGGAATAAATCAAGAAAAAATAAGCTGGCCGTGTCTTCTCGCGACTGTGATATATATTTTCTTCTATCTTTTAATAATTCATCTATATTTTTGTCACCTACTTTTAATACAATGTCTCCGACCTCAAGTCCACACTTGTTAATTACTTTATTTATAACAATCTGATTGTTAATTTCGATAAAGTTTACGGGAAGCCGATACGTTCCAAAATAATCAGTAATCGTCTCTCTATCTTTGCCGACCAAATATGCATGAGAATCATGTATTCTAGTTGTCAGTTCTGCTAAAGTCATAAAATAGGAGTCATAATCCGATCCATCTACCATTTTAGGGATAAACTCCAGAAGCACTCGATCCCAATTTTCTCCGATGACATCTTTATACGGATAGTAATATTCGATAATATTCCAGTAGCGGAATAAACCTAGCAACCTGTAGCCTGTATCATCGAAATTCATATTAGAGTACGGGTTTTCATTTCCCATAGACGGAAAGAATGAATCTTCCTTAAAACTAACATATGCATATTCTCGTTCTGAAATATTAGAATCCAGAAGCTTCGATAATTCAAGACTCAAGTCTGTTCCGAGATATTCTTCATCCTTGGACCAATCTGTAGATGGACTGAGCTGTATGGAATCTTTGGAAAATTGATATTGATCATCAAGCTCTCCAGAAATGGACTCGCTGCCTAATGAATGAACCCACTCATAGAGAATTGAATTCACATCTGAATTTTCTTCTAAAATAGAGGGCACCACCCGAAACAGCTCATAATCCCAATTTACATCTCCAGATACCACCTTAGGATGATAGTATTTCACCACTCCCCATACCTTACTGATCTTAGCTAAATCCACGATCTTTTGTTCAGAAAGGCTGGAAAATTTCATTCCACTTCCTTGGTCAAATTCCTGCTCCTTCTCTCTCCCGAGTTGATGAGTCTCTTGGGATGTAGAACATCCTGCAATAATAAAAATAAGCAACATACTGAAAAACACCAGGGAATTCCAGTTCCTTATTTTTCCTTCTCCCACCTTTTTTCCACCTTTCAGCTCAACAATTTATCTTTTTGTAATTCTTGCAAATCTAGGATCTGCTTCACCTATCACTGCAAATCTACATGTCGTTTTTAAATAAAAAACCAGCCTTATAGCTCTTATCGTAGGCTGGGGCGTATGTTGTCTGAGCTTTCACCCTGATTATACATCTAATAAAACATAAAGGTGATAACCCATCATCAAATAATGACAGATTAGATTTGTGTGTTGTTCATTCAGGCATTAATGTTCCTCATACAATAATTCATTCATAAATTTCCAGGCACTAATGATCCCTTCTTTTCGCTTCCTCCAGAAAGGAATGACAGCACAGCCAACCGTGAAACAATGTCTCTTAATGATCTTGCTTAGTCCCATAGAGTTTTCCATTCTCATTCTTTACCACCGTTGGACTATATAGAGGTGCCGACAGGCATCGCATTATTCCATGCAGATATTTTGTTGCCGCCCAAGGAATGTGCTGTACGTAACCTAAATTAATTATCCACACAAATTAAGGCGACTTTCTTTGTGTGGATTACAATTTAAGTCGTTTAATCATTTATTAGCATATACACTATTTTAGCCATTTCTGCCCGCGTGACTTTACCTTTTGGGTCAAAACGAAGGTTAGCTTTGCCCTTGATTATCCCAGCCCATTTCCGTGCTCGACAGCTTATTTTGCCCAAGAAGATACTTGGTCTTGGTCAGAAAATATACTGACTTGCCCGTTAGATTAATGAAGAAAAGTAAGCAGTAAATACTTATCTAATCGGAAATCGGGACAAGAACTTGTACCGATAAAACAAAAAAAGCCACTAAAATAGCGACTTTCATTGGGACCATGTTTTTGTCCCTCGACTATTGTTGTCTGATGCCAAGAATATAGTCCGATTACCTCTATATCTCTTCTTTCTCTGCATACAATAAAGGCTGATCTTTAACAAATAAAAGATAGCCTTTTTCTAATTGCCCTTTTTAAGAATTTAATCCGAATCTATGTTTAATCGTCGTCGTAGTATAGTCTTATTCAACTAAAGCACCCGCTAGTAGAAGAGTAACACTAATAAATTATACAAAGAATGAATAATAATTACTGACCAAAGAGAATTACTTTTCTTATATACAAACCCAAATATAATACCCAACACAAAAACTGTTAATATGGAACTTAGAATATAAGGGAATTCAAACAGACCTTTATAAAACCAAATAGGAAAATGAATCGATACAAAGAGTAAAGCTGTAACTGTTTTTGCTATCCAGAATCTAAAAGAATCCATAAGCTTTCTTAATAAAAAACCTCTAAAGACAATTTCCTCAGTAATACCAACCAATAGAATAGTATTAAGCCATCCGTTAAATCCTATTTGAAAATCGATATTATTATTTAAAACGATAAGATTTATTACAAAATAGAATAGTATCAAGGCTAAGGATACCCAACCTGTCCATTTTAGACTTTTTCTAAAGTTATGATGTAACAGTAAATAGGAAAATGGTTTACTTTTTTCCATAATTATAACTAATAAAATAACAGGAATGACCCAAATAACTATTTTAATAGTGGCTGATGTTATAGCTCTTGGAACGGGTTCCATCAAATCTAAATATTGAACTAACCATAATTCTCTGATACACCATAGGGCGTAAAATATTATGAAATATACCCAAATATAATTTTTATTTACTTTGAATTCTATCAGAAACTCCTCCTTTACTTCTTCGACAATCCTGCCCCGTTAGTTGAATAAGATTTAATTATTTAAAAAACTAGGCATCTCGTTTACGGTAAAATACAATAGCTACTGTAATAAAGCTCAGTGTCCATAACATTGAAATACCTGTCCCTTGCATTGGTGTAAGGACACTTATTTCATCAGAGGAAGACGGCATATACATATAAGATCCTGCCGTATCCGGAAAATAATTTAAAAAATTTTTATTACTAGGTAGAAAAACTCTCGTCAATGGACTGACAATGAAATAATAACCAAGCAGTACCACTAAAGCAGGAGTGGTTCGTCTTAATAAAGCACCTACAGCTGCACTGAGAAGTGTGGTTAATGTTAGATAGCCCGTTGCACCTATTAATGTTGTTATCATTGTGTCTATTTCTATCACTATTTTTGTGTCTCTCATCATAATAAAAGTATAGAGTACACCAGATGCAGCAATAATAAACGCCACAGGAATGGTTATAATCGCCAATGCCAAATGCTTCGTGGATAATTGAAACCCACGCCAAGGTATCGTAATTAAAGTAGTTCGAATCTGTCCACCAGTATACTCCGAACAAGTAGCTAAGATTCCAAGAATAATGAACCCTGCTTGAAGATATCCCATAGAAGCAAGTCCTATATTCAGTATATTTTGCGTACCTGTTGCCCTTTGTACACCAACAGAAGTAAAAGCTGCGGCTAAAACTAAATTTAGAATGAATGTACCCATAAGAGTGAACCATATCAATGGTAATGTAACTAATTTATCCAGTTCAGCACCAAGGATTTGTGTTAACTTTCTACCAGATGAGACACTCATGCTGCAACATCCCTCCTATGGAATACAACAGCTGCAACAATGAAAACAACAAGTACCCAGGCAAACATGACTAAACCGCCTGTGAAGGGGGTGTGAAACCCGTCGAATAAAGTGCCTGTGGACGTGTTGTCCGTAAACATAAACATTTCAGCGCCAGCCCTATCTGGTAAGTAAAACGCCAACTTTGTAACCCTATACAACAGGACACTAAATGATACAACGGATGAATTTATTATGAGCACAGCAAGCGGGAGGATGCCATTCTTAGTTAGAAAAGTAATTCCAAGTGCTAAATGAGCAGTGAATGTCCAGTAACAAACTGCACCGATAAGTCTGGACCATTCAAATGCGGGGGCATATTCACCAAGGATAAGATACGTTGCTGACACAGTTGTCATAATAGCAACAATACAAAGCAGTATGCTGATCACAGTCACAGCACCTGCTTTTGCCAGTAAAAAATGAAACCGGGATGAAATAACAGTTAAACTCGTTGTTATCTGTTGTCCTCCACCAGATTCACTGCTCTCTGTCAAATACTCACTGCTGACAGCAAGCACACCAAGAATAATAACGCCTTGCACACCAAGAGCTAACCCGATATAGCCAACTTCTGATAGCCGTGTGCTAACTCCAGCTATAATCTCCTCTTTTTGTGCTATGCTGTCCAAGGAAGCAATAAGCGCTGGTGCAAACGCTCCAATGAGAAAAGCAAGCCAAATACCCGGTAAGGAGAACAATTTAGATAGTTCCGCGTTAAATGCTCTCATACAACATCACCTGTATTTTCAGATGTCAGGGCAAAAAAGGCTTCCTCCAGCGTGGAATGGTTACCTATTACTTCATCCAATGTTCCATCTGCAACGATGGTTCCATGCTTAATAATCACCACATCATCAACCGTCTCTGCAAGCTCTCCCATTAGATGACTGGATAATAACACTGTATTTCCAGATTCAGCACGTTCACGTAAAAATGTCCGAATCCACCGAATTCCTTCTGGGTCGAGCCCATTTACGGGTTCATCTAAAATCAATATTTTTGGATCACCAAGTAGCGCAGCTGCTATTCCCAGTCTTCTCCCCATACCAAGAGAATACTGCCCAACTCTTTTCCCAGCGGCATTAGTAAGACCTACTATTTCCAGAACTTCCTCGACACGTGAGTTAGACAATCCTGCAGCACGTGCAATCCAACGCAAGTGTGCCCGTCCTGTTCGCATACGATGAGCTCCAAAGCCATCAAGTGCGGCACCTACTGTTGCTAGAGGATTATGTAATTCTGCGAATGGCTTTCCATTAATGAGTGCGCTCCCTGAGGTAGCGCGGTCTAATCCAAGCAGGATGCGAAGTGTAGAACTTTTACCTGCCCCATTTGGACCTAAAAAACCAGTTACTCTACCTGGTCTAGCTTTAAAACTGATACCTGATAAGATTTCCCTAGTTCCGCGATGTTTGACTAAGTTATTAATTGTAAGCAACCATAACACTTCCTTTCTGTTATGGTTCTAATTATAAAGAAGCAAAGTTACATCTCGGTTATCATGCTGTTTACTTCTGGGTTAACTTTAGGTTAAGATCTTCCGATAGCTACTCTTGTGCCACTATCATTTGATGTAAAATCAGCTTTCAGCTTCATTTTTTTCAACATATAATTTGAAGTCGATAAACCAATCCCCGCCCCACGCTCATAGGAAGAGTTATCCATACCTGGACCTCTGTCTGCAACAATGATTTGTTCTTTTTCTACATCAACCACAATATTTACATATTTCCCCTCTGCTGCATGACGAAGAATATTCTGAAATAAATTATCCAGAACCCGTGTCATCCATTTAGGATCTGCTTCCCAATAAAAAGTTGCCTCTGTCGGTAAATCAACCTCGATCTGGATTTCTATTTCTTCAAATACAGGATACCACGCAGCAACAGATGCTCTTACTAAACGTCCAATATCTGTTGAAGTGGGCCTAAAAGGATGTTTCCCTGATGTAAGCAATGTATAGGAAAGTAAATCATCCATTAGATCCCCCACTCTTGTAATCGTATGATTCATTTCTGTTAATGAATTTTGTCCTTCTAGACTCATTGATTCTTTATTTAATCGGGTGACATGTCCTCTCAAAATGGTAAGTGGCGTTCGTAAGTCGTGAGATAAATTCGCTATGAGTCGATGTCGTAACAATTCCTCTTCATGTTCTCGCTTGCGGCTGTCTTCAAGCTGCTGAATCATCCAATTAAAAGAATTGCCTAACTGGTCTATTTCATCCATACGATCACTTTGAACAGATATTGGTCTAGGAAATGAGTTATGATTAGCTGAAAATGACATGGCTTCCTGTAAGCGGGTGAGACGTTTACGAAGTCTTAAGAAGAAAATCCAAGATATTACAACAAATGCGACAATAATAAAACCAAACAAAAGTAGTACAACGTAAAATAGATTTAATGCATTCAGCTCTTCTCCATTAATAGGAGATTCAATGAACGCAGATAAGAAAATAAGTATAATTGGAGGCAAAAAGATAAATAGAAAATGTCCTTTTAGAAAATGACGAAATAATGATTTAGTCTGTTTCATAGTTTCACCCGATAGCCTATTCCCTTCAACGTTTCAATAATCTCTGGGGAATCTGGATGACGTTCCAACTTTTGACGCAGTCGATGGATATGTACCATTAGTGTTTTATCGCCAGTTATATATGTTTCTTCCCAGATGGCTTCATAGATTTGTTCTTTTGGTAAAACTTGATTAGGGTGGCGTAAGAAGTACATTAAAATATGATGTTGCTTCGCTGTTAATATAATTTCTTCTCCTGTGCGTTTGTCAAATACCATTTGGCCTTCTGAATCTACTTCAATATAATTTCCTAATGAAATGCGTTCGGAATGTGTTCCGCCACTTCGACGGATTAGTACTTCTAATCTTGCAACTAATTCATCCGTATGGAATGGTTTCGTTAAATAGTCATCAGCAAATTGTAAACCTTCTACCTTATCATCTATCGATGTTCGAGCTGTTAACAGCAAAATAGGAACAGCAGGAGCTGCCTTTTTTAATCTTTTCCCCACAGTAAATCCGTCTAAACCGGGTAACATGATATCCAAAATAACGATTTCATGCTGATTTACTTCTTTTTCAGCTCCTTCACCAGAAAGCAGCCACTGAACTGAAAATCCCCGCTGTTCCAATTCTTCTTTTAGAAAGCTGCCTATTTTCTCATTATCTTCAATGTATAATACGTTTCTTTTCAAGTAACATCCCTCGCTCTAAATTGAATTCACTATTAGACAGATTAACACAATCTAAAAAATATTTGTTTAGATGCTCATGAAATCGGCAATGGGATCAAGTTCTTGTCTTAAGCAAAGGACAAGAGCTTGATCCCATAAAACAGAAAAACCGCGCCAGGCGCGGATTCTAATGGGGCTATGTTATTGTTCACCGACACCAATCCATAGTCCAGATATTGAGCCTCCGACCGTTTCAAAATAAAAGCCCTAATCAATCAGCAATTTTCTGGCCGCCTGCATCATTTTTTTCGGTCAGATCGGGTGCGGAGCGCTGCGCGGATGGTGCATTCTTGACGGATTTGGAAACACTGCCTCCATCGCCCAATGTAACTTTTGGCACCCCCATATATGACAATGCTTCGGATACGATCTCTTTAAACACCGGCCCCGCCGCAGCACCACCGCCAGCAGCATTAGCAGGCTCGTCAATGCCGACATAGACCACAATCTTCGGATTATTAGCCGGTGCGTATCCGAGGAAGGACGAGTGCACCTTATCGCGGTCATACCCTCCCTTACCGTCGGGTTTAATCGCCGTACCGGTCTTACCTGCTACACTATAGCCTTCAATATATGCATGGCGGCCGGTTCCATGGACCAGGTCTGCAACGACCTGCTCCAGATAGCTGCTGGTTTCCCTGGCGCTTTCCTCGGAAATAACCTGGCGTACCACCTGGGGCTGGGTTACGGTAGTCTTGCCGGTATTCGGATCGGTGGTCGCCTTGACCACGTGTGGCACCATCAGTTTTCCGCCGTTGGCGATGGCCGAGATGGCGGTAAGCTGCTGAATCGGAGTAACAAGCACTTTGCCGTGCCCGAATGCAATCGTCGCGTTCTCTGAAGCATTATTCGGAGTCGGATTGACGATTCCGCTGATTTCGCCCGGCAGGTCAATACCGGTAAGATCGTTAAATCCGAAATCATCCACGTATTGCAGCAGCCTTTCCGGACCGAGCATTTCATAGCCAAGCTTGACGAAGGCTACGTTACTTGACCGCTTCACGCCTTCCAGGAAGGAGATTTCGCCATAACCGCTTCTCTTCTGGTCATACAGCGGCTTGCCGTACCCCTTGATGCGGATAGAACCGGACATGAAGGTTGCGTCCGAATCGAACAAATTCTCCTCCACCGCTCCGGCAAGAGGTACAATTTTGAACGTGGAGCCTGGTTCAAATCTTGTTTTGATGGCATGGTTGAAGAATACCCCTGGATCAGAGGCATATTTCCAGAACTCATTCGGGTTAAAGGTTGGCATATTCGCTAGCCCCAATATCTCCATGGTGCTGGGATCCGCGGCAATTACTGTAATACTCTTGGGTTTATATTCTTCATAGGCCTTCTGCATTGCCTGCTCGATATAATACTGGATTGTGCTATCAATCGTCAGCTTGAAAGTACTTCCATTGACCTCCGGCTGGTAAGTGTCCTCCGAGTCAGGCAGCTTGATGCCTTTGGCGTCGCTCTGGTAGAATAGCTTACCATCCGCACCCTTAAGCTGCTTGTCAAAATACTTTTCGAACCCCATCACCGCGTTGCCATCGCGGTCCGTATAACCCAAAATATGTGCGGCAAGTGTTTGTTGCGGATAATAGCGCTTCTGCTCCCTAATCAGGCCAACGCCAGTCTCAAGAGTGTCATGTTCATCCTTCAGTTTCTCAATGAACTCGTTGACCTTGTCGCGCAGCTCCTGGTCTATCTTCCAGCCTTCATTACGGATCTCCCGGTTCTTCAGATACTTGCCGTTCTCGTCTTTGGCTTCCACGAGCGCCTTAAGCTCATCCTCAGGCTTGCCGAGCAGTTCATGTAGGCCGGTGATAACTTCTCCCCCGATACTGAGAGCGTTAATCGCTTCCGGATTGACCACTACCGTGTAGGCCGGCACATCGCTAGCCAGCATCCTGCCGTTGCGGTCCTCGATCGTGCCACGCACCGCTTTAAACACCGAAGTATGGGCCCATTGCTTTGCGGCCTTGGTTTGCCAGAAATCACGATCCAGCACCTGAATCCAGAACACTCTGCCGAGTAAAACAAGAAAAAAGAGGGTAATGCACCCTCCTATAAACAGCGTACGAAGTTTTATTCTCTTCACCATAAGCAAACCCCACAAACATATATATTGCAATTTTCGGCAAATCGCTCGTTAATAGTCACCGCGTTTTGTTCGCTGATATGAATGGTATCGTCGGCATTCGCCTCCTGATATCCCATATCCATGGCTAACTGAACAACCTTGGCACGGGATTGCTGTTTTTCCTTGTCCCAGTAAGGCTCATTATTGTAGGCATTGGTAATGCCAGGTTTTTTATTAGTTTGATAAATGATCACCTTAATGAACACCAGGCTCGTTACACATTGTACAATGTATAACAAGGTAAAAACAACCATTTTTGTGAATCCTTTGTCACTACGCTATTTCGCGAACTTAGGCTACATGTAATAGACAATTGGAACATCTTTGTGAATTCTCCATTTCACTGTATGCGGTCATTCAGATAAGGAGCGCTGAGCCAGCATGAGGTTGAGCAAAAATAAATTCAACGGCTGCCTGCTCGGCTTTATCAATGTAATCAGCTCAAATTCCAGAGTAATCTGCTAGAGTTATTCCTTTCCTTCAAGGGTGAAGGATTTAAATTTGTGGCGGCTTTTATCTTCTCAATTACCGCCATTTATGCCAAGAGATTAACAGCGTCTATTGATGTCCTGATCGTATCCAGCGCCAGTCTGTTCACCGATGGACTGATGCTCATTTTTCTGACTATACTATGAAACCGTATGAATAATTCTTTTTCTTTTTGGATGATTTCAGAATGTTCCTCGTGCCATCTAATCCAGTATGACCATGTTGTTTGCTATAATCTCTTTAATATAAACGCTTTTACTTTATGAACATTACTTTTTAATTTATTTTAAAGCACCTAGACACGGCGAAAATAGTTGTGTTACATTTGTGTGAATAAAGTGATGCTGTTTGGCTAGTGATTTGTAACTTGTAGGTGAAAAGTGACGTTGAGGATGCGATGATTTCCTATTGAAGTGCGTACCTTCACATCTCTTCAGCATATATGTAAAATGTCACTTTCGCCCTAAAGTTAAAGCGCTTAAACTTTAGAGGTGTGAACAGCACTTATTGTTAAGCGGTTTACTTTGGAGATCAGTCTAAAGGGAAGGAGGATTCATTGACGTTAATTAAACTAACCATCACTAAAGGAGGAATTTTTGTGTACTCATTGAAATCGACCTCAGGCACAATGAAAGTGATGTTACTTGTCATGCTTTCGGCGGTTATGCTTCTAGCGACATTAGCCGCCCCTGCACCGCTTCAACGGAAAGCTCATGGAGCGGGTGAATTGAAACCGTTTCCTCAACAAGTCAGCTATCCGGGTATCATTAAACCAAACCACGTCAGTCAATCCTCGATGAACAGTTCTGTATCTTCCTACTATGACTATTGGAAGGCTACTTATCTTAAAAACAACTTGTCCTCCCTGCCCGGAGGGTACTATGTAAAAGGTGATATTACTGGCGAAGCGGACGGCTTCGATCCTCTCGGCACATCGGAAGGTCAAGGATACGGTATGGTTATTACCGTGCTAATGGCTGGATACGATACGAATTCCAGAACAATCTATGACGGTTTGTTCAAAACGGCTAGAGCGTTCAAGAGCTCTAATAATCCGAACATGATGGGATGGGTAATAGCAGATAGTACTGGGGCTCAAGGGCACTTCGGTTCAGCAACAGATGGGGACCTCGATATCGCTTACTCCCTTATTCTAGCTGATCGCCAATGGGGCTCGACTGGAACGATCAATTATTTGGCTGAAGCCAAAAAGATGATTGGCGCTATTAAGCTTAGCAATGTGACAACTAACAACAGGCTGAATCTTGGTGACTGGGATACGAAGAGCGCCTTGAATACGCGTCCCTCCGACTGGATGCTCAGTCATCTACGGGCTTTCAATGAAGTTACTGGAGATTCAACTTGGCTAAATGTCATCAACAATCTGTATAACGTATACAGCCAATTTACAGCAGCTTATTCGTCTAGCACAGGTCTGATTTCGGACTTTGTGGTAGGCAACCCGCCTAAGCCGGCCCCTCCAAACTATTTGGAAGAGTTCCCTGAAACAAATGAATACAACTACAATGCAAGCCGTGTACCACTTCGTATCGTAATGGATTACGCTTTGTACGGAGACACCCGTGGTAAGGATATCGCTAATAAAATGGTAGTATGGATCAAAGGAAAAACAGGCAACAATCCGAACAATGTGAAGGACGGTTACCAACTGAACGGTTCGAATCGCGGTACTTATGCGACAGCGGTATTCGTAGCGCCTTTTATCTCCGCAGCGACGACTACCAGCACGCATCAAGCTTGGGTCAATGCAGGATGGGACTGGATGAAGAACAAAAAGGAAAGTTACTTCAGCGACTCCTTTAACATGCTGAACCTACTGTTCATCTCGGGGAACTGGTGGAAGCCAACCTACAGTGCAGCGGATACTCAAGCTCCCTCGGATCCAACGAATCTGAACGCAACAGCAGCTTCAAGCAGCCAAATTAATCTGAGTTGGACTGCTTCTACCGATAATGTCGGTGTAACAGGCTACTGGGTATTCCGTGACGGCGTGGAAGTAGGAGCGCCTTCAGACACATCCTTCAGCGATACCGGACTTACCGCATCGACAGCTTACAGCTATATGGTAAAAGCTGTCGATGCCGCAGGCAACCTGTCTGCTAACAGTAATACCGCATCAGCAACTACAAGTTCAACTCCCGCTGCCGGTATCAACCTTGCGCTGGGCAAGACAGCGGTAGCCAGTTCTATCGAAGGTGTAGGATTTGAAGCTTCCAAGGCAACCGACGGCAACTCTACTACCCGTTGGGCGAGCATCGAAGGAAGCAACAATGAATGGATTTACGTCGATCTGGGCGCAACCCAAAGCGTAAACCGTGTTAAGTTGAATTGGGAAGACGCTTACGCTAAAGGCTACAAAGTTCAGGTGTCTAACGATGCAACAACATGGACGGATACTTACGTAACAACGACCGGTAATGGTTCTATTGACGATATTACATTTACCGCAAATAGCGGACGTTACGTCAGAGTGCTCTGTACTGCTAGAGGGACCGTATACGGATATTCGATATTCGATTTTGAGGTTTACAGCTCTTAATTGAACAAATCCTGGCGGATATGAATCTGTCAGGATTTGTTTCTCTAAAAGAGCAGAATGTAACTTCTCGGGGGGTTCGTTAGTAAACGAATGGCCTCTTTTTTGATCTCATATGAGTATGTCTTAAACTTCTACCCTTTAATCGCCATAAAAATGCACCCCCTAGAATTTCATCGGACAAACCAGGGGGTTTATCCAATATCTATTCTAAGGGGTGCACTTCAGTTATCATCAAGATTTTTTGATGATAACTGAAAATGAAATATTCATAATTATTCAGCGATTGCCTTTTCAACGTCCTCGAAACGAATCTTTATGAGACGCTGCAGTGCATGTTAGAGGGTTTCGTGTGTAGCTGCTATTGTTAGCGAATACTAACGAATACTACTTCATGATACTAATGGATTTCGTAGTATTATTGAAGAATACATCTGCACCAAAATATTCAGCAATGAAGCGTAATGGGAGCATAGTACGTCCGTTTACCAGTTCAGCTGCAACATCCATTCCTGGTGCAAGTTCACCGATCGCAATGGACAAAGTCTGACCTTCCAAGGTAATCATTACGGTTTTCGTAATGTTATCCCAGCCTACATTTGCTCCTAAGCTCTCAGCAACGAAGCGCAGTGGCACTAACGTTCTTCCTTTAACTACTATCGACTCAACATCCATACTCATTTCGATTCCGTTTAATTTATACCCTTTCTTACCTAGAGTAAGTTCTAATTTCATAGGTTCAGGTTTGGTTGTAACAAAGATATAGCCTAGTCCTTTTGCCGTGAAGGTAAATTTACCTGTCTTATGGTCATATTTGCCGCCTAAGCGTTCCATGTTACCGTCTAATCGAAGCATGACACCGCATAACATGCTAATATCGTTAGTCGACAACTTCTCTTTTGTCAGATCGAAGGTTACTGGTATAAGCCCTGTATAATCCGTTACTTCCCGGCCATCTGCGAAGATCTTCAACTCATATCCCCGCCCTATAACTCCGTCTCTATCATTTACAGGTTTAATGACAACCTTCATCCTCTTGCCTGTATTCAACTGCTTCAACAATTCAGGGGACAATTCAACAGATACGGTGTCATTCGTAACGGTTAGCGGTTTGTTGGCTTTAATAATCGCACCGATCGTATCGTTTTGAATCTCAAGCTCATCTTTTCCGGCTGACATCGTCAATGCAATGGAATTGCCTTTCATCAGCTGTTCTTTGATTGTAGTATCAATAAGATCTGCTACAGGTGATTCTGGAGAAGGAGTCGGCGTGCTGATTTGGCCACCTGATCCTCCGCCGTTATTATTTGCAGTAATTACGATAGTTAACTCTATCGTATCCATACCAGCATGGTTAGAGGCCGTAACAGTGAATTTGTATGTTCCCGCTTCAGTAAGCACCCCTGAAATAACACCCGTAGCTCCTTCTAAATTCAACCCTGCAGGTAAATAATTATCACTCACTGTCCAGGTAATCGGTTCGTCGCCGTATACCGATAATGTTACCGTATAAGGTTCTCCAACTTTGCCGCTTGGCAGATTCTTAGTGATAATCTCCGGAGCTGTATCAACTGGCATATCCTCTTTAATCTCGATGCTCAATACTCGCTTATCTATACCAAAATCATTCGTTGCTGCAACAGTGAATTCGTAATATCCTGCCTCTTGAGGCGTACCAGAGATAACGCCTGTTGCTTCATCTAGGTTCAAATCTACTGGTAAATCTCCTCCCTGGACCTTCCAAGTAATCGGTTCGCTGCCGTATACCGCTAATGTTACCGTATAAGGTTGTCCAACTTTGCCACTCGGCAAAGTCTTAGTGATAATCTCCGGAGCTGTGTCAACTGAGACATCTTCAGCGATCACTATATTGAACGATTTCGAGTCACTGCCTGCGTCATTGTTAGCTTGAACTTTAAATGTAAATTGACCCCATTGATCCGGTGTACCCGAGATAACACCTGTATCTTCCTCCAAACTCAATCCTGATGGCAATTGACCCTCTACAACAGCCCATTTGATCGGCTTATCGCTGTCAGTGGTAAGAAGTGCCGAATAAGGTTGTCCTACCTTGCCATCCGCAAGTGATTTCGTCGTAATCATTGGCGCAGTACCTGCGTCTTCAACCCATTTCGCATATAATTCAATATCCCTTGTAACAGGATCAGCAACGAAATCCCAGACATCGTTTAATTCTGCATCTTGATACCAACCGCCGAAAATAGTGTTTTCTTTTGTCGGCGCTGTTGGCTCGGTAATTGTCCCGCCCATATCTGCGAACTTCATCACCACTTCGCTGCCACCGTTGGAATCAAAAGTTACCGCATAAGGGTTGTGTGCGCCGATGGAAGGCGTTCTGCCGCTAAGTGGATTGCCGAAGAAGTCTGTTCTCTCCGTCATATGAGGCAGAGCGTTCGCGCGATCCACATATGGGCTTACAATCTCGGCACCTGCACTATAGGCCAGGTTATTACCGTCAGCAAGACGGAACCCGTTCATCGCACTGTAATCAAGCTTGGCATCCACTGTTCCGCTGTTGGTAATCCAATGTTCCGGCGCAGATTTATAATCATTTAATATAGAGTTAAGTTCCTCTTCCGATACATAGCGGTTGTCTGTTGCTGTTACGCCTGCACCTAGATACCCACCTCCGCCTGCGTTCATGCTACCAAAAAGATTAGCCGGATATACAATGTTGTTCGTAAAACGCCCGGCTGCAAATGAAGCTGATGTTCCCCCGCCTTTCAGACCAACCTGGTTGTTTGCCCCAGTGTAGGCAAAAATATTATTTTGGAAATAAATATGCAAGTTGGAGGCCGTCGGATCAAATACTAACGAACTGCTATTCTTCAATGGTGTGACGATGACATTGTTATAGTATAATCCGCTTAATTCCTCGCTCGTTGAAGAACCTCCCGCAAGTAATATAAGACTGTTAAAGCTCTTGTTAAAATCCGGGCTGCGACCGTCGTTCACGCTAATGTTATAGCGAACGATATTGCCCTTGGCAGCATTCATCTGTAAGTACCAACCGCCATAGTTATTTCGGCTGTAATTGTATTCATACACATTGTCCTGACAATAGTTGTCAATGTCCCATGCCATACCGTCATTACTTGCATGATAAGGGTTGTCCACGGCTTCATTATAGCGGAAGATCGTGCCTTTACTTGCCATAATCCACGCTGCCGCATAGTTTTGCGAACCTAGATATGTTGGCGTTGTATTATTTGGCCCCCAGTTCGTAACCAGGTTGCCGCTCTTATCGCTTAAATAGCTGTATCCGCTGTCTGTGACCACATTTCGTTCCACAAGGGAGTTGTTCCCGCCGGACATGACAATGCCATCTCCAACCGAACTAGAAATCCAGTTGTTTCTAAACACAGCGTTTGATGCCCAAGGATAGCTTGAGTTACTCCAAGTAATGCCTGTGTTATTCGTCCCAGGATTGCTTGGTCCGTAGGCATTGTTACGAATACCTTCGTTATCGCAGCGAAGGGTTTTATTACCTTCAACCAATATATCTACATAACCATTAATAATGATGCCGCCGGATACCTTACTTGCTCCATTTGCTTGGTGCAGACCATTTACATCATGAACGTAGTTATCTCGAATGACGATGCCTTGCATACGAGCATCAGCATAATCTTGAATATTAAACTGACCTTGTCCCAGCTTGGAAATCCGTGACATTACAGCGATACCAGAACGGCCGTCACCTGCTTTATTGCCGATGTTCGTTACTTCAATTCCACTGACTTCCCAATAGTTAACGTCATATAACTCAATGGTACCGTTTAAGGAAATGCCTGATGGGCTTGACGCTGTTCCTCCACCATTAATTATCGGGCGTTGGTTAGGGTCGGTCGTATTATATTTTGTAAGCGTAATCGGATTTCCTTCCTCACCATTGCCGCGCAGTCTGATTTGTTCATTCCATACGCTATTCGCATCCAGATAAATGGTTGAACCTGGCATAAATACATATTCATTAATCTTGGAGATTGATTTCCATGCCGTAGCCGGTGTGCGTCCATCTGCATGATCGTCACCGTTATTGGAGAAATAATAATCACGGACTTCAAGTGGTAGAATGTTCAACTCGAATGTGATTTCGGCAGGATTCAGATCCAGTCTAATGGTATATTTTCCTGGCACGATATTATTTCTTGCGAATGATTCTTTGTTAATTTTCAATACATTACCGCTAACCGTATAATCCACATCCCGCTGCAGTGTTACAGCGCCGATCTCCACTCCAGCTAGATCTGCTAAATCAGGATTTACGGTGATATTATAGTCGTCCAGACCAATAACATATGTGCTGTCTTCTAAGTGGCTATACTCTTTGGGCATGAGCTTTAGCGTAATAGAAGATGTTCCGGTTTGGGCTGTTATTCCACTATCGATAACATATACGTCATCGATAAAGTGCCTGTTCTGTATATCCTTAATCGTTCCAGCCTTGTTGCCCCAGTTCGTAGCAAGCTGCAATGCATCAATCTTGGAAATATTGTTCTTAACTAGGGTATCAAAATTGCCGCCATCTGTTGATTGCCTTTGAATGTCTTGTCCATCGATTTTATAGGTTGTTCCCGTTGATGTAACGAACCATTGGAATTTATGCCAGCCTTCGCTTCGCTTGACATCTACAGGATAGAATCTCCCGGATGAACCGGGTCTGACTGCGTAATTGGTCAGATTTGCGGCCCAATCGCCATCTCCATTGCCATAATTTATTGCGATATGTTCATTGGATGATGGGGTTAAGCCAAAGACTGCGTGGTCATTGGAAGCCGCTCTGCCATCATCATAGTACCAAGCAGTAACGATTGTTGTCTTACCGGTTGCAGGGGCGTAATTATAGGTACCTGGAACAGTAGCCACCTGACCGGCGCCGCTTGATGTTGCGGCTTTTCCTCCGGTACGGGACATCACATCGCTGTGAACATATCCGTTCGCACCATTTGAAAATTTCTTCTCCCCTTCAAATCCATCGTAAAACATAGTGTCAGCCTTATTGAAGTAATCAACGCTTACTTGAACAGTGACCTCTTCGTTCCCTGTCGGAACATAACCTTTCTTAACCGTCACGAATCCGGCATCATCAACTTCAATCTTATCCTTGTCTTGATCTGCCGGTCTGAAGCTGATGTTATCAGCAACGAACACATCAGCAGTGTCAACGATTAACCGTGTTCTATCTCCTGCCCGTAAAGTATCGCTCTGGCGAATTAGTGCAATGTTGGCTGAATATTGTGCACTCTCTTCTGATTCATCAGAGTCCAAGAATCGTGACGTTGCATTGCCGTTTGCTTTTACTTTAAATGTATCATTTAAAGTCGGGGACAAAGCCGCATCATTGCTTGTTGCTGCAATCGGGCTTCCTTTAGCCACTCCATTACTGAAGAGTTGAACCGAATAGGCAGATGCGTTAGCGACGCGGTCCCATGTAGCGTATGTGCCGTTCCATCTGACATTTACCGGTACAGGCAATTTCTCGATCTTTAATATTCCGGATGCTGCAACTTCTTCACTGATGTCCCCCGCATTATTAATGACAATGGCTGTAACCGTGTAGTTGCCCACTCCCAGTGCCCTTGCATAGGGCAGAACATGATGCCTTTCATGATTGTTAGGCTGGTCGGGTCCTCCATTTTTCGATAAATAATAACCAACAGGTCCATCGTCTTTGAACAGTGTTACAAGGGTGTCACCGTAATTGGAAGCGCCACTATAAATGCCCGTGTCCGAGTCAAGCGTCGGTTTAATTGGCGCATTCACCTGTGTATTGGTGGTTATCAACAACGGTGCAGCATTGGATTTCACCACAATTCTGTCTGCCGAAGACACTTCGCAATAATAGAAATTGCCTTGTTGTGAAGCTGCGTCCACATTGGGAAGCGTTAATAGCGCCTTATCAGCTCCGCTGACTTTTGTCCCGTTCAAGCCAGACTCGTCGTCAGATACATACCATTGATATGCTGAAGCAGCGGCTGATGCCGCAACGCTAAATGTTGCTGTCTCACCTTGTTTCACTTCTGCCGCTGTTGGCTGAGTGATTATTTCTAAATTTGGCAATCCACCGGGAGGTACCAAATTCAATGTTAATGTTCTGGTTCCTGTTGTTGTAGCCACATCTTTAACAACATAAAAATCGTCGATTAGATGTTTATTTTTAATATAAGCTTTGTTGCCTGACTGGTTGTTCCATCCTCCTGCTATTTTAGGCTGAATGGTTGTACCGCTCTTCATAGCTTTGTAAATATTACTTTGCGCTGAATCGGATATTAATGTTCCGTCTATTTGTAAAGTCGCACCATTCGGTGTAATGAGCCACTCGAATTTATGCCAGCCTGTGGAACGTAAAGCCCCGCTATCTTTCCAACGGTTTCCTGCTGTACCCGCTGATGATGGTGCATATGCCCAAGTATATCTAGTCGGGTTATGAATAACATCAGCCTCTGAACTTTGATAGAATGTCCCGGCAAAGGTGGCATTTTTGCCATCTACAATAGCAAATTGAGTTCTATCCGTCGCTGTCTTCTCCTCATCAGGATACGGGTCAAAATACCATGCCGTCATCTTATAATTGCTACCTGTCGGCAATGCCACGTCTTGGGCAACATTTTCATTATTCGTATCACTTGAAGGTGTAATCGCTTTCATTCCAGAACGGGACTGAGCATCGGAAAGCGTGTATGACGAACCTAATTTGCCAGTTGATGTCATTGGACCATTGTTGTTCTCGAAATCCTCCATGAATAATACATCTGAGTCATGGTAATAACTCGCCGCGGCCGTGATTGTCACCGGGATGCCCGGAGCACCTGGCAACGCAAATGTATAACCGCTAGCTAAAGTAATGTTCCCCTGATTATTAACAGTTAAAAGATTCGCATTGCTGGAATCATAATTAACCTCGTCAATAACCGGTCCTTTCACGAGACTGCTTAAAGGCGAACCTTTATAGGTAAGATTCACCCTGCCTGCCTGACCTGCCGCTTGTGTCAATTCTAGTACAACAGAGTCAAAAGATTCGCCCCCTCCCGCAGCTGACACTTCAGATGAAGGCGCCAAGCCGAACAGACCAGGGAACACCAACGAAGTTGCCGTAATCATCGACAAAGCTTTTTGCATCCATTTCGATCGTATCATCCAAAAACTTCCTCCCTTTGAAATTAATAAATTAATACTTTATAAAAAATCTGCATCTATGGAAGCCTCAATAGACATAGATTTTTATAAACTTAAAAACATAACTATTCTAGTTCACTACTAATTCACTGAATCGATTACCGTTATATACGATCTTCAACTTATTCGTATTTGCAATTAACGCTCGCAAGTCAGACTCCGCCGATCCGTATAGAATGGAATCTTTCACTTCTTCCAGTTTAAGCTTGGTGATTTCCGGTTTTGTGGTTAATGTGGCAACGACATCCTCGCCCATATATTTACCGATTACTGTCTCACCTACAGAAGCAGCAGCTAAAGACTCCCAGAACTTAAGAGACTCGGTTTCTTCTTTGGATATATCCAAACGGTTTAGCACTTTCTCTTCCTTGGCCTGTCCCGCTGTCGCTAACGCAGCCGTCAATTCATTTGCAACACGAACATATTCCGCACTTTTTGATGCATACTCAACTTGCAACTCTGCTTCGCTCATTTTCGTTTTTTTAACCTGCGTTTCTACCAAATCCGGCCAACGGGCGCCACTTAAATATTGCATGTATTGATTTAAATCAAACTGAGGCAATCCATAGTAAGTCCCTTCTGAATCATCCATCTTAGCTCGCTTAACATTTTCATCTTCCATGTCGGATTTTAGCTCATCAAAGCTTTTGTAAGGGGCGATCCCCCGCTCATCTGCAATAAATTGCTCCTGCTTGGTCTTTAGCAATGCAGTCATTGCAGATTTTTTGGCGTATTCTGTTGGGGTTTCATGATTTTCTCCGTATTGACGTGTCCAGAAGCCCTCATCTACTTGGACCCCATAAGTTCTGAAGAAATAGTCTGCCGTTATAGCTCTATGCTCCTTGATATAAAATTGAAATTCGTCCTCTGTTACGGCGTATCCATCTACTGTAAATATCCAATCTTCAGGTAGCTCCGCCTTTTTGTTAGTTAAACTCAACACGAGTAAAGCAAGAACAATCAGAGTGGTAAACAAAATAATCACGGTTGCTTTTCGTCTAGTAATCCCCATGACGCCCCCCCTTTCAAATATTCAACCTAGCTTTGCAAGAAAGTCTATGACAGTGAAATTCATCGCCGTTGCTGGAGAAGTTCCCAAATTTAAATGGTTAGACATAATTGTAAGTTTAGCTGCCCTCTAATGTAAGCGCTTATTTAGACTGAATTAAAACAAATTTGACATGTTCAAAATACCACGTTTGGTTGAAAACACCCTGCTGATCTAGCATGAGCAGTATTATGTAAATATCACTCAGTTGAGAGCCTTGAAAGATTTGCATTTTACATAGTTCAATACTAAATTCCAAGAAATAAAAAAGCCGAATGGATTGTTCTCATCCACTCAGCTCATAGGTTTATTTTACAATAATCTGTATAGTATCACTTTCCGTTGTTCCACTTCCATTCATAAACTCACAGCGATATTGATAGATGCCAGGCGATTTCCCTGAAATTTGTGTAGTGGCCGATTGAGCACTTGGTGTTTGTGAAGATAAAGATTGCGTTTCAATAAGTTCGCCATTTTCATATAATCGATACTGTGTTGCGTTCGTGCCCCACCACATATTAGCAGTAATGTTATAGTCCCCATCTTGATCCCAGTTGTCACTAGACAAAACAGGTTTGCCGGGCTTCGCATCAGTCACGGTGACGGTGTGTGGATCACATGAAGTCGTTCCATACAAATTCGATAACTCACATGTATACACATAGGTTCCATTCGGCTTTCCTTGAATAGGCATAATGGAAGTCTGAGCAGCTGGCGAAACATCGGCGAGTGACTTCGTTTGGATCAATTGGTCATTCTCGTACAACTTATACAATGTGCCATTGTTTCCCCACCACATATTCATCGTAACCTCATAATTGCCATCATGTAAGCCTGTCGCAACACCGCTATTATTCGATAGTGTCGGTTTGCCTGGCACCCCATTTGCAAGCAACGGCGGACTACTGGAATGACGTTCGAACTTGACTGCATCAGCCCTCGTATAAATCATATCGGCAGGTAGAGTTGGTGGATCTACCGTTGTCGGAGTAACCCTTGTTAAACGAACATACTCGCTGCCGTCTCCAGTAAAGTCGAACGTTCCAAGATTAACCCAACCCGACGAGCCAACGGTTGCATCGATATACGTGACCTCGGTAACCGACTGATGCTTCACTTCCACTTTGACATAATTGTCATTTGCCGTCGTATGGACGAGCTTGTAGATGGAGACCGTATATTTCCCCTCTGGAAACTGGCCTTTCCACGTGGCTGAGGATCCTTGAACGGTAGAGTAACGGGACTTCACACCAATTTTGTATCCGGCTAAATTGCTTTGGCTCCAAGACCCTTCTGTCGTGTACAACCCAGTCGTATTCGTGCTGTCGACAATAACCGTTAAGTCCCTGATCGCAATTGTCAAAGGCGGTGTTGTTAAGGTCAACCCGTCAATCGTTACAGTGGCCCATACCTCAATGTGATCCTTTTCCCCGTCGAGACTTAGAAGGGTCAACAAACCGCTACTGTCCACTTCAGCCAGATCGGTTCGATCAACGAAATACTGCACATTTGCCTGTGATAGATCACCAATCAGACCATTATCCAAATAGCCGGTTACGCTTAGTTGTGCGGTTTGAGTCATCTGCAGTTCGTTCCGATTCGACAGGATCACCGCAGACTCCAATTGCGGTATCTTGTTCGGGTCCACCCACATCATCGCATCGGCAACTACCCGTGACTTATTGGCCTTATTGGTTAATTCCACGTACCCACTATCGCCTGCTGCAAAAGGATAAGCACCCAGGTACACCCAAGTCCCATTGGCCGCTGTCTCATCTACGGTAACCGTCTCAGAGCCTCCGCTATAATAAACGGTAAATGAGGCATTCGTTGCCCAATTTTCACTGGCAGCGGTTATTTGCGGAAGCTTATAGTACACACTGTAAGTAACACTTTCCGGCAGCTCAGGTCGCCATTTAATTCTACTTGTCGCTGTGCCGGCAGTCGATTTGGCATACACATAGTTATCATAGTAATAGTCGTTAGCCGTTGTATCCCGTATCCATACGCCTTCTGTCTCCGCCTCCGTATTATCCACAATGATAGATGAACCATCCTGCCAATCCGGTTGAACTGGAGTTACCGTTACCTGATCAGGCAGATAGAGTGTCCGCTTGCGAGTCTGTTTCCCGTCAGATTCCACATAATAAGTGAAGGTTTGGGATAAATCGTTTACCCGTATCGACCATTCCATCGGATATATCGTTTCTGGAATGGTCGTATACGTAGCCCCGCCATCCAAGGAATAATGGATCGTCGCTGGTTTCGTCGTTTTTACCTGCACATAAGCATCGTAGGCCGTTTCGTCGGGCTTGACGATCAGCATGCCTTTAACCGCATCTATTGGACTGTGGATATCGAAGAAATAGCTTGCATCCGATGTATCAGCAGTTCTGACCTGGTGCAGCGGCACATCAATATCTAGCCCCTCCACAATGATAGCGGTTATTCCCTTGCTTGAAACCGTGGCTTGAATGATTCCGCCACTCATAACCGCTTGCTCTGGTGTGCCATTGTCGCGGATGATGGTTACGGTATAATCTTGTGCCGGGTTGAACCCAATGATTTGCGCATTCAATTCGATCGGAGTCTGAACTTCAGCTGTCGATTCGTTGCTTAATCCGATATAGAATTTATTTCCACTCTCCCCCGTTATCCAATTCAATTGAGGATGATTGGTCTGGATAATCCCCTTGGGCATCCAGAGCCAAACGTCGGAATTGCCGTAAAAATGACCTGATTTATTTCCATAGAGATGATATTTGAACCATAAAAAATTAGTTTCGAATACGGACGGGAATGAAATACTCCCATTCGATTTCAGCGATTGTTCGCTGATCAGATAATCCATCGTTTGCCCGAGCTGCGCCGGCATATGGTGATAATAGATGGATGTAGCCCCGCTTGGACCTTCCAGAGGAAAATTCGGCTCCAATTGACTAATGGCGAAGCCCTTATAGTAATAACCTGGATAGCTGGAATATCGTCCGATGACCGCATTATGAGCGATATCCTGCAGCAGTTTATCGCCTGTATAGAGCGACAATCTCAGCATGAAAGGAGCCTCCTGCGCATTCATCCGATAATAGCCAGTTGTACTTCCCGCCTCAAATGTCAATCCGTTGGGTGAAATAAGCCAACTTTCCGCTTGTACGCCCCCGGCTACGTCTTCAGGGAGCTTACTCCTAGGATAATCGTATTTACCACTTTCCGGCCAATGGAACGACTCCGCGTAATTATACGTCTCCGGCTGCGGAATCGTAACCGTGCCTTCAGGAACCGGACGAGCAACGAACATGGTGGCGTACCGTTTGGCTTCCTTGTACGCGGCATTCAAGTATTTGGGATCCTTCGTTTCCTCGTAAAGCTCCAAGATCTCCATCCACAGCTTGCTATAATAATAAATAAACTCATTTTTACTCACATTCACGGATTCAGGAGTATCGATATGTTGAATGATATAGCTGTCGGCTGCAGCCTTGGCAGCCTGTAAATACTGTGCATCCCCCGTCATACGATACATCATAAGGGGCTGAATGACAGGCCCCCGATCTTTCTGGTCAGGATCACGCACAAGGTACTCTTCCTGCGCCAGCGCCCCAATTCCTGCCGAAGTACCCATCATCTGATTGACAGCGGATACGCTTGAAAAATCGAACGGCAAGGATGCCATTTTCCATAACGACGGCACGCCGTATACTGGCTTCTGCGTCGGCGACCAACCGATTCCATTTCGCGATACACCGTACTGGATGGACGGCAGCGCCCTCGTATCGTAAAGCTGGTCGTCTCCGGTCAAATAGTAGGCCCCCAGAAGAACTGCATTCGATGTTGTTCGAACGCTATCCTCGTTCTCAATATCAATGAAGCCCTTGGCTCGGTTCCACCAGCCGCTGGGCGATGGGACATAATTAACAGAGTCGTCCCCCTGCGGCTCTATCTTGAGCAGATCGATCATATTGAACATCGCGTCAGTAAGCGACTGATCGGCGACATTTTCCCGATATGCCGAATAACCGTATTCACTGCGGAGAATATCTCCGTAAGCCTCATATATACTGCTGCTTTGAGCGATTAGCCCCATATGAAACTGATATGTGCTTTCCGCGGTCATTTGCGAATAAGTCCCTAGTTGAGGAGCATAAAGAATCGGCTGCACGCTACCTTCGTTGTTGACAAGACTCATGCCAAGCCGTTGTTTGGAAACGCCTCCCGTCGGTTCAAATTCGACAGGAAGCTCTTCCGACGGTACAAATACGCCATACGAAAAAGCGTTCCCCAAGCCATCGTTCTTTTCAACCAGACTCATCGGAGCGCTCAGCTCCCTTAAGCTTGTTGATTCCACCGAACCTACCATTTTTGCATGTGACCTGAAACCATTTAACACTTCATTGACGCCAGAGATTTGCTCTGTTGTGAAAGACTGATAGCCGATCACATAATTGCCATCCCGGCGAGGTATAAAGGCAAAGGAGACATCTGGTTTGTCCCCTGCCATGGACCAGTTCACTTGTAAATCGTAATCACTTCCATGCAAAGAATCGGTTAATACCGCCGTGTGGCTGTCGGGGAAATCGATCTCGTCGAATGTAATCCAGCGTTTGTTCATCGTATCGTAGTAATTGGTTCGACTCCCTGCATTCCCATCCAATAAGACCCATTGTTCTTCTAGTCTTTCCGCCACATTATTGACAGGCACCCAGTTCCCTGTAACCGTGTCCTTGTAGAACAGATCACGAACGATGGATTTGCCTCCATCCCAAGCTGCTTCATAGAAGGTCGCCTTATAGCTAGCATTCTCAATGCTGCCTTTTTCCGTGTAACTGAGATTCGCTAATGTACGGCTGCGCAGCGGAGGTAACGGCGGAGCTTGCTGCCGGATATTCCCTTCAAACTTGACCGCATCGGCCCGCGTAATGATCTTTCCGGTCGTAGGTTGCGTTCGAGTCAGTCTGACAAATTCGCTATCATTCCCACTGAAATAATATTCCCCCAAATCCACCCATCCGACCGATGGGCCCGACGAGGGCCTCAGATCCATAAACATGACATCCGTAATCCCATTGTGAACAATTTCGATTTTAACATTACTATCTGCTTTATTCGCCCAATCAAGCTTGTTGAACGAAATTCTCGCCGTCCCTGCTTCCAATCGCGGATTCCATGTGATGCTTCTTCCTACAGCATCGGTAAATTTGGAACTGGATTTATTATAACCCTTCACTCCCGTACTTGTAGTCCAATAAGGAGCGGAGTACCCGTTATTTGCGTTATCTACATCAGTGGTGACGACATCATCAATCGTGATGCTTCCATCATCAATGATGATCGTCTTATGGGGCTCCTTTTGCTGAATATTTCCTTCAAACTTGACCGCATCAGCTCGCGTAAGTATCGTGCTCGTGGTGCTGGTAGACCGAGTCAATTTAACGAATTCTTTACCTACCCCGGAAAAATAGTACTCTCCCAAATCCACCCATCCCGCAGGAGCACCAAATGAAGGTCGCAAATCCATAAAGAGAACATCCGTCGTTCCATTATGAACGATTTCAATTTTTACATTGCTATCCGCCTTATCCTCCCAGTTAAGCTTGTATAATGATATTCTCGCCGTTCCCGCTTCCAATCGTGGATTCCATGATATCGTTCTGCCTGCTGTACTCGTATATTTAGAACTGGAGTTATCATATCCCTTCACCCCTGTACTTGTGGTCCAATTCGGAGCTGAATATCCGTTGTTCTCGTTACCCACATCAGGTGTCACAACATC
>Ga0153923_100093_pt1 | contig 44004 bp, 36 predicted proteins | sample TSNJ007MetaG_FD_104682 | JGI IMG/M metagenome (GOLD analysis project Ga0153923, IMG submission 104682) | Attine ant fungus gardens microbial communities from New Jersey, USA - TSNJ007 MetaG | ecosystem: Host-associated > Fungi > Mycelium > Unclassified | place: USA: New Jersey, Brendon T. Byrne...
CGCGTAGTCGAGGTAGGACTGTTTCAGCTCGTCTTCGATATTGACCGGGAGGATTTCTTTGGCCAGTTCGCCCATGAGAAGCCTGATTCCTTTTTCTGGTGAAACTTCGTCATATCCATATGGGATGTACGAAGCTCGTCGGGGCAGGCTGAGTGCCGTGCGCCGACTTACGACAAATCAACAAGTCGGACCGTGATTTGCGCAGTAAAGACAGCTCCGTGAAGCTGCCTCGGAAAACGCCGGATGTTATCACAAGAGCCGCCACGCACCTATCCCCCAGATGCGCATGGAGCATAGTTAGTTGACCGATGACAGGCGTAAAGGGGACGAGAGAGGCTCAGAGCTTCTTTTAATGCAGTTTTGAGGTCAGGTTTTGCGATGTTTATTGACTTTTAGGGCCCCATCGCTGGCAAGCCAGCTCCCACAGGGTCAGCAGCGAGAACAAAACCTGTGGGAGCTGGCTTGCCAGCGAAGGCGTCCTTGCAGACGCCAAAGCCAATCAATGCAGGCGCTTGCGGCACATCAACTGGGCCATTTTCGCCGTATCCGGGCGCTCGACGATGCCTTTTTCAGTGACGATCGCATCGATCAGATCCGCCGGCGTCACATCAAACACCGGGTTGAACGCTTCAACGTCTGCGCCCACACGCTTGCCACCGACTTCCAGCAGTTCGGCGCCGTCACGTTCCTCGATCGGAATGTCGTCGCCGCTGGCCAGATTCATGTCGATGGTCGAACTCGGCGCCACCACCATGAAACGCACGCCGTGGTGCATGGCGTTGACCGCCAGTTGGTAGGTGCCGATCTTGTTTGCCACATCGCCATTGGCGGTGATCCGGTCAGCACCGACGATCACCCAGGTCACGCCTTTGGTCTTCATGATGTGCGCCGCGGCCGAGTCGGCATTCAGCGTCACCGGAATGCCTTCGTTCGCCAGCTCCCAGGCCGTCAGGCGCGAACCCTGCAGCCATGGCCGGGTTTCATCGGCATACACCCGCTCGACCATGCCTTCCAGGTACGCCGCACGAATCACCCCCAACGCCGTACCGAAACCGCCGGTGGCCAAGGCGCCGGTGTTGCAATGGGTGAGAATCGCCTGGGCATTGCCCTGATGCTTGCGGATCAGATCGACGCCGAGCTGGGCCATGGTCAGGTTGGCTTCGCGATCACTTTCATGAATGGCGATGGCTTCAGCTTCCAGCGCCGCCAGCGGATCGGCGTTTTCTTTCAGCCGATCCAGACGGTCGTGCATGCGATTCAGCGCCCAGAACAGATTGACTGCGGTCGGGCGGGAATCCGCCAGCAGGGCGAAATCCTCTTCCAGCGCCGCATACCAGTCGCCGCCTTCAGCCACCCGGGCGCGGGCCGCCAGCACAATGCCATAGGCCGCGCTGATGCCGATGGCCGGTGCGCCACGCACCACCATCGAACGAATCGCCTCAGCCACACCGGCAGCGCTGGTGTAGGCAATCCAGGTTTCCTCGAACGGCAAAATACGCTGATCCAGCAGGTGGAGCGCGCCATCTCGCCAATCGATGGCCTTTACTTTCTCCGCAGCCAACAGTCGATCGCGCATCCCTCACCCCGCACTCATGAACAAAAGCCGCCGATTATAGATCCCCCCGCGAAGACGCTCGGGTATACTTCGCCATCCTTTACAAAAGCACTGGAACCGACCCTCGATGCCGAAACCTGCCATTGCGCTCGACTTATTATTGCTGCCGACCTGGCTGGTACCCGTCGAACCTGCAGGCGTGGTGCTCAAGGAGCATGGCCTGGGCATTCGCGACGGTCGCATCGTGTTTATCGGCCCGCGCGCCGAAGCATTGAAGTGTAACGCCACTGAAGTCCGCGAATTGCCGGACGTGCTGCTCGCCCCGGGCCTGATCAACGCTCACGGGCATGCGGCGATGACCCTGTTCCGTGGCCTGGCCGACGATCTGCCGCTGATGACCTGGCTGGAAAACCACATCTGGCCGGCCGAAGCCAAATGGGTCGATGAAGAGTTTGTCCGTGATGGCACTGATCTGGCGATTGCCGAGCAGATCAAGGGTGGCATCAGCTGTTTCTCGGACATGTACTTCTTCCCGAAGGTCGCCAGTGAGCGCGTGCACAACAGTGGCATTCGCGCGCAGATCGCGATTCCGATCCTCGATTTCCCGATCCCCGGCGCCAGCAGCGCCGATGAGGCGATTCGTCAGGGCGTTGAGCTGTTCGGCGATCTGAAGCATCACGAACGGATCAAAATCACCTTCGGCCCCCATGCACCCTACACCGTGGGCGACGAGAACCTGGAAAAAATCCGCGTGATCGCTGAAGAGCTGGACGCGTCGATCCACATGCACGTCCACGAAACCGCCTTCGAAGTCCAGCAATCGCTGGAACATCGCGGCGAGCGACCACTGGCCCGCCTCGGTCGCCTCGGCCTGCTCGGCCCGCGCTTCCAGGCGGTGCACATGACCCAGATCAGCGATGACGATCTGGCATTACTGGTAGAAAGCAACACCAGCGTGATCCACTGCCCGGAATCGAACCTGAAGCTGGCCAGCGGTTTCTGCCCGGTGGAGCGCTTGTGGCAGGCTGGCGTGAACGTCGCCGTCGGTACCGATGGCGCGGCGAGCAACAACGATCTCGACCTGCTCGGCGAAACCCGCACCGCCGCGCTGCTGGCCAAAGCCGTCGCCGGCTCGGCCACTGCGCTGGACGCCCATCGTGCGCTACGCATGGCCACGCTCAACGGCGCACGGGCCTTGGGCATCGAGGCGCAGGTCGGTTCGCTGGAGATCGGCAAGGCCGCGGACATCGTCGCGTTCGACCTGTCCGGCCTGGCCCAGCAACCGGTCTATGACCCGGTGTCGCAACTTATCTATGCCACCGGCCGCGACTGCGTGAAACACCTGTGGGTCGCCGGCAAACAATTACTCGACGACCGGCGCCTGACCCGTCTGGACGAACAACAACTGGGCGCCACCGCCCGGGCCTGGGGCCAGCGCATCAACGGCCACACCGAATCGTAAACACCGCGGAGCAGATTCCGCGGCTACAACCCTTTTCAAGTTTTTCGAGGAATAGATATGAGCAACGTCGACCACGCCGAAATCGCCAAATTCGAAGCCCTGGCCCATCGCTGGTGGGACCGTGAAAGCGAATTCAAACCGCTGCACGACATCAACCCGCTGCGAGTCAACTGGATTGACGAGCGGGTCAATCTGGCCGGCAAGAAAGTCCTCGACGTCGGCTGCGGCGGCGGCATCCTCAGCGAAGCCATGGCTCAGCGCGGTGCAACCGTGACGGGCATCGACATGGGCGAAGCGCCGCTGGCGGTTGCGCAACTGCATCAGCTGGAATCCGGGGTCAACGTCGAATACCGGCAGATCACCGCCGAAGCCCTGGCCGAGGAAATGCCCGAGCAGTTCGACGTCGTAACCTGCCTGGAAATGCTCGAGCACGTACCGGACCCGTCGTCGGTGATCCGTGCCTGCTACCGCATGGTCAAGCCGGGCGGCCAGGTGTTCTTCTCGACCATCAACCGCAACCCGAAGGCGTACCTGTTCGCCATCATCGGCGCCGAATACATCATGAAGCTGCTGCCGCGCGGCACCCATGACTTCAAGAAATTCATCCGCCCGTCCGAGCTGGGCGCCTGGAGCCGCATTGCCGGCCTGACCGTCAAGGACATCATCGGCCTGACCTACAACCCGCTGACCAAGCACTACAAGCTGGCCAACGACGTTGACGTCAACTACATGATCCAGACCCTGCGCGAGGAGTAAGCCGATGGCCATCAGAGCAGTCCTTTTCGACATGGACGGCACCCTGCTCGACACCGCGCCGGACTTCATCGCCATTTGTCAGGCGATGCGCGCGGATCGTGGCTTGCCGCCGATGAACGACAAGCACATCCGCGACGAGATCTCCGGCGGCGCCAAAGCGATGGTCGCTGTGACGTTCTCGATGGACCCGGAATCGCCGGGTTTCGAGGAGCTGCGTCAGGAATTCCTCGAGCGTTATCTGGCTGGATGCGCGGTGCACAGCAAGCTGTTCGACGGCATGGGCGAACTGTTGGCCGATATCGAAAAGGCCAACCTGATCTGGGGTGTGGTCACCAACAAGCCGGTGCGCTTCGCCGAACCGATCATGCAACAGCTGGGGCTGGCCGAGCGTTCGGCGCTGCTGATCTGCCCGGATCACGTGAAAAACAGCAAACCGGACCCGGAGCCGCTGATCCTCGCGTGCAAGATGCTTGATCTGGATCCATCGACCGTTTTGTTTGTAGGCGATGATCTGCGTGATATCGAGTCGGGCCGCGATGCCGGCACCAAGACCTGCGCCGTAACCTATGGCTACATTCACCCGGACGACAACCCGCGGCACTGGGGCGCGGATGTGGTGGTGGATCATCCGCTGGAGTTGCGCAAGGTGCTCGATAGCGCGCTTTGCAGCTGCTGACCTGCCCCCCCTTGTGGCGAGGGAGCTTGCTCCCGCTGGGTCGCGCAGCGGCCCCTTTTTTACCTGAGTCCGCATTTTCTCAGGCATACCGCACTGGCTGGCACTACGACTGCTTTGCAGCCGAGCGGGAGCAAGCTCCCTCGCCACAAAGTTCAGCATTCGCCTTATGGAGAGGTTTTTATGTTTGATTACACCGCCCGTCCCGAATTGCTCAAGGATCGGGTCATTCTGGTCACCGGTGCCGGTCGTGGCATCGGTGCGGCTGCCGCGAAAACCTACGCCGCCCATGGCGCCACCGTGCTGCTGCTGGGCAAGACCGAAGCCAATCTGACCCAGGTCTACGACGAGATCGAGGCCGCGGGCCACCCGCAACCGGCAGTGATCCCATTCAACCTCGAGACTGCCCTGCCCCATCAGTACGATGAGCTGGCGGCGATGATCGAAACCGAGTTCGGCCACCTCGACGGCCTGCTGCACAACGCCTCGATCATCGGGCCGCGCACGCCGATCGAACAGCTCTCGGGCGAAAACTTCATGCGTGTCATGCAGGTCAACGTCAACGCCATGTTCATGCTGACCAGCACCCTGCTGCCGCTGCTCAAGCTGTCGCAGGATGCCTCGGTGGTGTTCACCTCCAGCAGCGTCGGGCGCAAGGGCCGCGCCTATTGGGGCGCCTACGGGGTGTCGAAGTTCGCCACCGAAGGCCTGATGCAAACGCTGGCCGACGAGGTCGATGGCGTGGCCCCCGTGCGCTCCAACAGCATCAACCCGGGCGGCACGCGTACCAGCATGCGTGCACAGGCCTATCCGGGGGAAAACCCGCTGAACAATCCGACTCCGGAAGAGATCATGCCGGTGTACCTGTACCTGATGGGCCCGGACAGCACGGGCATCAATGGCCAGGCATTCAACGCGCAATAACTGCCATACGTCGCTTTTGTTGCCGTGGCGGATTACCGTCGCGGCACGCAATTGCCGCTTCCCAGTGTCACACTTCAGTCAAATATCCGCCACCCGCCCTCAAAGCAAAAAGCCATCCTGTTGATTCATAAAGGTTTTAATAAACCTGAACTGAATGGCACGACTTTCGCTCTAATTTTCCTCAAAGCATGCCGTGTGAAGGCACTGGGGCAAGGCCGATTTCGATAGCTGACTAATCGTCATCAGGCAGACTAAACTTACGCCAAATGTCCTACGGGACTGATGGATCAGTATGACGCGCAGCCCATAGCCGCTCTCACCCAGCCTGTAAGACAGACTTACTGCTTAGGGGCTCACGCCATATGAAATCACCCTCCCAGACCAATGCAATTGACTTTGACAGTGCCAAATTGCAACGCCTGGGCTTTGGTCAGCTGCCTCCGCTTCTGGAACGCCCGGCCAGCCTGGCGCAACTGCGCCAGCAAATGAGCCTGCAACTGCAAACCAGTCTCGAGCCGCAACGAATCCTTGGTCTGTTTTTCCGTGAAGTTCAGCGCCTGGTGCCGCTGGATGCCTTGAGCTACGTGCATACGGGCAGCGACCTGCGCCTGGAGTTCGGCGCGCGCGGTCACCATTCGGTCAGCTACAGCCTCAGCCACGAAGGCGAACACTTGGGCGAACTGGTTTTCCGCCGCAACCAGCGCTTCAGCGAGCAGGATCAGGGCAACCTTGAGTCACTGCTGTCGTCTCTGTTATTCCCGATGCGCAACGCCCTGCTCTACCGCGCAGCAACGCAAAGTGCATTGCGCGACCCGTTGACCGGAACCGGCAACCGAATCGCCATGGAGCAGACCCTGCAACGCGAAATCGACATGTCCCGCCGGCACCTGCAACCGCTGTCGGTGCTGATGCTCGACATCGACCACTTCAAGCGAGTCAACGACAGCCACGGGCACAGTGCCGGGGATGACGTGCTCAAAGCCGTGGCGGCCTCGATCAAGGGCCAGCTGCGCAACGTCGACATGGTGTTTCGCTATGGCGGGGAAGAGTTTCTGATCTTGCTGTGCAACACCGGCCGGGAAGCGGCGGCGATGGTCGGCGAGCGTCTGCGGCATGCCGCGCAGACTGCGGAATATTTCGCGGACGGGCAGTTGATCGACCTGACTGTGAGCCTTGGCTGCTCGACTCTGCTGCCGGGCGAATCAGCGGACAGTCTGCTGCGCCGGGCCGACAGTGCGCTGTACGTGGCCAAGCGCGAGGGGCGCAATCGGTTGGCGATGGCTGGCTGAGTTCTTCCAGACACCCAAAAACCACTGTAGGAGTGAGCCTGCTCGCGATCACGGTGTGTCAGTCACCGTCGATGTTGACTGACACACCGTGATCGCGAGCAGGCTCACTCCTACATTTTTGCGGCGTTATTGGCTATCAGCTCTCTACAAGTGCCCGACGTTCACGCCCGTGCAACGCACGCTCGGCGGTTTCCAGCTGCATGCAGCGCTCCAGGAACAGGTACATGTAGTCGTAGCTCTTGCACACCGCCTGGCGCAGTTCCGTCTGCAACGCCTTGCTCGGGTTCATGCCTGCCAGCGTGCAGATGATTTCCAGCGCTTCCCACGGATGGGCGTCGTCGTATTGGGCATGCATCTTCAGCCACTTCATCGCGCGCTTGCGCTCTTCTTCCGGGAACGCCGCCGCGTACACGCCAGTTGAGCAGACCAGCGCCGACCACTCCCCGGTCGCCCCCTCGATAGCGTAGTTGGTCGCAGCGATGGCGACGATCAGCGAATCCGCCGAACTCGTATGCCAGCACCAGTGACTCAGCGCATGCAGTTCCGGCGGTACTTGCTGGGCCTGCAGATCCTCCAGGCTGACGCCATGCGCGCGGCTCCAGTTCAGCCAGTAGTCGGCGTGATTGAGTTCGACGCGGATGTTGCGCATCAACCAGCGGCGCGCCATATCCTCCCCAGGATGGCGGGCGAACTTGGTCTTGGTCAGGTTCTGCGCCATATACAACGCAAACTGTTCAACCACTGGCCAGCCCCCGATCAGGTACTGACGCATGGTTTTGGCGCTGAGCTTGTTATCACGCATGCGCATATACAGTTCATGTTCGACAACCCGGCGCTTGCTCTCGCTGCAATCCGTTATGAGCTGTTGTGCCCAGCCAGGATAACTTGCAGCTTCCATGAGTGGTCCGGTTCGGTTGAATGTGTCGATCACTGTTCGGCTCCTTTTGATTTGTGATTGTAAGGATCGGCAAGAGCTTTCAACGGAACGTGCCAGGCGCCTTGAACAACAGCGGCTGCGGTCTGGCGGGCCGACTTTGCAAACTGTCGCAGGTAAACAACTGCGGGCGTTCGATGACATAACCCTGAGCGTAATCCACCCCGATTTCAAGCAATGCCTGCTCGATCTGAGTTGTTTCTACAAACTCGGCAATTGTCTGCTTACCCATGACATGCCCGATGTGATTGATCACCTCGACCATAGCGCGGTTAATCGGGTCGTCCAGCATATCCTTTACGAAACTCCCGTCGATCTTCAGGAAGTCTACAGGCAAATGTTTCAAATAAGCGAATGAAGACATTCCGGCACAAAAGTCATCAAGTGAGAAGTAACAACCTAAGCCTTTGAGTTCATTAATAAATCGAATTGCGCTACCCAGATTGGCAATAGCACTGGTTTCAGTAATTTCAAAACAAATCATTTCAGGGGGTATCGCGTAACTAACAAACTGTTCACGCAGAAAGTGCAAGAACGCGTCATCTCCGATAGTAATGCCTGAAAGATTAATCGCACACATTGCCAACGGACCTTCATGTTGTTCGGCAATGCATTGGGCAATCACTTTAAAAACATTCTCGACCACCCAACGATCCAGTTGACTCATCAGGCCATAACGTTCTGCCGCCGGAATGAAACTGTCCGGCAGGATCATCCGTCCGGCTTCGTCATGCAGACGCAAGAGTATTTCGATGTGCCCGCCGCCATGGGCTGTAGCGCCCAGCGGAGCAATTTCCTGGGCATAGAGGCAGAAGCGGTTTTCTTCCAGCGCCATGTGCAGGCGCTGCACCCAGGCCATTTCGCCGAAGCGCAGCGACAGTTCGGAGTCGTCGGCATGGTAGACCTGCACCCGGTTGCGGCCCTTTTCCTTGGCCATGTAGCAGGCCATGTCGGCGGCGCGCAATGAGGCTTCGAGGGTGGTCGGGGTCTGGGCGATGTGCACCAGGCCGATGCTCACAGTGGTCAGGAACGGCCGCCCCTTCCACACGAAGTGCAGGTTCTGCACGGTCTGGCGCAGGCTCTCGGCGATTTTCTCGGCGGCATCCGGGGCGCAGTTCTCCAGCAGAATGCCGAACTCGTCACCGCCCAGCCGCGCCAGGGTGTCGCTCTCGCGCAAGCCCGATTGCAACAGCGTGCAGATGTGCCGCAGCAACTCATCGCCGGCGGCGTGACCGCAGGTGTCGTTGACCAGTTTGAACTGATCCAGATCGAGGAACATCAGCGCATGCCGACCGGGCTGACGCGTCAGGTTGTGCAACGCCTGCTCCAGGCGATATTCGAATTCGCGGCGATTGGCCAGACCGGTCAGGGCATCGTGGGTCGCCTGCCACGACAGGTTGGCGATGTATTGCCGTTCCTGAGTCATGTCATGCAGCACCAGCACCGTCCCAATGACCTTGTCGGCATTGCGGATCGGCGCGCCCACCAGCGTCACCGAGACCGTGCTGCCATCCAGGCGCTGAATAAGTTTGGAGTGCTCACTGCCACCGACCAGTTGCCCACTGAGAATATGCTCGATCAGCGTCAGCCCTTCGGCCTGGGCGTTGTCATCCAAGAGATTGAACAACGCCGCCAACGGAAGACCCGCCGCGTGCTCGGACTTCCAGTGCGTCATGGCCTCCGCCGCCGGGTTCATGTAATCGATAGCGCCGTTGACGTCGGTAGTGATCACCCCGTCGCCAATCGATTGCAGGGTGATGTGTGCCCGATCCTTCTCCAACTGCAACGCCTGAGCAAAGGCATGCCGCTGCTTGAGCAGTTTGTGGGTGCGCAACAGTGCCAGCACGATCAACCCCAGCGCCGTGGCCAGGTTGGTGAACAGCAGCAGGCGCAGGATCATCCGCGAACCTTCGCCCAAGGCATCGCTGAACGCCTTGGCCGCCGGCGTCACACCGTCGTTGATGGCAAAGATCCGCGCTTTCCAGTGCTGAATATCAGCCGGCGTCGCGATGTTTTCGCTGATGCGCTGATGCATCTCGCGCGCGACATTGTCCAGTTGCACCAGATAGGCGTCGCCGATGGTCCAGCGGTCGATCGCGGTTTCCAGATAACTGAAATGACGAAAATTGAGGTACAGCCAGATCAGGCTCGACACATCATCGGGATGGTTGCCGCCCTTGAGAATCCCCTCCCGTGCCGCCTGCAGATCCGGCGGCTGACGATCCAGCGCCAGACGCAACTGGTGACCGCCCTGGGGCACGGCGATCGCTTCCTTGTATTTGAGAAAGATCGCCTCGTCGCGGCTGTCGGCATACAGGTTCAGGTAATAAATGGCGTCCTTCTGGCCCTTGGACCAGAGACTCTCGCCGGCAACATAGCCGCGCACGGCCGACAGGACGTAAAGACTCACGCCCCCCAATAGCGCCTGAAATAACACGACGGCAATAAATGGCCAGACGATGCCCAACAACCGTGGCGTTCCGAGAGTCCTTTTTTGCTTCATGAGGTCCTTTGCGCACGCACTGTCATCTTCAAGGGGAGACCGCCAGAGCCAGACCAGGGAGCGACCCCTTCCAGCAAGCCAGGACATTTTCAACCGGCGATACGTATGTACCGCACCCGCTGTTCGCCATGCTTCGACACTGACGGCTTTCAATCATTCCAGAGTCGCTTTCCATGCAGTCACCTTCCGCCACGCTGCAACGCCATACTGCCCAACAGAGCGAATACCGCGCAATGATCACCGCCCTGCGCGCCGTCCTTGACGCTTCGACGTCAGTGGAGACCTGCTACCTCACGCCCCAGACACATTCACGCCTGGGTGCTGCACACGACCAGGCGCAAAACCTTCTGCAAGCGCTGTTCGAAGACAGCGCCGACCCCCTATTGGCGGCTCACCTGCAAGCGTCCAGAGGATCACTGCTGCAAGTCGACGCCACAGCCGGTCACTGCAGTTTCTCCTTCAACCGTCCCGATGGCAGTGTCGCCCGTTACGCCATCGAGGATGTCAGCCGGGCCTCCAGCCGCATTCAAGAGTTTCAGCGAGCGTTGCTGAGTATAGGCGCACACCTGCGTTCCGACAGGCTGCTGCCGTTGTCACAACTGCTGCGTGAGTCGGGGTTCACATTTGCGGACGTACAGGACGCCACGGCACTGGCCCGGCTGATCGCCAAGGTCGAAGAACGGCGCGCCAGCCATCGGCTGAATCTGCGACATCACCCGGCGCTGACGGCACTGATGAGCGACGATGACAAAGCCGCGGTACACGACCTGATTGGCGACTGGCTCACTGGCAAAACCTTGTCGGCGATCGACAGTCTGGCCGCTGAAGTAACGCCTCCCTTCACCCGCCAGCAATTGGAACAGCAGCCCGCCGCGTGCCTGGAACGCCTGCTCGACACCCCCAAGGCGCGCGACCTGGGCCAGCGCTTGCTGCAGAAACTGCAATGGTACGGCGCCCGGCCCGATGAGCCGACCGTCCCGGACATCGGCCTGCGTTTACTGCTCGAAGCGTTGTGCCTGTGGTACGAACTGCCCGGCGACAGCGACTCGACCGAAGTGGCGGGTTTTGCGCTGGAACAACGCGCTCACCACGGCGCCAGCTACGCCACCATTCGCCGGGACTTTTTACAGCATCTGGAGGAGACGCACCGAACCTCGACCACCAGCGAAAAACATCTGCTGGGATGGGCATGCCTGGCGCAGTTCGGACTGGATTTTCAAGTGCAAGACATCCCTGACGACCTGCCGTATGCCTGCTCGGTGGTCTGGGTCAATTTCGTGCATGGCGTACACCTCGCCCATGCCCTTGATCCACAGTTGCTGGAGCATCTGAGCTTTCAGCAACTGGTCGATCTGCCGCTGCACAAAAGCGAAAACGCCAGCCCCGAACTGCAGACCCTGATCGCCATGACCCGAGCGGCCGCCGCTCAGACCTGGACACTGGCCACCGGAGCCCAGCCCGCAGCGAACGAGACATCCGGCGATGACGCTGCCCTGCAAGCGCTGGAAGACCACAAGACAAAATTGAACGCAGCGATCCTGCAACTGGACATCGAACCGCCACGGCGGCTCGCCCTGGCAAAACAGCAACTGGACAAGGCGCTGGCCAACGATCTGTACGATCACACGACGATTCGCCTCAAACGCCACCACCCTTCAACGCCCAACCGTAGCCGACGCAGCATTATCGATACCCCGGATGTGGCATTGCCCACCTGGCCGCTGCTTGAGGTCTATGCCTCTGGCGGGCTGAGTACCGACTCGCGCTGGTACGTCAGTCATGATGGCCGCAACGCCAGCGAGTGGGTCAGCCTCAATGCAGCAGGCAAACTGCAAAGCGGCTTCGTCAATACCAACCAACCTGGCCGCCCCCTCTCCCGGTTCCCGAGCAACCGCACTCTGCCCGACATCAAGACCTTGTTCGACCAGCAGTTCGACGGCTATCTGAGCAAGACCCGCAAAGCCTACGAATATCTGATCAAGTCGCTGCTGGTCACGCTGCCGTGGGCTGATCGCCGGGCACTGGAGCACGGTGAAGTGAGGATTCTCGGCCTCAGGGATCCGACACGGCATATCGAGGCTCACCTGGAAACAGCGGAAAACATCCTGCCGCACCGGGCCCGCATGGGCTTCGTGCTGCAGGCGGCGTATCAGGGCCCACCGCGCTTCTATGAATGCTTGCCACGCGCCGGCATCATTCGTCAACGCCCGGATCTGGATGGCACACATATCGGCGGTCTGTTATTGCGACCACTACCGCCCAAACGTGGACGCACCAAGGGCCAGAGCATCTCTCGCATCGTCGCCCGCCGCCTGCCATTCGATCGCGAAGCACACTGGAACGGTTCGATACCCGCCCCCGACGCCAAGTGCGTTGCCATTCTCGAACCACTGGGCGGCCTCCTCCCGGCTTCGATGATCCCGGCGGCCCATCACGACAGTTCACCGAACCTGACCTTCACCTCGCCACGCACTACGCAAATAGCCTCGCTCATCGCGGACCAGTTGTTCTATGTCGATGAGCAGGCGCTGCGCAGTGAAGCCTGGGGAAGAACCCGCTTCGAACGCGACACCAGCAAAAAACACTGGATTCATGCCATCAGGGGCTTTATCCCGTTCTGGGGCAGCCTCGAAGACCTGCAATCGGACAAGCTGTGGAAACGCGCACTGGGCGTGCTCGGCCTGTTCCTCGATATCGTCTCGTTCGCAATTCCCTTGGGCAAGTTCGTCGCCGGCAGCATCCGCCTCGCCGCAGTGGCAGGAAAAATGTCGATTCGCGTCGCCCTGCCCCGCATGGCGCGACTGTCGGAAAACCTGCTGGTTTCGACCTTGAAAAACGTCAATCCGCTGGCCGCTGTACCCCTCTTGCTCAAGCTCGGTGGCCGAGGCGCAATCGGCGCGGTGCGGGCCGTAGCGCATCTGGAACACCGTGCCGTGGCGCGTCTGAAAAGGCTCGCCGGCAGAAGCGCTGACTATGACCTGCTGCACAGCCTGCCTCAGGCGCTGGATGCCGGACGCTGGAAAGCGCTGAAGCCTGCCGATCATCTGGCCGTGGTCAGGGGCATTGACGATGTGCCGGTGCGCAACATCGGCGGCTCGCGGTATCACGTGCTCGATCCGCTGTCCGACCGCCCTTACGGACCCCGGTTGCTCGCACACGAACATGACTTTTCGCTGGGGCGTTCGCACTACAGCACGGTGAAAAAAACCGACGACAAGATCGATATCGAGCTGATGCCCGACAGGCGCGTCGAACTCATGCCCGAGGCTGGCGGACGCACCACGGTGTTGATCGATGATGTGCCCTATCGACTTGACGGCGATGAACTGCGCCGGGTCGATCTGCTCGATGACAGTCAGCACTGGACGCTGCTGCCGTGCCGGATACGTCGCGCACCGGGCGCGGGCGACTGCCGCGTCAGCTACATCACTGCAGACCCCGCCCCGACCCCCGCGCTCGGCACGATCGACAAGGAAAAAGGTTACGCCCCGTGGTTCGGCGAACGGGTTTCGGAGCCGGCCACCCTGCCCCGGCAAGACGCACCGTTGCTGGCGGTCGATGCCAAGCTTTATCAGATCGTGGATAACCGCCCGCGGCTGTTCACCGGCGACCTGCGTCGGCTGGGCATCAATCAAGGCAAACTGGTGCCGAGGCAGCAGATTCAAGCCACGCTGCAGTTTCGCAAAGGCATTTATGCGCGGATAAAAACCGGCGGTACCTATGACGGAATCAACGATTCACATCAGGTGGGCGCCGTGCTGATGCCGGCCATCGACGACTCGGCCACCCATGTGTTTTTCCGGGTCAACATCCAAGAGTATTACCTGGCAACCTTCGCCAAAGGCGAAATCCCCGGCAAGCAACTGACGTTCAAGCGCCTGGCCCCCGCCGAACTGGCCGACGGCACCCTCGGTGCGGAACTGCTGACCGTCTACACCGGCTCGCTGCATGCCAACAACATGGTGCGCCTCCATGGCGTGGAATCGGTGCAGCGCACGATGCACACCATGGAACAGATCGCGATCCCCATCGGCACCACGGCCACCCCTGCAAACAACATGAAATGGCTGAAGGTCGACACCAGCCCGGGCGAAGCGCTGATGTTCGATCACTCGACACGGATGATCGTCACCCGCCTGCCCGAAGGCGCCGCCACCTGGGCGCGCAGCAAAGAGGCGCCGGAAGCCTTTCGGCAGAAAACCGCAGAGATTTTCGACACGCTGTTTCTGTCACCGACGATCAATCCGGCCAACACCAACGCAGCACTGCGCATCGACAGTACCATGCAGAAATTGCACAACCTGTTGCCCATGCGGGAGCGGCCGGTCAACGCACGCAACATTGCCTATGCCGAAGTCACCACGGTCAGCGGCAAACGGGAAATTTACGTCAGCGTGTCCGGCGCTCAAGGCAGTACCCAGCGTCTGCCGCTGTTTCGCCACATGGGCGCCAATCACGTGCGGATCGGCGACACCACTTACATCAACATCGACTACAACCCGGCGTTTGCGCGAACCTCGCTGGAGGTTACCGAGCAAGGGCAATTGCTGGCCGTGCCGCTGACCATCAAGGACCCGAAAAGCTATCAACCGACGCAGACCAGTCGGCCGACCTCGCTGGACAGCGAAAGCAAACTGATCAGCGTGCTGCGCGAGAAATACCCCGATCCGACAGAGATCCGCGCGGTCGACATCGCGACGACCATGCGCCCGTGCGAATCCTGTTCGGTGGTGATGAAGCAGTTCGCCCATGACGGCGGAGAGGCGGCGTTGCAGGTGCTCTGGGGCTGATCAGAGGCGCTGGAGGTGGCCGTAGAGCTTGGCGTAGAGGCCGCCATCGGCGATCAGTTGCTGGTGATCGCCATCCTCGGCCACTTGCCCGCCATCGAACACCAGCACCCGATCCGCCTGTTTCACCGCCGACAGGCGATGGGCAATGATCAGCGTGGTGCGGCCATGGAGAAACCGCGCCATGGCCTGATGCAGGTTGTATTCGGTGGCGGCATCGAGGGCCGAAGTGGCCTCGTCGAGGATCACCACTTTCGGCTCGGCGAGGATCATCCGCGCAATCGCCAGACGCTGGCGCTGACCACCGGACAGACGCACGCCGGAACGTCCGACGATACTGTCGAGACCGTCCGGCAGCGCCCGAATGGTCGCTTCCAACTGGGCGATTTCCAGCGCCTGCCAGCAGGCTTCGTCGCTGCGGGTGCGGCCCATGGTCAGGTTGGCGCGCACGCTGTCGTTGAACAGCGCCGGATGCTGCAGCACCACCGCGACGTTTTCGCGAATCAGCTCCAGACCGATTTCCTGCTGGGTCGAACCGCCGAAACGGATAGTCCCGGCCGACGGCGTGTACAGCCCCAGCAGCAACTGCACCAAGGTGCTTTTGCCGCCGCCGCTGGCGCCGACAATCGCGACTTTCTCTCCGGGGGCAATAGATAGGTTCATCTGATCCACCACCAACTCATCGCCGTAACCGAAGCTCAGCCCCTGCACCTCAATGCCCACGGTTTCCCGGCCCTTGAACGGATCGACGCCACCGGGGTACTGCGGCTCGTCGGCCCGCGCCAGCAGTTCGTTGATCCGCGCCAGCGCGCCGCCCGCCGCGTAGTAGGCGTATTGCAGATTGAGCAGTTGTTCGACCGGACCGATCATGAACCACAGGTAACTGAACACCGCGAGCATCTGCCCGATCGACAGGTCGGAGAACAGCACGGTGAGCATCGCCGCCGCGCGGAAGATGTCGATGCCGAACTGGAACAGCAGACCGCTGGCACGGTTCGAGGCGTCGGTCTTCCACTGCGAGTTCACCGCGTAATTGCGCACTTCCTGCGCACGCAAGCCAAGCCGCCCGAGGAAGAAGCCCTGACGGTTGCCGGCGCGCACTTCCTGAATCGCATCGAGGGTTTCACTCAAGGCCTGAGTGAAACGCGAGGTGCTGTCGTTCTCGAGTTTCTTCAGGTGCTTGACCCGTTTGCCCAATTGCACCGTGGCGTAGATCACCAACGGGTTGAACAGCAGGATCAGCAGCGCCAGTTTCCAGTGCATCCACATCAGGATGCTCGCGGTGCCGACCAGGGTCAGCATCGCCACCAGAAACCGGCTGAGGGTTTCGCCGACGAACTTGTCGAGGGTGTCCAGATCAGTGACCAGGTGCGTGGTCACGGTGCCGCTGCCGAGGCTTTCGTATTCGCCGAGGGAAATCCTTTTCAGGCGTTCGATCAGGCGCACGCGAATGCGGTAGACGATGTCTTTCGCCAGCCGCGCAAACAGCCGCGCCTGCAACACGCCAAAACACAGGGCACTGCAGCGCAGAGTCAGGGTGACCAGCAGCATCAGGCCGATGTAACCCGCCGCTTGCTGCCACATCGACGGCAACACGTGGTTCATGACTTTCAGCGCGGCATCGCCATGCCCGAGCAGGACCTCGTCCACCAGCAACGGCAACAGCAACGGAATCGGCACGCTGCACAGCGTCGCCAGCACGGCCACGCCGTTGGCGATCCACAGGGATTTTTTGTGATGCAGTGCCAGACGCCGGACTTCTGCCCAGCTCAGCCGGTCGACACGCTTTACGGCTGGCGTGTCATCGGCCCGGTCAGGCACAGGCTGCGCGCTCCAGCCAGCGTCCGAGCAACGGCGACAGCTCGCTGAGCGGTTGATAGCCGTTGGTCAACAGCGCCAGTTGGCCGTTGCGCTCGGCGAGCAGGGTCGGGAACCCGGCGATGCCCAGATCTTGCACCCAGCTGAAATCAGCCTGAGTCGCCTTGTGCTGATCGGCATGATCGAACAGCGCGGCAAACTCGATACGCGGCACGCCGGCCTGCTCGGCCAGCTCGACCAACACACTGGCCTGGGTGACATCGCGGCCTTCAGCGTAAAACGCCTGCTGGATCAGGCCGACCAGTTTCCATGCGCAATCCGGCGCCAGACTGCGCGCGGTGACGATCGCGCGGCAGGCCGGCTCGGTGTCGTAGACGAAACCATCGGGTAGCGCGCCGTCGAACTTGAACGGCTGACCGGTGGCCTCGGTGACCGCCTGCCAGTGCTCAAGGATGTAACGCCGCGTGGTCGGCTCCAGCGCCGCACCGCTGCCGGTGCGCAAGCCGCCGACCACCAGGTGCAGCTCCACTCCGGCTGCCTGCGCCTGCTCGACCAAGGCCTTGGCGACCGGAGCGAACCCCCAGCACCAGGAACACATCGGATCCATCACATAGAGCAGGCGCGCAGTCATGATCAGGCCTCGGTGGATGCTTGTTTATAGTTGTAGCCGATCGGGTGCGGCATGTTGCGCGCCTTGGCCAGTTCGATCTGCTTCTGCCGATCGATGGCGCTGCGGCGGGTTTTCTCGCTCAGCGTGTCCCAGCAATGCGGGCAGCTGATGCCGGCCACGTAATGTTCGGAGGCGCGATCTTCAACGCTGACCGGTGTGCGGCAGGCATGACATTGATCGTAGTCGCCTTCGCTGAGGTCGTGACGCACGGTCACGCGGTTGTCGAACACGAAGCAGTCGCCCTGCCACTTGGTCTCTTCCTGCGGCACTTCTTCGAGGTACTTCAGGATGCCGCCCTTGAGGTGGTAGACCTCTTCGAAACCCTCGCCCAGCATGTAGCTGGAAGCTTTCTCGCAGCGAATGCCGCCGGTGCAGAACATCGCGACCTTCTTGTGCACGGCCGGGTCGAAGTGCTCTTTGATGTAGTCGGGGAATTCGCGAAAACTGGTGGTTTTCGGATCGATGGCGCCTTCGAAGGTGCCGATCGACACTTCGTAGTCGTTGCGGGTGTCGATCAGCAGCACCTCCGGGTCGCTGATCAGCGCGTTCCAGTCCTGCGGCTCGACGTAGGTGCCGACCTTCTTGTTCGGGTCCACGCCTTCGACGCCGAGGGTGACGATCTCTTTCTTCAGCTTGACCTTGGTGCGGTAGAACGGCTGCTCGTCGCAGTACGACTCTTTGTGGTCGATGTCGATCATGCGCGGGTCGTTCTTCAGCCAGGCGAGCAGGCCATCGATGCCTTCGCGGCTGCCGGACACGGTGCCGTTGATGCCTTCTTCGGCGATCAGCAGGGTGCCTTTGATGCCATTGTCGACCATCGCTTGCAGCAGGGGCTCGCGCAGGTTGACGTAATCTTCGAGGGTGACGAACTTATACAGTGCCGCCACGACAATCGGTTGTGTCATGGGTATTTCTCCAGGTGGCTACCCTCGCAAAGGGTGAACCGGATTCAAAAAAAAACGCGCCGGGTGAGCGGCGCGTTGCGGATTCTAGCAAAAACACGGTGTGTTTAGGATCTGTCAAAACTCTGTGGCGAGGGAGCTTGCTCCCGCTCGGCTGCGAAGCAGTCGCAAAACTCGCATCTTGGGAGTGCTGCGCACTCCAGCGGGAGCAAGCTCCCTCGCCACAACAGCCCTCGCAATCCTCAGTGTTTGCTACCGCCGGCACAGGTCGGCGACGCCGGGGCGGCGCCCACTTCTGCCCATTCCTGCGGGGTGTAGGTGTGCAGCGCCAACGCATGGAATTCGCCCATCAGCTCGCCGAGCGTGCCGTAGACTTTCTGGTGGCGCTTGACCCGGTTCAGGCCTTCGAACTGCGCGCTGACCACCACTGCCTTGAAGTGCGTCTGTAACCCGCGACTGTGCATGTGGCTTTCGTCCAGCACTTGCAGATGCTCAGGCTGCAGCAGGCCCAGCGTCGATTCGATGCGTTGTTGCATGCTCATCACGAACTCCGCTTACTTCTTCTTGGCCGGCGCAGCGCCTTTCGGTGCCAGCTCGTTGGTCATGTCGTCGAGCAGCTTGTTGACGACAGGCACGGCGCTTTCCAGCTTGGCCTGGGTCATCTGGGCCGATTGCTGGGTCAGCTGCGGCATTTTTTCCAGGACTTTCTTGCCCAGTGGCGACTGGTAGAACGCGACCAGGTCTTTGAGCTCCGATTCGCTGAAGTTGCTGGTGTAGAGCTTGACCATGTCAGGCTTGAGCTTGTTCCAGCCGATGGCCTGGTCCAGGGCGGCGTTGGCCTTGGCCTGGTAGGTTTCCAGTACGGCTTTCTTGGATTCCGGGGCTTTGGTCTGTTCAAAACGCTGAGCGAACATTTGCTGCACTTGCATGTACACCGGAGTGCCCAGCTTGTCAGCGTGCGCCAGGGTCAGGAAAGCTTCAGCACTGGCGTTGTGGCTGGCGGTATCGGCAAGCACCTGGCCGCTGGCGCAAACCAGTGCAACCGCGGTGCAGATGGCACGAAGACGAGTCATCGAGTTTCCTTTTCAGCTAGGCGAGGTAAAACCCCAAGGGCGACCATTCTGCGCCTAAAAAACCTCGTGGCTCAACCCCCGAGCCTTGCCGTGCTTGATTGGCGGGGTTTTACCGGTCAACAATCGGTTCGAGGGAACCACCTGGGCCTGACCGGGCCTAAACTGCGCAAACAGACCAACAGGAGTGTGCACGATGAGCCGTATCGAAACCGACAGCCTGGGCCAGATCGAAGTCCCGGACGACGCCTACTGGGGTGCTCAGACGCAACGCTCGCTGATCAACTTCGCCATTGGTCAGGAACGCATGCCGCTGCCGGTACTGCACGCCCTGGCCCTGATCAAGAAAGCCGCCGCCCGGGTCAACGACCGCAACGGCGACCTGCCCGCCGACATTGCTCGCTTGATCGAACAGGCCGCCGACGAAGTCCTCGACGGCCAGCACGACGACCAGTTTCCGCTGGTGGTCTGGCAGACTGGCAGCGGCACCCAGAGCAACATGAACGTCAACGAAGTGATCGCCGGCCGTGCCAACGAACTGGCCGGCAACCCGCGCGGCGGCAAAACGCCGGTGCATCCCAACGATCACGTCAACCGCTCGCAAAGCTCCAACGACTGCTTCCCCACCGCCATGAGCATCGCCACCGCCAAAGCCGTGCAGGAGCAATTGCTGCCGGCGATCGCCGAGCTGTCCGGTGGTCTGGCCGAATTGGCCGCACGGCACATGAAACTGGTGAAGACCGGCCGTACGCACATGATGGACGCGACGCCGATCACCTTCGGTCAGGAGCTGTCAGGCTTTATAGCGCAGCTGGATTACGCCGAACGGGCGATCCGCGCCGCGCTACCGGCGGTGTGTGAACTGGCGCAGGGTGGTACCGCGGTCGGCACCGGCCTGAATTCGCCGCACGGTTTTGGCGAAGCGATTGCCGCCGAACTCGCCGCCCTCTCCGGCCTGCCGTTCGTTACCGCGCCGAACAAGTTTGCTGCCTTGGCCGGGCATGAGCCGCTGACCAGTCTGTCCGGCGCTCTGAAGACCCTGGCCGTGGCGCTGATGAAAATCGCCAACGACCTGCGCCTGCTCGGCTCCGGCCCACGCGCAGGACTTGCCGAAGTGAAGTTGCCAGCGAACGAGCCGGGCAGCTCGATCATGCCCGGCAAGGTCAACCCGACTCAGTGCGAAGCGCTGTCGATGCTGGCCTGCCAGGTGTTGGGCAACGACGTCACCATCGGCATCGCGGCGAGTCAGGGTCACCTGCAACTGAACGTGTACAAACCGGTGATTATCCACAATGTGCTGCAATCGATTCGCCTGCTCGCTGACGGGTGCAGCAACTTCCAGCAGCATTGCATTGCAGGGCTCGAGCCGGATGCGCAGGTCATGGCCCAGCACCTGGAACGTGGCCTGATGCTGGTGACCGCACTGAACCCGCACATCGGTTACGACAAATCAGCGGAAATCGCCAAGAAGGCTTACGGCGAAGGCCTGACCTTGCGTGAGGCGGCGCTGCAGCTGGGGTATCTGACCGATGAAGAGTTCGATGCCTGGGTGCGGCCGGAGAACATGATCGAGGCTGGCGCCAAGGGCTAACAGCAAAAAGATCGCAGCCTGCGGCAGCTCCTACAGGGAAACGCATTTCCATTGTAGGAGCTGCCGCAGGCTGCGATCTTTTGCTTTTCAGGCCACCCGCATGCGCCGCGCCTTCAGCCCGGCAATCAACGATGGCCCCAACGCCACCAGCGCCGACCCCAGCACCACCAGCACCGCCCCGCCATAACCCAGCCCGTTGATCTGCTCGGCGTGCACATAGTCCGGCCACACCCCGGCGGCAATCGCCACCGCGCCAAAGGTCACCAACGGCGTGATCGCCAGCGTCGCACTGACCCGCGAGGCCTCCCAATGCGCCAGCGCCTCGGCAAAGGCACCGTAGGCAATCAGCGTGTTCATGCAGCACGCCAACAGCAGCCAGCCCTGCAACGGGCTTAGCTCCAGCGCTTTGAGTGGATGCACCCACGGCGTCAACAGCAGCGCGCAGAACAGGTAGATCACCATCATCACCTGCAGCGAATTCCACACCGTGAGCAACTGCTTCTGACCCAGCGCATAGAAGGTCCAGACCGTCGAGGCCAAGAGCACCAGCAACACGCCGGCGGTGTAGTCCGACAATGAGGTGAGCAGTTCGGCCAGCCGTTGATTGAAGAACAGCACGAAGCCGATCAACAGCACCGCCAGACCAATGCCCTGACCGATGCTGAAGCGCTCCTTGAACACAAACAGGCTGGCGATCAGCAACATGATCGGCCCCATCTGCACCACCAGTTGCGCGGTGCCGGGGCTGAGCAGGTTGAGGCCCATCAGGTACAACACGTAGTTGCCCACCAGCCCGAGCACCGCCATCAGCACCAGCCAGCCGCCCTTTGGCCCCAGCACCTTGCGACTGGGCAAGCGCCTGACCGAAGCCAGATAAATGAACAGGCATCCACCGGAGACCAACAGGCGAAACCAGGTCACGGTGATCGGGTCCATCACCTGCAACACCTGTTTGAGCTTGATCGGCAGGATGCCCCACAAAAATGCCGTCAGCAGCGCCAGGAACAGACCGTAAACCCAGCGACCGGATGAAATGTGCATGCGAACCCCAATGCCTGCTGACGAGAGCGGTCATTCTAGGCCCGCCGACAGACGCAACACAGGGACAGTTCGGGCCAGGCCGCGAATGAAACTGTGCAGGTCGCAGCATTAAATTGACGCTTAGCCGTTGATCGGCTGACCAGGCGCGCCAAGTGCTTCAGGCATAAGCTGATTGGATCCCTGCAACGGATCACTCAAGGAGCCCCGATCATGTACGGAATGCGCGCCCAGGACAGCGCCCCCGCCACGCACTTTCGCAGCGACCGGTTGTGCCGGGTCAATGGCGAACTGTTTTTCTGCACGCGGGAGAACACCCTTGAGGGGCCGTTCGAGTCCCCGGAGAAGGCTGAGCAGGAAATTCAGGCGTATATCGCGCGGATGCAGGCGCAGACAGCGTAAACCTGTGGCGAGGGAGCTTGCTCTCGCTGGCGCGCGAAGCGGCCCTCGTTTCAGGCTTTACCGGGAAATTTCAGGTCTGCTCCGCAGCCCAGCGGGAGCAAGCTCCCTCGCCACAAGGATTGTGTTGGCCCGTCAGCGAACAGCCTCAAACAACCCCGTCGCCCCCATCCCGCCCCCCACGCACATGGTCACGATGCCGTAACGCAGATTGCGCCGCTGCAACTCACGCACCAGATGCCCGACCTGCCGCGACCCGGTCATGCCGAACGGGTGGCCGATGGAGATCGAGCCGCCGTTGACGTTGTATTTGTCGTTGTCGATCTCCAGCCGATCGCGGGCATACAGGCACTGCGAAGCAAACGCCTCGTTGAGCTCCCACAGATCGATATCCGCCACCTGCAAGCCCTTGGCCTTGAGCAGTTTCGGCACCGAGAACACCGGGCCGATGCCCATTTCATCCGGCTCGCACCCGGCGACGGTGAAGCCACGGAAAAACGCTTTGGGCTTGAGCCCCAGTTGCAGGGCTTTTTCCAGGCTCATCACCAGCGTCATCGACGCACCGTCGGACAGCTGCGACGAGTTGCCGGCGGTCACCGAACCGTCCTCGGCAAACACCGGTTTCAGTCCGGCCAGACTCTCGTAAGTGGTGTCCGGGCGATTGCAGTCGTCGCGATCGACGATGCCGTCAAGGATCTGCACCGCGCCGCTGTTCTTGTCCTCGACCCGGTACTTGACCGCCATCGGCACAATTTCGTCATCGAACAGCCCGGCCGCCTGCGCCTGGGCAGTGCGCATCTGACTTTGCAGCGCGTAACGATCCTGCGCCTCGCGACTCACGTCATAACGACGCGCCACGACTTCAGCAGTCTGGCCCATGGTGTAGTAGATGCCCGGCACCTGCTGCTTGAGCAACGGGTTGATCAGGTGATCGGTGTTGACGCTTTTCAGGGTCAGGCTGATCGACTCGACGCCACCGGCAACAATGATGTCGCTGCAACCGGAAGCGATCTGGTTGGCGGCAATCGCAATCGCCTGCAAACCCGAGGAGCAAAAGCGATTCAGAGTCATGCCGGCCACGTTGGTGCCCAGCCGCGAGAGCACCGCCACATTGCGACCGATGTTGTAACCCTGCGCGCCCTCGTTGGAGCCGGCGCCGACAATGCAGTCTTCGACGCTGGCCGGGTCGATGTCGTTACGCGATAGCAGCGCGTTGACGCAATGGGCCGCCATGTCGTCGGGACGGGTCTGGTTGAACTTGCCGCGAAAGGACTTGGCCAGGCCGGTCCGCACGCTGTCGACGATCACCACTTCACGCATGGCATACCTCAATTGTTGTTGTCGGAGAGAGTCAACCGAGGATAAGTCCAGCCCGCCGCCGACCGCGACAATCATTCACCCCGCGTATGCGTGTCCATCGGCTCAGTGCTTGTGTTTTTTCGCGCGCTTGTCGGACTTCTCAAACGCCTCTTCGAGTGCACGATTGATCGTGCGCAGCACCTTGACCCGCGCCCAGCGCTTGTCATTGGCCTCGACCAGGGTCCAGGGCGAAATCTCGGTGCTGGTGCGGTCGACCATGTCGCCGACCGCCGTGCGATAGGCGTCCCACTTGTCGCGGTTGCGCCAGTCGTCCTCGGTGATCTTGAAGCGCTTGAACGGGATCTCTTCGCGGGCCTGGAAACGCTCCATCTGCGTGTCCTTGTCGATCGCCAGCCAGAACTTGACGACGATCACCCCGGCGTCGGCGATCTGCTCTTCGAAGTCGTTGATCTCGCTATAGGCCCGCAGCCAGTCGGCCGGGCTGCAAAAGCCCTCGATCCGCTCCACCAGCACCCGGCCGTACCAGGAACGATCGAACACGGTGAACTTGCCCCGCGCCGGCAGGTGTCGCCAGAAGCGCCACAGATACGGTTGCGCACGTTCCTCCTCGGTCGGCGCGGCAATCGGCACGATATTGTATTGACGCGGATCGAGCGCCGCCGCCACCCGGCGAATCGCCCCGCCCTTGCCCGCCGCATCGTTGCCTTCGAACACCGCCACCAGTGCATGGCGACGCATGCGTTTGTCGCGCATCAGCCCGGACAACCGTGCCTGCTCGGTAATCAACTGTTCTTCGTAGTCTTTCTTTTCCAGCCGCTGATTGAGGTCGAGGCTGTCGAGCAGATTGAGTTGATCGACCGCCGTACCCAGCGGTGCAGCGTTGACCTCCTCAGTCTCTACCTGCGCACGCTTGAGCGCATTCTGCAGGCCTTCGAGCAGGATCTTGCCGACCGCCAGACTGCGGTAGTTGGCGTCCATGCCTTCGATGATGTGCCACGGCGCGTAATCGCGACTGGTACGGCGCAGCACGCGCTCGCCGTATTTGACGAACTTGTCGTAGGTCTGCGATTGCTGCCAGTCCAGCGGGCTGATGCGCCAGCTGTGCAGCGGGTCGTCGGCCAGCGCCTTGAGCCGTGCTTTCATCTGTTTCTTGGACAGGTGGAACCAGAACTTGAAGATCAGCGCGCCTTCATCGCAGAGCATCTTTTCCAGACGCTCGGCGGCGTTGATTGCCTGATCCAGCCGTGGATCCTTGAACAGCCCGTGAACTCGGCCCTGGAGCATCTGGCTGTACCAGTTGCCGAAGAAAATCCCCATTCGCCCCTTGGCCGGCAGCATCCGCCAGTAACGCCAGGCCGGTGGCCGCGCCAGTTCTTCATCGGTCTGCTGATCGAAGGTGCGCACCTCGATCAGGCGCGGGTCCATCCACTCGTTGAGCAACTTGACTGTCTCGCCCTTGCCCGCGCCTTCGATGCCGTTGATCAGGACGATCACGGGAAAACGCTTCTGCTGCTGCAACTCGAACTGCGCCTCGAGCAGCGCTTCACGCAGTGCGGGCACTGCGGCGTCGTAAGTCTCTTTGTCGATGGCATGGCCGATTTCGGCGGATTCAAACATGGGCACGGCTCCTTCCAGGATTCAGCAAGACTAGCGGATTGGGCATGGCGATGGAGGAGAAATTCCCCCACAAAGTTGAGTTAAATGAATGAAAACCTGTGGCGAGGGAGCTTGCTCCCGCTCGGCTGCGCAGCAGTCGCAAGACCTGCAACCACCGTCCTCCAGACAAATTGTGGTCGCAGGTTTTGGGGCTGCTGCGCACCCCGGCGGGAGCAAGCTCCCTCGCCACAAAGGCTGGTGATGATCCTGCATTCGACTCAAGGATCACCTGCCATGGATCAAGCACCCCGCGCCCATTCAGCTAGAATGGCCGCCTTGTCGTTGCCGAGCCTGCCATGAAACCTGTATTGCCCCACGCCCAACTCGACTGGGATGACCTCGGACGTCCGCGCTCGCGGGTGTTCGATGACGTGTATTTTTCCGACCAGTCGGGGCTGGATGAAACCCGTTACGTGTTCCTCGAACAGAACCGTCTGGCCGAACGTTTTGCCGCGTTGCCGGCGCACGGGCGGCTGGTGATCGGCGAAACCGGCTTCGGCACCGGGCTGAATTTTCTCTGCGCCTGGCAGTTGTTCGAACAGCACGCGGTGGCCGGTGCGCGACTGCATTTTGTCAGTGTCGAAAAGTACCCGTTGAGTCCGGCGGATCTGCAACGGGCGCTGGCCCTGTGGCCGGCGCTCAAGCCGCTGGCCGATCAACTGCTGACGCATTACGTGGCGATCCATCAGGGTTTTCAGCGGATCATTCTTGGCAACGGTCGGGTCACGCTGACCCTGCTGATCGGCGATGCGCTGGAGCAACTGCCGCAACTCGATGCGCAGATCGACGCGTGGTTTCTCGACGGTTTCGCCCCGGCGAAAAACCCCGACATGTGGACCGCCGAACTGTTCGCCGAACTGGCGCGACTGGCCGCGCCGGGCTCGACCATCAGCACCTTCACCAGCACCGGCTGGGTGCGGCGTCTGCTCAACGCGGCCGGGTTCAAGATGAAACGCACCCCGGGCATCGGCCACAAGTGGGAGATCCTGCGCGGCGAGTTTCTCGGCTGGCCGCAGGACGTCGCGCCACCGCTGCCGGACAAACCGTGGTTCGCCCGCCCTGCCCCTTTGACCGGTGAGCGTCGCGCACTGGTGATCGGCGCCGGGCTGGCCGGTTGTGCGACCGCTGCCAGCCTCGCGGCGCGCGGTTGGCAAGTCAGTCTGCTGGAACGTCACGCGGCCGTGGCGCAGGAGGCGTCGGGCAATCCGCAGGGCGTGCTGTACCTGAAGCTGTCGGCCCACGGCACTGCGTTGTCGCAACTGATCGTCAGCGGCTTCGGCTACACCCGCCGTCTGCTGGAAACCTTGCAGCGCGGCACCGACTGGGACGATTGCGGCGTGCTGCAACTGGCTTTCAATGCCAAGGAAGCCGAGCGTCAGGCGCAACTGGCCGCGGCCTTCCCGGAAGATCTGGTGCACTGGCTTGATCAGCCGCAAGCCGAAGCGCAGGCCAGCATCGGTTTGGCCCACGGCGGTTTGTACTACCCCGAAGGGGGCTGGGTGCATCCACCCGCGCTGTGCCAGGCGCAAGCCGCGCAAGCAAACATCGAACTGCTCAAGCATCACGATGCGCTGGAACTGCGCAAGGTCGGCGGGCAATGGCAAGCCCTCGACGGCGACCGCCTGCTGGCGAGCGCGCCGGTGGTGGTACTGGCCGGCGCGGCGGAGATCAAACGCTTTGCGCAAAGTGCCGAACTGCCACTCAAGCGCATTCGCGGGCAGATCACGCGCCTGCCGCAAACCACCGAGAGCCAGACACTGCGCACCGTGGTCTGCGCCGAAGGTTATGTCGCCCCGGCTCGTTTGGGTGAACACACGCTGGGCGCGAGTTTCGACTTCAACAGCGATGACCTGACGCCGACCACCGCTGAACACCTGGGCAATCTGGCGATGCTCGAAGAGATCTCCAGCGATCTGGTGGCGCGCCTGCACATCAATCAACTGCCCCCGGAAACTCTGGAGGGACGCGCCGCATTCCGCTGCACCAGTCCCGACTATCTGCCGATCGTCGGCCCCCTCGCCGACCGCAAAGCCTTCGCTCAGGCCTACGCGGTGTTGAGCAAGGACGCGCGACAAGTGCCGGACATCGCCTGCCCATGGCTCGATGGCCTGTACGTCAACAGCGGCCACGGTTCACGCGGGTTGATCACCGCGCCGCTGTCTGGCGAACTGCTCGCGGCATGGCTGGACAACGAGCCGCTGCCACTGCCCCGAAGCGTCGCCGAGGCCTGCCATCCCAACCGTTTCGCGCTGCGTACGTTGATTCGCGGCAAATGAGAATTCGCGATTGGCCGCTGGTCAGTCGCCCCCTCTTATAACTCATCGTTCTAAAACTCCCACATCTGCAGCGGGTCAGTTTCTGAGTACCGGCCATTTTGGCCAGACTTGAATGACCCCTCCCCAACGGAAAAACCGGTAAGGACTTTATGTGCGGATTAGCTGGCGAGTTACGTTTTGATCATCAACCTGCAGACCTTGCAGCGGTAGAGCGAATCACCCATCACCTGGCCCCTCGCGGCCCCGACGCGTGGGGCTTCCATGCCCAAGGGCCGATTGCCCTGGGCCATCGTCGCCTGAAAATCATGGATCTGTCGGACGGCTCGGCGCAGCCGATGATCGACAGCCAACTGGGCTTGTCCCTGGCCTTCAACGGCGCGATCTACAACTTCCCGGAACTGCGCGCCGAGCTCGAAGCGCTCGGCTATGCCTTCTATTCCGGTGGCGACACCGAAGTGCTGCTCAAGGGCTACCACGCCTGGGGCGAAGCGCTGCTGCCGAAACTCAATGGCATGTTCGCGTTCGCCATCTGGGAGCGCGATGCGCAGCGTCTGTTCATCGCCCGTGACCGTCTCGGCGTGAAGCCTTTGTACCTGTCGCGCACCGGCCAGCGTTTGCGCTTTGCCTCGGCCCTGCCGGCGCTGCTCAAGGGCGGCGACATTAATCCGATCCTCGATCCGGTGGCGCTCAATCACTATCTGAATTTCCATGCGGTGGTGCCGGCTCCACGCACCTTGCTCGCCGGCATCGAAAAGCTGCCGCCAGCGACCTGGATGCGCGTCGAAGCCGATGGCCGCACCGAACAGAAAACCTGGTGGACCCTGCCCTACGGCCCACACGACGACGAAAAAAACCTGACCCTCGAAGACTGGCGCGACCGCGTGCTCGACAGCACCCGCGAAGCGGTGGCAATCCGTCAACGCGCGGCGGTGGATGTCGGCGTGCTGCTGTCCGGCGGTGTCGATTCGAGCATGCTCGTCGGCCTGCTGCGTGAAGTCGGTGTGGAAAACCTGTCAACCTTTTCCATCGGTTTCCAGGATGCCGGCGGCGAGCGCGGCGATGAATTTCAGTATTCCGATCTGATCGCCAAACACTACGGCACGCAACACCATCAATTGCGCATCGACGAAAAAGAGATCATCGAGCAACTGCCCGCCGCGTTCCGCGCGATGAGCGAGCCGATGGTCAGCCACGACTGCATCGCCTTCTACCTGCTGTCCCGCGAAGTGGCCAAGCACTGCAAAGTGGTGCAAAGCGGCCAGGGTGCGGACGAGTTGTTCGCCGGGTATCACTGGTATCCGCAAGTCGATGGCGCGGCCGACCCGTACGCGGCCTATCGCGCGGCGTTTTTCGACCGCAGCTATGACGACTACGCGGCCACCGTGCAACCGAAATGGCTGACGGCGAATGACGCCGCTGGCGACTTCGTGAAAGAACATTTCGCCCAGCCCGGCGCCGATGCCGCAGTCGACAAAGCCCTGCGTCTGGACAGCACGGTGATGCTGGTGGACGACCCGGTCAAACGCGTCGACAACATGACCATGGCCTGGGGCCTGGAGGCGCGCACGCCGTTTCTCGACTATCGCCTGGTGGAACTGTCGGCGCGGATTCCCGGCCAGTTCAAGCTGCCCGATGGCGGCAAACAAGTGTTGAAAGAAGCTGCGCGGCTGGTGATTCCAAGCGAAGTGATCGACCGCAAGAAAGGTTACTTCCCGGTGCCGGGCCTCAAGCACTTGCAAGGCGACACCCTGAACTGGGTGCGTGAACTGCTGCTGGATCCGAGTCAGGATCGCGGCCTGTTCAACCCGGCCATGCTCGACAAACTGCTGACTGATCCGCAAGGCCAATTGACGCCGTTGCGCGGCTCGAAACTGTGGCAACTGGCGGCCCTGAACCTGTGGCTCAGTGAACAAGGAATCTGATTGATGAAACCTCACGCCACGGCGATCAACCAACGCCTGTTACGCGGTCAGACACCGTCGTATGAACGCTTGCAGGCGCGTCTGGCCGAAGACGGCAGCGAACTCGGTGCCGACCCCATTGCCGTGCATTGCGGCTGGGGCCGGCTGCTGATCGGTCACACCTTTCCTGACCCGGCGACCCTGGCGCAGGAACTGCTCAACGAACAGCCCGGCGAACGCGATATCGCCCTGTACGTCGCCGCACCGCAGCAGATTCTCGGGCTGGAACCGACGCAACTGTTTCTCGACCCATCCGATACTTTGCGCCTGTGGTTCAGCGATTACCGCCAGGCCACCCGCGTGTTTCGCGGCTTCCGCATTCGCCGCGCGCAAAGCGACGCGGACTGGCAAGCGATCAATCTACTGTATCAGGCACGCGGCATGTTGCCGATCGATGCCACGCGGCTGACCCCGCATCATCAGGGCGGCCCGGTGTACTGGCTGGCCGAAGATGAAGACAGCGGCGCGGTGATCGGCAGCGTCATGGGCCTCAATCACCAGAAAGCCTTCAACGATCCGGAACATGGCAGCAGCCTGTGGTGCCTGGCGGTGGATCCGCAGTGCTCGCGGCCCGGTGTCGGTGAAGTGCTGGTGCGGCATTTGATAGAGCACTTCATGAGTCGCGGCCTGAGCTATCTGGATCTGTCGGTGCTGCATGACAACCGTCAGGCCAAGAATCTTTACGCCAAGCTCGGTTTTCGCAACCTCTCGACCTTCGCCATCAAGCGCAAGAACGGCATCAATCAGACGCTGTTCCTCGGTCCGGGGCCGGAAGCCAACTTCAACCCTTACGCGCGGATCATCGTCGAAGAAGCGCATCGGCGCGGCATCGACGTGCAAGTGGACGATGCCGAAGCCGGGCTGTTCACCCTCAGCCATGGCGGGCGCCGGGTACGTTGCCGCGAATCGTTGAGCGACCTGACCAGCGCGATCAGCATGAGTCTGTGTCAGGACAAAAGCCTGACCCACAAAGTGTTGAAAGGCGCCGGCCTGCAGCTGCCCTCGCAGCAACTGGCGGGCAATGCCGACGACAATCTGGCGTTTCTCGATGAGCATCAGCGGGTGGTGGTCAAGCCGCTCGACGGTGAACAGGGTCAGGGGGTCGCGGTGGATCTGCAGAGCATCGAAGAGGTGCAGCAGGCCATCGAAGCCGCCAAACATTTTGACAGCCGCGTACTGCTGGAAAGCTTCCACGAAGGTCTCGACCTGCGGATTCTGGTGATCGGTTTTGAAGTGGTGGCGGCAGCCATTCGCCGTCCCGCCGAAGTAGTCGGCGACGGGCACCATTCGGTCGGTGCGTTGATCGAAGCTCAAAGTCGCCGTCGGCAAGCGGCCACCAGCGGCGAGAGCAAGATCCCGCTGGATCACGAAACCCAACGCACCTTGCACGCCGCCGGTTATGACTACAGCAGCATTCTGCCGGCGGGCGAACATCTGTTCGTGCGCCGCACGGCCAATCTGCACACCGGTGGCACGCTGGAGGATGTCACGGCAATTCTGCACCCGACGCTGGTTGATGCAGCGGTGCGTGCAGCGCGGGCGCTGGACATTCCGATGGTTGGCCTCGACTTGATGGTGCCGGCGGCGGATCAGCCAGAGTACGTGTTTATCGAAGCCAACGAACGCGCGGGATTGGCCAATCATGAGCCGCAGCCGACGGCGGAGCGGTTTGTCGATCTGTTGTTTCCGCACAGTCAGCCGGCTGTTTCTTGATCATGTAGAGCCTGAACCGGCCCCATCGCTGGCAAGCCAGCTCCCACAGGTTTACCGGTGTACCCAATCACTGTGGGAGCTGGCTTGCCAGCGATGAGGCCCTGACAGGCAACACAAATTCCCTCATCGAAACCATCGATGCGCCTCAACTCATCAGGAGTTTCCATGACCACACAAATCCCCGAACCAGATCTCAACTACCTGCAGAAAGTCCTGCTAGAAATGCTCGCCATTCCCAGCCCTACCGGGTTCACCGACACCATCGTGCGTTACGTCGCCGAGCGTCTGGAAGAACTTGGCATCCCTTTCGAAATGACCCGGCGCGGCACCATTCGCGCCACGCTCAAGGGCAAGAAAAACAGCCCTGACCGCGCCGTCTCCGCGCACCTGGATACCATCGGCGCCGCCGTGCGTGCGGTGAAAGACAACGGCCGACTGACCCTGGCGCCGGTCGGTTGCTGGTCGAGCCGTTTTGCCGAAGGCAGCCGGGTCAGCCTGTTCACCGACAATGGCGTGATTCGCGGCAGCGTGTTGCCGCTGATGGCCTCCGGGCACGCGTTTAACACTGCCGTTGACGAGATGCCGATCAGCTGGGATCACGTCGAGCTGCGTCTGGATGCCTACTGCGCGACCAAGGCCGATTGCGACTCGCTGGGCATCAGCGTCGGCGACGTGGTGGCGTTCGACCCGCTGCCGGAGTTCACCGAGAGCGGCCACATCAGCGCCCGACACCTCGATGACAAGGCCGGTGTGGCGGCATTGCTCGCCGCGCTCAAGGCCATCGTCGACAGCGGTCAGGAATTGATGATCGACTGCCACCCGCTGTTCACCATCACCGAAGAAACCGGCAGCGGCGCGGCGGCGGCATTGCCGTGGGATGTCAGCGAATTCGTCGGCATCGACATCGCACCGGTCGCGCCCGGCCAGCACTCCAGCGAACACGCGGTGAGTGTGGCGATGCAGGATTCCGGCGGGCCTTACGACTATCACCTGTCGCGGCATTTGCTGCGTCTGGCCGGTGAAAACGAACTGCCGGTGAGGCGTGACCTGTTCCGTTATTACTTCAGCGACGCGCATTCGGCGGTGACCGCCGGGCATGACATCCGCACGGCGCTGCTGGCCTTCGGCTGTGATGCGACGCATGGTTATGAGCGTACGCACATCGACAGTCTGGCGGCGCTCAGTCGCTTGCTCGGGGCGTATATTCTGAGTCCGCCGGTGTTCGCCAGCGATGCGGCGCCGGCCAATGCTTCGCTGGATCGCTTCAGTCATCAGATCGAGCATGACACGCAGATGGAGAGCGATACGCGGGTGCCGTCGGTGGACAGTCTGGTGGGGCAGCGTTCCGACAGTTGATCCGGGGTTCTGTGGTGGCTGGCCTGGCCCCATCGCTGGCAAGCCAGCTCCCACAGTTTTCGGGGTGGATCACTTGTCTGTGTACACCATCAAACCCTGTGGAGCTGGCTTGCCAGCGATAGGGCCGATACTGCCCACACAAAACTGGCAGCCAGCCACCAATCGCCGTAGCATCCCGCCATTGATTTAGCCGAGGTGCCCATGCTGATTCCCTACGACGCTCTTGAAGTCGACACCCTCACCCGCCTGATCGAGGATTTCGTCACCCGCGACGGCACGGACAACGGTGATGACACACCGCTGGAAACCCGCGTGTTGCGCGTGCGCCAGGCGCTGACCAAAGGTCAGGCACTGATCGTGTTCGATCCGGAAAGCGAGCAATGCCAGTTGATGCTCAAACACGATGTGCCCAAACATCTGTTCGACTGAGACCTCAGCGAACCTTTTCAGTGATCTGTTTGCGCTGGATCCGCTCGTAGACTTCAGAGCGGTGCACATTGACCTTCTGCGGCGCCTCGACACCAAAGCGCACACTGGAACCGTTGACTGACAACACGCGCACGGATATGTCGTCACCGATGGAAATCAACTCGCCCACAACACGGCTGAGTACAAGCATGGAGTTCGTCCTTCAGGGTTAGCCAGCCCTGAAGATGCGCGGTGGGCACGCGCTCTACAATGGGTCGCGCGCAATTCAGTCTTGCCCTACATCCTGAGTCGCTGCGCCCTTCAGACGTTTCCTGCAAATGGCTAAACAGTCTCGCCTCAAGCGGCAGTAAATCGCGGTCCGAACAGGATCACGCTGGCGCCGATCACGCACAGCGCCACGCCGATCCAGTCCGAACCCAGCGGGCGCACCCGCTCGACCACCGCCAGCCAGCCGATCGACGCGACGATGTAGATCCCACCATACGCGGCATAGGCGCGCCCGGCGTAAGCCGCTTCCACGCGAGTCAACAACAGGGCGAACAGGGTCAGGCTGAGCAGCGCCGGGATCACCCACAGGGCACTTTTGCCCTGACGCAGCCACATGAAAAAGGCGAAACAGCCGGCGATTTCAAACAGCGCCGCGAGGAAAAACCACAGGTAATTGAGCATTGATGTGTCTCGACAGGGTGACCATTGCGGCCACCCTAACGACGCGACACCCTTCGGGCAAGTTCAGCCGTTGGTTTGTCTGGCCTTGGCGCGCATTTTATCGGCCATGCTGGTCATTTCGTTGTAGATCAGTTGCGGGTTCTTCTGTTTGATCGCCCAGGCCATGCGCCCCTGCTCGTGCGGCAGGATCATGAATTCGCCGGCGGCCACTTGCTGGTAGATATAGTCAGCGATGTCGGCAGCCGTAATCGGCGAACTTTCCAGCAACTTGCCGACCTGGGCTTTCATGGCCGGCGTCGGGCCACGGAACGAGTCGAGCAAGTTGGTCTGGAAGAACGACGGGCAGACCACATGTACGCTGACTTCCTGCTGCGCCAGTTCGATCAGCAAACTTTCCGACAACGCCACTACACCGGCCTTGGCCACGTTGTAGTTGCTCATGGCCGGGCCTTGCATCAGTGCAGCCATCGAAGCGATGTTGATGATCTTGCCTTTGCTCTGTTCGAGCAGCGGCAGGAACGCCTTGCAGCCCTTGACCACGCCCATCAGGTTGATCGCGATCTGCCAGTCCCAATCCTCCAGCGACAGTTCGCTGAAGAATCCGCCGGACGCCACACCGGCGTTGTTGACGATGACATCGATGCCGCCGAGCTTCACTTCGCAAGCCTGAGCAAACGCAGTGAGCTGGCTGTAATCACGCACGTCGCAACGTTGGGTGAAACCGTCACCACCGGCCTCGCGCACCCGCTTCAAGGTTTCCTGCAGGCCAGGTTCGCTGACGTCGGACAAGGCCAGCTGCCAGCCTTCACGCGCCCAGCGCAGCGCGATTTCGCGTCCTAAACCTGAGCCTGCACCGGTGATCATCATGCGATTTTGCATAGCAGACAGCCTTGTTGTTTCGTAGGAGATGCGCGGAGTGTAGCGAAGGATCCCGGGTATCCCACGCTCCATCAGATTGCTGAATACAGGATCAAAAGATCGCAGCCTTCGGCAGCTCCTACACCGATTCCTGTAAGAGCTGCCGAAGGCTGCGATCTTTTGATCTTGCGCTTAAAGGAAATAAGCCTGCGGACCAAATACATTAAAAAAACATTGAATTTTCTTTCATTCGCACCGGTCGGAATTTGTAAGCCGTCTGGAATTAGTTAGCCTCCAGTCGCCCTTGAACACCAAGACTTCTCGAACACTATCAACAAGGAAATCGACATGGGCACAATTCTTATCATTATCCTGATCCTGTTGCTGATCGGTGGTCTGCCGGTCTTCCCGCACTCCAGAAGTTGGGGTTACGGTCCTTCGGGCATTATCGGCGTGGTGTTGGTGGTGCTGTTGGTCTTGCTGTTACTTGGCAGGATATAAAACCCCAAGACAAAAAAAGAGGCCCTCAGGGGCCTCTTTTTTTATGCAGCGGTTTTATCAGTCCGGCTTGCCGTTGATCACACCGGCGGTGTTGTCCATCAGACTCTTGGTCGCCGTCTGCAGGAACGCTTCAAGCTTGAGTTTCAGTTCGGCGGTACGCGGTGCGTCCGGAATGATCTCGGCAGAAGGGTTCGCGCCCAGTTGGTACTGGTAGATCTTCGGCGCCATTTCCTTCTCTTTCGGCAGCACCAGGATCTGATCGGCAGTGACGATAGCAGTGGTCTGCTCGCTGCCCGACGGCTTGATCACACCGAAACCGGTGTCGCCGGCCGGCAGGTTGAGCAGGTCGCGGCCCCAGCACTGGTGACGCACTTCGCCGCCCAGACGGCCCATGATGGTCGGCACGATGTCGATCTGCGTACCCACGGTGTGGTCACGGGTACCGAACTTCTCCTGGATGCCCGGGGCGATCATCAGCATCGGCACGTTGAAGCGGCCCAGGTCCATTTCAGTGATCTGGCGCTCGTTGCCGAAGCCGTGGTCACCAACGATCACGAACAGGGTTTCCTTGAAGTACGGCTCTTTGCGCGCCTTCTCGAAGAACTGACCCAGTGCCCAGTCGGCGTAACGCATGGCGGTCAGGTGTTCGTTGAGGCTGCCGCGATCAGTCACGCGCTCCACCGGCAAAGGTGTCGGCAACGCATACGGCGTGTGGTTGGACAGGGTCTGCAGCAGCGCATAGAACGGCTTGCCGTTTTCCCGTGCCTTCAGTTCCACCAGACCACGGTCGAACATGTCCTGGTCGGAGACGCCCCAGGTCGGATCGGAGAACACCGGGTTGACGAAGTCATTACGACCCACGAAGTTGGTCATGCCCTGGTTGCTGAAGAAGCCCGACTGGTTGTCCCAGGCGAAGTCGCCATTGTAGACATACACGTCATCATACTTGCGCGCGCTGAGCAGCTGCGGCAGGCCGGAGAGCTTGTGGCTGCCTTCCGGGGTCTGCATCAGGTATTCGAAACCCGGCAGGTTCGGGAAGCACGCCATGGTCGCAAACATGCCCTGGTGGGTGTGGGTGCCGTTGGAGAAGAAGCGGTCGAACAGCAGGCCTTCCTTCGACAGTTTGTCGAGGTAAGGCGTGATGTTGCCCGGTGCGCCCAGGGCGCCGACCGAGTGACCGGCCATGCTTTCCATCAGGATCACAACGACGTTCTTGATCGGCAGGGTCTTGTCGGCCGGTGGCGTGTAGTCACGACGCACGGCAGCGATGTCGGCATCGACCAGTTTGTCGTCCGGCATCACCAGCATCTCGCGCACCACTTTCTGCGCCTGTTCCTGCGGCAGCGTGGCTTTCCAGATGTTGTTGCGATCCTCGCCCATGCGGTCTTTGGCAGCGGCGATCAGCGACAGCGTGCCGTTGAGGCCGAGCTGGTTGGCGAAGTTCGATTCGGTGGTGTACACGTCACCCCAGCGCAGCGGCGGGCCCTGGCGCAGGGTGCCACGGGCAGCCACGACGCAGATCAGCAGACAAACCACGAACACCGCCAGGCGGGTGTACCACGGCGCCACCTGACGGGTGCCGACGTTGCCGCCGCTGAACGGGCCACGTGGCCGGGTCGCGCGGTCGGCGCCCTTGAACGCCAGGGTCAGGATCACGGTGCCGATGACCCACGCCAGCAGGTAGCGCACCACCGGGAAACCGTACCAGAGCATGCTCATCACGGTTTTCGGGTCTTCTTTTACGTACTGGAACACCAGGCCATTGAGGCGCTGGTGGAACTCACGGTAGAAGTCCATTTCCATCAGACCGAGGAACAGCGCGATGCTGGACGCCACGGTCAGCCACAGACGGAAGAAGCCACGCGCAGCCATCGCCCGCGCACTGAACAGTGCCAGCAGCAGCGGAACGCAGACATAGACCACCAGGCGCAGGTCGAAACGCAGGCCGTTGGCGAAGGCTTCGAGGAAGGTCGAAGCCGGGGTATCGAGGATCATCTCGCGGTTGTAGACCAGCAGCGCGAGGCGCAGCACGGAAAACATCACCATCATGACCAGGGCACACAACAGTGTGTAGGCCAGATGCGATTTGACGGTCGGTTGCAGCAGGCGAGTGGAAGATCGCTGCTGATTCAGGGCGTCCGGGTTTGCCATGTCGTTTTAGGACCCATTGGAAGTTGAAGTTGCAAAATACAGCGGCGCCATGCCCTCTATTGGCCATTCCAGGCCCCGGGGCGTGCGCGGTGCGCAAATGTTGCACGATCAACGGCAGCATTGCCATTGATTACTGCCCCGCTGCCCGACTCTTTCATGCAAGCATTCGGATACGGACAAGCGGGGTTGCGCGGGCGAATTGTCTGGAACACTTTGTGAAAATTTCGTCCAACGCATATCTGGAAACACAATATAACGACAAAACAAAAACGCCCCGAATCGGTCGGGGCGTTTTGCTGTGAGCGCGAAGATTACTTCTCAGCGCGTTCTTTCAGGGCTTTGAGGGTGTTGAAGGGAGCATCGACCACAAACTTGTTGGCAATCATGCTTGGCACGCTGCCGCCTGGTTCGGTGTGCACCTGATAGGTCACTTCAACCTGATCACCTTTGGGCACGAACTTCCAGAAGCCTTTGACCTGAGCGACACGGACAAAGCCTTTCTCTTCGGGAATGTACTTCGGCACGCCTTCGAGGTTGCGGGTCAGGCTGCCATCGGCACCTTCAACGGTGGTGACGTGCAGCACCGAATCGCGTGGGGTGACTGGCCACGGCGTATTGAACTGGGTGTAGGTCCAGCTCTGATCGCCTTCGTGCTTGAGCAGCTTCTGGGTTTTGCACTCGTGAATCCAGGCGCAGGCTCCGGACACGTCTTCCTGCAAGGCACGCAGTTTGGCAACGGTGGTCTTCATCAAGGCAACACCCTGATAGGACTTGTAATCGGAACCCGGCACTTCGGCCAGCGAGACCTTGATCCCGTCCTGCTCCTTGGCGACTTTCCAGTCCTCAGCCTGAGCAACCGAAGTAGCCAGCACAGCCGTCAAACCACACAACACAGCGATACGATGCAGCGAACCCATAGTCTTATTCCTTATTGTTGAAGTTCCGTTCGTTTGACACATCACGCCGCCGTCATCTGCTCCCACCAGCCGATCAGTTTGATCGCCTCTTCCGAGCTGCTGCCACAGACTTCGACATCGGCGGCAAATCCCGAGCAGACCGCCGGACGCTCCGGCTGGCCGAAAATGTTGCACAGGTTTTCGACCGACAGCTGCACGCAACGTTCGCCGGCAGGTTTGCCGTCGGGCATGCCCGGAATGGCAGAACTGATAGAAGGGGCAATACAGCAAGCGCCACAGCCTTCACGGCATTTCATGACGAGCAAGTCCTCGCGACGGGCAATGTGTTAAAGAGACACGGACAGAGTAACCGCTAAAACGGTTGTTTCAAATTCCCTGAACCGGGGTTTTTACCGATAACTGAATGTGACTGACCAGTCTCCGACAAAGCGTCTGGTTCGCGGGTCACGGATCAATTGGATTTACTGCTTGAACTCGAAATCCAGCGCAGCGCCTTCGACTTCGCGGCGCTCTTCGTTGCGCAGCTGCAACTGCATTTCGTTGCTGAGCAGGCGGCCGTTGAGCTGGAAACCGCTGTTCTTCTCGCCGAACATCTGCGGCAGGATCGCCTCGTGCTTGGGCAGCGACACGGTGCCGGCGGGTTTGAGTTGCTGAACCATGTCCTTGGGCAGACTCAGATCGAGCTTGGCCGGCGGCAGTTTGGTTTTCACCACCTCACTGGCCGGTTTTGACTTAGAGGCAATCGGGGGCCGCTTCTTCAGCGGAGCAGCTTTCTTCTGCGGGGCTTTTTTATCCTGAGCCTTCTTGTCCGCAACGGCTTTGCTGCTGGCGGTTTTACTCGCCGGAGCTGACGCCGCAGGCTTTTCCTGAACGGCGGCTGCCATGACACCGGGCGCATCGCCCATCGTCAACACACCAAGCAAAATCCAGGCAGCAGGCAAAATCGCTTTCATGAGCCCCACAACACTAACGGCAGAGGGCCATATGCTCGCTTGTTGAGCGTCACAAGACAAGCACGACGCGCCGCTCGTTCAGAAACCGCCAGCGGTTTCCTGACACAGTTGGGTCGCCAGCAAACCGAGGGTCATCAGCGCCCTTTCCGCCTCGCGATTCCACGGCGTACCGCAGTTCAGGCGAATGCAGTGATTGAACTGCTCGGTATTACTGAAGATCAGCCCCGGCGCAATGCTGATGCCCTGCTGCAATGCGCGGACGTGCAATTCCTGGGTATTGACCCTGCCCGGCAGACTCACCCAGAGGATGAAACCGCCCGTAGGCCGGGTCATTTGCGTGCCTTCGGGGAAGTACTGCTGCACCGCCAGCTGGAACGCACTGAGGTTTTTTCGGTATTCCTGGCGGATGTACCGTAAATGCCGGTCATAACCGCCATTTTCCAGATAAGCGGCAATCGCCATCTGCGTGACACTGCACGCCGAATGCGTGGTGAAAGTCTGCAGACGCTGGATTTCCTGCTGATACTTGCCGGCAATCATCCAGCCGACGCGTACGCCCGGCGACAATGTCTTGGAAAAGCTCGAGCAGTAGATCACCCGATCCAGTCGATCGTAGGCTTTGAGGGCTTTGGTGCGGCCTTGTTCGAACATCAACTCGCCATAGATGTCGTCTTCGACGATCTGGATATCAAAGTCCGAGGCCAGACGCAGCAACTGCTTCTGCCGCTCTTCGGGCATGGTGCCGCCCAGTGGATTGCTCAGGCGAGTGGTCAGAACCAAGGCTTTGATCGACCATTGGTTGGCCGCCAGTTGCAAGGCTTCGAGGCTCATGCCGGTGGCCGGATCGCTGGGGATCTCGATCACTTTCAAGCCCAGCAGGTCGGCCAGTTGCAGCAGACCGTAATAGGTTGGCGATTCGGCCGCGATCAGGTCGCCCGGACGGGTCAGCACCCGCAGCGACATCTGCAGCGCATCGACACAACCGTGGGTGATCACCACTTCTGACGGATCGACCACGACCCCGGCGTCGCGCATGCGGATCGCCACTTGCCGGCGCAGCGGTTCGAACCCGGGGCTGAACATGTAGCTGAATGCCCGAGGACTATGGAAACGAGTGACCTTGGCCAGTTGCTGATGCAATGCGCGCACCGGCAAGTAGTCAACGCTCGGCACTGCCGCGCCCAATGGGAAAACCCCCTCGCGCCGGGATTCGACCAACACTTGCTGAATGATACTGGCGCGGGTGACCAGGCCTGGCCGTTCGACCCGGGCGATGTCCGGGGTCGGGGCTGTCAGCGCCGGGGTCTGGTGTACGTAGTAACCGGACTGCGGCCGCGCACGGATCAGGCCCTGATCTTCGAGATTGGCGTAAGCCTGCAACACCGTTGCATGGCTGACATTGAGCTGCGAACTCATCTTGCGCACCGACGGCACGCGTTCTCCGGGCTGATAGACACCACGCCGGATGTCTTCCGCCAGTTGTTGAGCAATACGTTGGTAGAGCAAGAGGTTGGTCATGACGCAGCACTCGATTTCACGGGCATTTTATTCTTGTGTGAAACAATACCGGAACAGTTTAGAAGTGTACTGGGACAGTTGCCACCATAGTCGACCATACAGTGCAGTGTCAGCTACAACTGTACGGATTTGCGTGCCAATCGACAGACGTAAAAAAGCCCGGCGCTGCATGACAGGCCGGGCTTTCCAGAGACGCAGCCCTCAGCGGGCGGCGCCGAGCTGGCCTTTCTCGTCGGAGAACACGATTTCCACCCGACGGTTCTGCGCCCGCCCGCGCTCGGAAGCATTGGCGTCCACCGGGTACTCGTCGCCGTAACCTTCGACCTGAATGCGCTTATCCTCAATCCCGAGGTCCATCAGCACATCAGCCACCGCTTGCGCGCGATCACGCGACAGCTTGAGGTTTTCCTGTTTGCCGCCGGTGCTGTCGGTATAACCCTCGATGCGCACCACGCGTTTCGGGTTGAGCTGCAGGAACTGCACGATCTTCAACACCACGCGATTGGCCGAGTTCTTCAGCTCCGCTTCGCCGGTGTCGAACAGCACGTCGCCCAAGGTCATGACCAGACCGCGATCGGTTTGCGTGGTGGCCAGCGCGACGATCTGTTCTTCGAGCCACTTGCCCTGCTGCTGCACGCTCAGCAGTTTGGACTCGCGCAGGGCCAGTTGCAGGCGCTGGCGCTCCAGCTCCAGCTTCGCCGCGCGCTCTTCGTTGAGCACCAGATTGGTGTGTTCGCGGGCGATTTCGCTGTAACGCTGACTCAGGTAGGCGTAATGCGCGACGTCCCAACCGCTGCCCCAATAGGTCGACAGGCGATCGGCACGGGCCAGCGATTCACCGGCGCGGATAACGTCCTTGGGCGCGATACGCAGCACGTTGGAATCTTCCTTGACCTTCTGGAAGTCGCTGCTGGCCTGTTGCAAGGCGGCTTCACTGTGTTGACCGGCGCAACCGTAGAGGCTTGCGCAACCGGCCAGAATCAACCCGCCGAGGGCTTTGGACTTGAGGCTCATTGGGCATCTCCCAGTTGCTTGCGCAGACGGATGATGCGGGTGTTGAGCACGTTCAGTTGCTCTTCGCTCTTTTGCGTCAGCACCTTGGCTTCGGCCAGACGTGCATCCAGCTCGGCCTGTTCGGAACGCATGCGCGCGTTCTTGTAAGACTCGTCGGTCATGTTGCCCTTGGCCCGGTTGAACTTGTCTTCGGCCAGTTTCATTTCCGGCATTTCATCGGCGGTCGCACCGACAGCCTTGGCCTGGGTGATGGCCTGCTCGGTCAGGCGCATTTGCTCAATGGGCGCAGGATCGTTGGCGCAGCCGGCCAGGGCCAGAACGGCCATGACCGCGAAAAGAGGTCGAATACTCACTAAGAATCCCTACTGTTTTGGGGCACTGACAGGTGGCTGCGGCTGTTGCTGCTGAGCCTTCCAGCGCTCGATATTGCGTTGCAGCGCGGCTTCGGTCAGTCCGGACGCGGGCAATTCTGTCATCTTTTTAGCGAGCTGTCCGCGCAACCACGGATCGTTGCAGGCCGAGTTGTGCGAAACCGCGAGGAACAGTCCCGGTCGGTCGATCGGTTGCTCGAAGGCCAGCAGGTCATTGGCCATGCCTAATGCCTGCGCGGCGGCCATGCCCGAGTAGCGACCGGCGAGTACATATTCCACTTCACCCAGCAGAAGTTTCTGAAAGGCCTGGGTGATGTTTGCCGTCCGGGTCAGGGTCAGATTCTGCTCGGCGAAAGTGCCGAATGCCTGGGTCATTCGAGACTTTTCCGACATCCCGCCGGTGTGCCCGTGCAGGTCTTTGGCTTCGCTGTAGACCAGCGCCGAGCCTTTGCGCGTCCACACCAGATAGTCGTTTTCCAGCAACGGCGGATAAATGTAGTCGAGGTTTTCCAGTTCATTGAACATCAGCGGCGTGTCAGCCAGCATGTCCATGCGCCCGCTGCGCACTTCATCGAGGGCCTGTGAGCGTTTGCCGGCGTAGAGCAGCTCGACCTTGATCCCCAGACCCTTGGCCACTTGCTGCAACAGGTCGGCACTGGCGCCGATCAACTGCTTGGGATTCTGCGGATCCTGCCACAGGTACGGCGGCGCATCCGGGCTGCCGGTGACGACGAGGCGCTCGCATTTGCCGGCGGCCGCAGCCATCCCCGGTAACAGGATCAATCCCAATAACAACCCGCGGCGCAGATCCATGGCAAAACACTCCCACGCAAATTCGAGACAAAAAAAAGCCCGACCATAAGGCCGGGCTCTTTATAAGTGAAGCTGCCGGATTAGACCAGCTTCTCCAGCTCAGGTACCGCTTCGAACAGATCCGCCACCAGACCGTAATCGGCCACCTGGAAGATTGGCGCTTCTTCATCCTTGCTGATCGCGACGATCACTCTGGAGTCTTTCATGCCGGCCAGGTGCTGGATCGCGCCGGAGATACCGACGGCGATGTACAGCTGTGGCGCAACGATCTTGCCGGTCTGACCGACCTGCATGTCGTTCGGGACGAAACCTGCGTCGACCGCGGCGCGCGAAGCACCGACGGCAGCGCCCAGCTTGTCGGCCAGGGCGTACAGGTGTTTGAAGTTGTCGCCGTTCTGCATGCCGCGACCACCGGAAACGACGATCTTGGCAGCGGTCAGTTCAGGACGATCGGACTTGGCCAGTTCTTCGCTGACGAAGCTGGAAGTGCCGGCGTCGTGCGCCGCAGCAACCGCTTCAACAGCCGCCGAACCACCTTCAGCGGCAACCGGATCGAAACCGGTGGCACGCACGGTGATCACTTTGATCGCAGCGGTCGATTGCACGGTAGCGATAGCGTTACCGGCGTAGATCGGGCGCTTGAAGGTGTCGGCGCTTTCTACCGAGATGATCTCGGAGATCTGGTCAACGTCCAGTGCAGCGGCAACGCGCGGCAGGATGTTTTTGCCGTTGGACGTGGCGGCAGCCAGGATGTGGCTGTAGCCCTTGCCCAGCTCTGCAACCAGCGGCGCAACATTTTCCGGCAGCTGATGCGCGTAAGCGGCATTGTCAGCGTTCAGGACTTTGCTCACGCCAGCGATTTTCGCAGCGGCTTCAGCCACGGCGCCAGCGCCCTGGCCTGCAACCAGAACGTGGATGTCGCCGCCGATTTTGGCAGCAGCAGCCACGGTATTCAGTGTGGCCGGGGCCAGCACTTTGTTGTCGTGTTCAGCGATTACCAAGATAGTCATTTTTAGATTACCTTCGCTTCGTTTTTCAGTTTCTCGACCAGTTCAGCCACCGACTTGACCTTGATGCCCGCGCTGCGTGCAGCCGGCGCTTCGACTTTCAGGGTCTTGTTGGTGGAGGCGCGGAAACGCCCAAAGCGTCCGGAGTCA
>Ga0153923_100094_pt1 | contig 42881 bp, 43 predicted proteins | sample TSNJ007MetaG_FD_104682 | JGI IMG/M metagenome (GOLD analysis project Ga0153923, IMG submission 104682) | Attine ant fungus gardens microbial communities from New Jersey, USA - TSNJ007 MetaG | ecosystem: Host-associated > Fungi > Mycelium > Unclassified | place: USA: New Jersey, Brendon T. Byrne...
GAGCCATTAATTCCGAAACTTGGATAGGGGCTTTCTTATATAAATGCTCCAGTAATACATTTTTTGAAGCAAGTAATTGTTCGAGACGTTTCTCAAGTCGGGCAGGATCAAACAAATCCGCAACCTGTATGCCGAGCTTTGCATATTTATCCGCATAAAATGGTGCTATCCCCCGTTTGGTTGAACCGAACCCTTGTGACCCAAGTCGTTCCTCTTCCAGTTCATCAAACAAACGATGGATCGAGAGTACGATTTGAGCGCGCTCCGATACGAACAACTTCGGCTTTGAAACCCCTCTATCTGCTAACGCTTGTAATTCCTTTACTAATACTTCTGTATCAAGAGCTGTTCCTGGTCCAATAATGTTTGTAACTGATGGGTAAAATACACCAGAAGGCAGCATATGAAGCGAAAATTTTCCATACTGGTTAATGATAGTATGCCCAGCATTACTTCCACCTTGAAAACGAACTACATAGGATGATTGAGCGGCTAGTACATCTGTCATTTTTCCTTTGCCTTCATCTCCCCAGTTAGCTCCTACAATTGCGATTACGGTCACGTGATTACCTCCCAAGCTTGTGATTGGCTACAGCTCTAAGTATAATGCTAGATATAACATTAGAAAAATTGATATATGTAATATCTATTATAAGGTGAGGTAATGACTTGGGAATGGACATCAACTTGGAATGGTATCGCTCTTTTTATTGGGTAGCACAAACAGGCAGCTTAACTGCGGCAGCAGAACGGCTGAATATCACACAACCCGCGGTGAGTCACACGATTAAGCAATTGGAAGAAAAGATGGGCGGCCCCTTATTTTTCCGTACCTCTAGAGGGGTGGATCTAACAACAGAAGGAAAAGTACTGCTGCGATTCATTGAGCAAGCCTTTCAGAATGTGGAGATGGGTGAGCGAGCGATTGCTGAAATGAACAATTTAAATAGTGGGGAGATTCATATCGGTGCAAGTGATACCCTCTGCAAATATTACTTGTTATCTTATCTCGAGCAATATCATGAACAATATCCTAACGTACGTATTCATATTACGAATCGAACAACACCGGAAACGCTCACGCTTTTAAAAGAAGGCAAAATTGATTTCGGCATCGTAAGCTTACCGGCATCTGACAAGCAGATTGAATTTCGTAAGAGTACACGGCTCCAAGATTGTCTTGTAGGAGGCAAGGGCTTCCGTCATTTAGCAGATAATACGATGCCGCTTGCAAACATCAAGCAGTACCCATTATTATTCCTGGAGCCAGGAGGCAGCACAAGAAAGTACATAGATGGGTTTCTTGCCTCCAATCATGTGACGATAACACCAGAGTTTGAACTAGGCAGTGTAGATCTTCTTGTTCAGTTCGCTTTACGTGGCTTTGGTCTAGCTTTTGTTATTCGTGATTATGTAAGGGAAGAATTAAAAAGTGGGGAGCTTGTAGAAATCCCTTTAGATCCGCCATTTCCAGAGCGTAACATCGGGATAGCGACTCTTCGAGGGGTTCCACTCTCTGCTGCATCAAAGTCCTTTCTAACCTTATTGGACTAAATTAAATCGGGTGCGGGATTATACACATGAGGAGGAGGCTAAGCTATGAGTGATTTGCTTGGTCGGCTACGTAAGGGATACGGGAAAAAGCTGCGTGCACTTCACACCTGGAACGGCTGGATCGTCGTGATATTGGCCTTGACTGGGCTTGTGCTAGTAGGCGGTTTCTGGCGAGGTTTCCTCGGTGAAGGCAGGGTATGGATTAAAGGCTTGCATATTGTGGTAGGAATTGCATCTATCCTTCCAGTGATCTATTATCTTCTGCTGGCCAGTAAACATTGGAAACAGCTAAAGGAAAAACCTTGGCAGCGGTTCAATGTACTTGTTGTGCTCTTCCTGTTGCTTGGGTGGTTCGTTTCTGGTGTATTGTTATGGCAGTTTCGTACGGTAGGACCGCAAGTATCTAATCTTTCATTGGTCGTTCATGATGTCCTGACATGGATTGGACTGCCTTACATTATCTATCACTCATTGACTCGTGTGAAGTGGTTGAAGGAGCCGAATCGTAGGATCATCAAGAGCGAGGGGAGTGCCATCACAACAACTCAGAATACTCCGCAGCCAGTCTATACACGTAGAGCTTTCATTCGAGGGACGATCGGTGTAGGGCTTGCCCTTACAATCGGACCCTCATTTGTAAAATGGTTAGGCAGCTCGATTGGAAACATCGGTGGCAGCGAAACGATCGATAAATTAATCGAGAATGACCGCAATCAGCTGGTGCCAGCACCGCAGCCACTGGCGGCATCGTCACCGCCTCTTGGAGGTGGATCGCAGGGTCAATTCCGTGTTTATACTGTAACCCCTATTCCTGAGTTCACGAACGATAATTGGTCCTTTAAGCTGGATGGTCTTGTTGATCAGAGCTTTACATGGAATTGGGAGCAATTCGTTCAATTGCAACGGACGGTTCAAGTGAGTGATTTTCACTGCGTGACAGGTTGGTCCGTCTATAAGAATACCTGGGAGGGCATAAAGCTGAAGGATCTTCTACAAATGGCTGGTGTGAAGTCCACTGCAAAGACAGTGAAGTTCTACTCAGGGGATGGGGTATATACAGATACCCTTACGCTGGAGCAGGCGGATATGGACGATGTTATGGTCGCGGTGATGCATGACGGGAAAACGATTCCGAGCGATCTCGGTGGACCGGTTCGGCTAATTGTCCCCAAAATGTTCGCTTACAAGTCAGTGAAGTGGCTGAACCGGATTGAACTGATCGAGGGAGAGCATACAGGATACTGGGAGCAACGAGGCTATTCGAATGACGCTTGGGTATAAATGAGTTTACTTAACCTTAATGGGCTTTGGGCCTGTTAAGGTTTTTTTGTGATTAGGGATGTAATCACAGAAATAATTCCATATATATAGAAGTGAATCAACGAGGGGCAGAGATCATCTGCGGAAAATTAGTTTTTTTGTAAATAAAAGGAGTATGGTGAGTTAGTTTCTGATAAAATAAAGCAAATGATGGAAAAAGTTACCGGATCGGTTAGGGAGGTGTTTATGTTGAACGGTGCGAGATCCGTAAAGCTATTAGGACTTATAGTTGGCGTGGTGTTACTGAATATTATCGTTTTGTCACCAGGGTTATTAGGGATCGAAATTGGGGGAGTAAGCGTTCTAGAGACTTCCTTTGGCGTGACATTAGTAGTGATCAGTCTTCTTGTTGTCCTTTATGGAAGTTATAATTTGCTGTTTAAAGCTTCGGTGGTTCCACCTGTAAAAGAGATAAAGACGCATGAGGATTATATAGCAGCGCTCACGCAATACAAAAATGTAAAGGTGCTGAAGAAGGACATTACACTGGCTTTGGATCAGGTCATTCGGATGGAAAAGAAGAAAAATACGTTAATTGTTATCCTTGGTCAGAGATTTGAGCAGTCGGAGCTAAGCTTCAAGAAGTTTGGTGCGGTCAGTTATGAAGTAGAGAAGCTTTTCTATCTGAATATTCGAGGGATACTTAATAAGTTAAGTGTTTTTGACGCTTCGGAATTCTCCCTTTTTGCCAGTCAGCAGAGATCTGCGCAGTTCTCGGATAAATTGGTGCAGAAAAAAACAGCGCTATACAATGAATATTTGGCTTATGTAACAGGTTATCTCGGTGCAAACGAAGAGATTTTGCTGAAGTTAGATCAATTACTTCTCGAAATATCGCTATTAGACAGTACGAATTATAAAGATGTTGAAGATATACCTTGTATGAAGGAGATCGATGAATTGATCAAACAGACGAAATTCTATAAGCAATGAAAGGAAGATGCGAATGGCTAGGAAAGGGAGAACATTTATAGTCCTCGGAATTATAACAGTGGTAGTTTTTGCTCTTGTGTATTTTGGGATCACCTTAACATCTAATTTAGGTAAAACCACTACTGAGGTTTCGTCAGAAGATGCAGGAAAGCGGCTGGAAAAACTTTATAAAAAAATTAACGTAAATATCGCGGAGCAAGTTAAAGGACAAATTGACCTTGATCCTGTAGCGATTGGTGATTCCTTGCCGGATATTTCTAAATTTCCTATATCAGTATCCAATACAACGGATAGCTTTGTCGAAATCTTTTCATCCACAGAGAAATCAGGAACGGGTAATGATGGATGGCTTAATGAAGTGGCGACAGACTTTAATAGTTCCAATATAGAAGTGAACGGATTACCTGTTTCAGTAAAAATTCGCAATATTGCTTCAGGAACAGCGACGGATTACATAAGGTCTGGTAAATATATACCAGATGCTTTTACACCATCCAATGAGTTATGGGGTGAGATGGTAAAAGCGAACGGAATGAATACGCAGCTTATAACCAATCGTCTTATTGGTAATGTAGCCGGTATTGTCACGAATAAAACGAAATATGATGAGTTAGTAGAAAAGTATGGTTCTTTAAACGTTAAGACAATTACTGATGCGATAGCGAATAATGAATTATCTATGGGTTACACAGATCCTTTTGCCAGCTCAACAGGTTTGAACTTTCTTGTGACTGCACTTGGGACGTTTGACAGCTCTGATTTGCTTGGAGAGCAAGCGGTTCAGGGCTTTGAGAAATTCCAAGCGAATGTACCTTTTATCGCATCGACTACTTTACAAATGCGTGATGCGGCTAAAACGGGGAAGCTGGATGCTTTTGTATTAGAGTATCAAATTTACGCAAATGCCCCCGAACTAAAGGGTAGTTATGTATTTACTCCTTTTGGTGTAAGGCATGACAGCCCCCTTTACGCATTAGGTGATCTTCCACAAGAGAAGCTGGACATTATTAAGAAATTCGCGGAGTTTGTTGAACAGGATAAGTATCAGCGTTTGGGTGAGGAAAAAGGTTTTAATGGACTGAATGACTATCATTCGGAGGTTAATCCAGTGGATGGCAGTCTTTTATCCTCGGCTCAAAAGCTGTGGAAGGAGAAGAAAAACGGCAATAAACCCATTGCGGCAGTATTTGTAGCTGATGTCTCAGGTAGCATGAACGGTGAGCCTTTAAATCGTTTAAAGCAATCATTATTAACAGGACAGAAGTACTTGGGCAAAGATAATAGTATTGGTTTTGTTTCCTACTCCGATAACGTTACGATAAATCTTCCAATTGGCAAATATGACACGAATCAGCAGTCGATGTTTGTTGGGGCAATAGATAGTCTTCAGGCGAATGGGGGGACAGCGACTTTTGATGGAATTGTGGTGGCACTCAAAATGCTTCAAGACGAAATGAAGATAAACCCGGAAATCAAACCTTTAATCTTTGTATTAAGTGATGGAGAAACGAATGAAGGTCATTCACTGAACGATATCAGGGGCTTAATTGAAACCTATAAAATTCCGATTTACACCATTGGCTACAACGCAAATATTAAAGCACTGGAGAGCATTTCAAGTATTAATGAAGCGGCTAACATCAACGCGGATACAGACGACGTAGTCTATAAAATCGGAAACCTGCTTAATGTTCAAATGTAAGTTACAACTTTTAGGAGGGGTTCTATGTCTTTTACGATGGAAGTAGTAAGTCCGGAGAAATTGAAATCAGCGATTGAAGAACAGGTTAAACCTGAGCCACAGGAAGTAACGCAACTGAAGGAAATGGCGATAACCAATGTCTCGACGATTTTGGAGCTGGATTTAGAATCTTTGGATAAACGAAAAGAAGTGCTGCAATCCATAGACAGCTTCGGGATGAGCACCATGAGATCGTCTTCAGACAAGAACTCTCTTTTGCAAGTTTCTGTAGGGAATTTATCAAAAACAGGGGATGAAGGCGGGCAAGTAGCTAAAGGATTAACGGAACTAAACCTCCAGTTGAAAGATTTAGACCCAAGCGCAGTGGATTTTGCCAAAAGTGGTCTTCTAGGGAAGTTCTTTAACCCATTGCGGAGTTATTTTGCGAAGTATCAAAAAGCAGATGCTGTAATCTCAGATATTATCATTTCTTTAGATAAAGGCAAAACCGTATTGAAAAATGATAACACTACATTAGAGTTTGAGCAGCAATCGCTTAGAGAACTCACTAAAAAACTGCAGAAAGAAATTCAGCTGGGAATGCTGATGGATCAGGAGATTGAGGCTCAGCTAGATGCAGCCAAGCTACGTAATGAGTCTGAAGAAAGAGTAAAGTTCATAACGGAGGAGGTGTTGTTTCCTCTGCGGCAGCGTGTGATGGATCTGCAACAGATGCTGGTAGTAAATCAGCAGGGAATTATGGCGATTGAAGTGGTTATACGAAATAATAAAGAGCTAATTAGAGGGGTGGACAGAGCTAGAAATGTTACGGTTTCTGCCCTGAAAATCTCCGTTACGGTGGCCAGTGCACTTTATAATCAACGAATTGTTTTGAAAAAGATTGAACTCCTAAATCAAACAACCAACACGCTAATAAGCGGCACCTCAAAAATGTTGAAAGATCAGGGGGCGGCGATCCATAAGCAATCCCTAGAATCTAGCATTTCAGTAGATACATTAAAACAGGCATTCACCGATGTGCTATCCGCTTTAGATTCAATAAGTACGTATAAGCAGGAAGCTCTTCCTAAGATGCGTGAAACCATTAACCAGTTCAGAGAGCTGGCAGATAGCGGAGAACAGCAGATCGTGCGGCTCGAGAAGGGGAATAAGCTGGGCTTGTAGCTATTTCCAGTCTAAACCCATCCTAGCCTTTAGTCTGGTAAGACTCCGGTCCTAAGACTGTTTTGAGCCTTCTCTTTCTCACGTATAATGAGATTAATTGATAACGTGAGAGGAAGGACATAAGAAATGAACGATAAGTTGTATACAATGCCGATCGGAGCGGTAGATTCCATGCAGATTCCCGTAGAATCGAAATCACAATCTAAACCAGGCAAACGTCGATCAAGTCCCAAGACCTATCGGAGTATGTTGTATTTTATAATCTCTTTGCCGATTACGATTGTATATTTCGTGTTTATGGTGACAGGATTAGCATTATCTATTGCTTTAACACCAATTTTCATCGGTATACCCTTGTTTTTCGCAGTAGCTAAAGGGTTAGATTACATTGTGAAATTTGAGCAAGAGCTAGTAAGATCACTACTGGATATTCCTAGACCGAGTGAAGAGCGCAGAACGGATATGAAGCAAGAGGGAGCGGGCTTCCTGCAACGCATGAAGTTAGGTTTTGATGGTGCAAAGTTTGCACGTAACATCATGCTGATTATGGGACGATTCGTATCCAGCATTATCTTCTTCTCACTAACGATAACTGTGGTAGCGGCTGCGCTAGGTCTGATCACACTACCTGTGCTACATCAGATTTTCTTGCAAACGATGGATTTGAACATTTTGGAGAATAGTGTGTTTGCCTTATTTAATATCGACTGGACATTATCTCAGCAATACATTTCCTATGTTGTAGCGGGACTCGTCGTTTCTGTGATCGCTACTTGGGTGATTAAATCGTTGATGGATGTACAGCGTAGAATGTTGTTTGTATCCTACGAGGAAGAACGTCAGTATTAATTGGAAAGAAGCGTAGCTCTTAAAGAGCTACGCTTCTTATACTTTTATCGCTATCTTAATGAATTAGTCCATAGCTCAATAAGTTGTTAAGCTTCTAAACAGTAGGCTTGTAGCTGCTTGCGCTTATCAGCAGTCATGCCGAATTCCTGTTCGAGGAAAATCTCTACACTTTTATAACGCGCGTCAATGGCAGAGAAAATGGCTTCCATGAATTCTCTGCGTAATATAAGCGCAGCCATAACAGTATCGACTTCCTTCGGTGACAGATGCTGTGAGGCTTGCTTTTTTATTTGTTCATTCAAAGGACCCAGTGTCTGATTGGAGAGCAAATAGTCTTCTATAATCGTCTCTCTTGGAACCCCAAGTGCTAGGAAGATGAATGCTGATCCTACGCCAGTGCGGTCTCTTCCGCCGGCACAATGATGCAGGATACTGAATTCATCTGGAAGCATAATGGTTGCCATAAGTCGCTTAAAGGAAGGGTTATTAAAGGCCATATCCAAATACATATTAACCAAGAAGTCTGTCGTAAAATGTTCAAGGAATCCAGAACGAACCACATCTCTCATGTCTCCAGGCACCTCTTGCTTTAGCGCAGGTACACAAATGTTATTAACTCCTGGAATGACTGGATCTGGTTTTAAACGAATTTCTTCTATTCCCCGATAATCAAATATGGTCTTAATTCCAAGTGATTTAAAGAGCTTTATATCTTGATCGCTCATTCCTGTTAATTCGGCTGATCGAAAAAACAAACCGTATTTGACTCTACGGCCATCTGAGGTGGTGTATCCCCCCATATCTCGGAAATTGAGGACGCCTTTAAAGGGGAGAACACGACGCTTAGAATCTGTTGTTTCTAGTTTCTGGTTCATTTTCGTACCACCTTTAGTTGGTTATTGAATAGGCTATTCTAAAATGTAGAAAGGGTGTCGCGTAACAATAAAGGTTTGCCCTTAATACTATATATAGTACCATGATAAATGCCGACAACCCGAAAGGATAGTGTGACATTTTCCAAACTAATATCTCTGTTAATTGTCGCGTTATTACGCTGTATACGGAAAAATTCTAGTAGGAGTGTGTAAAATGAATTTAAAAGAAAAGTTGATAGTAATAAAAGAAAATGGCTACCAAGCACCTCCCGATACATTCCAGTTGATACAAGAAATGATACATAACATCGGTTCTGTGGATGCCGAGCTGCGTGATGACCTGATTTATACAATCTTATCACACTGGATTCCTGGTAATTCTCTAACTGCAAATGAACTAGAACAACTTCTTCCAGTTATTTTGGATCATAACCATTTGCATTTTAAGCTTGGTGAAACAAATACAGATGCTGTCTTTACTCGATCTTTCTCAATGCTAGTCATACCACTCGTCTTAGAGAGACATAGAGAATCACCATTTCTCTCAAGAGAGCAAATTCATCAGATAAAAGAGAAAGTATTTTACAATGTACAAGAAGAGCGAGATTACCGCGGGTATGATGAAGAAAAGGGCTGGGCTCATGCCATAGCCCATGCAGCAGATGCTTTAGACGATTTAGCTCAATGTTCCGAACTGGATAACAATGACCTCATAACGATTCTCCATTTGGTTTATGAAAAGATGATCATAACAGATCGAATTTACTCCGATGGGGAAGATGAGAGAATGGTAAGACCCATAATTAGTGTTTTAAATAGAAAAATACTTAGTCAGACTTATGTAGAGCAATGGATTCAAGGTTTTGGTGATGTAGAGAAAAATTCAGAGTTTCTTCCTGCCTTTAGGCAAAAAAATAATATAAAGAACTTTCTGAAAAGTTTATACTTTCGAGTTAAATTTTATAAAGTAGATGCCGATCTCTGCCCAACTATCGAGCATACATTATATAAAGTGGAAAAAGTATACTATTCCTAATTAAGAAAAAAGTTAGGTACGGATTCAGGCGCTTACATAGGATTATGTTTATTAAAAAAAGCCCACAAATATATGGGCTTTTTTATTTTTCATCGCAAAATATAACCCCCATCAGGAAATAGGGTGCTTCCCGTAGTATAGTTATTAGTCATCAAATAAATGGTTGTATGTGCCGCTTCGTCGGCATGTCCTACCCTGCCAAGGATATTCATATTCGTATATTCATCATAAGACTTGTCTCTAGTTTTTTGTTCTGCTCCTACCCAATTAAAGTTGGTATGAATGGTGCCTGGGGAGATGACATTTACTCGAATCGGAGCCAATTCAACAGCCAATGCTTTTCCTAGACTCTCAATCGCGCCGTTACAAGCGGCATAGGAGGCACCGTCTGCAAGAGGTCGTTGGCTGAATGCGCCAGACATCAGAACAATAGAGCCAGTTGGACTTATATATGGGATCGCGTATTTCACAGCATTATATTGAGGCCAGAACTTTGCATTAAAGCAGCTTTGTGCAATCTCTAAGCTTGAAGTAATCGGTCCTCTAACATAAGAGGCGCCGGGAGTGAACAAATGATCGAAGTTGCCGATTTTTTCAAAAAAAGACTTTAAATCTTCTTCATTTTGATTATCAAGCGAATGAGTTTCGGTAGATTCGGACCCTAGAATTTGTTGAGCTTTTTCTAATTTATCTTGTAAACGCCCAGCGATTATGACATATGCGCCTTGTTCAACCGCTTGTTTGGCAGTCGCGAGCCCTATTCCGGAGCTTCCTCCGATAATGACGATTCGCTGGTTTTTTAATGAAATACTGGACATTTTTATCTACTCCGTTCATAGTTAAATGGACTTTTAAGTTCTGTTTTTTATTATTAGGTATAAAAGAAATTCTGAACAGTACGCACTTTTTTCGTACTAGGTACGATTGTTCGTACTAGGTGTGAAATAGATTAACTATCGAAAGAGATGATCACATGGATTTACTGGAGCCGAGATTGGCCGGAGTGCTTACAACGCTTGATAAGATCGGTGGAAAGTGGAAGCCGCTCATTTTATTTATTTTATTGATAGATGGTACCAAACGATTTGGCGAACTGCGACGGATCATTCCAGATGTCTCTCAAGGGACATTAACGAAGCAACTACGGGAGCTTGAAGAGGATCAACTTATCGATCGTGTGATTTTTCATGAGCTTCCATTGAGGGTGGAATATAGTATTTCAGAACATGGCAAATCACTAATTACTGTTTTGGATAGCATGTGTGGCTGGGGAAGGATGCATCAGGAGTATTTAAATAATACAAATAAGTAGGGGGCGGACATTATTATAAATACTATTTTGCAGGACCCAACGGGTCAGGCCTATAAGACGCTGATACAGGTAGCTATGGAAGTGTGTGATGAATTTATTTTGGTCAAACGGGATCAGATGGAGTTAGAGTCAGAAGGATATGAACTATTGGAACGGTTAAAGCCTTTTCTCAAAGAGATCGTCAAAGATGATTATTGGCCGGGAACTCGGCTTATGGGACATTATGCAGATGTTTATTATTTTAGATGTTCACCGGATGCGGTCGATATCCTACTATCCTATTCTACGAGCTTGTACTCATGGGTGCAGACTAGAGTGCCCGATGATCTTTGTTTTTTAAGACAGGGGCAACCGTGGTTAATCAATACAGCTCATGAGCGAGAAAGCCATATTGTAACTGATGTAGAAGAGGAGCTTAACAGACTAGAAGAGAGCGGAATATTGTTCCGTGACTTATCTGTGTTTTATCCTTAATAAAGATAACAATGAGGCGATGTTTGCAAAGACATAGTCTCTTTTTTTTGTACTGGAAATTTTTGTAGACAAAATGGTCTACAAGTTGTAAACTCTAATTCAAATAGAAGGTCTAGGAATTATAGACCAACGGGAGGCGCAAGGTTGAAGGATCTCAGACTGACCGAAATGGAAGGTAGATTTGCGGAATTAATATGGGATCATGAACCGATTCCGTCAGGAAATCTGGTGAAGTTATGTGAATCTGAGCTCAACTGGAAGAAATCTACGACGTATACGATGTTAAAAAGACTTGAAGCTAAAGAGATTTTTAAAAATGATAATGGTGTGGTAGGTTCTCTTATCAAAAAGGATGACTTTTATGCGGAGCAGAGCAAGGCGTTTGTGAAGGAAACCTTCGGCGGTTCGTTACCCAAATTTTTGGCTGCTTTCACAAAGAGCCGGAAATTAAGCGACAGCGAAATTGATGATGTTCTAAGACTAATCCATGAGCATAAGGAGGAGTAACGGTGGAACAGCTGTTTGAACAACTTTTAAACATGAGCATTACGGGAAGTTATGTGATTGTGTTTATCATCGTGGCACGGCTGTTCTTAAGAAAAGTTCCCAAAATATTCTCCTATGCCTTATGGTCTGTGGTTTTGATCCGACTCCTGTGTCCGTTCTCGATTGAGAGTATATTTAGTTTTATCCCATCTGAAGTACAGAACTCACCTCTAAATAAGCTATACACACAAACGCCTCAAATCCAAAATGTAATCAACACATCCGAGCAAGCCGTAAATAATATATCAGCCGTACCTATCTCCTCTTCACCTGCTGCACCAAGTGGTATAATCCCTTCAAATCCTTCAGATGCGTGGATTAACATAGGCCAATATATATGGTTGATCGGGATTGGGCTGCTGCTCATCTACAGCATTGCTGCCACTGTTCGACTTTCACGAAACTTAAGAGCCGCAACCCCTCTTTTCGAAAATGTATATGAACATAACGGCATCTCCACACCTTTTGTATTCGGCTTCCTTAAGCCTAGAATATACCTTCCAAACTGTCTGTCCGATCATGAAAAAGCTTATATCATCAAACACGAGCAAGTGCACATACACAGATGCGACCACATCATAAAACCTCTCGCGTTCGCTGTTCTGTGTATACATTGGTTTAATCCAGTGGTTTGGCTTGCTTTTTATCTGATGAGTGATGATATGGAGAAATCCTGTGACGAAAGCGTCATAAGACAGATGGGCAGCGGAATCAAAAAGGAATATTCGACCTCACTCTTGTCCTTATCTACTGGAAGACGATTTATTAGCGGTTCACCGCTTGCCTTTGGAGAGAGCAACACGAAAGGGCGGATAAAAAATATTTTAAATTACAAAAAACCAGCCTTTTGGGTTGTTTTAGTCGCAATCATAGTCGTGGCTGCGCTGTGTGTCGGACTCATAAGTAATCCGAAAAATGATCCATTAACCGTAAAGGATTATGCCGAGCAATTTATGGAGCAGAACATTACGAACTATGAGAATAGTACAAATGTTAAGATGGTTGACAGTAAAATTACTAAGCTTGAAAAAATAGCGTCATTCGACGATCTGTTTGCAACACCCTTGGAAATTTGGAGATTAGAATATCGCTTGAAACCGGATGATCCAGCTAAGCTGAAGATGACGGAAAATGTGGTTGATGGATTTATCACCGAAGAAGGAAGCATGGGAAAACCGATACTTATTTTTTCCATTATGAATTCAACACCACAATATTTGGGCGTAATCAGGAGTGGAGAGAATGACATATCCACACCAGCCGGTCAGGAAATTGCAGTGCGTGTGTTTCTTGAAGCAAACCATCACCTTCCGCATGAAACTTATAGTGGGAAGCATATTCTAGTGAAATTCCCCTTAACGACAGGCGAAACAAGCCAACTGTTGTTATCCCAACCTGTTATTCAAGGAGATTCAGGAATTTGGAGCGTAGAACGCTGGAAGGATTCGAATGGAAATGAATATTACAATACACCTCAAACTGATGTTATGATAGCTGAATATTATGCCCGTCTGCAGACATTAGCTGATCAGGGGGAGGAGCCAGCACTACTTGATCCTTTACAGGTCGCCATGAATTATATAAGCAATGATATTGGAATGGGTCAGCATGTTAAGCTGGATCAGCTTGTGGTGGACTATGAGGCTACAGCTGATGATTTTGCGATCACACCCGAGAGTATATTAATGGGCTATGTTTTTAATCTTAGCCTGGAGAATCATTCCTTTGATTTTGATAACATTGAATGGCTAACAATGGAGGATTCCGCTCGCTTTAAAGGGTTGAATATTAATCCAGATGAGGATATGCCCAATGGATTTTATATCCTCAACAAATATACGTATACCGATCCATTAGAGGTTACAGAGGATACGAGATATTCTATAGTTGATGCTAATACGGGTGCTCTAAAAGAAGTAAGCAAGCAGGAGTTTATTGAATATTTCAAGCAATATACTGATTTTGTGCCCCCGTGTGTGATTACTAAAAAAGACGGATATGTCACCAGCATTGCTGAGAAATATATGCCGTAATTTATATGCTGATGAAAAAGTTGAATTTATATTTAAGCGCAGAAGAACCCGCACTTGGTGCGGGTTCTTCTGCATGTGTATCGGCGCTGGCTCGTTTACGTTACTGCCGGCACATTGTATTTGGTTTTTCGCATACATTTGGCTCGTTTACGTTAGTGTCGGCACATTGTATTCGGTTTTTCGCATACATTTGTCTTATTTACGTTACCTTCGGCACAATGTATTCGGTTTTTCGCATACATTTGTCTTATTTACGTTACCGTCGGCACAATGTATTCGGTTTTTCGCATACATTTGGCTTATTACGTTACCTTCGGCACATTGTATTCGGTTTTTCGCATACATTTGGCTCGTTTAGGTTACCTTCGGCACATTGTATTCGGTTTTTCGCATACATTTGTCTTATTTACGATACCGTTGGCACATTGTATTCGGTTTTTCGCATACATTTTGCTTATTTACGTTAGCTTCTGCACAATGTATTCGGTTTTTCGCATACATTTGTCTTATTTACGTTACCTTCGGCACATTGTATTCGGTTTTTCACATACATTTGGCACCTTTACGTTACTGCCGGCACATTGTATTCGGTTTTTAACATACATTTGTCCGTAAGCTCGACTAAAACATGTATTCTAAAGATTTAAGGTCCGCTCGGTCCGTCACCCCAAAGAGGCGTGTGCTTAATTAAAAACAGAGCTCCCCATGGCCAACAGTTGAATATAGGCCCATCCATTGAGTTCGTTTCACATTTCTCCGCAATCTAGAAATTTTAAAAATTCTATTATAGCAAGCATAAACGCCTTCGGTGTTCTTAATAGGACGGTAGAGTCTAGGCCATTAGCAGACCCAACTGTTTACGAAACTTATTCCGAACTACGACAGAGAGTGCATCTAGCACGACAAGCTCTGCCAGAGCGTACGCCTCTTGAAGACCAACCTGCATTAGATGCAGTACATGTGACACGGATGCACCGCCAGCTCCATTTCCTTTTTTAACAATTACGTCATCTGCGGAAATTTCTCCCTTTATAATGATCTGACAATTTACAAAATTTCATATTTTCAAAGAAATCTATTGATAATTATTCTCATATGATTTAATATGATAACGATTCTCATTATCATTACTTTGCTATAAAGAATGATAAATAAAATATAGATGGGGAGATAGAAAATGAATCAGAAAAAAGTTTTATTAGCAGGGGTATCAGCGGTTTTAGCTTTGAGTTTGGCGGCTTGCGGTAACAATGAAAAGGATAACGCAGCTTCAAAAAGTGCAAATAATGCAGCGGTAGCAGCTGAGGGAAATGCAAATAACAAAGGAAATGCGGCTCAGGAGGCAGTTGCCACTGAACAAACCATTACATATCTAGGTAAGGATTATGTTGTACCTACAGAGATTCACAATATCGTAGCTGCAAGTCTGGAATCTATGGAAGATGCTGCAATTCTAGGAGTGAAACCTGTAGGCGTGCTAGCCATAGCAAATGCCATTCCAGCTTATTTATCAACTGAATTAGCGGGTGCATCTTTAGTGGGGGATAAATTTGCTCCAAGTAATGAGGCGATCTTGCAGCTAGATCCAGATGTTATTTTAGGGTCTTCCAAGTTTGGTGAAGATGTGTCGGGTGCGCTTAATAAAATTCAAACGATGATTCCTTATTCACATATATCAACGAACTGGAAAGATAATCTGCTTTTACTAGGTCAAATATCCGGAAAGACCTCAGAAGCAGAAAAGATTATTAGCGATTATGAAGCAAAAGCTGCTAGTGCAAAGGCTGACATTGGAGAAAAGTTGAAAGATAAATCAATTCTAGTTATTCGTATTCGTGAGGGTAGTATGTGTGTGTACCCAGCGGGTGTTTACCTGAATCCGGTTATTTACGAAGATTTAGGTGCTACCATTCCCGAAGTAATAACAACTACTAAAGCTCAAGCTGAGCTTTCACTAGAAGCTTTAGCGGAAATTAATCCGGACTATATTTTCTTGCAGTTTGAGACCAGCGAGAATACGGATAATGCAACGGCACTTGATGATTTACTTAAGAATCCGATCTTCAAAAGCGTAAATGCAGTCAAAAACAATCATGTCTTTGTAAATGCAATTGATCCGTTGGCGCAAGGTGGTACAGCTTGGTCTAAAGTAAGATTCCTGGATGCTGCAATTGAAAATCTCTTGAAGTAAAACCGAAGGTGCGATGAATAAGATGAATACAAAAAATTGGAAAGTTATATTGATCCTATCAACTTCTCCATTATTCATCGTATTAGCAATGGTTGTATCCGTCTTATATGGTGTTAAGGATATTGGAATAGTAACAATCTGGCAGGCGATTACACACTTCGATGCAAATAATGTGGACCACAACATTATTATGACATCTAGATTACCGCGTGTAATCGCCGCTTTATTAGTTGGAGCGGCTCTAGCTGTTTCAGGGGCGTTAATGCAAGGCGTTACACGGAATTATCTTGCATCACCATCGATTATGGGAGTAAATGACGGATCGGCATTTGTTATTACGTTGGCTATGGTGTTTTATCCTGGATTATCGAATGTTCATATGATTCTTTTATCCATGGTGGGTTCCGCTATCGGAGCGGGTTTGGTTTTCGGATTTGGCTCATTGGTCAAAAACGGCTTATCTCCAGTCAGACTAGCCATTATTGGTACTGTAATTGGTACATTTTTAAGTAGTATTGCCTCAGCAGTAGCAATGTTTTTTCAAGTCTCACAAAATGTTAGCGTTTGGTATAGCTCGAAAATACATACTGTAAATCCAGATATGCTAATATTGTCCATTCCTTTTATAATCGTTGGTCTGCTCTTGGCAGTTAGTATTTCTAAATCTGTAATGGTTGCCTCCCTAGGGGATGAAACGGCAATTAGCTTGGGTCAACGAACAAAATGGGTGAAAATCATCAGTATTTTATCTGTTGTATGTCTGACCGGGACAGCAGTGGCCTTAGTAGGTAAGATTGCCTTTGTAGGTCTAATCATTCCTCATATTACACGTTTTATCGTTGGTATCGACTATCGTTTCATCATTCCTTGCTCAGCAGTCATTGGGGCTGTTTTTTTAGCATTTTGTGATGTCTTAAGCCGGTATATTAACTTTCCGTTTGAGACGCCAATTGGCGTTGTGACAGCCTTTATTGGAATCCCGTTCTTCCTTTATTTAATTCGGGTTAAAGGGGGAGAGCAACGTGGATAGAGGCAGAATACAGTTTAGTCGCTATATATTGACGCTACTAGCTTTTATCCTGCTAACACTTGTGGCGGGGTATTTTCATCTAACGAATGGCGCTTTTGATATGTCTGTCATGGATGTGATAAAAACGCTGCTGCGAATAGATCCCAATCCTAAATTTGACCTGGTTATTTTTCAATTTCGACTACCACGGATCATTATTGCGTCATTAGTAGGCATAGGTCTGGGGATGGCTGGAACGGTCATTCAAGGTATTACCCGAAACGGACTGGCTGATCCAGGTATCCTTGGGATTAATGCCGGTGCCGGAGCTGCCATCGTTGCATTTATGTTTTTCTTTCAGATGTCAGGGGTTACTTTTTTTAAAGAAAGCTGGTTTTCGATACTAGCCATGCCTCTCTTTGGTTTTGTGGGGGGGCTTGCCGCAGTTGTGGTTATCTTTATTTTCTCTTGGCGGAATGGTGCACTTGATATGCAACGTTTGATATTGACAGGGATCGCGATAAGCAGTGGTTTTGGCGCGTTGTCGTTGTATCTTTCTTTAAAAATGAATGCAAGTGATTATGAAATGGCTGCGGTATGGAGTGTCGGAAGTATTTACAGCGCGAATTGGACTTATATCATAATGATCACACCTTGGGTACTGATTTTAGGATTTGTGATGTATCGAAAAAGCTATTTGCTCAATTATTTTCAATTGGAGGATTCCAGCACAAAAAGCTTGGGGATCTCCGTAGAAAAAGAAAAGCTAATCTTTCTGTTATGCAGTGTGGGGATTGTAAGTGTCTGTGTATCTGTATCCGGTTCTATAGGTTTTATAGGATTGATGGCTCCTCACATCGCCAGAAGATTAGTAGGGATTAATCACCGCTATATTATGTTATCCAGTGCAGTGGTTGGGATGTTCTTGCTTGTGATCTCGGATTATTTTGCCAAAACATTATTTCAGCCAGCAGAGTTGCCTGTGGGAATAGTCGTTTCCATTATTGGCATTCCCTATTTCTTATATTTATTAGCCAAGTCAAGAGTGTAGGGGAGAGTGAGCAGCACATATGTCAACACAAGTTGAACTCGAACGCACAGAATCATGGAAGCTAGAATCTCAGTATATGGGCTACACGTATGATATAAAGGTCTCAATTCCGAGAGAAGAGGCCCCTGAGAATGGATTTCCCGTCTATTACATGCTCGATGGTAATTCATATTTTCAATTGGGCCGGGATGTCGTGAAATTGCAGTCAAGAAATGCGCCGAAAACTTTGATTGCACCAGCCATCGTGATTGGCATTGGGCATTATGGTTCGGATGATGAGGTCTCCAAAAGAAGATTTTATGATTTCACGCCTCCTGCGAAGCAGTATGTATATCCGGATCGATTGAAAAATGCTGACATAGGACCACATGGTGGTGCTGAAAAGTTCCTATCTTTTTTAGAGTTAGAGTTAATGCCCCTGGTCTCTGAAAAATATAATATCGATCAGCATAAGCAAGTTTTGTTTGGTCACTCATTAAGCGGGTTGTTTGTCCTCTGGACGCTGTTCACTCGTGCCGAGCTATTCCAGTATTATTTGGCCTCTAGCCCCTCGATTTGGTGGAATGATCATGAAATCTTGGCGTATGCGGAGGCGTTTTATAAGAAGGGTCAAACGATAAGATCCGAGAAAAGAAAGCTATTGATCACAGTGGGCAGTGAAGAGGCGTTTATGGTCGATGATGCTAAAGGATTATTTTCAAAATTGTGTGAGTATTCTTTGTCTGATTTGCAGGTTGAGCATTACATAGCGCCAGATGAAAACCACGCGTCAGTAGTACCGACCATCATGAGCAGAGCGTTCCGTATGTTGAATTGTTAAGGAAGGGGCTATGATGCAGGATGATGTTAGGAAAAATTACTGCTTTTGAACATATGGGGCGACAAATTATCGTGTATCTCCCTAAAGCATATCATTTGTTTACTGAGCGAAGCTTCCCGGCGGTTTTCTTACAGGATGGCGATTTCTTGTTCAAAGAGTCGATTGCTGATATAGAAAGGGATGTGGAGGAGGGGATTACAGAGCCGGTTATTTTTATCGGGATTGATTCTCAGCTTCGTAATGATGAATATACACCTTGGGAAATGCCTGCACTTTTTAAGGATTGGTCCTTTGGGGGCAAGGGGGATGATTATTTGGATTACGTATATAAGGAACTGGTCCCGCATATAATTCGTTCCTTTCGCATCTCTCATGAGCCGGGCAAATTGGCATTAGGCGGTGTATCACTAGGTGGGTTAATAAGTATGTACGCGATGTACAAGACAGAGTCTGTTTTTGATAATTTTATATTCATATCCGCGTCTGTGTGGTTTAAAGATTTTATACATTATATGGAGACTTCAAAGTTAGATAGGGAATGCAAAGTCTATATGTATGTAGGTGAAGAGGAAGGTATCCAGAAGACTAATGCACAAAAGGACATGGTGCCTAATAGTAAACGTGCTTTTGATATTTTAAAAGAGAAGATAGATGGAGCTGATCAGCGGGTGATGTTTGAGACAGATCCATTAGGCACGCATAATGACACGTTTTTTCTGCAATATTTTCCGAGTAGCATCAGGTTCTTATTTCCCGCAAAATGAATAAAAGGACGAGCAGGAGAGAGTATCCTTGCATCGTCCTATTTATCTTATCTTCTCTTAGCTATGCTTCTGTATATTCTCAAGATGTACGTCCAAATTATCAAAGGTTTGTGAAATACCCGGTAGCATCCCCATATCAATCACTTGTTGTAACGCTTCTGGAGAAGCGTATTTACCGGTGTTAACCAGCTTCGTTTGACCATCCAGCTCGATAAAATCTAGTTGGACTAGTGTTTCGGGCAGATCTTTTGAAATATTACCTTCTGCATCTGAGAACCCGTCCGTGTAAATAATTTGCTCTGGAATCGAAATTTCCCGATAAATCGCCTTACCCCAAGACTCCATACCGTAGAAATCTCCCTGACTCTTATCCTCGCACTTCATGCAATAATGCCAAGTACCTCCTGGCCGAAAATCGACATGGCATACGGGAAGTGTCCAGCCTTTTGGCCCCCACCAATGCTTCAAATGCTCAGCCTCAGAAAAAGCTTTAAAAACTAGCTCACGTGGAGCTTTAAAAATACGCTCTAATATTAGAGTGCTGCCTTCAACTTTGGATACTAGTTGGTTGGTTTGGTTAGAATTTGTCATTGGATAAATCCTCCTCGTTTAATTTTCATTATCTAATTCCTTGCTTTGAAGCTTCTGCAAATAATCATCCAGTCGATCGTAGCGTTCCTCCCACATATGACGGTAGGATTCTAACCAAGTATCTAATTCCTTAAAAGGGTCAGGGCGGAGCTTGCAAATGCGCCGATTAGCAACAGCTTGAACTTCAATAAGGCCTGCTTCACTGAGAACACGCAAATGCTTGGACGCTTGAGGCTGACGCAACTGAAGACTTTCTGCGATCTCTCCAACGGTTAGGGGATTCTCGCGTAATAATTCAACGATCTGCATACGATTAGGCTCTGCTAAAGCACTCATTACGTTAGTATTCATAAACAAGCATCACTTCGATTCATTGATTTGATTCGGATTTCATATGACGGGCCGTGATGGAGCGACTAAACAGGCCTACTTCCTTGTATTTCCTGTTTGCATTTACAATATACCATTAAGTGAATATTCCTGTAAAGGGATATTTAAATTTTCATTGTATGATAACTTCAAAAAAAGGGCATAGTACAAGCATCACGTAGAAATATGTTCCATGATAACCATTAAACTTTACAAAAAACATAGGAATAGATATAATTAAGTATAACTTATCGGTTTTAGATTTACGCAAGGGGCCTAACGCCAGTAGGCTCCTTTTGTATTTCTTGGCCATGTTACAGGAGGGTGAAGGTCATACACAATGAAAAGATTATGGTTTGTGTTCATTATGGTCCGCATGGGGAACGTTTAATCCGGCGTGGTGTGCAACTATCTGAAATAATAGGGGCCCCATTGTTTGTATTAAATGTCGATAGTTCGGACAATGATGAATATAATCAGAGCAAAGAAATGTATATGACGGTTTGGAAACGTCTTGCCGATGAAGCTGGCGCAGAATTTATCATTCGGAAACGTGAAGGCCGAAAAACAACTGATATTATTGTAGAAGTAGCTGAAAAGAATGAGGTTACACAGATCGTCATTGGACAATCTGCTCAGACTCGATGGCAGGAGCTTACCAAACGCAATTTCATCAATGAACTCATTGGTAAAATGAAAATGATGGATCTTCATGTAGTCGCCGTTCAACGGATGCGCGCCGGGCTGGAAGAAACCCATGAGGAAGGCGTAATCGCCTACCTGGTCAAAATCGGGGATGAGTATCAGCTCAGTGATGAACCTAAGGGAGAGTATTCGCTTAAAGGAAAGTTCTTTCACGAATTACACACAGAATTTGAGAACGGTTTATTCAGAATTGAGCAAGAAGATGGAAAGGCTAGATATTTGCATATTTGTGATGGCACATTGACCGATTCTTTATAATCGGCGTGCCCTTATCTTCATGAGGGCCTATTATTAAGGGCCCTTCCAATCATATGATCTTTGGCTTTTGGTAAAAAAGTAAGTACTAAAGTTCACAACTTGATAAGCTCAAGTGGAAAAGGAGGACTGCCTTTGCTGCATGTAATCATACTTGTTCCGTTTCTAATGGCCTTAGTAATCGCACTTTTGACCAAGAGAGCATCCAACCTTCATAGAGGATGGCTTGTTTTCCCCGGTTCACTCGCTTTGTTTGTATATTTTTTAACCCGGATTCCCGTTATTAAGGGAGGGGATTTGGGATATGAAACCGTTTCATGGATTCCTTCCCTAGGCATTGATTTGGTTTTCCATCTGGATGGATTAAGTTTACTGTTCGCTTTGTTAATCACTGGAATGGGTAGTCTTGTAATTATCTATTCGATTTATTATCTAGACAAGCGAAAAGAAGCGTTGACCCCTTTTTATATTTATTTAATGTTGTTTATGGGAGCGATGCTTGGCGTTGTGCTCTCGGATAACTTGATGGTGCTATACGGTTTTTGGGAATTAACAAGTGTCTCGTCATTTCTGCTGATTGCTTTCTGGCATCGGCGGCAAAAATCGCGGTATGGTGCTCTTAAATCTATGTTGATTACCGTATTTGGTGGTTTAGCGATGTTTGCCGGCTTTTTAATGCTGTATGTGATGACAGGCACCTTTAGTATTCGGGAAATTTGGAGCGAGGTTGGCGATATTAGTGGGCATGCGTTGTTTATTCCAGCGATGCTATTAATTCTATTAGGTGCATTCACCAAATCAGCACAGTTCCCGTTCCATATCTGGCTGCCGGATGCCATGGAGGCACCGACACCCGTCAGCGCATATCTTCACTCAGCAACGATGGTTAAAGCTGGATTGTATCTTGTCGCCCGTTTCAGCCCTATTTTTGCGGGGCAATATGAGTGGTTCTGGGTTGTGTCAGGCGTCGGTTTGATCACCTTGATTTATGGCTCTATCCAGGCGATGAAGCAGACGGACCTGAAGGCTCTATTAGCCTATTCAACGATTAGTCAACTTGGACTGATTATGGGATTGCTAGGAATGGGATCGGCAGCGGCATTTTATGCAGGGGAAGATTCAGTCTTTTACACTGCTGCAACAACAGCGGCTATCTTTCACCTTATTAACCATGCCATCTTTAAAGGCTCTTTGTTTATGATGGTCGGTATAGTTGACCATGAGACGGGTACCCGCGATCTGCGAAAGCTGGGCGGACTGATTTCCATTATGCCGGTTACCTTTACGGTAGCGATGATCGGCAGTTTCTCCATGGCTGGTTTGCCGCCATTTTCAGGATTTTTAAGTAAAGAGATGTTTTTTACAGCTGTCCTGAATATCCGAAACTTGGATATATTCTCTATTCCCTCGTTGTTTACGCTCTTCCCGGTTTTGGCCTGGATTGCCAGCGTGTTTACTTTTGCATACAGTATGATTTTGGTATTCCACACCTTTTTCGGAAAATATCAGCCTGAGAAGCTGGACAAAAAACCGCATGAAGCCCCATTTGGACTTCTGCTTGCCCCGTGCCTGCTAGCAGTGCTGTCTATATTTATCGGTTTTTTCCCGAATATATTATCTAATACACTTATTATCCCTGCAATGAATGCTATTCACCCTATCTTGCAGTCCGGGGAACCTTTTGTTGTTAATATCCATTTCTGGCACGGCTTTACACCAGAAGTATGGATGACACTTGGTGTTGTGATTCTTGGTATTACTGTATACCGAATCTATGGCCGCTTAAGTCTGGTCGATAAAGAATGGGGCAGTGGCTACACTTTAAATCAAGTCTATGACGGAGTAATCCGGCTGGTTGAGAAATTGTCTAGATGGGTGACTGGTTCTTATATGACTGGTTCCATGAGACATTATTTAATGTATATTTTTTCCTTCTTGATCGTAACGATTTGCGGTGTGGTCTGGTATTCAGATGGAATTACACTTGGTACGACTGAGTATACTCCTTTTTCTTTGTTTGAGGTTATTGCTGTAATGGTTTTGCTTCTAGGTGCTTTAGCTATTCCGTTTGTGCGTTCCAGAATAACAGCCATTTTGTTAACAGGAATGGTTGGTTATATGGTTACTTTGCTCTTTGTTCTGTTCAGAGCTCCTGATCTGGCGCTTACGCAAATGATTGTTGAAGTGGTATCTGTTACATTGTTCCTATTATGTTTCAGGCATTTGCCTAGGCTGGAAAAAGAGAAGCTCAAACCTCGTGCGCATTTCCTGAAACTAACTATTTCCATCGGGATGGGCGTAACGATGACATTGGTTGCACTTGCTGCTCTAGGCAGTAGTCCGTTCGAATCCATCTCGAAATATTATGTGGAGAATAGCTATACTTTGGGTGGCGGTAAAAATATTGTCAATGTTCTGCTCGTTGATTTCCGCGGCTTTGATACCATGTTTGAAATAACAGTACTAGGCCTTGCCTCACTTGCTATTTATTCCATGATCAAGCTGCAGTTGGATGGAGAGGGTACAGCAGACCAACTGAAGAGGGTTGTTCCCTATAATAAGCCTCGTTATTCCCGAAGTGATGATGTGTTACTACAAGCGGTAGCTAAAGTAGCATTCGTTATCATTCTGATATTTTCGTTGTTTTTGTTTTTTGCCGGTCATAATAATCCGGGAGGCGGATTTATTGGGGCTTTGATGGCATCTGCAGGTTTGGTGCTACTTGCTATTACTTTTGGGATGGATATGGTTGAGAAGGTGCTGCCTATTAATTATCGTAAGTTAATTGCGATCGGGATTTCGATTGCTTTTCTTACCGGGGTTGGCTCATTTATATTCGACGTACCCTTCCTGAGCCAAAATTTTGGATATTTCCAATTGCCGCTTATGGGCAAAACAGAATTAACCACTGCAATGTTCTTTGATCTTGGTGTTTATCTAGCTGTTATTGGTGTCACTATGAATATCATACTTACGATCGGGAGGGATAGCTAATGGAGCTTGTTGTTGCCTTGGCGATCGGCGTATTGTTTACCGTAGGTGTTTATCTAGTCCTTTCCAAAAGCTTGCTACGCATCCTGCTGGGTACTAATTTAATTACCCATGGTGTTCATTTACTGCTACTGACAATGTCGGGTCTCAAGACAGGTGCTCCACCTTTGCTAGGTGAAAAAGCGGAGGCGTATGTAGATCCGTTACCGCAGGCGCTCATTTTGACCTCTATTGTAATTAGTTTTGGAGTAACAGCATTCTTCATTGTTTTGGCATACCGGACTTACCGTTCGACGGGCACGGATGATGTGGAAGGAACCAAGGAGGAGAGACAACAATGAACAACTTGCTAGTGCTGCCTCTGCTGATTCCGGCCTTTACGGCAGTTATACTGATTTTTCTAAAAGAACGAGTGGATCTGCAACGTATTATCAGTGCCGTCAGTGTGTTTTTAAATATCTTGGTTGCTGGAATCATTGTGTACCAGGTAAGTACAAAGGGCATCCAGACCCTATATATGGGTGGATGGCTTCCACCTTATGGCATTGTGTTTGTTGCCGATATGTTTGCGGCCTTACTTGTGCTAGTCGGTGCTATTGTTGGTGCGGCTTGTCTATTTTTTTCCTTCGCCAGCATTGGGGAAGAAAGAGAACGGTTTTATTACTATCCGTTTTTCCATTTTCTATTAACTGGGGTATTTGGCTCCTTTCTCACCGGAGATTTGTTTAACTTGTTCGTCTGCTTTGAGGTCCTGTTAGTTGCCTCGTACGCTTTAATTGTACTTGGTGGCTCCAAAGGTCAACTGAGAGAGACGTTAAAATATGTATTAGTTAACGTGATTTCCTCTTCCTTGTTTGTAGCAACGCTTGCTTATTTATATGCCGCGACAGGAACACTGAATATGGCACATCTATCTATGCGTGTAGCAGAGGCGGGACAAGGCGGTGTAATGAACGTCATTGCGGTCCTGCTACTGATCGTATTTTCGATAAAGGCAGGTTTGCTGCTCTTTTTCTGGCTTCCGGATTCTTATAGTGCACCACCTGTGGCTGTTAGAGCACTGTTTGGAGCATTGTTAACGAAAGTGGGATTGTATGCCATTACACGTACCTTTACATTGATTTTTATTCAAGAACCGGGACTCACCCATTCACTGATTGCCTGGATGGCGGGAGCGACGATGATCCTTGGTGCAATCGGTGCACTGGCTTACAACGATCTGGGGCGGATTTTTAATTATAATATCATCATCAGTGTTGGATTTATTGCTTTTGGGATTTCTGTCGCGACTCAGGATTCGTTAAATGGTGTAGTGTTTTATTTAATGCATGACATGGTTGCCAAAGCATTATTATTTTTCCTGGGCGGGATGATTATCTCAGCATCGGGCACCGACCGCTTAAAAGAAATGGGTGGTTTAATCCGACGCTATCCGTGGACCGGCTGGATGTTCTTCGTACTGACTTTGGCGTTGGTTGGTGTTCCACCACTTAGTGGTTTCGCTGGAAAAGTGATGATGGTGCGTAGCGGATTTGGACAGAATCATGTGGCTCTGGCACTAATTGCACTTGCATCAAGCTTCATAGTGTTATATTCCTTGATCAAGGTATTCCAGCAGGTATTCTGGGGTGGCGAGAAAAGGGAAGAACAAGTCAAACCGCTTCATTATAAAGCTATGATGGCACCGGCAGCTGTTCTGTTCGCGATTGTAATTCTGATGGGTGTAGGTGCTGAGACGGTAAACGGATATGTCAGCCAAGCCGGAGCCGTACTGGCCGATCCAGCATTATACATTAACGCTGTCATGAAGGAGTAGATACTATGGCTTTTCAACTATTATTGAATTTCATGATAGCATTCCTGTGGATGTTTCTGCACAATGATTGGACTGGGCCACGTTTCGTCATTGGTTTCCTGCTCGGTATACTCATTCTGCTCGGAATGCGACGCTTTTGGCCCAGGTTATATCTTGGAAAAGTGTGGGCGATCATTAAGCTAATCCTGTTGCTGCTGCGGGAGCTGGTCGTTTCTAGTTATGTAGTGGTAAAAGCCGTTCTAAGACCGGAGCTTAATATACGTCCAGCTATCCTCAAATATACTACAGAGCTGAAATCAGATTGGGAAGTGGCAACGTTAATCACGATGCTCTGCCTCACTCCTGGATCGGTGGTGCTTGAAGTGTCGGATGATAATCGGACATTGTATATTCACGCAATGGATGTTGATGACCCTGCACAGTTCAGGGCAAATATCCGTGATACCTTTGAGCGAGCGATACTGGAGGTGACCCGCTAATGATTCATTTTATTCTTATGCTATCCATTACAATCATGGCTTTAGCTATAGGCGTATGTGCTTGGCGTTTGGTGAAAGGACCTTCTTTACCTGACCGAGTCGCTGCATTAGATACGATTGGAATTAATCTGCTAGCAATGGTGGCCGTGTTATCTGTCTTTCTCCAAACGCAGGCTTTTATAGAAATTATTTTATTGATTGGAATTCTTTCCTTTATTGGAACGACAGCCTTTGCCAGATATATCGAAAAGGGAGTGGTGCTAGAAAATGGAAATGATCAAGACTACAGGTGAGTTGCTGTTTGCCTTGTTAATTCTTACAGGGGCATTGCTTAGCGCCGTTAGTGCTATTGGTTTGATACGGCTACCTGATGTTTATCTAAGATCACATGCTGCCGCGAAGAGTGCCACTCTCGGTGTGTTATGTGTCTTAGTTGGGGCATTTCTATATTTTGCATTTTTTCAGAATCATATTAGTGCAAAGCTATTACTAGGAATTGTCTTTGTATTTATAACTGCACCTTTATCCGCCCACCTAACAGGTAGAGCGGCATATCGCTCCGGTGTTCCTCATTGGGATCGAAGAATTCAGGATGATTTAAAAGAGGTGCTGGAGAAAGAGCAAGTTATACCAGTAACCCCTGAACGAGATATACCTCAAGAACAAAGGTAGAAGTGTTAGGAATTATCTTGATTTTGAATAACAGCAGCAAAAACTGTAACAAACCCGCGTCTACACGCGGGTTTGTTTTTTTATTAATGGAGTACTATTCTTTTGTTAACATCTCAACGAACCAATATTTTACCTTCTCCAGCGAGCCTGCGTAGCACCCTCGGAAGACACTCAATGTCTGCTTCAGGTATGTCTAATTGAATACCGTAATGGAAACAGTCCTGCTGTTCTCTATTCCATTTTAGAATTCCTTCTAAGTAAATAGATTCATCCGTAAGATTCATTTCCATACCAATCCGTACCAGGTTATTTTCTGGATTAATGTTGAGGGGTAACGATAAGTGGCAGCCTGTTCGACTGATGTTGAACAGTACAGCTCTTACAGGCTTAGAAGGAACCTGGATTCCGTTAATACTAAGAATATGAAGATCAAGGGTTACAGGTTCTTTAAGGGTATATCGAAAAGGTTCAGTTCTGCGATTAGTGTTCATATGCTCCTCCATACTTTTCCATCTACTATAAATTATCGACAGGAAAACAGGATTAGTGAAGAGTTATTAAACATATTAAAGTTTCAAAGTTACAAAAGCTGCATATCTAATTTTTGATTTTATCGTAACAATGTAAGTATTTCTTTTACAGAATTATCTACAAATGATCTTTCAGGACGGGATTTCATGATCACAGTAAGTCCAATTAATGATATGACTAGTGTCTGCGCTAAACTTTTTGCGTTAATAGTTGAATCAAGCTCACCTGAGCGCAAACCCCGATCAATCGTTTCTTGAAATATTACCGAGAGATACATCTGGTGTTCTCTTGTCAGGAGCTCAAATTTCTCATCGTGGGGTGAAAGTTCAACCATCGAATTAATGCAAAAGCATCCCCAGTTCGGATGTTGTCCATATTCTTTTGTCACTATATTTTCGAAAAAGTCACGGAATGCCTCTTTAACAGAAGAATTGTTTTGAAGCTTGTTACGAACATAGGCAGCATGAGAACTCGTATATTTCCGCAACGCAGCTTCAAATAGTCCTTTTTTATCCCCGAAGGTAGAGTAGATGCTAGGCCGCTGAATACCCATTCTTGATGTCAGGTCGCTTAAAGAGGTAGCCTCGAACCCTTTTTCCCAAAATACTTGCATAGCTGCATCCAATGCTTTTTCCTCATCAAATTCACGTGGTCGAGCCATACTAACTCCCTCTTTTCATATCGAACGGTATGATATTATTTTATGGTTTGAATATTATTATGTCAATAAGAAATGAACGTATAAATAGTCGGATTCTAATTTTTGGTTGTTCTATAAGCTAATCTCTTGACAGTTATCTTTTTTTAGAGTTATATTTGTCAAACGTATTTACGTACTGATTGGTATGTAATGTATGAATTTGATAAAAGTTAATCAGGAGGCGTTATCTTTGGGGGAATCTGTTGAGGAATCGAAAGCTATTATAGCGGATCAAACAGTCAAAAAAACTGAAAAAGTACGAGGAGGGCTTAGAGCGTCGGAACCAGTGCCTGTATCAATAATATCTCGTAATGTGGCACTTTTATTTTCCATCGCCTGCGGAATAGTTGTTGCTAACATTTATTATGCGCAGCCTTTACTGGACGCTATTTCGAACGAGTTTGGTATTTCTCATTCATTCGTTGGACTTGTTATTACAATCACTCAAATTTTTTATGCACTTGGACTGTTATTACTAGTGCCTCTGGGTGATCTATTAAATCGGCGTTGGCTGATCGCTGGACAGATGCTTCTATCCGTATTGGCTTTAATTGTCGTTGGTACTGCCACCAGCAGTATAGTGTTATTCATAGGTATAGCAGCGGTTGGGTTTCTAGCCGTAGTGACACAGACGCTCGTTGCATTCGCGGCAACTTTGGCTGCTCCAGCCGAACGTGGGCGTGTCGTTGGTGTTGTGACAAGTGGAATCGTAATTGGTATTCTACTGGCGCGAACTTTCGCTGGCGTATTAATGGATTTAGCAGGTTGGCGTTCTGTCTACCTTGTTTCCGCGGTATTAACACTAATCATGGCATGTGTATTGTTTCGGGTGTTGCCACATTATGAGCATAAAAGAGAATCATTATCTTACCTACAGCTGATTCGTTCAATGTTCACGTTGTTTGCTCAGGAACGAACTCTTAGAATCCGTGCTGCACTAGCCATGATGATTTTTACTGCTTTCAGTATATTATGGACATCTCTAGTATTACCTCTCAGCGCCCCACCGTTTTCTCTTTCACATACTGCAATTGGAGCGTTTGGTCTCGCAGGTGTTGCAGGCGCGTTAGCAGCAGCGCGAGCAGGTCGCCTCGCCGATCGGGGTTTAGGGCAGAAGACCACAGGTGTAGCCTTGATTCTTTTGCTCATATCATGGTTGCCAATAAGTTATGTTCAACATTCTCTTATTGCATTAATCGTTGGTATTATCCTTCTTGATCTTGCAGTACAAGCCGTACATGTCACCAATCAGAGCATGATCCTTACTTTGCGACCTGAGGCACGCAGTAGGCTTACTGCCGGTTACATGATTTTTTATTCCATTGGCAGCGCCACTGGATCGATCGCATCTACCAGTGTCTATGTTTACTTTGGCTGGAACGGAGTGAGTTTGTTAGGTGCAATTGTGAGTGCTCTGGCTCTTCTTTTTTGGTTATTAACAAAGGAGTAACTGCACTGATCTCGTATAATTAGGTGCGATTTCTAAGTCTTAACGCTCCAGCCAGGGCTATAGTATTTCATGTCACCTGGCCGTGGGAGCAATTCGAAAAGTTCAATTCAACATGAAAAATATACAAAAAGAAAGCTCAATTAGAAACTACATCTGTTGTTGAATTAGGGAGGGGGTCTTCTGGTGAAATAAATTCGTGAATGATTTGACGGAAGTATTCATGATTATCGTAGCTATTGTACATACGCCAGGCCATTGTTTCTGAATTCCCAAAAAATAACCGCTCAAATTGGGTTTGGCGGCCACCGAATGCACCCGCTCCCAGTTCCCATGCGACCCGGAATAAGGCATTTCGGTACCAAGCATCCGAGACATTACCCTTCAAATACTGATGGAGGTATGAACCGGCACTTGAACTGAAGTCCGATTCAGAGATGATCATGATAAGCCCGCTTGAACTGAGATTTTGAACCATTTCAACCATCTTCGGATAAAACTCTGAAAAGTGAAGGGTTGAAGCTAGAAGGGGGCCTTTATCAGGAACAAGAAATCCAAATTTATCGTGGGATGCTCCTACTTCAGAAGCGAGTCTTAACGCTTTGAATGTTTCTAGAAACGTCAGTATTCTTGAAATCGGCAGAATGGTGAAGGACTCGAGCTCAGCATTTTGTTCTTCTGCCAAAGATTCTAGCACACCGAGAAAGAACTCAGTCTTAGCAATATAGCGGGTGATGATTTGGTGACCCATATGGGTATGAAAGTGACTCTCACCGAACAATCGGGCACAGTAGATCTCATCTCCGTAATAAAATATTCGATCATGTGGGATGAGTACGCGGTCAAATATAACAAGCGTATCCATTTCTTCATATCTAGAACTTAAGGGATGGTCGTAAGTAGATGTGGCTGAGTAACTTTCACGGCAAACAAAAGTCATCCCAGGCAGATCATTAGGTACTGCAAAGGCAAATGCGAAGGGATTATCATCATCTACAAGGGATGGTGAAGGCGTAGGGAATACTAGCATTTCATCGCATGTAGCCCCTTGTGTTGCCATCATAAAAGCACCGGTCACAACCATCCCTTTGTCCTTGATTTCTACGACTTTAGCAGCGATAGAATCCTCTGTGGCATCAACTTGACCGGATATTTTACTTGCTTGAGGCTGGATGAATGCATGGGATAAAGTTATGTCATGATCTCGGCAGTAGGCATAGTATTTCCTGAGGTTCTCAGCATATTTCGGATGAAGGTCCTCAAGGATATCGGCAGCAGTAAACAGGGACATGATTGCCGTATTCATATAATCTGGGGAGCGTCCTAAAAAACCGTGATGTCTGTTTGACCAGAGTTCAATCATTTTTCTTCGACGTTCTAAATCATCAACACTTTTGGGTGGGAGAAAAGATAGACCAACAAGCTCTCCAGTATCAGGCGAAGGGTAGGTCATCTGCGCTAAATAACGTTCGTCACACTGCATGTTGTACAATTCGGCTTGTGTTTGTATGAGGCCTTGAAATGCAGGATGTTTGGATAATGGTCCTTCGATACGCGTCCCTTTGTACCAAATATTGATATTTTGCTGATCGATTCGTTCGATGTATTGATTACCATTTTTAATAGGCACACATTCCACCTCTTTGGAGAGTTGTATTAATATTTTTAATGTACGTAATCATAATTCTTCTTGTACATTGTCCATACACCGGGTCAGTGAAGGGGCCAACCTTAATTTAAACTATAAAAAGAGGATATTCACAATTATCTCCCCAAATAGTCATACAATGGAAAGAAAGGCGGATAGGATTATGTCTACGGAAATTCCAAAAATCTCGGATGCCGAGTGGGAAGTAATGAAGGTGCTGTGGACTGGAGCCCCGTGCACGGCAGGAGAGATTGTTGAAGCTCTGGAGGGCAGCCGGGACTGGAACCCAAAAACGGTGCGGACGCTGATTAAGCGTCTGACGGAGAAAGGGGCTATCGGTTACAACCAGACAGGAAGGGTGTATTCGTATTTCCCACTGGTGCGGGAAGAGGAATGCGTCCAATCGGAGACACAATCTTTTCTGAAGCGGATCTACGGTGGAACGCTGCGCCCGATGTTAGTCAACTTTTTACAGAATGAGAAGCTGTCCCGAGAAGATATTGAAGAATTGAAGAGAATTTTGGATGAGCGAAAGGACTGAGTCGCTTGCTGGAAGCTGCATACAATCTGTTCGTTAAGATATTGTCACTATCCGCTATGGCGAGCGTGCTGGCTTTGCTGATCCTGGCAACCCGTTTCTTGATCAAGAATAGATTAAAACCGACCTGGACGTATCTTCTGTGGATACCGCTGATCGTGAGGTTAGCCGTCCCTTGGACACCGGAAAGTGCGTTCAGCATTTTTAATTTGTTTCCGCTGGAGACAGAATCAGCTCTGACTTTCAATATTCCTTCTGCGCAGCCGGATGTAGGTGATTTGCCTGTGTCCGGGATGAACATTCAAGAGGTGGACTCGACCAAGGTCGCTGAAATAACAGGAACAGGAACTTCAAAGCAAGCCGAGAGACCAGATAGTATGACACTGGTGACTCCGGAAATCTACGATCCTTATGAGACATTCAATACAGGCTGGACGCCGATGCATTTGCTGGTTCTGATCTGGCTTAGCGGAGCAGTGGTAATGATAAGTCTGTCGGTTCGTGAGCAGCTGCGATTCACGGCACGGGTTCGACGGGAACCGGAGATCCGTTCCGCAGATATCCTGTGGTTGTTCGAAACGTGTCAACGAGAGATGAAGGTAAGGCGCCCAGTGAAGCTGGTTGAGACGAAGCAGATTGCCGTGCCCACACTGCTTGGTGTGATGCGCCCCAAGCTGCTGCTGCCGACATCCATGTTGCACACGCTGGAGGCAAACGAACTGCGTCATATATTTCTGCATGAGCTGGCGCATGTGAAACGTCGTGATATTTCGCTGAATCTGCTGACAGGACTGCTGCTGGCCCTGCATTGGTTCAATCCGTTGCTTTGGTATGCCGTTAGCCAAATGAAACGGGATCAAGAGGTCGCCTGTGATGCGCTGGCTTTAAAGCATCTTGCATCGGAGCACCACAAAGACTACGCACGGACTCTTCTTAAACTATTGGAAACATTGACCGATCCAATCCGAGTGGCTGGTGCGGCCGGCATTTCAAGCAGCAAGAAGGAAATGAAAAGAAGGATAACCATGATCACCAGGCATAAAAAAATCACTGTACAAAACACGGTGTTGGGGTTAGCAGTAATTATGGTCTTAAGTGGCTGTACCTTGACTGGGGCAAAGCTGAGTTCTACGTCAGCCCCGGAGAAGAGTGTTGTTATCCCATCAGCTTCTCAGGCTAAAGATTCAACTGCAATCGATCCCGAAGGAACCCTATTAGCGGAGAAGAACGGAATTACTGTAACTGCAAAGCCCACGGCTGAGCATGCACTTTTGCATGAAGTCACGGTTGATGTGCGCGGTGAGGTTAACAGAACGTTTTTGTGGAATGCCGGCGAAGATGAAACGCGGCCTCCTTCCATTGAAGAAGCCGATCTTAACGGGGATGGTACCAAAGAAATCTTTATTCGTATTACTACCGGTACTGGAACAGGGCTCTCAATGAGTGAGATTCATGTGCTCCAGCCTGTCACTCTGGAAGAGCTTGTGGTAGAGGAACCGGTCGAGACGCTAAATCGGAGGCTGAAATCCTCCATTACACACCGGAATAACCACACTTACGTATCCGCTGAACTAGACGGAAAGCATTTGACTAAAGTGTATGATTACACTGAGGGGGCTTGGGGCGAGAAGATTGGATTTGGCGCCGTAGTTTCGTATGAGCTTGATGGGGACCGTATTGTAGCTCGTTTGGCAGGTGCAGCATCCATCTCTGAGTTTCCGCTTGAAGTTATTGTCGTTTACGGCAAGGAATTGACCATTGAGAGTGTACAGATGTACTATGGCTCGTTTATTTCTCCTCCGCTCAGTGAACAGGATATTAAGTCCTTGCTGGAAAAAAAGCTTCCAGCTAGCGGCTGGACCTTTGGTAAAAAAGGCGATCAATACACGATTAATTTTATGGATCCACCGAATGGCGTAGGGGAAGGCCTTAGCTATAAAATTAATCCGCTTACCGGTACGGTTCATGATACAACTTCTGGCAGCCCAGTGAGAAGCCTTGTGAATCGAGAAGCGATAGATCTGTGGGACATATCTAACGGTACGGAATACAAGAAGGAGCTGTATAAGTTACTTCAGCCAATCTTTGATACAGAAGGCTTCGAGCCAATAGATGAGGATTGGATTTCCGGCTTTATTGGAGATGGTTATTTGTTCAGTAATGTTAGGCAAGGCGGCAGGGAGTTCACGATAAAAGTGGATGTCTTCACTGGTCAATGGGAAGAAATTGCTGACCCGTATAAATAGTTTTGTCGATGTCGAAGAACCTCGTAACAATAAAGAAAGCCCGTGCCCAGCGCGGGCTTTCTTTATTGTTACTGACTTAAAGCAAATGCTTTTCATTCATACCAAATCCAGTCCCTACTGCTGTCGTATTTATTTTCAGCAATCCGCTTTTCCTCCTATTTACAATTCCACTACTCGGTGATACTATATAGTGGTACTAAGCAATACAGAGTAGCATTGGAGGATTTTAATGGATAACCTAACAGAAATGCTGAAAGGAGTTTTGGAAGGCTGTGTACTTGAAATCATCAGCCGGAAAGAAACCTATGGGTATGAAATCGTAAAAACGCTAAATGCGCTCGGTTTCGAAGATGTTGTTGAAGGAACGGTCTACACCATCTTGATACGGTTAGAAAAAAATAAACTTGTCGATATCGAGAAAAAACCGTCCGAAATAGGACCACCAAGGAAATTTTATAGTTTAAATGAAGAGGGATGGCGGGAACTGTCCATGTTTTGGGAGAAATGGGGATATGTTTCGTCAAGACTTACCCAACTGAAGGAGGATAGCCGTGTATAAGAACATGCTCGCTAAATTTAAAGATTTACGTGAACAAAAAAAGGCTTATAAAGAGTGCGTAAAACGTTCAAAAGCGCTCCCGAACGATTACCGAGAAGTTTACAATATCGCATCGCGCTACATGCTGAACTTCTCAACTAACGATTCTAGCGTCATCAACCTGTTTCCCGAAATGCTTGACATGTTTGAGATGGGAGCTGCTGAAGGTCGAGATGTTCTGGAGATCGTAGGGAATGACGTAATGGCGTTCTGTGACGGGCTGCTCGAGGACGTTTCCGCTCAGACTTGGACAGGGAAAATGCGAGCCAAAATGAACGAGTCCATTCACAAAAAACTTGGAAGATAGGGGGGATTAGGATGACATCGAACAATTGGGCGATTGAAGTAATAGGCCTCAAAAAATCCTATAAGAACGTTGAAGTGTTGCGGGGGGTGGACTTCACTGTTCAGAAGGGTTCAACTTTTGCTCTTCTAGGGTCCAACGGCGCGGGTAAAACCACTATGATCAAAATTCTTGCCACCCTGCTCCAGCCCGACAACGGTAGCGCAAAGATTAATGGAGCCGACGTAACTAAGCAACCAGAGCAAGTACGTAAGGAGATCAGCCTGACAGGACAAAGCGTCACCGCTGACTATATCCTGACCGGACGCGAGAATCTGCGAATGATGGCCAAACTCCGCCATTTGCCCGATCCTGACAAACAAGCCGAGGAGTTATTACGTCGTTTTGACTTGCTCGATGCCGCCGATCGCCGAATATCCACGTATTCCGGAGGGATGTGTCGGCGCTTGGATTTGGCCATGAGCTTATTAGGTAACCCTTCGGTCATTTTTCTCGATGAGCCGACCACCGGACTTGACCCGCAAGCGCGTCTTGCTATGTGGGATATGATCAAGGATTTAGCGAGATCAGGTGTCACTGTTTTTTTAACTACGCAGTATTTAGAGGAAGCTGACCATCTAGCTGATCAAATAGCGATCTTACATGAAGGTCATATCGTGGCAAACGGCAGTCCCGCGGAGCTAAAAAATAGATTGCCTAAGGGTCATATCGAGCTTCGATTCGACAATGAAACAACGCTAAATCAAGCACAAGATCTGTTGAAGGAATTTAACGCGACTGCAGATTCGAACAATCTCACGCTCTCAGTCATTACAGACGGAAGTACGAGACAGATGATGCGACTGCTAACGAAAGCAGCGGAAGCTGACATAGAAATTGCCGAGTTTGCGCAGAAACTGCCCTCGCTTGAGGATGTTTTTCTCGCGATCGTCACTAGCAAAAAGGAGGACTCCCGATGAAATTCATTCATTTTCTAGGCGATACCGCCGTCATGAGTGGGCGTGTCATTCGCCATTCCACACGTAGCATCGACACGATTATTACCGTCATCGCCATGCCGATCATGATCATGCTGCTCTTTGTTTACATCTTTGGCGGAGCGATGAACACCGGTGATGTAAGCTATATCAATTATATTGTGCCCGGAATATTGCTCTTTTGCATTGCTAGTGGCGTAGCTTATTCTTCTCTTCGTATCAATAACGATCTCACAAAAGGCATATTCGAGCGTTTCCACTCCATGCCGATTGCAAAAGCCTCTATTCTAGGCGGTCATGTGGTTGCTTCATTAGTTTTTAACATCATTTCCTTGCTTGCCATTTTCCTTGTTGCCTTCGGAATGGGATTTCGGCCGAAAGCAGATGTGCTCGGCTGGGTATTAGCCAGTGGTATTTTGTTGCTTAGCGTACTTGCGTTTACATGGATTGCCGTCACCTTCGGCTTGCTCGCTAAATCATTCGAAGGAGCAGGAGTGTTTTCTTACATTTTGATGTTACTTTTATTCGTTAGTTCTGCCTTTGCGCCGACCGACAGCATGCCTTCGGCTATACGCGTATTCGCAGAATATCAGCCCATGACACCGCTTATCGAGAGTATTCGTTCACTTTTACTCGGAGGAACGGCAGATAAAACTACGCTTGTGGCGGTATTATGGAGTTTAGCAATACTTGCGTTTTTCTGGGCTTCCGCAATGCGAGTGTATAAACGGAGAATGAAATAGACGTAAAAAAGAGCCGGTGGCTTCTCGAAAGAGGGGGATACCGGCTCTTTGTGTGCACAGGCTAATTTTAAGATGCTGGCTGAATGGTGGGGTGAATATTTCTGTGCTATTCTAGAAATGTGATTTATATAAAATTTTTGTACATAGAATTAGAAGTACCGGATTTGGTAATTAATTTTAATAGGCGAATGGGGAATGAAGGATATTTTTTAAAAATGGGGGAGTAAGTTATAGTGATACCAAACGAAGCACAAAACAAAAAACATTGGAAACGGGATATAATTATCTTTCTAAGTAGTCAAACATTTTCGTTATTCGGTTCTGCTTTAGTTCAATATGCTATTATGTGGTACGTTACGCTTACAACAAAATCAGGTATGATGATGACATTATTTATTATTTGTGGATTCATTCCTACCTTTTTATTATCACCGTTTGCAGGTGTATGGGCGGACCGTTTCAACCGGAAATATCTTATTATGATAGCAGATGCCATGATTGCCTTTGTTACACTGATTTTAGCCATTACATTTTTGCTTGGTTATGATGAGATATGGTTGTTGTTCGCCATTGCTGCAGTTCGTGCGCTCGGAGCTGGGGTTCAATCTCCTGCGGTTGGGGCAATATTACCTCAAATTGTACCAGAGGATAAGCTAACGAAAGTAAATGGGATTAACGGAAGTCTTCAAGAACTAATGATGTTTGTTGCACCTATCGTTAGCGCGTCATTGCTTTCATTGGCAACAATTGAGGTCATTTTCTTTATCGATGTTATCACAGCGGCGATAGCGATCTTTACATTATCTTTCTTTTTGAAAATACCGTTGCATAAAAAAGCGACTGATAAACAAACGACAAGCTATTTGGACGATTTTAAACAGGGTTTAAGCTATATTAAAAACCACAGCTTTCTCAAAACTTTTTTCATTTTTTTCGCCTTTTTCTTCGTATTGATGGCACCGGCTGCATTTTTAACACCGCTACAAGTGACACGCAGCTTCGGAGATGATTATTGGCGATTAACAGCCATTGAAATTGCTTTTTCTATCGGTATGATGGCTGGCGGAGCAATTATTGCTTCATGGGGCGGCTTTCGAAACAAAGTATATACAATGACTTTTGCTAGCTTAATTATGGGTGTATGTACGTTCGCTTTGGGTATTGTACCTGTTTTTTGGATCTACTTGGTTATGATGGCTATTTTCGGCGTAGCTATGCCCGTCTTTAATACACCGACAACCGTAATGCTACAAGAGAAGGTAGATCCGGATTACTTGGGACGCATATTCGGAGTCTTTGGTATGATATCGACTTCCATGATGCCAATCGGAATGCTGATATTCGGTCCGCTCGCAGATGTAATTGAGATTGAATGGCTCCTTGTTGGAACAGGGGTGTTAACTGTAATACTGTCCATTATCTTCATTCGAAACAAACGTTTAGTTGAAGCTGGGATGCCTTTAATACAGGAAGCATCACAAGAGTAGAATTTTGCTAGAAGCGAGAACTTAAAACCCTTGTGTAGATAAAAAAAGAAGCTCTCCTAAAGTTCGATTGAACTTTATGGAAGGCTTTTCTTAATTAGAAAAAAAGGAGACCGACAATGACTTATTCACAGATGTGGAACAACGCAGGAAATGAAGCTGAAATTCTCTATTTGGAACAGCAGATTATGGCCATCAAAAAAGAAATAAAACGAGCAAAAACCGCAGAACAACAGGAGATATTGGATCAAGCGAATCGCAAGCTGGCTGAATTGGAAGCGAAGCTGGATGAGCTAGAGGAGTAGGGGCTAACCGCCCCATCGTTGCATCAATATTTTGACAGCTTGAATATCGGCCTCGCAACCGTGCGAAGCCAATAAGCAAATACGGTCGTTCCGGTCCATGAGGTTCGCTTATTCTGTAGGTATTGATCGTTGATAATATAAGTCCGGGTGGAAGCAGGGCTTTTCAGACCGAACTTTTCCCACTCTGCCGGATCATTTGAACCTCCGAGCTTTTCAAGCATATTTTCTGACGCGATATTTATTTTAGAAGGAATTTGCTCGTAGGCTTCAGTGATTTGCGCATGAAATTCGTCGATTGGATTGCGGCTGGCAAGGCTCTCTAAGTGAATGCCTTCACGAAGGTAAGAAACGTATGCAAGATGGTCAGCCCAGAATTCGTCGATATAAAAAAGCCGTACCCGCTGCTCCGCTGGGCTCAACGGCTGCTCGCCTTTCAAAATTCGCAGCCGCTCCGCGTATAGAATTCGCCTCTGATCCTCCACCATATCCGAATAACAGTTCAGTTCCTTGTGGATATCGAAGTTTTGGCCCATAACAATACGCTGAGTACTTGTGATCTTGCTGCTGAGCCCTGTCTCTTCAAGAGCCTCATCCTGCCTGGGAGCGCGAACTGCTTTATGGATGCCGAAGCGAAGCAGTAACTCGTCCTCCAAGCTTACATAAAAAACGGAAGCTCCGGGGTCGCCTTGGCGACCGGAACGCCCGCGCAACTGGTCGTCGATCCGCACGCTTTCGTTCACATGGGTGGCAATTACGTACAACCCGCCTAGCTTGGCGATTACCTCTGCTTGCGCAGGGTCGCCGCCGCCGAGCCGGATGTCGACCCCGCGTCCCGCCATATTTGTAGACACAGTCACTGCACCGATTTCTCCCGCTTTGGCGATGATGTCGGCTTCTTCTGCGTCGTTTTTCGCATTTAGAACATGGCAAGATACGCCCGAAACCGCTAGCGCCTCTGCCAGCATGGCAGACTCCTCGACGCTTGACGTACCAATGAGAATTGGACGTCCCGTCCTATGGACGGATGAGATTTCTTGTACGAGTGCCTTAAGCTTGGCTTCTTTATGGGTATAAATCCGGTGCAGATGGTCGATTCGAATGTTTGGCCGGTTCGGTGGAATTTGCAGCACCTGGAGCGCATAAATATCTTCGAAGTCCATCGCGGAAGCATGAGCGGTAGCCGTCATTCCGCAAATCTGCGGATACAGGCTAATGAAGTGTTGAATGGTGATCGTCCCGAGAATTTTCCCGCCGGCTATGGAGTACAGCCCTTCTTTTGCCGTAAGCGCGGCTTGCAGCCCGTCCGGCAAATACCGGTTCTCCGCCACTCGGCCGGTATATTCTTCGATCAGCTCGATTTTTCCGTCCCGGACGATGTAATCTATGTCTTTCTTTAATAACGATTCCGCATGCAGCGCGCAATTTAAAGAAGTCAGCAAGTGACTGTTATGGCTATCGTATAAATTGCCGCATCCCAGCATCAATTCCGCATGCGCAGCGCCTGTTTCATTTAAGTAAACGTTCCGCTGGAACTCGTCGAAGTCGTAATGTCCATCTCTCTTAAGCTGCCGAGCTACTTCTGCGAAACGAAAGCCGTCGCTCCTGGAAGAGGGCATATCTCCGCTGATGACCAGCGGTACCCGTGCTTCGTCGAGAAGCAGCGAATCCGCTTCGTCGACGATGACGTAGTGGAAAGGACGATGCACGGTATCGGCTTCGTTTAGTGCAATTGAGTCGCGCAAGTAATCGAATCCCGCTTCTTTGGCCGTAACATAGGTTATATCCTTGGCGTATGCTTCCTGTTTTTCGGACAGGCTCATGCCCGCTTGAACCGAGTTTACCGTTAACCCGAGAAAACGATAGATCGGGCCCATCCATTCCGCATCCCGTTTGGCTAAATAATCGTTAAAAGTCAGAACATGAATACCTTTGCCAGTCAGTGCATTTAGATATGCAGGCATAACAGCAGAAAGTGTTTTTCCTTCACCGGTATGCTGCTCGATCAAGAATCTCTCGTGCAGAGCGATGGCAGCCATGATCTGGACATCGTAAGGATTTAATCCAAGCTTTCTCTTCGCTGCCTCGCATACTAACGCATAAGCAGCGATAAGCAGCTCATCCAAAGGTGTACCTGATTTTGCTTCCTTTTGTAGCCGGAGGGATTCCGCTTGAAGCTGCCCATCGTCCCATGCTTCCAAATTCCGTTTTCTGATGAGCTCCACTTTGTCCTGATAAACTTTCAGCTTATTCTGGGTGTCGCGGTCTTTGAATTTATGCATCAATTTGACGGCTATATTCATAGAAATCTGATCTCCCCTCGGTAGAAATACGCTTAGTTTTGAACAATATTTGCGCTGATCAGTCGGTTAACAAGTTCCTGGATTCAATCTACCAAAATATTCTATTAAATGCAATTTGGACAAAGGATAGAGATTATTAAAGCGTGGATGCTTCTAGGTACACTACAACTATCATCTTCGAGTTTTTGATTGCAGATTGTTTGCAGAAGAAACCAAAAAGGACTGAACAGGGATCTTACTCATCACCTAGTTCAGTCCACAAACCACTTATTCAAATGCCTCGCAATTCTTACTCTTCCTCAGTAGCTTCTTTGACTTTTTCAAGAACTGGTTATACCGATTTGAAATATAATTTCCCCTTTGTTCATCCTTAATATCCTATTTAGCAGCTTCTGCTTCTTCATAGATGAGGCACCGAAGAGTCTGATCTGGGTAGCGTAACTCTGCAGTATAACTGCTGCCGTCTTCGAGCAACATTTTGACCGCTACCATACCGCGCTTATTATTTACGTCAGTGTCTGTAAGGGAAGCCGTGGCGATTTTCCGGGTTTCTCCTTGTCTGTCTGTAACTATTTTTATAGCCTCGTTAATCCAGGTTGCATCCTTTTGGATAGCGATGGCAGCTTCAGCATTGATTGGGGTTCTTGTGAGTGAAAAATTAGCTGCGGTCGTATCTACTACCGTCCGGGTGGAGGGATCAATAATTACGGTATATTGCCAAAATTCCTTACCTTGTCCTCTTAAGGTGTTGGTTTTATAGGGGGTGAATATTACCATCCAGGTCTTTTTCTTTGATAGCATGGATTCTCCTTGGCTTGCTTTTACTTCAAGCTTGGAGACGTCAGCTCCGAATATTTTTCGCACACTTGAAGCGGCCATGGCAACGGCGTCGGTCTGGCTCAAATTCCCTGTTTCTGGAGGGGTTACAATATTCCGTTTGGACAAGGCATAGGCCTCCCGGTAGAACCAGTCAATATATTGTAACAGTTCCTCGTCAGTCAATGTCCGATTCGGATACTTGAGCGTGTTTTTCTCCAAGTCAAAATAAAACTCCGCTTGTCCCGATTTTAACGGGAACAGCTGCTTGGGACGAAGGCCGTCATACACATACTGGTCTTCCAATATCAGCCTCCGGTTTATTTCATCCTCGGTCATCTCCCTTCCGATGGTGATAATTTCGTTATTGGGCTTGTCCGCAAAATCATAAATTTGCTGCATTTCTTCTTGGGTCATCAGCTGCTCTAGATCTCTGTTCACAGTAGATACCGGTGCTTCTGCTTCTACTTTTAGTACGGGTGCCTTGCTGCTGTTCAAGGTTAGATTGCCCGAGACTTGTACTGCAGAAATGCTCTTGGCGGCGGTTGTGTTCACAAATCCTGGGACAATCATTGCGCTCACCGCCAGCACGCTTCCAGAGAACAAGAGTACAGCGAGTGTAGCGGAAATCTTGTTGTTCTTCATTTAACTTAACCTCCATTGGGATCGGATGATGATGAATCTTCCTAACCTTAATCCAAAGATGTTATAGAGTAGGAGGGCAGTTGTTATA
>Ga0153923_100095_pt1 | contig 42712 bp, 29 predicted proteins | sample TSNJ007MetaG_FD_104682 | JGI IMG/M metagenome (GOLD analysis project Ga0153923, IMG submission 104682) | Attine ant fungus gardens microbial communities from New Jersey, USA - TSNJ007 MetaG | ecosystem: Host-associated > Fungi > Mycelium > Unclassified | place: USA: New Jersey, Brendon T. Byrne...
ATTTTTTTGAATGACGACTGGCCGTCCTTGGGCTCTTGGGTAACTCAAAGATTTGGTGATTTTAATGAAGATTTCTATGACAAGGTGTTTGAACTAATTCTTCGATTAAAGGGGAATTATTTATGGCCAGCGATGTGGAGTGCCGAATTCAGCCTTAACGGTAAAAGCAATCCAATCGCCAACGCCCAGCATGCACAGGAATACGGCATTATAATGGGAACCTCCCATCATGAACCTTTATTTCGGGCAGGCAGTGAATGGCAGAAGGTATACAACCAATATGGAACAAGTAACTTATGGGATTTTGCCCGAAACAAACAAGCTATTAAGGATTTCTGGGAAGATGGAATCAAACGGAATCAGGACTTTGACAATTTAATCACACTAGGGATGCGGGGAGAAAGTGATTCTGCGCTGGAGGGCTCCGACCAGGAGAATATTGACCTGCTGAAGGATATCATCCTTACGCAAAAAGAATTATTAAAGAAATATAATCTTGAGCACTCGCCCCAAATTCTAGCCGTATACAAGGAAGTGGAGAAGTATTGGTATGGTACTGCTGAGGTTGAAGGCTTGAAGGACTGGGAAGTCCTGATTGATGTTACTATCCTGCTGGCAGATGATAACTTTGGCAATCTCCGCAAAATCCCAACGGAACACGAACGCGATCGAAGTGCAGGGTGGGGGATGTACTATCATTTTGACTATCATGGGGGTCCACATTCCTATGAATGGTTAAACACGATTCCGCTGGAGAAGGTTTGGGAGCAAATGTGTATGGCATTCGACTATGGCATCCGTGATGTATGGATTGTGAACGTCGGGGATTTGAAGCCTATGGAATTGCCTATTTCCTACTTTATGGAATTGGCCTATGATTTTGAAGCTTGGGGTACCGGAGCGATTAACCGGACTGAGGAATATACCAAACGATGGGTAGAGCAGCAGTTCGGATATGCACTGGAACATGAGACATGCCTGGGCATCGCGCAATTGCTGAGTGAGTATACCCGAATGAACGGCCGCCGCAAGCCGGAGATTATTTATCCGTCAACCTTCAGTCCTATCCATTACAATGAGGCACAGAGAGTGCTGAAGCAGGCGATTAGGATGGAGAATGCCGCTGACCAATACTATGCTCTTATTCCTGAATCATTAAAAGATGCGTACTACCAGCTTGTATATTTCCCTGCTGCTGCATCAGCCAATGTGCTCAAAATGCAAATATATGCTGGACTTAACGAGCTATATGCTGGACGAGGCAGTGTATTGGCCAATACCTACGCTACCCTGACTCATGAAGCCATCGATAGGGATAAACACCTGGAGCAGGTTTATAATAGCGGAATTACAGAAGGAAAATGGCAAGGAATGATGAGTTCCCCTCATGTCGGGTATATTCACTGGAATGCAGAGGGGTGGAAATATCCAGAGGTGAGAACTTTGATTCCTGACAAAGGTTCTATAATGATTATTGATGTGGAAGGTACGGAGCAAGCGTATATTTCGGGTACGGCAAAGCTTCCTGTATTTACAAATCTGCAAAAAGAAAACTATTGCATTACTATCAGCAACGGTGGAGAAGCGGGCTTTGAATATCAGGCAAGTAGCAGTGCAGCTTGGATCAAGCTTGAGAAAACATCGGGGTGGATCAAGGCTGGGGAGACCTTACAGGTTTCTGTAGATTGGGAAAAGGTTCACGAGATATCGACGGGTGAAATTACACTCTCTGGTGCCGGGGGCATCGTTAAGGTGAATGTAGCTGTGGACTGGACTGACATTCAGGATGTGCCAGCGATGACCTTTATCGAGACGCATAATAGAGTGTCCATTGAAGCGGAGCATACCTCAAGTCGTGTTGCACAATCAGGGGTGGAATGGAAGACCATTGCTAACTATGGGCGTTCTTTATCCTCGGTTAAAATGTTTCCGGATACGGTATCTTTTGAACAGCCGGAGAATGCGCCTTATCTGGAATATCAGGTTTTAGTACAGCAGAATGCAGATTACAGCTTAACCGCGTATATTGCTCCGACAAACAACCTGTCACAGTTCAGTGGATTAAAATATGCGGTAGGCTTCGATGCACAGACGCCAGTGATTACTGATGCTTTACCTACGGATTTTGCGGGCGGCAATCATGATAATGAACCGTGGTGCCGCGCGGTTATGGATAATATTCATACCGTGACCACAAGTCATGCGTTAACAAAGGGGATTCATACCCTCCGCTTTTACGGATTGGATGCAGGCCTGGTCCTGCAAAAGCTTGTGTTGTCCGCTGCGGAGCTGCCTTATTCCTATTTGGGTCCGGAGGAGAGCTTTCATACTAGAGGGACGTGCTAATTCATAGTTAGATCTAATTTGAGGGTTGAATCTCCGAATGGTTCAGGGTCCTCCGTTATTTCAAGGCAAATGACGGAGGATAACCCTTGATATTTTTGAAAACATTACTGAAGTAGGCGACATCTTGATAACCACAGTGCGCTGCTACTTCGGACACATTGAAGCCACCTGCGGACAGAATCATCTCGGCATTGCTCACCCGTACTTTGTTTATAAATTCTTTATAGGTGGAACCAGTGTTTTGCTTGAACAGCTTGCCAAGATATACAGGATTTAAAGCAACCAAATCAGCTAGTTCCTTGATCGTAACTTCCTCCGAATAATGATCCATAATATAGGTCATTACTTTTTGGATTCTCAGATCGATCAGAGGTGTCTCTTGATGGTGGGTTATGCTTAACAGGCGATACACAATCAGTTGAAAAATGGCTCTGGCCTTCATTTTATAAAAAGGCTGTTTGCCCATCCATACATGCGAGAAATCTTTGATGTCCGCTAGGATCTCTTTAGTTCTCCAGTTTTTAGTTACGGTCTCAAAAGGGAGCTGCACATGATTGTCCTCCCCCTGCCAGAAGAAATTAAACGCAAAAGAACGCATGGGTGCCTCCTTAAAGGTCTGCGCTTCCCGAATACTTCCGGAAGGTGCATAGAGCATATCACCAGCTTCAACCGTAAATTTCTCCCCATTAATAAAATAGTTTGATTTCCCTTCCACAATGAAGGTAAGGTCATGGAAATCAATTTTGCTCCTCGTTATCTCCCAATCCGGGAAGGATCTGCGGTCGACGAACAAAAAAACATTCGGAACTAGATTCTCATATTTGCCAATGTCCATTTCAGCCATTGCTCCTTCCATATAACTAGAGCCGCACGAATACCGATTGGTATATTATACCGAAATGAAACCTATTACGAAAAGACCCTTTTAATCATCGGGAATGCCGTACGCCATGCATAATGAAATCCTTGAATTGTCGGTCCGTTGCCCGGTCTTCCTCCGTAACCACACCGCCCCGCTGATGCGTAATAATAACGGCTTTTTGTAAATACATGAAATACAGGTGGGTGGACTTCTGCAGAATGTTCAACCACTTATTTTTTTCCTCTGGAGCCACTGCTATTGTCTCAAGAAGTATAAGTCGCGAATACCAGCCTTCCATAGCCTTCTTAAAGTCAGGCAGTTCTGCAGGATTCTTAGAAAGCGTGCTGTAGTAAACTCCAAAAATGGCATCATAGTAGATCAGTGATTCCTGATGATCTCTTAAAGCCAAATATTTATCCAGAATGTTCTCCAGTGATTGTACCGGCTGTTCAAAATCAAAATCAAACAGCAGCTGTCCAAACATCCGCTCCAGGTTAAGGACATAGATTTGAGCGGCTAATTCTTCTTTGTCCTTATAATGATGATACAAAGTGCGCCGGGAGACCCCGGCTTGTTCTGCAATTTGAGCCATATCCGTGCGCTCAATACCTTGAGCACAGAACAAGCTGAGCGCTGTATCCTTAATGATCTCCCTCGTCATTTGCATCTGCTTTTCACGCAAATTCATTAATTTTCTCTCCTGCCTTGTGCGAGTATTTCGCTAATTCTGTGCTAATTCTGTGCTATTTCTGAGCTGGCTTCGACGTCATGAGGAACTTGCTGCCCACTGAATAGGGTTTCTGATGGTTGACTGCATCACCTAGCCATTTCAGAAGCTTCACACCATCTTGTTCAGCCTGAAAGAAGGTCTCTCTGGTTGCAAAAGTGTGCGGGGTTGTACCCGTCTTAGCATTTAGCCCATAGTCGGTCAGATAGTAATAATAATTAGGTAAAGTGGCAGCCAAAGAAGATACAGATTGCCGCATTTCCTGTGACCATTCATTAATAATGCGTTGATCTCTGGGCCCCTTGTAATCGTTGATGTTGTTCTGAAAGTGGATCAGAATCTCGTCAAATACCGAGTAGGATTGCAATATTACCGTATTCGCAGGCAGTAGATGACCGTTCGCTTTAAATGCTGCCCCGATGATATCCGCTTCAGGGGTATACCCAAAATTCTTAACGAAGTCTGCCTGCCATTCCTTATTCACAACATTTGGCCACTTGTCTGATTTCAGGAAGGAACTGTCTGAATATTGGAAGATCTCGGAGTCTTTGTAATGAGAGGCGATCTCCGGAGCCCAGAAGGCGGACCCGAATCCACCAGCACTTTCACCTGCAATTAGCAGTTTGCCGGGCTTTTCCACGTTGGCATATATCCAATCAAGGCTGCTTCGCACATTATTGCTGCCGTTATAACGCATTGTAAAGGTGCTGCCGTCCTCTTTTTTATATTCAGCCGTACGGTTACCGATATGGAAATCACCTGTCGAATAGGGAAGGTAGACCACATTCCATCCATGAAAAGGATTGGCAGGGTTATCCGTATCCATCATGCCTCTCAGCAATGTCAGCATATAGAAGGGGATGTTCTGGAAATAGTTTCCCGTATCTCCACCTTTAATGAAGTTCATTAGCTTGATTGGGTGCGCGGCGCTTTGGGCATCCCAACTGGCCCCTCCCCCGGAAAAGAAGATGATCCAGTTATTAGTCTCCCCCTTTTTATTCCAGATAAAATACTCTGATCCATCACTTGAAATGACTTTTCCGTCCAGCTTGACTTTATTCCACTCATAAGGCTTCACTTCCGTGATTACGGGGGTGGCGGTGGCCGGTCTCTTGATCACAAAAGCGCTAATCGCAAGAATAGCAATCAAAGCAAGGCTCAATAATCCAATGCATGTGTATATCGTAATTTTCCCCATTCTTCTCATATACATCTCTCCCTTAATTGGAGTATACGCTACGTTAACTCATTGCGCAATGTGTATACTTAAATTCAAAATAAACAATCATAATCGAAAAACGGGGTGTCCTCGCAGCCTTTTATACATGGCTACAGGGACACCCAGATTTTGTATGTTACTTCATTTAATTAGATTCTACACTTCGATTTCAAATGTTCTAATTTCGTAAGGTTCAAGTACAAAGGTAATGACAGGTTCAGTGTGAACCTCACCTTCAGGACGTTCCATTAGATTACACTCTTGCCACGAAATAATGTTCAAGTCGCTCGTCATATCAATCTGCTGGCGGCTTCCGGAATAGTCGTGAACACGTACAACTAATTTTTGACCATCTTCAGCTTTCTTAAGGGCAGATACCATAACCGTATTCGTAGAAAGACGAATCATAGACTTTGTTTCTACTTCAGCTTGCCCCATGGTGCTCCGCAGTGGATTGTTGATGGACCAGGCTTGACGGACGGTATCACCTTGTAGCCAATCCCCAGTATGAGGCAGGATAGAGTAGGTGAATGAATGTTCGCCTTGATCCGCATCAGGGTCAGGGTGTGTTGCCGATTTGATTAGGGATAGACGCATCACATTATCCTTGATGTCGTAGCCATATTTGCAGTCATTCAGCAAGCTAACGCCATAACCACGATCTGATAAATCTGCCCACTGATGACCCACAGTCTCGAATCTAGCGTAATCCCAGCTAGTGTTCCAGTGTGTTGGACGCTTAACATTACCGAACTGGATATCATAAGTGGCTTCGGTAGCTCGTATCGCAACAGGGAAGGCAACTTTCATTAGCTGTTTTTTCTCATGCCAGTCTACGTTCGTCACGAAGTCGATACGACGATGCCCAGCGTGTAAGATCATTTGCTGTTTAATCGTGGAATCCATATAGCTCCATGTGAATTGCACAATACAACGCAATGAACCATTTTCTATGACTTCAATGCTAGTGCAGTCGATCACTTCGCGCATTTTTTGCTGATAGTAGATGTCAATGTCCCAAGCTTCATGTGCTAATGGTTTATCCTCAAACACTTGGAACACATTACCGTGACTTCCATTAGCTAATACTTGACGCTGTTCGTGTTTATCATAGATGGATGACAATTGACCTTGCTCGTTCCACGCTATTTCAAGGTGAGGCGTTGAAATTCCTGATTCATTCAGCTTGAATGGAGTGCTTAGTGGCTCAGAATTCACATCTGCCACGAAGGAGATGGTGGTGTATCCGAGAGAAGGAATGTCGGACACTTCAATGATCCAACGGTCACCTTCACGCTGAGCTTGTAATGGTTTACCTTCTGTGTTTATCCAATGTCCTGTTTCCATGCCAGGCTCTATAGTAATTTCTACGAGCTCAGTTAATTCCCAAGAAGCATTGTTCCAGATGGTATATTTACCGGCTTCACTTCCGTTCACTAGTGCCTTCGTAGATTGTTCCCATACAGATTGACCAATGGCTTCGGCTTGAGCATATTCAATCGTACTGTCTTCGTACACTTCACGAATTGAAGAACCAGGAATAATATCATGGAATTGGTTACGCAAAATAATTCTCCAACCCTCGTCTAAATCGGACTGACGATAGTTCGACCAATCTTCAGACACCACACTTTGCAGTGCGTTTAGCCATTCCGCCTCGCGGTATAGCAGTTCAAGCTTGCGGTTCATCCGCTTATTGTAGGCTTGGCTAGTGTACGTGCCACGGTGATATTCTAAGTAAAGCTCACCATCCCATACATGGACATAACGATCTGTATTAGCAACGGTTTCTTGCAGATTACGGAAGTAATCTCCTGCTGTTCCTGTTTCAATCTTCGGTAGTCCTGGGAGATCGTTGAGTCTGCGGCGCATCTCTAGCATTTCGCGGTTAACCCCGCCGCCGCCATCACCATATCCGTAAGAAAGTAATAAATTGCGATTCACTTCTTTATCCCGGTACGTATCCCAAATTCCTTTTACGGTCTTAGGAATGATGCGGCCATTATAAGTGTAGAACCAAGAATCTTCTTCAGACCAAGGCTCTGGTGTTGTAATGAAGTGTGTTAATACTTCAGTGCCATCAATACCACGCCATTGGAAGGTATCATGTGGCATGCGGTTGTATTGATTCCAGCTAATTTTCGTGGTCATAAACGTATTAATTCCTGATTTTTTTAGAATTTGTGGCAAGGACCAGCTGTAGCCAAATACGTCCGGCAGCCATAAATAATCACATTCAACACCAAATTCATTACGCAAGAAGCGAGTACCATATAGCAATTGACGGACAAGAGACTCACCTGAGGTCAAGTTACAATCTGCCTCGAGCCACATGCCACCGCCAGCTTCCCAGCGTCCTTCAGCTACACGTTCACGAATCTTCTCGTAGATTTCTGGATAATCGTTTTTGATGTATTCATAAAGCTGAGGTTGAGTCTGTAAAAAAGTATAGTCAGGGAACATTTCCATCAGACGGAGTACGGTCGAGAAGGAGCGCGCACATTTCTCACGGGTATGCTTCAATTGCCATAACCAAGCTACATCAATATGGGTATGACCAATACAGGTAACAGTAACTGGCGAAGACTTTTCCATTTTATTAATTTCATCACGCAAATAATTACGAGCTTCCTCGATCGAAGCGTAGAACACCTCTGAGCCTGGACGAGACCAGTCAATCAGAAGAAACGAGCGGTCTACTGTACTTAGCAGCTGTGTATATTCTGGTGTTTTTGAATCGAGTACGTTCAGCGTCTCAACTACAGCAAGTGCAGTAAAGTAGAAATCATCCGTTGCATCGTCCAGCCAACAAATTTCTGCCATACGAATGCCATGCGTTTGATCTTTTTTAGGACCGCCACCTTCTAGTCCCGACCATAAACGGAAGGTAAGAGGAAGCTGCGTACCTACCGTTTCATCCGGCAAGAACACTTCTGTATGATTGGAATCTACACCTTGATAGGGTTTACCATTGTAAAAGAATAAAGATTCAAAGCCGGAGTTGTTTCCGGCACCTGTCTCGCCAAAATCAAATCGACCCAGTACCCTGCGTCCTGCCCAAGAGGCGGGTACGTCTATCTGTGTCGTTAGCCATAAATACAAATCGCGGCCTTTCCAGGTATCGCCAACTTGTAGCTTAGACCATTCTCCATCCACGGGTGGTTCCGCTGCAATTTCACCATGTTCGTCTATCATAGAATTGAAAAAAGGAATGTGTATTCGATCCCGGTAACGATATTCGGAAATCTCGTTTAGTTGGGAGTTGAGTTTACGTTTGGTTAGAAACATGAGTAATAGCCCTCCATTATCTTGATGGGGGACGAGGATTATAAGACTTATAGGATGATTACAGGTTTGTTTGGGGGGTAGAAACCAACTATAGACGATTTTTAGCGAGATGTAAACTCATGATAAAGAAAAAGGTTGCAAGGAGGAAAGATTTACATCTAAAAATGAATGCGCTCCCATTGCACAAAAAGAAAGGTGGTGTTAAGCTTCTAATCCTAAAGGCTAGATTTTGAAGGAAGGTGAATTTGTTGAATATAAAGAAATTTTATCAAAATCATTTACGAAAAAAGCTGTTTAATAAAATTTTAGCTATATATTCATCCATCATCATTATTACGCTTATTGCCTCTTCCATTACCGTTTATAAATACTATGAACAGACGATCACGCGTCAACATGTTGATGCTAATCGAGAGGTACTGGATTACGTGAGTTTATATATGAATCAGCAGTACGAAGGGATTCAATTGGCCATCCAGCAAATTTATAGTGATGCTTCTGTAAGTGAGGATTTGTCCTACTTTTTGCAACATGATTATGGAGATTATCTTAAATATCGTTTAGATCAGTTTGCTGAAATTGGGAGCTTCGTACCCCATACATTCGATACTTACTTCAAAACGTATTTGAATCAGAAAAGTGGTATTTCTGACGTTATCTTATACAGCACTGAGAAAGAATTTTATTATTTATATAAAAATAATACACGACAGCTCTACAAAAGAGATATAGATATTTCGGAGCAAAAATCACCCATACCCAAGAATGGTTGGGTTTCGCATGAGAAAAAATTATTACTTAAGGAAATAAGGGAAGACAATAACAATTTGTATACGATGACTAGGGAGCTTAAAGATCCGATTTCATTGAAAACGATCGGTATGCTCATTATAGATTTTGATGCTGAACTTATTTCAAAATGGCTTGGTACGAAAGGTACAGAGAATAATGGCCAAGTGTTGGTTCTAACACCAAGCGGTGACGTCATATATGATTCCTTAGGAAGGTATATGGGACAGCAGTATCCGCATATCGCTGGTCTTTATTCAGACAACTGGACTGCACTGGATGGATTATCCAAAGTAAACTTAAATACAACGAATAGCTCAGGTCTTATTGTGGCAGGAATCATTCAGAAGTCGCAGGTCAATAAAGAAATGGTGGTAGTACGAAATTGGATTATCGGGATTACGGCAGCACTAATTGTTGCGGCAATGTCCATTACATACGGAATAATTTTACGTTTCTCTAAAAAAGTGAAGATCATTGTCAAATCTATGAAGCGCTTACAGGAAGGCGACTTAAGCACGCGCATTCATCTTAACCGGGAGGATGAATTGCAGCTCATTGCCAACAATTTTAACTATATGTGTGAAAGACTAGAACTGTATATTAATAAAGTTTACATTTCAGAAATTACGCAAAAAAATGCAGAACTCGTTGCTCTTCAATCGCAGATTAATCCGCATTTTTTATATAATACGCTTGAAGCTATAAGGATGCGGGCTATTTCGCAAGGTGCGAAGGATGTAGGTCAGATGATTTACATTTTATCTACGTTATTCCGAACAATGATTAAGAAAAGTATGGTTGTTACCATCGCTGATGAGATTGAATATTGCAATCTATATCTTGAGCTGTTTCAGATTAGGCATAAAGATAAGCTTCAAATCGAGTCGCGAATAAGTCCAGTGGCTATGAATTGTTCTATCGTTAAACTGCTGATTCAGCCGGTCATTGAAAATTATATTGTTCACGGATTCAGGCCCGAACGCTCCGATAACTTAATCCGCATTGAAGTAACTGAATCAGACGGTAGCATTCAAATTGCTATCAGAGATAACGGAAATGGGATTATTCCCAGCAGGCTAACGGAACTTCAAAAAACACTTCAAGTCAGTATGCGAATGGATGCACCACCTTCCTCGCTTGGACTATGTAATGTGAATGAGCGAATTAAGCTTTATTATGGGATTGAATATGGATTATCGATTGCTAGTGAGATCGGTGTAGGAACAACAGTCATCATGAATATACCAGTGGTAAGGGAGAGTATTAAATAATGTACAACATACTTATTGTGGATGATGAACCTCTTATTCTTGAAGGATTACGTTCAGTGATCGAATGGGAAGATTATGGACTAAGAATCGCAGGGCAAGCGAGTAATGGGGAAGAAGCTTTAGAGTTTCTGCATAGCCATAACGAAGCCATTGACATATTAATTACAGATATTACGATGCCAAAGCTGACGGGACTTGAACTCATTCAACAAATTAAGTCTTTTGATTCAAAAATGAGATTTATTATCTTAAGCGGCTATGAACAATTTGAGTATTTAAAAGCTGGAATGAGTCTAGGCATTGAAAATTATATTCTTAAACCCATTAACATAAAAGAATTGGAATCGACCATTGAGCAAATTGTTGAGGTCCTCAATCAAGAGGATGTTGAACAATTTCATGCGAAGGAGGATCAGCAAGTCTTACGTAACAATATACTAAATCGTTGGGTCACTGGAAATATAGATCGACAGGAGCTATTGCATCGTTCTAAAGTCTTAAATATTTCTCTGGACTGTTCATGTTTTACGGTGGCTGCGATTCGGCTTATTACGGAACATGAGGAGGATGAGGGTCAACTGCACCCTAATCAACTTATGGAAGAATGTTATCGAATCGCTGTGCAGTCCGTAGCAGAGCGCGGAACAGTTATTGTATTTATAGATATGGAAGGTGATCTTGTTCTTATTGTTGCGGAGTCGGCTGAAGATGAGAACAAAGAAGAAATGTATTGCATGCTGCAACAAGTGCAATGTGAGATTATGCATGAATTAGGAAAGTCTGTCTGGATTACGATAGGAAGTAAGGAATATACTTTTCAAGAAGTACCACAAAGTTATAAAAAAGCGAAAAGTTTATATGTGGATCATCTGATGCTGCCGGGCTACCCGATTATAGATGTGGACCAACTATCGAAGATGGTGTTACACGAGGAAAAGCTCGAAATTGATTATGAAGCATTTACTAAACTATTATTATCTGGAGAGCGTGAGGCGGCAAATCAATTTATCGCAGAAACATTCCAAAAGCTGTTCGGATGTGGCGTGATTACACGCATTGATAATTACAACGTGGCGATTGAATTAATGTTGATCGCTAAGAATATGGAGAAGAACTGTAACTTCAGTGCTGTGTTTAATCCTTTGCTACGCATCCATACCATTGAGCAGTTGCTTCATCATGTGCAGGAAAGTGTGAATGAAACGCTGGACCAATTATCGCTAGTGAGTGATGAACTCAGTCCGAATATGAGATATATGGTGGATCAAGTGAGCAAACATTATAGAGAAGAACTATCTCTGAAGACGCTCAGTCAGCGAATGAATATGCATCCTACTTACTTGGGACAGCTATTTCAGAAGGAGATGGGGCGAAGCTTCTCTGATTATGTGAATCAATTCCGAATTGAAAAAGCAAGACAGCTGCTGCTTCAAACTACGTTATTAACCAATGAAATTGCAGCTGAAGTAGGGTATCTAGATCCAGCGTATTTTTATCGCCAGTTCAAAAAATCAGTAGGCATATCTCCAACAGAACTTCGAAATATGTATAAAAAAGAAAAGGCGTAGGATTTAGGAAATGTTCCCCGGTATCACGTTCAAGTGGAGGGTTCACGAACGTTGGTCACGGGAATGTTTCCTTTTTTTTGTTCAAATCTTAAGGATTTTCAAGCCTCACGGAGGTCGTTTTTTCTTGCGATCTTTAATTTTTACATATCATTCTGGAGTTTTTCAACTTTATGAAACCGCTTTTATAGCGCAGAATTAAAGATAGTTAAAGGGGCAAGGAAATAAGATCGAAAGGGTATTACGGGGATTGTTTGGGGATAGAGAAGGGGGATGTGGAATAGTGTCTGCATTTTTCAAAAGCTTAAATAAGGATAAAGTACTGTGGTTTATGGTATTACCAGGGACAATATGGTTCCTAATCTTTTGTTACTTACCGATGTTCGGAACCATTATTGCATTTAAGGATTTCAAGATTCATCGGGACGGATTCTTTGCAAGCGTTTTAAATAGTAAGTGGGTTGGCCTTGAAAATTTCAACTTTTTGTTCTCGACAGAGGACGCCTATATTATTACAAGAAATACGATACTGTATAACGTGGCGTTGATCTCTCTCGGTTTAGTTCTTGCGGTGGGCATTGCAATCACCTTGAACGAACTTGTGAACAAACGGATGGCCAAAGTTTATCAAACGGCGATGTTTATGCCTTATTTTCTTTCTTGGGTTATTATTAGCTTCTTTACATTCAGCTTCCTAAGTGTAGATAAAGGGATCTTGAATCAAGTGATTGTTTACTTCGGAGGCGATCCTGTTTCCTGGTATGGGGATACTCGCTTTTGGCCATATATCCTAATTTTCATGGGAATTTGGAAATCAATTGGTTATTCAAGTGTTGTTTACTTAGCGGCTATAGCGGGTATCGACAAGTCCTACTATGAAGCGGCTATGATTGATGGGGCCAGCAAATGGCAGCAAATTAAGTTTATTACACTTCCTTTGCTTAAGCCTTTAATGGTAACGCTAACTATTCTAGCGATTGGTGGTATTTTTAGATCTGACTTCGGTCTATTCTATCAAATTCCTCGGGATTCCGGTGTTCTATACTCCGTAACGAATGTTATCGATACTTATATCTATCGAAGCATGAGTACGACAGGAAACCTAGGGATGAGTACAGCAGCGGGTCTATATCAATCGATCGTTGGATTTATCATGGTAATTGTAACGAATTCTATTGTGAAAAAGATCAGCAAAGAAAACGCGATATTCTAGAAAGGAGTCAATTGACGTTATGGAAGTATTCAAACGTAAGCCGAAAGAAGTCGACAACAACGCCATTACTCCTTTTTGGAATGTGGTACTCAATATTGTGATTGGAGTTTTCGCCTTTACCTGTGTGTTTCCGTTCTTGTTTGTCATAGCCATTTCTTTTACAGATGAGAAAGTACTCGCTTTAAATGGATTTAGCTTAATTCCAGAAAAATTTAGTATGGCGGCGTATCAGTTTATTTTTAACACAGGTGATCAGTTATTTCGTTCCTTTGGAGTTACCTTACTTGTTACTGTACTAGGTACACTCATTAGCTTATTTCTAATTACAACTTACGCTTATGTTCTTTCTCGAAGATCATTTCGCTATCGTAATTTTTTCAGCTTCTTCGCCTTCTTCACGATGTTATTCTCAGGCGGAATGGTTCCAAACTATATTGTGGCCACACAGTTTTTACATTTGTACAACACGATATGGGCTTTGATATTGCCAATAGCGATGAATGCCTTTTTCATCCTAGTGATGAGAACCTTCTTCCAGACTTCAGTGCCTGATGCACTCATTGAGGCAGCCAAAATTGACGGTTCAGGGGAGTTTCGGACGTTCCTGCAAATTGTACTTCCGATCTCATTACCGGGGATTGCAACGATTGGATTGTTCTGTACGCTGGGTTATTGGAATGATTGGTTTAATGCGCTGCTGTATATAGATGATGCGAGTCTTGTGCCGCTCCAAGCGATGCTGATGCGAATTCAGAATAATATGGAGTTTGTTATCCAGAACAGCATGCAGATGGGATCAAGCTTTGAGATTGCTGCGACCTTGCCGACAGAAACCGTTCGTATGGCGATGGTTGTACTGGCGACCTTGCCTATAGCACTAGCGTATCCCTTCTTCCAAAAGTATTTTGTAAAAGGTTTAACTGTGGGCTCTTTAAAAGAGTAACACTACTAAGATGTATTTATTCGAATCGCTAGAACAGGAGTCGATATAAATAAAGAGTTAATTAAACTAAAGGGGGAAAATAGAAATGAAAGTGAAAAAAAGTTTAACGCTCGCTCTTGCTGGAACAATGCTTTTCTCTGGCCTTCTTGCTGGATGTGGTTCGAATAATAATACAAATGCTGCTAAAGAAACAAACAATTCAGCAGCAGCAGGGAATTCAGCAGGGAGTACATCGGAATTAAAGCCATATGAGCTGAAGATGTATTTAATTGGTGGACCTCAAAAGGACTTGGATCTTGTATTAAAAGAAGTTAATAAATATACCCAAGAAAAAATTAATGCGACGTTGAACATTACGATGTTCGATTGGGGTGATTACGATAAGAAGATGCAAGTCATTACCGCTTCTGGTGAGCCTTATGACATTGCCTTTACCTCTTCTTGGACAAATGATTTCCGCCGTAATGCAGCTAACGGTACCTTCTTGGGTCTGAACGATCTGCTAGATAAGTATGGAAAGGAAACAAAAGAGGTTTTGGACCCACGTTTCTTAGAAGGAACTAAGATTAAAGGTGAGATCTATGGTGTTCCTGTAAATAAGGAGCTTGGACAGCAATGGGTATGGCGCTTCAATAAGAAATATGTTGATAAATACAACATGGACATTTCCAACATTCGTACATTGGATGATCTAGAGCCACTACTTAAAACGATTAAAGAGAATGAGCCTGCGGATATTACACCGCTAGCTGTTCCTAAAGGCTTTAAACCATTCATGCCATTTGACTATGTACTAGGTGATGAGTTACCTATCGGGGTCTATATGGATTCCACAGATGGCAAGGTTGTTAATATTCTGGAGACACCTGAACTTGCAACATCGTTAGATACGATGCGCAGACTTTACACAGCAGGTTACTTACGCCCAGACGTTGCAACACTTGAAGGTATTGATAACATTAAGACCGGTAAATGGTTTGCCGATCGCGAAATCACACAGCCTTATGCAGAAAAAGGTTGGTCTCGTTCAGCAGGTTATGAAATTGTAACTTCGCCTATGCATGAGCCTTATGTGTATACACAGTCCGCTGCAGGTTCGATGCACGCTATTTCCGTAACCTCAGGTGATCCTGAACGGGCTATGATGTTCTTGAATCTTTTGAATACAGATAAGTACTTACGCAATTTGCTCAACTATGGTATCGAAGGTACTCATTATAAGAAAATTTCCGAGAATGTCATTGAAGATCTGCCAGCTATGCAAGATAGCTATGCAATGCCAGGCTTCACGCTTGGAAATATGTTACTGACTTATCTGCATGCTGATGACCCTGCTGATAAATGGGATGCTTTCAAGAAGTTTAATGATTCGTCAAAAGAAGCTCCTACCTTCGGTTTTGCATTTGATCCTACACCTGTAAAAACAGAAGTAGCGGCCATCAACAACGTAACTAAAGAATTTATGCCAGCTCTATACACAGGTTCTGTTGATCCTAAAACATATCTGCCAAAAGCAACCAAGAAATTTAAAGAAGCTGGACTGGAAAAAGTCATTGCTGAAGTTCAAAAGCAGCTTGATGAGTGGAACCAGACAAAGAAATAAGCTTTGAACGTAACACGCCTACGATTAATCTAAAGGTAACACAAATAGGATTAGTGGAGACGGGCAGCTATGCTGCCCGTCTCTCTATCTATACTCATTTTTATCAAGAGGAGTGGGAATATGGAACAATTCAGACTGCCAACCATCTCAATGCCGAAGCTTCCGCTTCCACAATCGATTCAAGAAGTATTGAACGAAGCAGAGGAGAAATTAGCGCATCGGCCTAAACTATTGCAGCTCTTCAAGAACTGCTTCCCGAATACACTTGAGACAACGACTAAGCTCATGGATGATGGAACAACATTCATCATTACTGGTGATATCCCTGCTTCCTGGTTGCGAGATTCTGTGGAGCAGGTTATGCACTATGTGCCATTTGCGAAGAATGATCCGGATCTTCAACGTATCATTAGCGGTCTAATTAAACGACATATTCAGTATATACATATTGATCCGTATGCTAATGCGTTTAACGAAACAGCGAATGATTGGCATTGGAGCACTAGCGATATTACGGAAATGTCCCCTTGGGTGTGGGAACGTAAATTCGAGATCGATTCTCTCTGTTTTTCTATGCGTCTGGCTTATGCCTATTGGAAAGAAACGGGGAAGACTGATATATTCGACGCCGGATTTAAGGCAGCAATGGTCAAAATATACAACTTATTTAAAACTGAGCAGCGCCATGCTGAATTATCTCCTTACAGCTTTATGCGTAATAATGGAATACCTGAAGATACGTTACGCAACAACGGTCTTGGTATGCCTGTAAATTACACGGGGATGGTCTGGTCCGGGTTCCGATCAAGCGATGATGCTTGCGACTTCCATTACAATATCCCGGGGAATATGTTCGCCGTTGTTGCATTACGTCATATGCAGGAATTCGCAGAATGGGTATTCCGTGATCTTGAATTTCTAAAAGAGCTTAAAGCATTAGAAGCGGACATTGATCATGGAATCAAGCTGTATGGTATTTATCGTCATCCGAGATTCGGACCAATCTACGCCTATGAGACCGACGGCTACGGCAACTACTGCTTGATGGATGATGCGGGAACACCGGGGCTCATGTCGATTCCTTATCTCGGCTATGTTACAGCAGATGATGAGATTTATCAGAATACACGGCGATTTGCGCTGAGCAAGGAGAATCCTTTTTACTTCGAAGGAACAGCAGCGAAAGGGATTGGCAGTCCACATACTCCGAAAGATTATATCTGGCATATGGCATTGTCTATGCAAGGTTTGACGGCTTCCACGAAGGAAGAGAAGCTGGACATGCTTGCGATGCTAGAGGCAACGGATGCGGGGACTGGTTTTATGCATGAAGGATTTCATGTCGATGACCCGAATATATTCACTAGAAAATGGTTTGCCTGGTCCAATAGTCTGTTCTCCCAACTAGTCTACAAATCGATGAAGGAAGGACTACTATGAGCAGACCTGTAATCATATTCTATGATTCTGATTTCCCAATTTCCAATTCTATTCCTAGTGACGCGGTTAAATCTATGCGTGAGTTCGGTATGATAGTGAATGCGAATCAGCTTGCAGCAACGCTTAAGGAAACCGAAGGTGGATGTTTCATTAATCTGCATGCACCCTATTTTCCAAAAGCGGCATGGATAGACATTCTTGGATATTTGCAAAGAGGTGGTGGGCTGATCAGCATTGGAGGTGCCCCCTTCAAACAACCCGTTCGCTGGAAAAATGAACAATGGCATGTGGAAGCGGAGCAGACCTCTTATCACCAAGAGCTGTCTATTCATGAGGTACTGCGTGTTGATTGTTCTCGCAACCAGTCCTTGCTTGCATCAGATGTCATTCCTCTGCTTAAGGGGCAAGAAGCTCTTTTTATAGCGAGTGAAGAGACATGGAACCTTGTGCCATATACGACGAAGACGAGTGATTTACCCCATCAAATGGGGTCAGCAGGTCCGATGAGCACACGGATTTACCCGCTTTTGAAGGGAATTACGCATGAGGGGCGGGAAACTGCTGCTCCAGTAGTTCTTTGGGAGAATACGATTGGTTTATTTGCAGGCTCACGCTGGCTGTTCGTAAATACGGCTGCAACGGCTTCTTTATGGAAGGAAAAAGGGCTGTCCGCGATGACTGAGTGGGTTCGTTTCTGTAGTAAGGGTGTAACGGAAATGTGGGTTAAGCCAAATTACGCGTCATATGAGTCAGGAGAACGGGCTTCTCTGACACTTCAGATTCAGCAGCTTGAGCGGGTACAACCTTCTTTGCGAAATGAAGACAATTGGAAGTTAACAATGAATGTTGAGCATGAATCCGATCCCTCCTTGCGTTGGTCCGATTGTTTGGAGATGAAGGCTAATGCTGAGCTTAACATCGTTCGGGTGCCTATTCCTCTGGAAATTAGGAGTGGTCTGTTCCAAGTGATCTGCGAAGCGGAAGCCAGTGATGGTGAGGTCCGTATTCTACGTCAAGGGTTCTGGGGGCATGCCCCTGAATTTCTGGCAGCAGGTGAACCGGTAACGAGTGGAAGAGATTATTTCATAAAAGATGGGCGTCCGCTACCTGTTGTGGGGATGACTTATATGACGAGTGATGTGGCACGGAAATTTCTATTTCTGCCGAACGTTGGGGTATGGGATCGCGATATGGGTCAAATGCGGAAGGCAGGGATTAACTGGATCCGAACAGGAATCTGGACTGCTTATCGTAACGTGATGCAAGACGATGGTCATGTTTCAGAAGAGGTACTGCGAGCGATTGATGCCTTTATCATGACGGCGAAGAAGCATGATCTTCAGGTGACTTTCACGTTCTTCTCCTTCACACCGGAAACGTGGGGTGGGGTGAATCCTTATTTGGACCCACAAAGTGTTGAGGCTCAGAAGCGGTTCATTCGTTCTATTGTATCTCGTCATAAAGCGTCTTCGAATGTAGATTGGGATCTTATTAATGAACCATCGATGTTTGATCCGGCACGGATTTTCTCGGATGGTCCGAGTTCATGTCATGATCGCTTCGAGCAACAAGCTTTCATAGAATGGCTTCGACATAGACATGGGGAAATCGAAGTACTACAGGAACGTTGGAATATGACACCCGCACAGCTTCCTGACTTTGAATCGGCAGGGCTGCCAGAAGCGAAAGAGATGAACTTCGATGTACAGGATATGCACAGCGCTAAAAGAGGGACGCGTTGGCTTGATTATTGCTTGTTCTCCATGGATATGCATAACCGCTGGGTGAAGCAGTTATCTGACGCCATTAAGGAGCAATGTCCAGATCAGATGGTTACGGTCGGTCAGGATGAAGGGCTAGGGGCACAGCGACCTTCGCCGTTCTTCTACGAGGAGGCGGTGGATTACACCACTGTACATTCCTGGTGGTTTAATGATTATCTGGTGTGGGACGGCATCTTTGCCAAGACACCTAATAAGCCAAACCTAATTCAAGAGACTGGCGTCATGTATGTAGAAACTCCTGATGGACGAGCCAAACGTTCGGAGCTAGAGCTGCGAAATCTTCTCGAACGCAAATATGCCTATGCGTTTGGAACTGCTGGTGCGGGGGCCATACACTGGATTTGGAATACGAACTTCTATATGGATAATGCGAATGAGTCACATATCGGAGCATTGAGAGCAGATGGAACTGAAAAGCCAGAGGCGGATGTCTCTTATGACTTCGGGAAGTTTATAGAAGGCATTCGTGACGTATTTGGAGATCGGAAACTGGAAGAGATCGCTGTGGTGTTTCCGTATTCGAATGATTTCTCTAACCGGAAGCTGGCTTTCGCTGCTACAACAGAGCTTACCCGTATTCTTTCATATGATCTAAAGATGCCTTTCAGAGGGGCTTCTGAATACCATCTAGATGATTTGGAGAACCATCCTGTGAAGCTTATTATACTGCCAAGCGCGCATAACTTCGATGATGCAGCGATGGAAAGATTGTTACACATCGTTGAAGAGACTGGTGCGGTATTGCTTGCTACAGGCCCGCTCGACATTGATGCTTACTGGCGTTCTTCAGAGCGCTTAAGTGATATTCTTGGCAAGCGTGAATTGTGTAATGTGCGCCGTGAAGAAGTGCTTAGCCTTCAAGGCCAAGAACTCCCCGTCTCCTTCGGTCACCGACGGATTGCTGAGGTATCGAAGGAAATGATGATTCACGAATCCGGCGGAAGCGGAAGCTCTACTATAGACTCAGTCATAAACATCCCGCTTGGCAAGGGTCGTCTCCTATGGAGTCCACTGCCCGTTGAATTGAGCGACCGAAGTGATACTACGTCTGCACTGTATCGCTACGCGCTCCATGCTGCTAATGTGGAGTGTGACTTGGAGTGGATTAGCGGAGGGGACTTAGTAGGTATCTACGGACGGAAATTGAGCTTTGCTACAGGAGCGCTCTTCACCTTCGTATCGGAATATGCTCAGGATGCGAAAATCGAGGTGAAGGATTCAGCCACTGGCCGAACCTACGCGTTCTTGTTGGAACAGGAACGTTCAGTCCTGTTTGCTACGGACTATAAAGGTGATCTTCTTGGCGTGTATCGCCAGCAGGAAGTTGAAATCCATATAACTTATCCACATCTACTACATTAAGGATCTTAGTAGAGAGTACGTATTGCATATAAGGAGGTCTTCACATTGAATAGCTCAAATAAATCTATTAAACCTCAGACTGCCCATATTATTTCTCATACTCACTGGGACCGGGAATGGTATCTTCCATATGAAAAGCATCATGTACGCCTGATTAAACTGGTCGATGAATTGCTGGATCGATTGGATGAGGATGGTGAATTTAAGAGTTTTTATCTTGACGGACAGACAATCATTCTGGAAGATTATCTTCAAGTTCGTCCCGAGAATCAAGATCGTCTACAAAAACATATTACGGAAGGTCGTCTTCTGATTGGACCTTGGTATATTCTGCAAGATGCTTTCCTTACCAGCGGAGAGGCAAATGTACGTAATATGCAGATTGGTCATCAGGATTCGAAGCGTTACGGTGAACCTTCTAAGATCGGTTATTTTCCGGACACCTTTGGTCTAGTGGGTCAGACTCCACAATTAATGAAGCAATCAGGCATCAATAATGCCTTTTTTGGAAGAGGTGTAAAGCCGACTGGATTCAACAATACAGTATCGGACGGTGGATATGAATCTTCGTTCTCTGAGCTGATATGGGAAGGTCCGGATGGATCGAAAGTACTTGGAATTCTATTTGCGAATTGGTATTCGAACGGAAACGAAGTGCCAGTGAATGAAGCAGAGGCAAAAGAGTTCTGGGAGAAGAAGTTAGCAGATGCTCGGAAATTTGCCTCTACAGGCGAGTTATTATTCATGAACGGCTGCGATCATCAACCGGCTCAACTGGATTTGCCGGAGGCTATTGAAACTGCGAAGCGGTTATATCCAGATATGGAATTTATCCATTCCAACTTCCCTGATTACCTTAAAGCTGTAGAAGATGTAATGGATCACAACAACTTGTCGACCGTAAAGGGCGAACTGCGGAGCCAGCACACTGACGGATGGGGGACGTTAGTGAATACTGCATCTGCTCGTGTCTATTTGAAACAGATGAATCAGGAAGGGCAAGTCTTGCTTGAAAAGGTGGCTGAGCCACTCGCTTCATTCGCACATGTATTGGGCAAAGATTACCCTCATCATCTGTTCACCTATGCCTGGAAGACGTTAATGCAGAACCATCCTCACGACAGCATTTGTGGCTGCAGCGTGGATGAGGTACATCGCGAAATGGTAACACGCTTTGATAAAAGCCGTCATGTAGCAGAGACCATTGTTGATGATAGTAAGCGCATGATCGCTGAAGCTGTGAATACGTCCGGTTTTGCAGCATATGGTGAAGAAGTGCTTCCGTTAGTAGTCATGAATATGACAGGGTGGAGACGCACGGGTACAGTGAGCATAGAAATTGATGCGGCACGTCTATATTTGAGAGAGGGTTTCTCTCTAGAAGAAACGGCCAGCCGTATGAAAGATATTGACTTAAACGGTCGTGAATTAGTAGACGATCAAGGGAATACCATTACATGCCAGATGGAGGATTTGGGTCTTCAGTTTGGTTATGATTTGCCTGACGATAAATTCCGCCAGCCCTATATGTGCCGCCGAGTAAGACTTACCTTTGAAGCTGTGCAAGTTCCGGCGCTGGGTCTTCGTGCATATGCGTGGGTTCGTCGTGCTAACGCAGGGTTGCCTATAGCTCCTGAATCTTTGCTTCAAGGGGATCGGGTGTTGGAGAATGAGGCCATCAAAGTAGTGATCCATGATAATGGTTCATTTACGCTAAGTGACAAAGCCAGTGGCATGACCTACCGGGATCTTGGTGTGTATGAGAACACAGGTGATATCGGGAATGAATACATGTATAAACAGCCAGAGGGTGAACAAGCTTTAACGACCAAGGGACTACAGGCGAATATTTGCGTTTTGGAAAATACACCTTATCGAGCATCTGTGCAAATTAAGCATGACTGGGAGATTCCAGCCTCAGCAGATAATAAGCTGGACGAGGAACAGCGTGCCCTTGTGTACTACCCCGAGCGGAAAGCGCAGCGCAGTAGTGACACAGTCATTCTTAAACTTCGTACCGTAATTAGCTTGGAGCGGGGCGGGAAAGGGCTGCATATCGAAACGACGATAGACAATAAAGCCAAAGATCACCGGATTCGTGTGTTATTTCCGACAGATTTGAACGCCGTCACACATCATGTGGATTCGATGTTTGAGGTTGCGGAGCGGAATATTGAGCCAGCTACAGAATGGATGAATCCGAGTAACACGCAGCATCAGCAGGCCTTTGTTGATATCAGTAATGAAACAGCCGGTCTAACCGTCGCTAACTTTGGATTAAATGAATATGAAGTGCTAAGAGATGGTCGTAACACCATTGCGATTACATTACTCCGCAGTGTGGGCGAATTGGGAGACTGGGGTTTGTTCCCAACTCCGGAAGCGCAATGTCTCGGAGAGCATGTTGTAGGTATGGAGCTCATCCCACACACAGGAGATGGTATAACCTCAGGTGCTTTTGCTGAAGCTTATCAATTCCAGATTCCTTGGGTCGTATGTCAGACTGATGTACATGAAGGAGCGATTGCTCCGGTGTATACTCCATTCGAATGGGAGAGTCAGGAGCTCGCATTTTCCTCTCTAAAAATGAACGAGCAGACTGGAGACCTGCTGCTTCGCTGGTACAACATGAGTCAGCAAAGTACCGACCTGACCATCCGTTCAACGATACCGCAGCAGTATTTCTATAAGACGTCGATCCTGGAAGAGGAGAGTAACCCACTCTCTAGCGAAGAGAAAGGTAGTTCGGCCTTACAGATCGGTCCATGCGAAATTGTAACGATTGGTATTCGGAGATAGAATTAACTTATTTTTTTCTTATAATTTAACAAAAGGACGATAACCAAAAGTCATTCGACTCTTTGGTTATCGTCCTTTTAAGTTTATAACTATGAGCTTTAAGAAGAAGACTTACTACGCGTTGGGGAACTGAGATGATCAATCTGCTCGTCTAGAACGGTGCTGGCTTTGCCTAAAAATTGTGAAATGAGGGCAAGTTCTTCATCCGTATAGGAAGCAGCCAATTTAACCATAGCGGTATGAAGTGGCATGTACGTGTCAATGACATCTTCTTTATTTTCATACAACGGGACAATAATTACTTTACGGCGATCATTAGGGTCATTTTGTCTGCGAACGTATCCGTTTTTTTCGAGACGATCTATTAATGCAGTAACGCTACCTGTGGCAAGTCCCGTTAGTTTGGACAGCTCTCCAGCGGTAATGGGGCCTTTTTCACGCAGGATATCCACAGACAAAAAATCATTATTGTATAACCCAAGAGAGGCGGCTACGTTTTGCTGGTATACCACCGTTCGGGTTCCCAGACCACGCATGAGTAAGGTGAATTGTTCTTGTTCTGGTGTAGGTTGTGCTTGTTCATGGCTTGACAAAGGATAACGCCCCTTTTAAAATCTTTATATCTCGTCAATCGAGATATTTGATTATGAAGTTATTTTAAAATGTGTTATTTTACAAATACATTCTATCGAATTAAGCATACTTTTGCAAAAAAAGTAGTATGACAGCATTCGTAAATGGTTATGGATAAGAGATATATCTAGGTGTGATTGCTTTAATTGAGAGGGGAATCATGGTGAAAGAAGCTATTGTTATTAAAGGTGCACGAGAGAACAATCTGAAGAATGTCTCGCTCACGATTCCTAAGTATAAGCTTGTTGTTCTGACGGGACCTTCGGGATCAGGAAAATCGACGTTAGCTATGGATACACTTCAGCGGGAATGCCAAAGACAGTATTTAGATTCCATGGGCATGACTTCAGATACGATCAGTAAACCAAAGGTCGAGTCCATTGCTGGACTGTCTCCATCCATTAGCGTTGGACAGCATGTTACGAATCGTAATCCACGCTCGACAGTAGGGACTGTAACTGACATTTATACCTTTGTCAGGTTTATTTTTTCTAGATTAGGGGAGCGGATTTGCCCTTCTTGCAAGGGTAGCATACCACCTTCTTTTGAAGCGAGGGGGCTACTAATAGAAGAAGACGAGGAAATGGAAGGTCAGTCGATGGGCTGTCCGCATTGCGGAGCTGAGCTTGAGAAACTTGGCATGTCACATTTTTCCTTCAATAAGCCGGAAGGGGCATGTGAAGCTTGTGGTGGACTTGGGTCTGTGGCGACTATAAATGAAGCAGCGGTATTTAATCCAGAGCTTAGTATGAAAGAGGGGGGAGTAGCTTCTCTGAATGGCGTTCATCGGGATATACAGATGCGGATATTAGTAGCGGCGGGAAAACATTTCGGATTTGTGTTTGACCCGGATCAACCGTTGAAGGAATACGGTGAGATTCAGCGTGATTTGCTCTACTACGGTGTGGAGAGTGAAGCTTTTAAACGCCATTTCCCTAATATTAAGCCAATCCAAGGGACGAAGTTTGAAGGTGTTATACCCGGTTTGTGGCGGCGGTATAAGGAGAAGGAAGGGGAGGCTGGTGCGCAGGAGAAAGATGGCGGATTTTTTCATGAGCAGCAATGCCCGGAATGCCTAGGAGCTCGCCTGAAAAAAGAAGTTCGTCTAGTTCGAGTAGCTGACGCATCGATCATAGATGTATCCGACTGGTCGCTTAGTGAGGTATATGAGTGGACGAAAGGACTGGAGGCGGCACTGCCTGCCGAAGGTCTACATCTACTTGAACCGATCCTTCATGATATGCCTACTAGACTAAAGCGGATTATCGATGTTGGCCTAGGTTATCTTTCCATGAACCGGCAGACAGTCTCTTTATCTGGCGGGGAAGCACAGCGCCTGCGTCTAGCATCACTGCTGGGTTCAGGGTTGACCGGTGTGTTATACATTCTGGATGAACCGACGACGGGACTACATCCTCGGGATACAGTTGGCCTTATTCGTGTGCTTCAGGAGCTGCGTGATCTTGGGAATACTGTGCTCGTTATTGAACATGATATTGAGATGATGCGTGCTGCGGATCATATTATTGATATGGGTCCAGGTGCTGGACTGCATGGTGGAATCGTTGTTGGTGAAGGTAGTTTAGAAGATTTGATGGCAAGCGAGCTTTCGGTTACAGGAGCTTATCTCAGAGAAGAGCGTCTCGAAGTTCCCACACGTATTCGCCGAAAAGGGAACGGAAAGCAGATCACTATCCGGCAGGCACAGTACCGGAATATTGATATTCAAGAAGTCTCCATTCCACTTGGTTGTCTTGTATCTGTAACAGGGGTTTCGGGTTCGGGTAAGTCCACGCTTATATTTGATATCCTTGCGCAAGGAAGCTCTAATGGTCATGAACAAACAGGCTGTAAGGAGATTACGGGTTTAGGTGAAGTCGGGAGCATTGTGATCTTTGACCAATCACCCATGGGTAGAATGCAGCGTTCTAATGTAGCGACCTATACCGATGTATTTACACATCTGCGTCAGTTATTTGCGGCTTTGCCAGAGGCGAAGAAAAGAAAACTGACCTCCAAGCATTTCTCCTTTAACACACCGGGGGGACGGTGCGAAACCTGTCAGGGACTTGGTGTATTGTCCGTAGACATGAACTTTCTGCCTGATCTAGAAGTAAAGTGTCACGCCTGCAAAGGAAGACGGTTTACGGATGAGGTCTTACAGGTGAAGTATGATGGCTTCTCTATCTCAGATCTGTTGGACATGTCTATACAGGAAAGCTTGCCGATTCTTAAGTCGCAGGCCAAAATGGCCGGTATTATTGAGACGTTATGTGAGGTGGGTCTTGGATACCTTAAATGGGGACAATCTGTCAAAACCTTATCAGGCGGCGAAGGACAAAGGATCAGGCTGGCCAAAGAGCTGAGCAAGCCATCTAAAAATCATACGCTCTATTTGCTCGATGAACCAACGACAGGTCTACATCCGTCAGACATCAAGCAACTTCATACCTTATTGAGCAAATTGGTAGATACGGGAAATACGGTTGTTGTTGTGGAGCACAGCTTAGAACTGATTCGGGAGTCTGACTGGGTGATGGACATTGGCCCTGAAGGGGGGACAGTTGGAGGTAGGCTTGTAGCTGAAGGCACACCGGAGCAGGTCGCTGAAGTACAGGAATCTTATACAGGGATGTTCTTGAAACGGATTCTGGCTGAGGGGCTTTAATCCATTTTAAATTAGATATCCATTTGGAAAAAAGAGAGTGCCCCGAAGCCATACAATTCATGGCTTCGGGGCACCTCTTTGTGTGTTCCGGCGTATTCACCAACCCTAGCATTGAGCGGCAGAAGACGAAGCATCTAAACCTCCAAGAAAAATGAATTGAATTTATTGCTGTCGTCATAGTAACATTAGGTTAAGCGCTTAACTTATGTGAAGGGAGGATGCAAAGACTCCAATCCACTTAATATTTATAATGAGGTTAATGCCATGAAAACGACCACGATATATGATGTTGCCAGGGAAGCGGGCGTATCAATTGCTACCGTCTCCAATGCGATTAACGGTAAAGGAAAAGTAAGCAACAAGAAGCGAGATGAAATCCTTGAGGTGATGAAGCGGCTGCAATATCAGCCCAGTGTCATTGCTTCGGCACTAATGGGGAAGAAGACCTATACCATTGGTCTTCTTATTCCAGATGTCTCGAATCCCTTTTTTTCCGAGATAGCTAGAACCGTAGAGGATCTGGCACACTCCGAGGGGTATAGTGTTATTGTGTGCAGCACAGATAACAAAGATGAACGCGTAGAGAAATACATTCGGCTGTTGGAGCAAAAAAATGTTGACGGTATTCTGATCGGAACAGGTGTGGGAAATGCGGATATCTTGGCGCTACATGTAGAGAAATCCTTCCCCATTGTTATGATTGCGCGGGAGACCGCAGACATAGCTGTCCACCGTGTATTGAACGATGACTTCAAAGGAGGCGCTATTGCCGCTGAACATTTGCTTGAAAAAGGTCATCGCAAGATGGCGGTTTTGTCCGAGGATTTCAATGTAAGCAGCAGCTTTGAGCGGGTCAGGGGTTTCCGCTTTGGATTATTTGAGGCTGGAATTTCACTGGACCCGAAGAATATCTTTGCGTGTGAGTCGAATATCAAAGACGGTAAACGGGTAGCATCCGAGATTCTCCGCGGCGTGGAGCGTCCGACAGCATTATTCTGTTGCAACGACTTGCTTGCCATCGGCGCACTCCAGGCTGCGAAGGAAGAGGGATTATCTGTACCGGAACAGCTCTCTATCATTGGTTTTGACGATACCATTCTGTCAACCGTGACGAATCCAACGTTAACAACTATTGCTCAACCGATGAATCAGATGGTGAAGATGGCATTTGATTTGCTGATCGGCAGTCTGGATCATACAGATGATATCAAGCAAAGAATTGTATTGCAGCCTGAACTGGTGATCCGAGAATCCACAGGCAACTCACCCATTAAATAAAGAGGACGGTTATTGAGAACATGGACGAGAAAAGGTTAATTATCTTTTTTGACAGCGGAGATACCATTGTTGATGAATCGACTGAAATTAGGGATGAAGAAGGAATCGTACAGAGTGCGGATCTGATTCCGGGAGCAGATATCACGATTCAGACCCTGCATGAGAGAGGATACACGCTTGCTCTGGTTGCAGACGGTGATGCGCAATCCTTCAAAAATGTATTTAAGCAGCATGGATTAAGCGATTATTTCAGCGCCATGATTATTTCCGAGAATATCAAAGCAGTCAAGCCAAACCCGCGCATGTTTAAGGCTGCTATTGGTGCGCTTGATTTGTCTGAAGCGGATTTCTTCCGTACCGTTATGATTGGCAACAATCTTAGCCGTGACATGAAGGGGGCCAATGCGCTAGGCATCACCAGCATTTTTCAGAGCTGGACGCCCCGTTATTCCCATGAGCCGGCAGATGAGACTGAGCGTCCGACGTATACAGTTAGTGAGCCGCTGCAATTGCTAGAGTTGATTGAGAGGCTGAACGCTGAGCTCAAGTAAGCTGGAAGTCGTTCATTATGCTATTTTTCCATATTTAAATATAAAAAGAGAAACCCAAGGTCATGAGAATGACTGGGTTTCTCATCTTTATTAATCAATCTGCAAGAGTTACAAAGCATTCTTATGATCTAGCAGTTTAATAATTTAGAAGCCGTCCATGATCATGCCATTGACCGTACATTTTATTTTCTTTAGTGTTTTTTATAAATTTATCTAATTTACGCTTAAATAATTCTGGTTGATGTGTATTGCTTTGTATCGTGTCGATCCTGACTCTTTTATAAAGAGCGGGAAAGGTTAAGAAGTTCTCAAATACCTGCTGCTCCTCTTTTAACCTTTGTTCTATAACCCTATCGACTTTAAAAGAAGCGAGATTCATATCGGGAAGTAACTTTCTTCCTTCGTCACTCATTAACCCCAGTTTTTCGAGGCGGCGGACACGTTCTTTATTTAATTCTGTCCAAGAGCTTCGTTTGCTTCTGGGAGACAGTCGCTGCGCCAGCTCCGTTTCAGAAACTTTCTTTTTCACTCCATCGATCCATCCAAAGCACAAACATTCCTCAACCACATCCAAATATAGCAATGTTTCTGGGGTTGGCGTCATACTTACGAGTACCCAACAAGATTTTTCAGTCTTACAATTTTCCTGAAGCCAAGCTCTTAAATGTTCTCTCGATTTCACTTTAATTAGATTTTCAATCTGCATAAATTAAATAGCTTCCGCAGGCATCTGATACCAAAAAAGGGAATAGTCGTTCATGGTAGAAGCGTGTCCTAACTGACGTAACATAGTAGATATATTACCTCTATGATAAGTCCCGTGATTGGCGGTATGCAGCACAATTTCTGATAGACGTGTTTGCCGGATTCCAGCGAATGGGTTATCAAGTAGAATAGTCTTCTCCAAATCGGTTTGGTTTTGTATCCATTCTTTGTATTGTTCAGATAGCTGGGCAAAAAGATTAGCGTATTCATCAACCGAATCTAGAATGCTCATATTTAGCGGGATACTTTTTTGAAAAGCCTCAGGCATACCAGTGCCTGTTAAAACCAGATACCACATCGTATCCACCGCATAGATATGGCTAAGGGCATGAGCGATGGTGGGAAAAGAGCTATTCACTTCTTGATTTAGCACAGAGGGAGAGAGTTCCTTGATTCTTCCCAAGATCGTTTGGTTCGCCCAAATGTGGTAATTAAACATTTCTACTGGATGATTGGTCATTGTATGATCTCCTTTTGAGTTGTGATAGATTATTTTGTAGCTGTTGTTAATATAAAAGAAGAAGTATGACAGCAGACTGTCATACTTCTTCATAAAGATTTAGGGTATTTTGCAACTGCTTTTTTAAGATACCTCGCAGTGCAAGAGGCTCGAGGACTTCAGCGCCGCTGCCGAAACTTAGCAGAATTGACCATAGCCAGCGGGCTTCCAATGGTTTATACACAGGAATTCGCATCGTCATGCTCTCATTGGTATGAAATTCCTTATCTACCTGGTGAAATTGATCCAGCGCTTCTGCCAAAGCCTCAGGTCCCACCCGGATCACGACTTCCTCAACCTGATCGACCCTGTTTGAACAAACGGCCTCTATGGGTACCTCATGTTGGGAATGAAAGGTATTCTGTGTCAGAAGCAAATTCATCATCCGGGATAGCCGGAACTCTCGATAATCCTGTCGTTCCTGGCAATAACCATAGATGTACCAGTTGCTATATTTAAAATGAAGCTTTACTGGTTCCATATTACGGGCTGTGCGTTCGTTTTTTACATTGATGTAATCAAAACGGACGATATTTCGTTCCGTAATAGCCGTACGTAAAAGAGAAAGTGCATCGGGATCCATACGACGTGTTTCAAAATCCACCGCTAGACTAGAAGTCTGTTGTTCTGTTCCAATCGTTTGCAGCCGTTCAATGGTTCCTTGCGCTTGTTCGTCTTCAAACACGGAAGAGAGACTGTTCAGCACGGTAATCAAAGAAGTGACATCATAAGAACGGAGCAGGCTTTTATCCATTTTATATCCGTCCATGATGCCATATCCGCCTTTAGTTCCCTGATACGATACGACCGGGATGCCTGCGGCACAAATGACATCGATATCCCTATAGATAGTTCTCTGGGAAACCTGAAACTCTTCAGCCAGCTTGGAGGCAGATAAAACTTCGTGGTTCAACAGCTTGTAGATCATAGAAATCAAACGTTCCAATTTCATTTGTGTATTCCCACCCATTAGTCCATTTCGTGTTACTGCATGATTATAGCATAGATTTTTCAAGCTAATTTGGCGCTTACAGAGAAATAGATTGACAAAATATGGTTGGCGGGTTAACTTGTGAATATAAAATAAAATTATTCATAAAACCATAAAAGCGAGTTGAGATGTATGCCTAAGAAATTCACAGAACAAGAAAGAGAATGGATTAAACATAAATTGTTGACAGAAGGTCGCCGCTGTTTTGAAGTACATGGCATTAAAAAAACTAGTGTTGAAGAATTAACAAAAGCTGCCGGGATTGCGCAAGGTTCGTTTTACATGTTCTTTGGATCGAAAGAGGAATTGTTCTATCACATATTGCTTGAAGAGGAACAACGAATTCGTAGTACAATGTTCGATTCATTTAGCGTAGGCGTGCCTGTAAATAAGGAAGAAATCAGATTATTTTTACTGAAATCTTTCCGCATTATGGAAGAGAGTCCGATCGTCCGCCAGATGTTCGTAAGAAGCGAAATGGAGCAGCTATTAAGAAAGTTACCTAATGAGTTGTTGGAACAAAATTTTACAGAGGATAAAGACTTTTTTATTCCTTTCATTCAATCATGGCAAGCCGAAGGTATCATGGTTGGGATTGACCCGGAATTAATCGTAAGCATGATTCGCTCTGTAGTCCTTCTGTCTTTGCATAAGGAAGAGATCGGTGATGAACGCTATCAGGCAACTATAGAGCTTTTGATAGGGGTTCTGGCTGAGGGGATGACTTCTTTGAAAGATAATATGACTGGGGGAGTATGAAATGATCGAAGTGAAGGAGCTTCATTTTACCTACCCAAAAATAAAAGAGCCAACCCTTAGTGGACTTAACTTTTCCATACCTCAAGGAGAAGTGTTTGGTTTTCTCGGTCCTTCGGGAGCGGGTAAAAGCACAACACAAAAAATACTAATTGGAGTCTTAAAAAATTATCTCGGCAGCGTTAACGTAATGGGCAAGGAAATAAGAAATACCGGACCGGAGTATTTTGAGCGAATAGGGGTAGCTTTTGAGTTTCCAAATTTCTATTCGAAGTTTACTGCGCTGGAAAATTTGCAGCTATTTCGCTCTCTGTATTCAGGGAGAACAGCGGAACCGAGGTTTCTCCTGGAGCAAGTAAATCTCACTGAAGCTGCAAATTTGAAGGTCTCCCAGTTATCGAAGGGGATGAAGATGCGGCTGAATTTCTGTAGAGCACTCTTAAATAACCCGCAAATTCTATTTCTGGATGAACCCACTTCCGGGCTCGACCCCGTTAATGCGAAACGAATGAAGGATTTAATCCTGGAAAAAAAGGCAAATGGGACAACTGTAATTATTACAACACATAATATGCAAGCCGCTGAGGAGCTCTGCGACAGGGTCGCTTTTATTGTAGACGGTCAGATTAAGTTGATTGATTCTCCTCGGGAGCTTAAGCTTCTAAATGGAAAAAAACGAGTGCGGCTGGAATACCGCCATCATAATGAAGTTAGAAATGAGGAATTCTCACTTGATGGTATAGGGGAGAATGAATATTTCTTAAAGCTTGTTCGTGAACATCCAATAGAAACCATTCATTCGCAGGAGGCGTCTTTGGAGCAAATATTTATTGACGTAACTGGGAGGCAGTTAACATGAGATTCAGATCTGCGTTTGCCTTTGACATCCGGTTTCAATGGAGGCATGGGTTTTATTGGATCTACGTCATTATCTGTGCGTTTTATTTGGTATTGCTGCATCTTATTCCTGATCATTATCGAGAACAAACGATGTTGTTATTGACCTTTAGTGATCCGAGTGCTTTAGGGCTTATTCTCGCAGGGGGGATTGTGCTGCTGGAAAGAGACCAGGGCATCCATGATCCTTTATTTGTTACTCCGATTCGTGTTAGAGAATATTTGCTTTCAAAAGCAGGCTCATTGTCTGTACTATCCCTGTTAGCCGCTTGGGTTATTCATGTAGTAGCAAGCGGGATTCCGCAATCCCCGTTTGGCTTTTCTACTGGAATCATTCTAACGTCAAGCTTTATGACGTTATTGTCGATTGGAGTTGTGGCTCGTTGTCAGACAATTAATGGTTTCATTCTACTATCACAAGTATTCGCATTGCCTTTTATACTTCCATTGCTTGGTTATTTTAAGGTGTGGAACTCCAAACTTTTTTTATGGCTTCCTACGGAAGGAACACTTCGCTTGTTGAGTTCGGGAACCTCGGCTATGTCATTTGGCAATTACATCTACTCCATATCGATATTACTGCTATGGAATGTTGTGATATACGTATGGGCAAAAATGTCCTTCGAAAATCATGTAATGATGCGCATAGGTAAGGGAGGAGCAAGAAAATGAAGAAGTATCGTATGCTTTTTATAAGCGATATCCGGCATACTGGTTTGGACCCAGTGCTTATGGTCGGCATCTTTGCTCCTTTAGCACTTCTAGTCGTCTCAAGATTTGGATTTCCAATGATAGCCGATTGGCTTACGAACGGTTATGCTTTCGATTTATATAAATATAGGAGCTTTGCTGCGATTTTCTTAGTCATGACCTTTCCCATGCTAACCGGTATGATGACAGGTCTTTTAATGCTTGATGAAAGAGATGAGAATGTCATCTCTTATTACGCGGTTACACCATTAATGCGCAGAGGGTACATGGTGTATCGTCTAGTTCTTCCATCTCTTCTCTGTACATTTCTTTCATCGCTATTTTTTATAGTCTCCGGCTTATCTAGCTTCCAATTAGAGCATATATACATCCTTATACTATTAGCATTTGAAGCCCCTTGTTTTGCATTATTCCTAGCTTCTTTCGCTGCAAATAAGGTAGAAGGATTAGCTTTATCAAAGATCGGTGGTCTGTTTATAGCAGGACCAATCGTAGCTTATTTTGTTCCATCACCATGGCAATTTATCGGGGCGTGGATTCCTACCTATTGGCCTGCCAAGTTATTTTTTGTTATAGAAGCTTCTAGTGGTTTTATTGTGCTTGCATACTTTATGGTGGGACTTCTATTTCACTTGAGTCTTCTGAGCATCATGGTCAGGATTTTTATTAAAAGAGCTGATTGATTAGCCTCCTCCAAGCAGCTTAGGCAACAGCGTTAGAAGCTTTTCACGTGTTAAAGCATCTCCATAGTTCCATTTGCTTCCGTCAAGCAGATAAGCTTGCCCCTTACGTACAGCGGGTATATTCTTCCATAGTGAGCTGTCTAGTAGTTTCTCCATAGCAACTCGCGAGTCTTGACGTTCCGGAATAAGCATAAAGATATGATCTCCGGCGTAGAAAGGCAGCCTTGCTGGATCGACCTCTGCAAATCCTAACTCTCCATCGAGAATCGCTTTGATCTCATCTGTGGGCTGTAAACCGTTAGGGGCATAGAGAGCAGTAGACAAACCGGACATTCCCATAGCATATAGATGATTTCCATGGTCATAAATCAATGCAGAAGCTGTTTCTCCAGGTCGAAGAGTATTCATATAAAGCTGCTGCCACATGGCAGCATTTTTTGCTGCGAATGAATCCAGCCATGCTTCTGCTTCGTGCTGCTTACCCAACCAGCTTCCAAGTGTCCGCATACGGTGTTCAAGTGGAGCAAATGAATCAAAGGTAAGTGTCGGGGCGATGTCGACGACTGCTCGATAGGCCTTATCATCTGAATTAGCTATAATAATTAGGTCAGGATGTAATGAAGCGGTAAGCTTCGGATCCAGAGGAAAGCCAACGTTAGAGAGCTTCTTAAGTCGATGTTTATAGACTCTGTTCCATGCAAAGACCTCATCTCCTCCGATAGGCTTTATACCTAATGCGAGCAGATCGCCAAGCGTCTCACCATGGTAGACAATGCGCTTTGGACGCTCCGGAATATCCACCACATGGCCAGTCCAGTCTTCCACAGTAAGCTTCCGACCTTGCTGATGCGCATATTGTCCGGGTGTAATTCCAGTCTTTTGACGAAACCGGCGACTAAAATAATATTCATCGGAGAAGCCAACCAGACGAGCAATCTCACGCAGCGGTTCAGAGGATTCCAGAAGGAAACGCTTCGAATGGTTAATGCGCAGTTCGGTCAGGTAATCGAGCGGTCTTTTTCCGGTAAGCTTTTGAAAGATCGGAGTATATTGCCACAATGTTATCCCTGCGAGCTCAGCCAGTTGCTTCACGGTGATACTCTCCGTATAGTGATCTTGCATATATTGGATGGTCTTTTCCACGGAATCCGCGGGACTTGGCACCTGCTCGGAAGGATAATTATGCTCAAAGAGTAAGAGCAGCAATTCTTGGAATTTTAATTGCCGCTTAAAAAAATGCACATCATCGGCATTTTTTTTGCTCATAAGCAGATCTTCCGCAAGGCGGATTACCCTAGTGAACGGGTGGACAATTAGCTCCTGCCTACCTGGAAGGAGTTCCTCTGAATAATATTCGGGAAACTCGGCGTTATTAATTGCTGTAAAAGTGATGAGATAATAATAAAGAGTCGTCTCTTGATTGTCCGTGCTATAGGAAGTTCCAGGAGATAGGAGATAACATGTATCTGTAGTCAGTGTTATGGTTTGATCGCTAAGGATCAGCTGTCCACTACCGCCAGTGAATATTAGAAGTCTATAAAAGTGAGCTGAAAGAGCCTTAGTGCAAGAGCCTGCCGGTTGAATATGTAGTTCCGCATCAGTCAGCTGAAACAGCAACGAGCGGAGCGGTGCAGCGACGGGTAATGTTTGCAGCAAGAGGAAGCCTCCGTTCATTTGGTGAGAATCATTATCAATTAATTCATTGTATATAAAATAAAGAAGCATATCAACAGCTGTTGACATGCTTCTTGCAGTTTTCTATCAGCTAAGTGCCAAACGCTTCATGAAGGTGAAAATTATTTCATATTCAAAAGCTGTGGGAGTTCACCGAGCAGCCATTCTCTTGTTGTTGCATCACTTGAAGTCTTCATAATATCTTGAGTATAGACATATCCGTTCTTAACGGCAGGGAGACCTTTCCAGATCGGACTCTTTAATAGAGTAGCTGTGGATTGCTTGGCTTCATCGGCCACAGGAGTTAGAATGAAAATCCGATCTCCGGCATATTCTTTAAGCACTTCCATGGATACTTCCTGGAATCCCATACCTTCATCAAGGACCTTCTGAATTGCTGGGGTTGGCTTGAAGCCATTCTCTCCATAAAGGACTTGGGAAAGTCCGGTCGTCGCCATAACAAATAGTCTGTCACCAGGATAATAAGTAAAGACCGAAGCTGTTTCTCCTTCTTTTATGCCCGCTGCCTTTAATTGTTCCCACATGGCATCTTCACTCGTTTTATACTTAGCCAGCCATGCCTCTGCTTCGGTCGTTTTCCCAAGAATTCCACCAATATCAAGCATCCGTTCATTTAGTGGGGCAAATGTATCAAATATTATCGTGGGTGCGATTTTGGACAGCTGCTCGAAATCAGCTTCATCAGTTCCTGCATAGATAATCAAATCAGGCTGAAGTTCCAGCGTCTTTTCCAGATTGATAGGGAACCCTACATCTTCGACACCTTGTAGCTGATCTTCAAAAACCTGACCCTCACCCATGGAAAGTGGATATCCTACCGCTTGCACACCAAGTGCAAGTAGATCTCCATAGGTTTCTCCTGAATAAATCACGCGCTTCGGGTTAACAGGTATTTCTACGGTATGGCCTATGTAATCCGTGTAGGAGCGAGTAGTTGCCGCAGTTTCATTAGTGCCCTTGTCGGATGTTTCTGGAGAAGGTACAGTGGTAGCTGAAGTATTATTTCCGGCTGCGTTCGACGAATTGTTCTTGGCTGGTTGTTCTCCTGAGTTTCCGCAGGCGAGTAGTATTGTGGTCATCAGAAAGAGTACACATAATACGGCGAACGGTTGTCTTACCTTATTCATATAATATTGCCTCCCTAAAATATGTAGCGATCACCAATAATGATAATCATTCTCGACGAAAACTATCATAAATTAAAGTTTCCTTTTACTCAATGGACAAAACACATTATGGCTATTTGATTTGTACAACAAGCCTATTGTTATTGGAGTTGATAGCCAGAAAAAAAGATTGATAAGGCTAGGAAGTCATTGAGGAGCACGCAAAACTCTGTCGGTGAGATTGAAATAAATAGAAGAAGGCCGTCTTGTTTGGTAGAAACCAACCAGAGACGGCCTTTTTAATAGAAAAAATTAGAGAAGAGAAAGGGTGAAGCGGAATGAATATGGGCGATTAGCCGGCAGAGTGAACTCTTCGTGGGTTGGTGCACCCCAGCTATCGTCACCCCCAACTCCCATTTGCTTGTAGTTGACTCTCAGTACGCTTTTGTTCGAGACTGGCAATTTATATACGTGATCATGTGCTTCCAATTCCTCGGGTTTCCAAGGCAGAGCATTAATCTCCATAGGGATTGCACTATCAAAATAAAGTCCTGATCCGTCGTTGCCATCTGTAATCGAAGCAAATCTGACATCCGTCTTATTGCCGCACTCCTGCGGTCTAAGATAAGGGATGAACTGGTCACTGACTTTGCCCGTATAGCGGCCAAGAGGTGCTCCAGTCTGTCTGTCCCAATAATTCTCATGGGGTCCACGGCCGTACCATGAAAGGGTATCGAGTCTTCCAGCAAGCACGAACATCATTCCGAACTCAGGAATTTCTGGCAGAGCGCTACTACCCGGATTCAGTTCTTGCAGGATCTCTAAAGATCCGTCAGGGCGAATCTCATACTGAATCAGAAGGGTAGAGTACGGATTCGTTGGCAGAAGGTAAGTGGTGGAAACGAAACAGAGATTTCCTTCAGTTCTATATTTCATGCTCAACAGATTCCGCTCATTAGAAGCCTGCTTCCACACTGCACAGCGCTTTGGCAATCCATTGCCAAGATCATTATCCGTGACCGCTCTCCAGAAGTTAGGTCTTACGGGTTCAAGCAGATGTTCTTTACCGGCAGCATAGTATGAGTTTAGCTCACCAGTTGTTGTATTAAAGTTTAGAGTGAAATTCCCACCCTGTACGGTCAATGCACCTTCATGTTCCTGCACATGTAACGTTCCATCCGTTGTCTTTGGAGCCTTTGTCACGATACGCGGGGATAAAATAAACTGTTCCCAAGCGATTTCGTGGTCAGCATCAGCCCAAGAAGTTTCTGAACGCTGAATAAAGGAGAGATTCAGAATAGCTTCATGATCACCTCTATGTGAAATCAGTTCATAAGGGATAGTGCATTCAACGATTTCTCCTGGTGCAGCAGAGATTTGCAGCAAACCTTCTTGCGCAGTTACTCCGTCTAAAGAAACTTCCCATTTAAGTTCGTATTGTTCAATATCGGTAAATAAAAAATTATTACGAATCTGAAAGAGACCTTCACGGATATTTAAAGCAGTTACTTTAATATTTTGATAGCATTTTTTGACCTCAAATAGCTTTGGAGTAACCGAGCGATCGGCAAAAAGCAATCCGTTTCCGCTAAAATTTCCATCATGTGGCGACTCACCAAAATCACCACCATATGCTAAATATGGGACACCTTCGGATGTTTTGGTTCGGATAGCCTGATCCACCCAATCCCAAATAAATGCACCTTGAAATACATCGTACTTGTCAAACATATCGGTGTATAGGTGTAATCCACCGCAAGAATTCCCCATAGCATGGCTGTATTCGCAGATGATGTAAGGCTTCAGAGGATGACTTAGCGCATATTTTTCAACATCGTGCGGTTTAGCATACATAGTCGACTCTATATCACTAGCTGCTTCTGACTCTCTGCAATGGAAGATTCCTTCATAATGAACAGGTCGTGTCGGGTCAGCTTCTCTGAGATAGTCATGCATGGCGATAAAATTATCACCACCGTAGGACTCATTCCCCAGTGACCAGATGATAACCGAAGGATGGTTTTTGTCTCTTTGCATCATGGAGTTGCAACGGTCAATCACATTGGCCCGCCATTCCGGTTTGCTAGCAGGTACATTTCCCTCATGTATACCTTGTTGCCCATACTGCCAAGTACCGTGCGTTTCCAGATTGGTTTCATCGATTACGTAAAGTCCGTATTCATCACAAAGCTCATACCAAACAGATTGATTCGGGTAGTGAGAGGTCCGAACCGCATTAATATTATGTGTTTTCATCAGTTTGATATCTCGGATCATTTCGTCTTTGGATAGCGCACGTCCTGTGTCACAAGAGAACTCGTGCCGGTTAACGCCTTTAAGTACAATTCTTTTGCCGTTGATCTTCATAAGTCCGTCTTTGATCTCAAAGGTACGGAATCCGACCTTACAGCTGACCGTTTCAGTAGTGTTTCCTTTATCGTCAATCATGGAGAGAACCAATGTATACAGATACGGTGTCTCAGCACTCCACTTATAAGGGTCTTCTACATGTTCAGAAAGTTTGAAATGCTGAACACCCTCTTGATCAAAGGAAGTAAACGTAGATACTGGAGCCTCCCATACAGGCTGATCCTCTTTATTGTATAGCTGCATTTGGAGTGTATAAGGGTTTAGTTTCTCGTTAAAATAATTCTCTACTTTGATGTCTACGTTTAAATCCGCATGTACGAAAGCATCATCTAGCTCGGTTTTAACGAAAAAATCAGCAACATGAACAGAAGGGGCCGTGTACAGATAGACCTCCCGAAAAATACCGCTAAGCCTCCAAAAATCTTGATCCTCCAGCCAACTGGCATCACACCAACGATAGACCTCGACAGCTAGATTATTATCACCAGCAATTAAATAAGGGGTAATATCGAACTCGGAAGGTGTAAAGGTGTCTTCACAGTAACCGACCCGTTCTCCGTTTATCCATACATAGAAAGCGGATTCAACCCCCTGAAAGCTAAGGTATACAGGTTGACCGTTCCAAGATTCAGGTACAGTAAAGGTTCGAATGTACGAGCCTACGGGATTATATTTTGTCGGAGCAAAGGGTGACTTGAGATCAGGTTCAGATTCCGCCCAAGGATATCGGACATTCGTATATTGCGGGTAATCATACCCATGGAATTGCCAGTGAGAAGGTACAGGAATCGTAGCCCAATTGCTGCAATCGAAATCAGCTTTATAAAAATCCACGACCCGTAGATCAGGTGTTTCGGAAAAAGAGAACTTCCAAATACCATTAAGCGTTTTGTAGTATGGTGAGGTTTCTTTATCTCCCACCAGGGCTTGCGTTAGATTGCTATAAGGGATCATGGAAGCATGTGCATCCAAGCGATTTAGTTCGAAGATTTCCGGATTATTATTCCATTCTGGATAACCGTTTGCAGGAGGCTGGTAAACAAATTTTGCTCGCATGAGTAAATCTCCTTTATAATAGTGATGTTATTATATTCATATTATAAATTGGAGTAATGGTAAGAGATATAAAAGATTTTTCATCCAATATAACAAAATATGAAACGAGTGATCAGATGGAGAGTAAAATAATTTTTTGCCAAACGGAAGATACGAATATGCTGCCGCTATATGCTACAACCATTGGATTTTGGGAGCATCAGGCAGAAACCTTACGTCCTACCGGATTTCCGGATTACCAAATACATCAGATTCACGAAGGCAAAGGCGAACTTGTCATTCAGGAGAAACGATATATTGTGGGTTCAGGGGATGTATTCTTTTTGTTCCCGAATATTACGCATTCGTATGCGCCAATCAGTAGTAAGTGGAAGCTGTCATGGATTTCATTTAATGGTAGAGAGGCCGGTCAAATGCTGCTGTACGCAGGAATCCGCGAATCAGGCCCTGCAAGGTTGAAGGAGGATAAGTGGCTAAATCCTTTAAAAGAAATGCTCAACTTGTCAGATAGTAATGAACTGGAAACGAATCTGGAACGATCCAAACAACTATACGCGCTGTTACTGGATTTAAAAAGCAACCTAGTTTCTCCTCTAAACGAGGCTCTTGAATTGGAGCGAATTAAACCGGTGTTGCGACATATAGAAAGGAATCTTCATAGGACCCTCCCATTAAAGGAACTTGCGGAGGTTATTGCAGTGTCGCCACAGTATTTATGTAGGCTTTTTCAAAAAACAATTCATGATCGACCTGTAACCTATATCAACAAGCAACGTATTAACTTGAGTAAACAGCTAATGTTCAATGAACGAGATAAAAAAATGTATGAAATTGCTCAGTTAGTGGGCTTCGAAAATGCCAGCTACTTTTGTCTAGTATTTAAGCGGTTGACTGGAATGAGTCCAGAGCAATTTAAACAGCTGCATGGTTTGGACTAGAGTAATAGAATGCCTCTAAGCCCTATGATAAACGCTTACTTGTTAGCGTCTAGCACTCCATGATATAGTTTAATTGAGTTCATATATTGTATTTTTCACGAATTCGCTCATTTTTTTGCAATATGTGTATGTCCAATCTAATTCAATACATAGAACCAAATTTACGATCAGATATCTAGCAAAGCATCAGGAAGGAGTCATCAATTTGAATGAGAAGTTAAAAGAGGCATACGAACGTTTGGACTTGCCTGTAGACATTACCCGGGAGGAATTGAATAAAAAGTTTGATTTGCACTTGAAACGCCGTAAATCAAATTCCTCAGAAACTGAGGCTGCAGCCTATGAAGAAGAATTTCTGGCTTACAAAACGATCTTAGACGGCTTAGATCAGCAGGAAATTCAGGAGGCAGAGGACAAGCGGCTAGAGAAATGGGGAGCATTTTCCGGCATAGCGCGTAAATCGGAGAATTTTTTTAGGCTATACAAAGTCCATACATTTGTATCTATCGTTGTGCTGTTAGTGCTAATCTTTGGAGGTAACGCTCTTTATAATCAATATCAAGCCAAAAAATATGAAGCTTCACTCCCGCCAGTGGATGTAACTATCATGTTCCTAGGAAACTATGAATCTCAAGATCCATCAGGTAAGGATGAAGAGCTTAAACAAGAAATCGTCAATCGTTATCCAGCTTGGAAGCGGGTAAAGACGGAAGTCGTATACCTTCCCTCAACAGGTGGAGAAGGTGGAGGCGCGTTAGACATGACTTATATCCAGCGCGCGATGGCGATGCTGGCGGCGGATCGTCCGAATATTCTTATTTTGGATGATGCTACTTTTGATTGGATCGGACAACAGCAGGGACTTAAGAATCTAGAGCCGTTTGTTAAATCAGCGGGACTTCCTTTAGATGATATTCGTTTGAAACGTATAAAAAATACGGAGAACGGTGAAGAATGGATCACAGGCGTAGATATCACAGATACGAAATTTGCTACAGACCTTCCAATTCATTCACGGAAGATGATCATTGGGGTGTTTGGAGAAGATGAAGATAAGAACAAATCAACTGATTTTGTTGAGTTCTTAGTAGGGCAAATGACTGCCAAATAAATGAGTAGGTATAAATGGACCTGTGTTATAAAGGCCGATGTTGTATGGATTCTCATACGATATCGGCTTTTTTGTTGTACATTCGAAGCATCTGAATTGACGAATGTGAAGTGAACTCACTATAATGATTCATATAGATGTGAACTAAGTAATATAAATATAAACTAAACTGAATTTGACAAGGGAGTGATGAAAGAATGAAGACAGAAGGAACTCTGACAATACATACACAGAAGTGTGGTGCAGCATTAGGTGATTTATTTGGAATCTTCTTTGAGGATTTAAATCATGCGGCAGATGGTGGACTTTATGCTGAGCTAGTTCAGAATCGATCCTTTGAATTTGATCCGATCGATCGGGCCGATTATCATGCGTTAATGGCTTGGGAGCCTGTAGAACGTGGAGAGGGGAAAACCGTAATCACCGTGGAAGATAGCGAGCCCTTGAATGATCGTAATCCACATTATGTAGCCATTGATATTGTGGCTGAAGGTGACGGCGTTGGGTTGATGAATCTGGGATTCAATAGTGGTATTCCGGTGAAAGAGGGCGAGAATTATAAGTTCTCGGTATATGCTCGTCGGGAGACAAGCTTTGACGTACCCCTTATCGTAACCATTGAAAGTACAAATGGTATCATTCATGGTGAAGCGGAAATCGCTGTGAATCACTCCGAATGGACTCGATACGAAGCAGTTATTAAGTCTAAGGCTACAGATACTAGTTCACGTCTTGTAATCGTTACCAAAGGCAGCGGTAGGGTATATCTGGACATGGTTTCTCTGTTTCC